>Ga0310690_10001535_pt1 | contig 40646 bp, 32 predicted proteins | sample AusTroGonzalo_MG_2_FD_207661 | JGI IMG/M metagenome (GOLD analysis project Ga0310690, IMG submission 207661) | Bovine rumen microbial communities from tropical cattle in Woodstock, Queensland, Australia - Gonzalo_04 (v2) (version 2) | ecosystem: Host-associated > Mammals > Digestive system >... | reverse complement strand
GGCAGAACTTCTCACGATCGTTGACTCAGGCATGGCAAGTCCTGCACTCGGAGAAAAATTCACTGCCTACGGCCATACTTTCTGGGCAGCGGAAGAGAGCAGAAACAATGAAAACGCATGGAGAATCAATGAGACAGGCGCACTTGCAAGTGTTGCAAAAACGGAAAACCACCATGTTCTCTGCGTAAGAATCCACGACTACGATGCACCTGAAAACCGCTTCACAGCTGAGAACGAGACTGTAAAAGACAGTGTTAGCGGCCTCATGTGGCAGAAACAGGCTGTAGCTTCAAGAACGTGGTCTGAAGCTCTCAACTACTGCGAAGAAGTTTCGACAGCCGACAAGTTCGACTGGAGACTTCCGAACAGAAACGAGCTTGCTTCGCTTGTTGACTACACCAAGACAAGCGGCGCAGTCAGTGACTTCCCGGCAATAGCTGCAAAAGGCTTCTGGACTTCGACGACTGATATGTCCTCTGCTGCGAACGCATGGACAGTTGATTTCGAGAGCGGAAGCATTGAATCGGCAGATAAGACCGACACGAAATACATAACCTGCGTCCGCAACGACGAGCCCTGCTTCGGCAGCGAATGCGCGGAACCGTGCGGCTTCAACCCGTGCAGGCACATTGAAAATTCGACCGGCCTCTGCACTGCAGGCGGCTACGACTTCACATGCGGCTGCAAATCGGGCTTCAACTGGAACCACGCGAAATGTCTCCTCGGAACGACGAGATACATCGCCTGCGAAGGTTTACCTGAAAACGCAGTCTGGAATACAGTTTTCGGCATCAGCCAGAGCTACGACGGCGACAAGTGGTATCCGAGCGAAACAGGCACATTCAATAAAATCGCAAGCAGCGTCGAATGCCGCTTCAAATGCGCAACAAACTACAAATGGGATGCTGAAAATGAAGTATGCATTCCGGAATCAAAAATTGCAATGTGTTCCGACAAAACTCCTTACTCAGACTGGAACGTAGTTTCCAGAATATCGCAGACATGGGACGGTGAGAACTGGATCCCGTCGGCGACCTCCGTTTACAACGAGGAATCAAGCGAAGAAGAGTGCCGCTTTGTCTGCAAGGAACACTACACCTGGGACAGCGAAAACAAGATCTGCGCTGCCGAAACACAGCCTGCGACATGTATCGGACTTCCGGCAAACGCTCACTGGTGGAACGAACCGGCAGCTATCACGCAGACCTGGACAAACGGCGGCTGGTCGCCTTCCGCAACGGGAACGCATAGCACCGATGCCGAAGATAACAAGTGTTACTTCGCATGCGACAACCACTATGAATGGAACAACACTTCCTGCGTCGCAAAGACTCAGAATGCGAACTGCGCAGGACTTCCCGACAACGCGGAATGGACAGGCGGCTACTCAAGCATAACGCAGACCTGGAACGGAAGCGAATGGTTCCCGGGCAACACGGGAAGCTACAACACCGAGGCAAATTCAGCTTACTGCCGCTTCAAATGCCTTGCAAACTACAACTGGAACGGCGCAAGCTGCGAAGCTGCGACGCAGATAGCAAACTGCACCGGACTTCTTCAGAATGCACAGTGGAACATGGTTTCCAGCATAAAACAAACATTTATAAACGGAAACTGGGAACCCTCAACTACTGCGACCTATCAGGAAGAAGCGTCTGACAACGAGTGCCATTTCAAGTGCATGGAACACTACGAATGGCAGAATGGCGGATGCAGACCCGTAACGACTGCCGGCAACGTATGCACAGGCCTTCCGGCAAACGCTGAGTGGGTCGGAGCAACGACCGTTTCGCAGACGTGGAACGGAAGTGAGTGGACACCTTCGACAGAAGGACACCACCAGTCAGTTCCAGGCGACGGCTGCGTCTTTACATGCAAAACCAACTACAATTGGACAAACAACGAGTGCAAAGCAGCGACACAGCAGGGAACATGCAAAGGTCTTCCGGCTTATGCAGACTGGAAAGGAAGCGCTACGATCTCGCAGACATGGAACGGCTCTGCATGGCTCCCGTCAACAAACGGCAGCTACAGCGAAACGGCAGTTGCGAACGAGTGCCGCTTTGCATGCAAGGCTCACTACATCTGGGACGGCGAAAAATGCAATGCCGAGACGAATATCGCTTCCTGCGGAACGCTTCCGAATCCGGGAACTACAGTCTGGAACACAGTTTCAAGCATAACACAGACTTGGAACGGCTCGAAGTTCATGCCGGAGGCAGAGCTTTCATTCAGCGAAGCAGCTACAACCGAAGAGTGTCATTACAAGTGTGCCGACAACTACGAATGGGACAACACGAAATGTGACGGCGCAGTAAGAAACAACCAGGAGTGCACGGGCAAACCCGCGAACTCGGTATGGTGGCACGAGACTGTCAACCAGAAGTGGCAGGGCAGCGACGGCTGGCTTCCGTCAACGAACGGCACCTACAGATCCGGCGATGCAACTGACGGCTGCTACTACCACTGCGACACCAACTTCGAATGGAAAGGTTCAGCATGCGTAGGCGAGACAAGAACAGGTCAGTCGTGCGGAAACGCTCCTGCAAACGCACAGTGGCTGCATGACACGATCTCACGCACCTGGACACTGACCGAAAGCGGCAATTATGACTGGCGTCCGCTCATGGATGCGCACCATGAATCGGTATCGGCAGAGGGCTGCAGCTATAAATGCAAGGACAACTTTACATGGAACGGCTCGGCGTGTGTCGGCTCGACAAGGATCGCGACATGCCAGAACCTTCCTTCAAACGCAGTCTGGAACAAGGTTTCAAGCATAACCCAGACATGGACGAAGATAGACGAAAACACTTACGACTGGTCTCCGGCGGATACCGGAATCCACAGTGATTCGGAATCTACGGAAGAATGCCGCTTCAAGTGCGCTGAAAACTACACATGGGCGACATTGACATGCGAAGCTGACGAGCGTCCGGCGACATGTACCGGTCTTCCGGCGAATGCGCAGTGGCTTGAAGCGACCATAACCCAGACATGGAGCGGCAGAGACGGCTGGCTTCCGACAACAACGGGACTCCACTATTCAGTTTCTGACACAGGATGCCGTTTCACATGCAAAACCAACTACACCTGGGACAGCAATACCGCTTCCTGCATCGGTGCAACAAAAGAGGAACCGGTTTACTGCGACGACAGCACGCTTCCTGACGGCAACGCAGAATGGTGGGGCTCGCCGGCAACCGTAATCCAGACATGGACAAACGGCGAGTGGCTTCCGACTACAGCCGGCAGCTACAGCGATGCGGCAGTCGCGAACCAGTGCCGTTACCACTGTCAGACAAACTACATCTGGAACGGTGCGCACTGCGAACCGAGAACGATTGTTTCGAACTGCGATCCGCTTCCTGACAACACCGCTTACGAGTGGAACACCGCTTCAAGCATAACGCAGCACTGGGACAAAAACGAAGGCCCGAACGGTGATTTCGTTCCGACACTGACTCCGGCTTACGGCGACACTCCGACAACCGAGGCATGCCGCTTCAAATGCAAGGAAAATTACACCTGGAACGATTCAGAGTGCGTTCCTGCGACAAGACAGGGAACCTGCACCGGCCTTCCTGAAAACGCGCAGTGGAATACCGTAGATACAATCACGCAGACATGGACGAACGGCGATTGGCTTCCGACGCTTTCCAGTATTTACGGTGAAACTCCGACAACAGAAAACTGCATTTTCAAATGTCGTGAAAATTACGAATGGCTGGGCGGTCTCTGCGTCGCAAAGAAACAGACAGTGCAGTGCATAGTATTCCCTGACACAATGCCTGAAGGACTTCCTGAAGGCAACGAATGCAATAGTATCGCAAGCTGCTGCCGTAAACATCCTGACCGTTGCCAGCCGATAAACGCCGTATGGAACGAAGTCCCGACAGTTCTGCAGGAATGGAAAGGTTATTCGTGGTCTCCAAGCGATATCGGAATTTACAGTGATGAACCCAGTCAGTCGGAATGCTTCTTCAAATGCAAGGAAAATACTACATGGAACGAAGAGAGCGGTCTTTGCGAGGCAGATACCAGGAGTGCAACCTGCACAGACCTTCCTGACAATGCACTATGGAATTATACTCCGGAGATTACACAGACATGGAGCGGCAAGGAATGGCTTCCTCAAACTAAAGCTAAATATAGTGTTTCGTCAAGCGAGAACGAGTGTCTCTATATCTGCGATACAGGAACATATCCTTATAACGACCAGTGTGTCGAGGATCCGTGCAGCGAATATCCCAGACCGTGTAGCGGTGTCAACCATTCTACAGGCGTCTGCACAAATAAAGAAAATCTTCTGCTTCCTTACACCTGCACATGCAGCAGCGGCTACTATTGGTACGGCAAAACCGGATGTAGAAATGTGAAACCGCAGAATATATGCTCCGATGCCATGAGATGTTTCGACAATGGAAGTGAAATAGCGTGTCCGCATGAAGGCAACTCTTTCTACGGCCAGGATACTCAATATGCTGACGCAGGTTTCTGTGCTCCTAAAAATTTTGTCGTCGAAGGAAACGATCCTCAAATAATATATGACAGAAATACAGGACTCAGATGGCAGAAAATTAGAACAGGAAGCGGAAATTCCGATATGACTTGGCAGCAAGCTTACGATTACTGTCAAGACTTGAACAAAAATAGCGGATATGCCGGATATAAAAGCTGGAGACTTCCTACAATAAAAGAGCTGCAGACTATAATTCACTATGGAAAATCACGACCGGCAGTGGATACAAATTACTTTGACGGATATTCCGGCGATGCTTCCTTGTGGTCAGGAACGGCTGATGTGAAAGATTCTTCCAAAATGTGGGAAATTTCAGATAGCAGCGGATCTTCCTACACTCAGGCGAAAACCAGCAACAGTGCTCATGTCCGCTGTGTATATGGAACGGAATTGCCCGAAACCGCTTCTTTCGGCAACAGCATCAACGGAGTCATCAAAGATTCCAACACGAAACTTTACTGGCAGGACAGTGATGTAAATAAAACGTGGGAACAGGCTCTTAAATACTGTGAAGATCTTGAATACGGCGGTTACAGTGACTGGAGACTTCCAAATATCAACGAGCTTTCTTCTTTGGTAAATCATTCAAAATCAACAGGTGCAGCTTCATATTTCCCGTCTATGCGGCAGTCTTCATACTGGTCGTCTACAACTATGGCTCAGGATATTTTGAATGCGCATGTTGTATATTTTACCAACGGAGCAATCAATAATTATTCTACTAAACGCAAGACTTCTACTTCTTATGTCCGCTGTGTCCGTTCCGATCTCTGTGATGCAGGTGAGTTCTGGGATGGCAAAAACTGTGTTGAAAGTCCGTGCGATGAAGATTCCTGCTCAATGCTGCATTCCAATGGAAAATGCACGCCTTTGACTTCAAGCACTTACTCCTGCGGCTGCAATGAAGGATACTACTGGGACGAAAGCTCTGAAAGCTGTCTGCAAAACCCGTGTCTGAACAACGCGCTCGGCAACAAATGTGCTTCGATGCTTGGTTCTGACGGAGAATGCACAATAGACGGAACGAATTTTACATGCGGCTGTATTAACGGTTACTTCTGGGATGGTTCAAGGTGCAGAAATAAAAAAGTTTTCGGCAATATCTGCACTGACCAGACAACCTGTTACGATGCTTCGACTTCAATGGTATGTCCGTCATTGTCAACTGACGATTTCTTCGGTCAGGATCCACAGTATGCAGGTGTAACTTGTACTGAAAAACAATTTAATACAAGGACTATCTCGGGAGATACAGTTGTTGTAGATTCAAATACAGGACTTTGGTGGCAGCAGACTCTTCCTCATGAGACAAACGGCAACTCAACGGTATACAACACATACACATTCAACCAGGCTGTAAACTATTGTGCGGATCTTACTTATGCAGGAAAATCCGACTGGAGACTGCCAAAACCGAAAGAGTTGTTGGGCATCGAAAATCCTGATACTTACTCTGCATATTTCCCGACACCGAATGAATTGAACGTCAATAATACAAGCTTCTGGACATCGAAGAAGATGGCTAAAAATCCGAACAATGCATGGTTGTCCAAGACAATGTCTACCTCAAAAATATACCTGTATTACTACCCTGCAAGCGAACTGCACCATGTCCGCTGTGTCAGAGGCGAACCTTTGCCTGAAGCTCCTTCTTTTACAACCGAGACTATGAATGGTTACAAAGTTGTTAAAGACAATGTTACAGGACTTATCTGGCACAAAAACTACTCTGAAGGGAAAACATGGCAGGAAGCTCTTCAATATTGCGCAACACTGAATTATGCAGGTTTTAAGGACTGGAGGTTGCCGAATGTGTATGAAATGAACTCCGTCATTGATTATAGCAGATATTCTCCTGCAACTGCATTCCCTGACCAGCCGGAAGGCGGCATTATGCGTTTTTGGACATCTTCTTCTAATAATGGAGACCAAGCTTTCATTGTTTCTTTTTCGGACGGCGAGGTTCTGTCAGTTTCTAAATCAACAAGCCTTAGATTTCGCTGTGTCAGGTAACGGGTGACGCGTCCCGGAAAATCACGGTTTATCGGCAGAGACGTCATAAAATGGCGTCTCTGTTTGTGTCTGCTGCACAATCTCTTTTGCTGGCACCAACTCAAATCTTTGTGCCCGCCGCCGCACAGTAGGGAATCTAGGGAATTTAGGGTGTCTAGGGAATCTAGGGAGCGGCGGAAGTATAATGCCGCCTTTTTGTGCCGGGATGGTTTGGTGTCTAGGGAATCTAGGGAGCGGCGGCAACTCTGTCTGCGAGCAGAAATGCCATAACAATGCCACCCCGGAAGGCGAGACACAGTATCTTGATCTGACAGATTGCTATGACTACTGTTTCAACGCAGGATATTACTATAATGACTGTCTTCAGGACTATTGCACTGCAAACATTTCCACATGTTTCGGCAATCCGCAGGTAACATGTCACGATATGATGGAATGCTTTGTTTCCTGCGGTGAAGATCAAAGCTGTATTCAGGCATGTTACAACGACACCTCTTTCCTCGGACAAAACCAGTATAGTAATATGATGTCGTGCTATTTCGACAATTGTATGGAAGCAGAGGATTTTAACGGCTGTATGAGTACTAATTGCGAGCATGATTTCAACATCTGCTACGACGGACTGATTTAAACAGTTAATCACCAAAATAACATATAATTTTATATCTTTTTTACTTGTAATATTCTTTATTTTTGCTAAAAAGCACTGGTTTTTTGTATAAAAAGAGGTTCTATGAAAGAAAAAAAGATAAAATTCATCTTCACGGGCGGCGGAAGCGGCGGTCATGTCAGCCCCGCTCTTGCAGTTGCAGCCGAACTCAAAAAAACTCTTCCGGAAGCTGAAATCACCTACATCGGCGTTAAAAACAAAGCAGAAGCGCACATGGTTCCGAAAGCGGGATTTCCGCTGAAATTCGTGAAAAGCATGCCCCTTCCGCAGGGAAAATCACCTGCCCGGCTGCTGAAATTCGCAGTTACGATGTTCTCCGGGCTTTCGAAAGCGGCTCTGCTTCTGCTTAAAATCAGGCCTGCCGCAGTTTTCGCTACCGGCGGATTCGTCAGCGCACCCACCGTTTTCGCCGCATGGATCCTGCGCAAGGCGACATTCGGACTTTTCAAAACCAGGATCATGATCCACGAATCGAATACCGATCTCGGCAAAATGAACAAAGCTGCGGCAAAAGCAGCCGACAAAGTGGCCGTTTCATTTTCCGAAACGATCAGGCATCTGCCGAAAAACAAAGGTTTCTTCTCCGGCTATCCGGTCAGAAGTTCGATTTCGATGCAGGAAAGAAAAGCTGCGAGAAAAGAGCTCGGAATTCCTGATGACGCATTCGTGATTTTCGCTTTCGGCGGTTCTCAGGGATCGCGCACCATCAACCGCGTCCTCGCAAATTCCGCAAAAAAACTTCTTGAAAATCCAAACACTTATATAATTCACGGCGCAGGCAGACCTTTCGGCAAAGTTTATGAATACCACGGTTTCAACGATGTTTCGGAGATTCTCGGAAAACAGGGACTTTCCGAAAAAGAGAAAAAACGCTATCTTCTCCGCGATTTCATAGACAACATGGGGCTTTACTACGCCGCATCCGACCTTCTTGTCATCAGGGCGGGGGCAGGTTCGATCATCGAAGTGTGCCGTCAGGGGAAGCCTTCGGTCATAATCCCGATAAGCAATATCGGAAACGACCACCAGATCGGCAACGCACGCTTTATAGAACGTGCCGGAGCAGCAGCCGTAATTTACGAAAGAACCGATCCATTGAACGGGATCGATATCGCCTTTGCCGATACGGACGAATTCTGCGAAACGGTATCAAAACTCAGAAGCGATGCATCAAAACTTGCAGGAATGTCTGAAGCTGCGAAAAACATTTTCCCCGGCAATCCGGCAGAAATAATAGTAAAAAATCTTCTTTACCTCTGCAGGCTCGGCGAAAAACCGGATGAAATAAAGGGAACGGAATTCGTGAACGACCGCGTTTTAGGACTCAATTCGACCTCGCTCGAAAAGTTTTTGCAGAAAACGAAAAACGGCACCGAAAAGCCGCTTGAAGCTGACGAAGTAAAACTTATAAAAAACAAGATCGACATGCTTTTTTCTTCCGGCAATCCGGTAATAAAGGCACGTGCCTGCCGCTCTTCCGGAATTCTGGGCTATACCGAAGTGATTCCGCTCCTGATCAGATATGCCGCAGACAAAAACAGCGCGCCTTTCCTCAGCCGTGACGCTTTTGCAGCACTGAAACAGCTCTCTCTCCTCTGCGAAACCGATCAGCGTGAAAATCTTTTCAATGCGATCATTTCAGGGCTTGAAAATTCATACTACGAAACCCGTTTTTCGGCCGAAAAATGTATTCCTGCGTTTGCAAATCACTTCGGGATCAGCGAAAACGAACGCGGAAAATTTATGGAACTTCTCTTTAAAAACATGTCCGACCACTGTTTTGAAGTTCGTGCGGATGCGGTTCTCGCAGCGGCACAGATTGCCGAAGATTCTGAAAATCTGCTTGAAAACTTCTCGAAACTATATTTCGACGCAGTCTGGAAAGTAAGAAGCGCGATATTTCAGGCATTTGAAATCCTTATCAGAAGGGGCGTTCTCGACAAACAGAAAGCCGCAAACGAAGCCGACAAGGTTCTCATAACAAGCAACGGATACACGACCGAATACGAACTGAAAAAGCACTACAATTCGGTAATCGAACTTATTCAGGAGAAAGAACAATGATATACGCGATTTTCAAATCGGTTTTCACGACAGGCGGAATTGCTGTTTTCAAATACCTTTCGTCAAGAACCCTTATCGCTTTCGTCACGGCGTTTTTTCTCTCGCTGATTATCGGCAGACCGCTGATAAACGCGCTTTACAGGCATGGGTTCCGCTCGTTCGAACGCTCATACGGCGAAGTAAACTCGCAGAAAAAGACTGGAACTCCCATGATGGGCGGAATTCTGATTTTCATAACCGGAATCGGCAGTGCTCTGCTCTGGTGCGACCTCGCCAATCCGTTTATCTGGGCTCTGCTTGCAAGCGCACTCTGGTTTGCTGTTTTCGGAGCAATTGACGACTACAAAAAAATCAAGGGAAAAGATGCCGACGAAGGGCTTTCCCGCATTGCCAAATATGCGATTCAGATACTTTTCGGCGTTCTCCTCGCTGTCTTTGTCCTTCAGCCAGACATTTCACCGCTTCCGGAATCTGTAGCGAACTCGTTTCAGTTCCCGTTTTTTAAAGGATTTTTGTTCAGCTCGACAGTTCTCACGTTTCTGTGGATAGTTTTCATAATCGTCTACTCGGCAAACGCTGTCAATTTCGCCGACGGCATGGACGGTCTCACGATTGTTCCGTCAGTTTTCGTCTTCATCGTTCTCGGTGTTTTCGCATACATCGTCGGCAACAAGATCCAGGCTCAGCACCTGCTTTACGAATACATTCCGGGAAGCGGTGAAATCGCCGTTTTCTGCGGTGCGATAGTAGGTGCCGGGATCGGATTCCTGTGGTTCAACTCACATCCCGCAGAAGTTTTCATGGGCGACATGGGTAGCCTTTTTCTCGGCGGGACCATGGGAACAGCGGCAGTTCTGATAAGACAGGAAGTAGTCTACATAATTGCAGGAGCAATTTTTGTAATCGAAATAACTTCGACCTTCGTGCAGGAAAATATCGGCTTCAAAATGCACCGGCGGATTCTTTACAGGGCGCCTCTGCACCACCATTACCAGCATCAGGGAATGGCCGAAGCAAAGATCGTCACAAGGTTCTGGATCGTAAGCGCAATCATGGCGGCACTTGCTCTTATCACCATTAAATTCAGGTAGTTATGGCAAAAAATCAGAAAATGTACTTCAACGGCGACGATTGCAGATTCTGCAACGGAATGTGCTGCCGCTATGTTACGATCGATATCGAAAAAGAGCCTCGTTCCGAAGAGCGTTTCGATGAAATAATCTGGTGGCTTTTCAATCCGAACATAAAAATTCTGAAAAACGGCCGTATCTGGTCGGTTCTCGTCATGGGAAAATGCGAAAATCTCAACGAATCAAACAAATGCACGATCTATGAAGCACGCCCCGATCTCTGCCGCGAATATCCGCCGGAAGAAGAGGGATGCCACTTCGACAGCATCAAAAGACTCGAAGGAATAATCTTCAACACGGCAGAAGAGCTCCTCAACTATTTAGCCGTTGACCGCCAAAAAGAGTGGGCAAAAAAACGGCTCGAAAATATGAAAAAACAATGTTTGCAGGGGAAAGAACAATGAAATCAGCAAAATTTTTCCTTTTCGCAGCAGCTTTCAGCGCATTTTTTCCGGTTTCGGCAAAGTGCGTTCTTTTCATTGACAGGGACGGCGACGGATTCGGCGGAGAAAAAACAGTTTTCGACTACGAGTGCTCCGATGACGATATTCCGACAGGCTATTCCAAAAAAGGGGGTGACTGCAACGACAACAACCGCTATGTTCATCCGAAAGCAGACGAACTCTGCAACGGAATTGATGACAACTGCGACGGAAAAATCGATCCTGAAAATTCAAAAGACTGCAACAGATACTACAAAGATCTCGATTACGACGGGACAGGAACGGATGAATACCGCTGTCTCTGCGTCTCGGAAGGCGATTTCCGCGCACTCGAAAGAGGCGACTGTAACGACAGTAACCCGAAAATACACCCGGAAGCCAAAGAGATCTGCAACGATCTTGACGACAACTGCAACGGCATAGTTGACGAAGGCGAGAACGCCGCAAACTGCAGGCCGTTCTACCGCGACAGTGACGGCGACGGATTCGGGATCGGTGACGAAAGCAGGTGTTTATGCAAAGCAGACGGCATTTTCAGAGCCGAAAAAACGGGCGACTGCAACGACAACAATCCGGATATTTATCCCGGCGCCTATGAACATTTTGACAGACTTGACAACAACTGCAACGGCATAATTGACGAAAATCCGGGAAATCTTCCGCCTCCGCCGCCAAGACCAAAACCTAAAAAATACTGAAATATTTAAAGATTTTCTTTCTTAAATTCGCAAAGTTTGAGAATTTTCTTATACATTGATTCGAAATGCTCGAAATTCAGAGACTGGTAACCGTCCGAAAGAGCATTCGTCGGATTGTAATGGGTCTCGATGATCAGACCGTCTGCACCTAGAACAACAGCCGCTTCCGAAACGACCGGAACATACTTGAAGTTACCGACACTGTGCGACGGATCAAGAATTACCGGAAGATGGGTAAGCCCTTTTATCATCGGGATCGCCGCAATATTCACGATACCGCGTGTCGAATCATCGAACGAAGTGATCCCGCGCTCGCAGAGAATAATGTTTTCATTGCCTTCAGCCATGATGTACTCGGCACTCGACAGAAATTCATCAATCGTTGCATTTGCCGAACGCTTGAGCAGGATCGGCTTGCTGCATCTGCCCAACTCTTTCAGAAGCGCGAAATTCATCATGTTTCTCGCACCAACCTGAATTATGTCGATATACTGCTCAAAAAGATCGATGTGTCTGACATCGACTATCTCGGAAACCGACTTCATGTTGTATCTTTTCGCAGTTTCATTCAGGATTTTTACGCCGTTTTCGCCGAGTCCCTGGAAAGAGTAAGGTGACGTTCTCATTTTGAATGTTCCGCCGCGAAGGATTTTTACGCCCAAACCGGAAAGGAATGCCGCTATTTTATCGAGGGAATCAGCACTTTCAACACTGCACGGGCCTGACATCATTGCAAAATCTTCGCCGACCTTCACTCCGTCGCCCAAGTCGACGACACTCTTTTCCCGGTAATTTTTAGACACCATATAATAGGGTTTCGAGATGTTGATGATCTTCTCGACTCCCGGCAGTGATTTAAAACGTCCGATATCGGAAGTCGTAAGATCGCCGACAACCGGAATCAACACATAACTCGCACCCTGCAAGACTTCGAACGACATTCCGTTGGCAATCAAAGTCTCTCTTATATTGTCCAAAAATTCTTCGTTGGTTCCTTTTTTAACAACAATAATCATTTTGTAAATCCTGCGGTTGATTTCATTCCGTCAATAATCTCTTTAACGCATTCTCGCGATTTGTTCAGTAATTCAAAGAACTTGTCATCATCAAGAGGAACTCTCTCGGCAGTTCCCTGAAGCTCGATTATATTGCCGTTTTCAGAAAAAACAAAATTAAAATCTGTGTCTGCGCGTGAATCTTTTTCGTAATCCAGATCGATCACGACTTCGCCGTCAATAACCCCGCCGCTTATAGCTCCGATCCAGTTTTTAAGCGGATTTTCGGGAACTACGCCCTCTTCGACCAGTTTTCTGCATGCAAGTGCCGCAGCCAGCATTCCGCCGTTTACCGAAGCGGTGCGCGTCCCTCCGTCGGCTTCCAGGACATCGCAGTCGATAAGCATCGTGATTCCGGGGATTTTTTCGAGATCGACCGCCATTCTGAGCGAACGGCCTATCAAACGCTGGATTTCTGCAGTTCTCCCCGAAATTTTTGTTCTTTCACGTGAGCTTCTGACGTTCGTCGAGCCCGGAAGAAGCGAATATTCGGCAGTAAGCCAGCCGCCGCTTTTGACGTGCGGGGGAACTTTCATGTCAAGCGAAAGCGCAGTAATGACCTTCGTGTTTCCCGAAACCGAGAGAACCGAAGAATAAGGATTTTTCAGATAATTTGTGACAAAAGAGTGTTCTCTCAAAGGGCTCTCCAATAAAAGTTCAATAATTATCCGTGTTTTTCTGAAATTCTGTCAAGAACGACTATCGAAACGACTCCTACGATCATAAGCGCGATGCAGAGAAAGAAATACCCGCCGAATTCCTGCGGAAACACATTTGCCTGCGAAACAATTTTCTCTTTTCCTCCGACCATTTCAACGATTGCCTCCCCTTTCCACGGCCAGATACTGCGCAGCGAACCTGCCATAAGACCGGTAAGAAACGCAAGCGTAACTGAGTGCCACTTATTGAGAAGCCAGTTGAAAAACCTCGAAAATCCGATAAGTCCTGCACCGCAGCCGAGACAGAAAACTATGATTACGAGAATACTGTTCAGACTGAACGGATTTTTTACAGCTTCAATTATGTATTCATATTTTTTGAGGACAAGGAGAATAAATGCACCGCTTATGCCCGGAAGAATCATCGCACAGATGCTCAATACACCGCAGAGAAAGATGAACCAGAGTCCGTCAGGAGTCTCAACCGGAATGAGGCCGACCAGAAAATATGCCGCGACAGTTCCTGCAAGTATCGAAATTACCTCTGGAATGCGCCATTTTATCGTCTTTCCTACGACATAGATCGAAGCGGCGATGAGACCGTAAAAAAGACTGTATGTCGGCTCAGGACACTCGTTGAGCAGAAATTTCATGATGTGCGCCAGAGAAACTATCGCAACGGCGACACCGAAGAAAAGAACCGCAAGAAAACGGGTATGAAGGTGCGCAATTGCCCCTTTGATATCGAAAGAGAGCAGTTTTTTCACGCATACGGCATCAAAAGACTTGATCGCGGCGAGAAGTTTCTGGTAGATTCCGGCAATAAGCGCAATCGTGCCGCCCGAAACACCGGGAATGACGTTTGCAGCTCCCATGCAAAGTCCGGTTACAGCAAGAATGACAGCCTCTTTCCAGGAATTCGGACCCGGAGTAGCCATAACCGCTTTTTTAAAAGTGAGCTTTTCCATTTTAACCTCTTATTTTTTCAAGAGTTTTTTCATCTGTAAAATCAAGAGAAACAGGTGTTATCGTAGCACTGCCGCGCCTTATTTCGTGACAGTCGCTGCCGTCTATATCGGCAAAACCGAACTGGTCGCCGCCTATCCAATAATACTCTTTTCCGCGCGGATCGACCCGTTTTACAACATCTCCGCCGTACAGCCTTTTGCCGAAAGGAGTCCATTTTAACGGAACTTTTCCGGAGTTTGCAATAGTTTCCGGAATGTTGATATTGAAAAGTTTAGGATTTTCGTAAAGTTCTGATTTTCCTATCTTTTTTTCAATTTCAGGAAGAATTTCGTCAAAAAAGAAATCGGCACAGACGGCAAAAGTTTCGTTTTTGAACGCCGCGAAATCGGTGATGTAAAGCGAAACGGCAAAGGAAGTTATGCCGTCATAAAAAGTCTCCATCGCCGCCGAAACCGTGCCGGAATAAGTAATGTCGTCGCCGAGATTGCCGCCTTTGTTGATGCCTGAAACAGCAAAAAGAGGCTTTTTCTTCATCAAAGCGTTGATTCCGATATAAACCGCATCTGTAGGAGTTCCGTTTACCGCGAAACGATTTTCTGAAAACTTTGAAACCCTTAGCGGAGCGCCAAGAGTTATCGAATGGCCGGCACCGCTCTGTTCGTTCAGCGGCGCTGAAATAAAACATGTCAGATTTCTCTTCGATGCCGCGGTTTCCAACGCCGACAAACCTGCAGCATAAATCCCGTCATCGTTGGTAAGAAATATTTGATTAGTCATTTTTCAAAAAATGGTCGGGATGACTGGATTTGAACCAGCGACCACCTGAACCCCATTCAGGTACGCTACCCAGACTGCGCTACATCCCGACACTTATTATGGAACAACTATTTGCTGTTGAGTCTGTCTTTCAGCACCTGACTGTGATGGAAAGTTGCAACTCTTCTTTTGCTGATTGTCAAGGGTTTTTTTGTCTGAGGATTACGACCTCTTCTCTCTTTCTTTTCCTTAACAGTGAATTTGCCGAAACCGCTGAGCTGGATCTCGCCCTCTTTTGCAAGAGTATCTTTCAGTTCTTCAAAGAACATTTCAACGAGTTCCGATGCATATTTTTTATCGATTTTCATCTGCTCATAAACAAAGTCTGCAAGTTCAACTTTTGTTACACTCATTTTTTCCCCCTATTAATCAGTTAACGCCTCTGGCTTCTTCTATGATTCTGTCAAAAGCTTTCGGATCTTCAGCTGCAAGGTAAGCAAGCACCTTTCTGTCGATGTCGATATTTGCTTTATGAATCATATCCATGAATTTCGAGTATGAAAGCCCTCTTTCCCTGACTGCTGAATTTATTCTGGTGATCCAGAGTTTTCTGAAATCTCTCTTTTTGAGTTTTCTGTGAGCAAACGCATAAGCCCATCCTCTTTCAACTGTTTCCTTGGCAACTCTGTATCTTCTCGACCTTGCCATATAGTTGCCTTTTGCGGCCTTGAGTATCGTTGCTCTTCTTCTATTGGCTTTAAATCCTCTTTTTACTCTCATTTCTGACTCCTATTAAAGATACGGAAGAAGTTTCTTCATCTGCGGAATGTCGCATGTCTCGATGTATGCGCCCTTTCTCAGATCTCTTTTTCTCTTACGGGTTTTCTTCGTAAGTATGTGGCTTTTGAAAGGATGCCATCTTTTCATTTTACCGCTGCCGTTCGATTTGATTCTTTTCGCTGCAGCTCTATTAGTTTTCATTTTCGGCATAACAAATTCTCCTTAATTTTTCTGCGCTACCAACATTGTCATTTTTTTATTTTTAACAACACTATCCAATTCGATTGCGAGCTGATCCTCTCCACCGAGTTCCTTAACGATTATGTTAAGGTTTTCCAAAGCTTTTTCAGCAAACATGATTTCTCTGCCTCTGAAAAAAACTGTAAATTTAACCTTGTTTCCGTCCTCGAGGAATTTCTTCGCCTGCCGGACTTTCGTCATAAGGTCATGCGTATCGGTGTTAGGACGGATCTTGAGTTCTTTAATCTCAATAACTACTTGATTTGCCTTAGCTTTTTTTGCTTTTTTCTTTAATTTGTAAAGATGCTTTCCGAAATCCATTATCTTACATACTACAGGATCCGTGTTTGGGGAAACACAGACGAGATCCAGCCCGAATTCTCTAGCTTTTTCCAAAGCTTCCCGCCTCGTAAGAACACCCAGCACTTCGCCTGTCGGGGCAATCACCCTCATTGAAGAGGCTTTGATAGTCTCATTTACGAGACCAGCAGGTGCAGGCTGTGCCGAATTGCCTGATTCCGGCTTAGCAGGCTTCATCAATAGTAAACTCCGTTGTAATTTTCCGAGTTTAACTTAGCCAGGAAATCTTCCGTTGCAAAAGTTTCCTGCTCGCCGCCTCTCTTTCTGACCGTAATAGTCTTAAGATCGGCTTCGTTATCGCCTATTACAACGATGTAAGGAACTTTCTGAACAGACCATTCGCGAATCTTATATCCGACTTTTTCGTTTCTGTCGTCAAGTTTTACCCTGATTCCGGTTTCGACAAGTTTCTGAACAAATTTGTCAGCAGTTTCCGCATGTTTTTCAGAAACCGGAAGAACTGCAACCTGAACCGGAGCAAGCCACATCGGGAATGCACCTTTGAAATGCTCAATTAAAACACCGAAGAAACGCTCGATCGACCCGAGCAAAGCTCTGTGGAGCATGATCGGACGGTGTTCCTGACCATCTTCGCCGGTATAGGAAATATCGAATCTTTCCGGCAGGTTGAAATCGACCTGAACCGTCGAGAGCTGCCAAAGTCTGCCGATCGAATCGGTGATGTTCACATCTATCTTCGGACCGTAGAAAGCGCCGTCGCCTTCCTGGATCTCCCACGGAAGACCGGAAGCATCGAGAACTTTTTTCAAAGCGTCTTCGGCTTTATTCCAAACTTCCAACTCGCCGACATACTCATTCGGACGGGTGCTGAGGAAGACTTTGAATTTCTCGAATCCGAAACTTCTCAGCATGAAAAGCGCGAAATTAAGAACACGCTCGATTTCATCCTCAAGCTGGTCGAGCCTGCAGAAAAGATGCGCATCATCCTGCGTGAATCCGCGGACACGCTTAAGACCGTTGAGAGTTCCCGATTTTTCATATCTGTAAACGGTGCCGAGCTCAGCCCATCTGAACGGGAATTCGCGGTAGCTCCATTTTTTTCTTTTGTAGAGCATTACATGGAACGGACAGTTCATCGGTTTTACATAATAATCTTCGCCGTCTATATCCATCGGATTGTACATTCCGTCTTTGTAGAAACTCAGATGACCGCTTGTTTCCCAAAGAAGGCTTCTGCCGATATGCGGAGTGAAAACAAGATTATATCCGTGTCTGACGTGCTGTTTTCTCCAGAAATTCTCAATGACAGTCCTGACTATACCGCCGTTCGGAGTCCAGAGAACGAGTCCGCCGCCGACATTTTCGGAGAAGGTGAAAAGATCAAGATCTGCACCGATTTTTCTGTGATCTCTCTCTTTCGCTTCCTCAAGCATCTTGAGATATTCGTCGAGAGATTCCTTGTTCGGAAACGCAGTTGCATAAATCCTCTGGAGCATATTCCTGTTTTCATCGCCTCTCCAGTAAGCGCCCGCAACCGACATAAGTTTGAAAGCCTTTACAAAGCCGGTATTAGGAACGTGAGGACCGCGGCAAAGGTCGACGAAATCACCATGGTAGTAGAGAGAAACGAACGGTTCACCCAAATCTTCAATGATTTCGACCTTGTAATTTTCACCCATTTTGGTGAAAAGCTCGATAGCCGCTTCTTTTGTTACGACTTTTCTCATGAAAGGGAATCTCCCTTTGACGATCTCGGACATCTTCTTTTCAATAGCCTCGAAATCATCTACCGAAAAACGGTGAGGAGAATCAAAATCGTAATAAAAACCGTTCTCTATCGAAGGACCGATCGTGACTTTAGTGCCCGGGAAAAGTTTCTGGACTGCATCAGCCATGATATGGGATGCAGAGTGACGCATAATTGCGACACCTTCCGGCATTTTCATAGTGATTACCGACATATTGCCGGATTCAACTTCAGCTGTGACATCAACAAGTCTGTCGTTGATAGAAACAGCAACAGCCGCTTTTGCAAGACCTTCGCCTATTACACGTTTTATGAACGATAACCAGTTTTCAGAAATTTCAGATTCGATTTTATTCCCGTCGGGAAGTATTACCTCAAACATATCAACCTCAAAAGAAACATGGTAGGCCCGAGTGGGATCGAACCACTGACCCCTGCTACGTCAAAGCAGTGCTCTCCCGCTGAGCTACGAGCCCACACATGAACAAGAAAATTGCCGCGCTTTATAATCAAATCTTCCACTGATGTCAACATTTTTTCCACAAACTGAAAGAAATATTTGATTTTATTTGCATTTTTTAGTTTTTCCAATCCCCTTGAAGAAGTCAAACATTTTTAAAACCGACACAACGTAGCGTTTTGTTTCGGGATTTTCGTAAATTTTTCCTGCAAGTCCGCCGCTTTTTTCGGTCGGTCTGCTCTCGGTCGAATAGGTTCCGCCGTTGTAACCCGAAAGTGTTTTCACCAGGTCGCCTTTATTATAGGTGAGAAGTGCCGCCAGAAACTTCGCTGAACACTCAACTGCATTCCGAGGAACATTCAGCGTTTTGTACTCGCACTCGAGAAGTTTCGCCGTTTGAGGCATTATCTGGGTCAGTCCGTAAGCTCCCGCCGCGCTTTTTGCATCTGGTTTTCCGCGCGATTCGACATATATAACAGCTTTTATCAGCGCGGGATCCATAACTTTTTTATCGCCGTCCGCCGAAACGTAGGGATATTTTTTCACTGCCTCTTCGATAATGCATGAATACCCGGCATCAATCAGCTTTGCGGCTGACGTGTCGATCTCTGCAAAAAGCATGAAAAGTGCAGCAAAAAACATGATCCGCCTCAAATATCAAAGTCCGAAAATACTTTTCTTTTTATCCACTTTCTGCAAATCTTTTTCCTTATTTTCGTCACTCAGAAACCTGAGATAGGACCCTGCGGAATCGCGGTCAAACTGCTCTTTCATCACATTCAGATCAAGGTTTTTGCGTATATGTTCCAGAGTTTCGGCAGAAATATAGCTTGCCTGCATCAGGTTGGCGAGCCCTAAAGCCTCGATATTGTCGTTTTCCTTCGCGCTTTTCATATATTCTTCGTAGTAACGCCTGAACATTTCTCCGCGCACCGCGTCGTTTTTCATCTCGTATTCCATTCCCGATTCAAGCCACGCCTTGTGCACGATCTTCTGCGAACTTTCGGCATGAATAAACTCCTTTCCTGATTTCTCAGCGGCAGGAAAAAGCTCAGGAAACACGAGATGTCCGCCGTAATTTTCAAGCAGTCTGTCGTGATAATCAGCGAGTTTTCTGTTCCATCCGGAGACATATCCGGCATATTTTCCGGCAGTTGCAGCTTTTTTGCCTGCTTCCGAAACAAATCCGGCAGCTTCCCCGAGATCGGGATAAACTCCGGCCAGCCCTTTTTCGACTTCGGAAAACCACTCTTCCGCACTTTTATTTTTAAGTTCACTGCCGATTTTCAGCACTTTGGCTGCCTCTTCACTCCTCTTTTTTATAGCGGAAACAATTTCGGCAAACTGCCCGAGATATTCGATAAAACGCTCCGCTTCTGCAGCCCGGCTGTCGATTGCCAGCTCGTTTATAAGAAACATCTGCGTTGCCAGCAGAGCGTCAGTCTCAGGACTCTCGACCACCATCTGCGCCGAGAGAAAAAAAGTTTCAAGCAGAACAAGAATAGAAATACAGAGCTTCATGCCATCCCCCAACGGATCCCAATCAAGAACTCTTAGAATATTTTTAGAAATTTGTCAATAAAATTTTAATTGATATTTAATTTTTCAACTTCTCTATAAAACAAAACTTTTTCATGGCCATATTAAAACTTGTTTCAAAGTTTTCAGGAATACAAAATTCTGATTCACCGTTTCCGGCAAGTCTTTCTATCGCTTTTGCAACCACGACCTGGAAAAGATTTTCGGGGTAAACTGAAGGAACATCGTCGCTTTGCGGCAGGCCGATCCTGATTACGGGAATTTCAAGTTTCATCGCGGCAAGAAAAAGCGTCACGGTTCTCTCCAGAATCGTTTCGACGCTTTCCATAAGCACGGTTCCCGATGAAATTTCACGCTCTACCGGCGTATTTTTAAGCGGAACAAAAGGATAAATTCTTATAAAATCCGGGCGCAGAACCGAAAGTGCGCCGCATGAAATCCCGACATCTTCGTCTGTTTCGCCTGGAAAGCCCGTCATAAACTGCAAACCAACCGAAATTCCGGCGTTTTTCAGAAGTTCCGCTGCCTTTCCGACACATTCCGCCAAGTGTCCGCGCCTCATTTTTTCGAGAAGTTTTTCCGACATGCTCTGCACGCCGAGCTCCACTGTCTCAAAGTGGTTGTTTTTCAGGATTTCGACCCGTTCTTCATCGATTTCATCGGGTCTAGTAGAGCAGCGCAGAGCGTTTACGGAGCCGTTTTCAACAAATTCCACCCCTTTTCTGATGTAATTCATCATTTTTTCTCGGGGAAGCGCGGTAAAAGTGCCGCCGTAAAATGAAATTTCACTCCTTTCACGCGGTTTCGACCACGAAAGATAGCTTTTGACCGCGTTTTCGACATCTTCCAAAGTGGGTTCGGTGACCCCCGTGACATCGCGCTGGTTGCAGAAAGCGCACAGTTTTTTGCAGCCTAAATGAGGGATAAACACCGGAATAATCAGCGGTTTCTGTCTGGCTGCGACAAAAGTGAACATCTTAGAATTCAAAAGTTGCTTTCAAAGCGGCATGGTCTGAAGAACCGAGCGAATAGTAACTCGGAGCATCTTTTACAACTTCTGCAGAGCCTTTTTTGTAAGCTCCTGCGTCAGTTTTAACCCAGAAAATGTGGTCGATTGCGATAGCATCACCGCGGTATGAGTAAGTCGCCTGATCTTTTGAAGAAAGTTCGTCTGCTACTCTCATAAAAGCAGAATCACTTTCAAACGGCTTAAGCGTGTCGCTTCCCGGCTCGTCGTTAAGGTCTCCGCCCATGACTATGAGTGCATCGGGATATTCTGCCGCTCTTTTTTTGAGTATTTTAGCAGCTGCCGCGGCTTCGGCATGGCGTCTCGGAGCATCGTCATCAGCTTTTGACTTGAAATGAGCCGAAAAAACTATGATTTGCCGACAGCCAAGCTCGACGTGAATTTCAAGAAAAGCACGTGAAAAAGTGGTTTTCCCGCCTTCGCACTCGGAGCATGGTATCTCCTCAGGATGCAGATGCCTGTATGTGATTTTCCCTTTAGTCATAACAGCTGTGTCAACTGAAGCCTTAGACTCTTGTTCACCAAGGAAATAATATTCGTAAGCACCGGATTTCTCGAACAAATCCTTAAGGCATGATTCTTTTTCGACTTCCTGCAAAAGAATTATGTCGGCATCAATTTCTTCTACGGATTCCGCCAGTTCACGGACTTTTGCGTTATACTCCGAATCACTCGGGACGCTCTCGAAATCGGAACTTGAACAATATCCCGAGTCGCACATTTTGTCGAAAAACAAGTGAGCGTTGTAAGTACCTATAACCACTGAGTTTATTTTTTCAGCATCCGGTGCAAGGCATGGGTTTTCCGGCTCAGTCGGTTCTGTGGGTTCTGTCGGATCAGGCGGATCAGGTGGTTCGGTCGGATCATGCGGTTCGGTCGGATCGGTCGGTTCAGTCGGATCTACGAGCTCCGTCTTTTCCTTGTTTTCAGACGTTTCTTCACAAGCTGAAAAACTTAAAACAAATATTGAAAACACAAAAACAGCAAAGATTTTCACCATTAAAAACAAACACTTATTCACTTTTTTCACCATTTCTTGCAAAGTATTCATCAACAAGTTTTTCAGCGATCCCGAGGTAAGTCGAAGGCTCGAGTTTTTTGAGTTTTTCCTTCACGTCAGCAGGAACTTTTTCAAGCGAATCGATAAATTCGTCAAGACCTTTTCTCTCGATCCTTTTGCCGCGGGTAAGCCCTTTCAGTTTTTCGTAGGGATTTTCCTCGCCGTAGACCCTCATGACTGTCTGGACCGGCTCGGCTAAAAGTTCAAGGTTGTTTTCAAGGTCTTCCGCAAGTTTCGGATAGTTGACTTCGATTTTGGAAAGCCCTTTCATGCAGTTTTTGAGGCTTATCAGAATGTAGCCGAAAACAAGGCCGACGTTCCTGAGAACGGTAGAATCGGTGAGGTCGCGCTGCATTCTGGAATTGAGAAGTTTCGTGCTCAGATGCTCCATGAGTGAAATCGCGACTCCTGCGTTTCCTTCGCTGTTTTCGAAATCGATCGGGTTGATCTTATGCGGCATTGTGGAAGAGCCGACTTCGCCCTCTTTCGGTTTCTGCTTGAAATAAGCGAGCGAAATGTAAGTCCAGATGTCGCGGTCCATATCGATAAGGGTCGAACTGATGCGGATGAGCGTGTGGAAAATCTCCGAAATGTAGTGGTAGTTGTTTATCTGCGTGGTCCAGATGAGAGGTTTCGCTCCGAGACGCTCCGAAATGAACTCCTCTGCGGCACTAAGCCAGTCAACATCGGGTTTTGCAGCGACATGAGCGTTCCAGTTGCCCGTCGCGCCGCTGAATTTGCACTCGACTTCGATTTTATCGAGGATCTCAAGTTCGCGTCTGAAACGTGCGGCGAAATTTATGAACTCTTTGCCGACAGTCGTGGGAGTCGCGGGCTGGCCGTGCGTTCTCGCCATCATGGGAACAGCCTTGTTCGCTTTTGCAAGAGACTCGATTTTTTCAAGAAGTTCGCCTAAAAGTTTGCCGACGATCTCTTTTCCTTTCTTTATCATCAGCGCGTAGGAAGTGTTGTTGATGTCTTCCGAAGTGCAGCAGAAGTGGACCCACTCCTTCAAGTGGCCTAGACCTCTGTTTTCAAGCTGGTCTTTGACATAATATTCGACCGATTTGACATCGTGGTTCGTAACAGATTCGAATTTTTTGACCATCAGTCCGCTTTCGGTGTTGAAACCTCTGTAAATCGCGTCGATCGCATCGATAACACCCTGCGGAGCATCGTCAAAACCGAGGCGTCCGAGAATGAATTTGAGCCACTCGACTTCGACAAAAACACGATGTTTTATGAGACCGTATTCCGAAAAAATATCCCTGAGTTCGTCGGTTTTTCCGGCGTATCTGCCGTCAACAACAGAAATTGCGTCCAAATTGTTCATGTTTCCTCCAAAACAAAATTCGCGGAATTATAGTTTTCAATAACATTTTTTCAATATTTTCTAAGAGCAATACGATTTTTTAAAATCTTTTGAGCCGTATCAACACAAATTTTGCGGATTTCCATGCGAGAACGACTTCTGATCCGGCAGAAGAATTTGAACATGCTGACAAAAACAATAAAATTGTTAAAAATATCAGTTTTTTCATCTTTCAGCTTCTGCAACTTGTTTGCAAACTTCTTTACATTTAAGTTTATCATGCCTTATCCGTTTCAGTATTTCGACTCCTCTCCTGATTAAACTGGTTTCTTCAAAACCTTTAGCTTCTTTGATTCTCTCGACCGCAGCGGCGGGATCAAGAGAGTGATAAGGGACATAAAGTTGCCGCAGTTCGTCAGGTTTTACCAGTTTGTAAATGTTTTTGCTGCTTGTTCCTTCGGTATATGCCCAGTAGCGGTAAATATAGCCGATCCAGTAAAGTTCTTCTCTGCCGTATTTGATTTTTCCGTATCCGCTTTTACCGAATTCTCTTTCGATCTCACCGATGGCATCCTCAACGGACAGCGATTCGAACATAAATCCCTTTCCGTCCATTCTTGCCGCAGTTTGCGAATACATAAATCTGCGCAGAAACACCGGCGTGCTGCACGCCGCATACTTCAATGACTCTGCAAAAAGCTCGCCCTGATAGCGGCACATACTCAACCCGTATTCATCAAAATCCCTCATTTTAAAAGCTCCTCTATATATTTTCCTTTTCCTCGGTACTGTCTGCGCGCCATCCTGACTTTATCGAGATTTATCCCGACAGATTCTTTTCTTGAATCGAGATAAAACTCCTTTTCAGGCTGTGCAAGGAAACATTTTTCCAGAACAGTGAGCTGTTCCAGGGCTTTTTCCGAAACAAGAACATACTGATTTCCCAAATTGGTGGCAGAAAGCGAGTGCATACACTGCTGATCCGTTATCTCACCGTCTATGAAACTGTCTATGATTTCAAACATCCGGTTGTCTGCGATCGGTGCTACTATATAGTCGGTATCATTGATCGAATCGAGCAGTGATTTTATAATTTTTGAAGAAGCGAACCCGCCGAGCCGGTTTCTGAAGTAAGCAATGGCAAGCATCCATTCGTTCGATACCCCGAAAACGCGCCTCTTCAAACCTTTTGTGTCAAAATCAAAAATGTAAAGAGAGGAATCGGGAAATCCGGCAACGAACATCGCCGACTGTTCAAGGTTTTCTCCGCAGTAAAAACCAGCTCCGAAATCATTGCTTTTCTTTGATTTTGTAAGTTCGATCTTTCCCTCTATCACGTTTTTCGAGCCGTGGAAAAGAGCGACATGACCTTTTTCTGAAAGTTCTTCCTTATAGAGTTGTTCTTTTATTTTGTTCAGTCGTATTCCGGCATTGAAAGCAAAATCGTAAAAAGCCGTTGTATTAATTTCGCTGATTTCGCTTTTTCCTGTGAGCCATTTACTCAAAGTAACGCGGGAGACCCCCATTTTTTTCGCAAATTCATCCGATGAAATCCCAAGCAGTTCTTTTACCGCCGCAATATCTTCTGCCGTTCTGAAACTATCCATTTTTTCGACCATCCAAAAAACTTGTTTGTAAAGTATTTTACATTTAAGTTTTGTAAAGTCAATAAATTTTCTGGGATTTTTACGATTTTTTGCCAGCAAAAAACTCAATTATTGTAGGAATTTCGGCTTAAATGGCAAGGATTTAAGAATGTGTAGCTGATTTAATATCCGTATTTTTTGCGTTTCGCGGCATAGAAGGAAACTGTTACAAGAGCCGCTACAAATTCGGCCGCCACAAGCGAGAACCACACTCCGTTTATACCGAAAAAGAGCGGCAGAATGAGGACCGAAACCGTTTCAAAGATGACTGTCCTGAGAAACGAAATCGCCGCCGATACAAAACCGTCGTTGAGTGCCGTAAAAAAGGAAGAGCCGTAAATCGGGATTCCGGCAAGAAGGAAACTGAACGAAAAAATCCTGAATCCGCTGACGGTAAGTTCGGTTAGTCCGGCATCGTAACCTACAAAAACTGCAGCAAGCGGTCTTGCAAAGATTTCACTCGCACAAAACATCACAAGAGCAACAAGAGCTAGTATTTTCAAGCTCTTATAAAAGACATTTTTTAACTCCGTGACATTTTTCGCGCCGAAATTGAAACTTACAACAGGAGCAGTTCCCACAGAATAACCGATAAAAACGGCAAGAAAGAGAAAATTTACATACATCAGCACACCGTAAGCCGCGACGCCGTCTTCCCCGCTGTATTTCAGAAGCTGCATGTTGTAAAGCATGCTCACAAGCGACATCGAAACACCTGAAACAAATTCCGAAGAGCCGTTCGTGCAGGTTTTAAGCAGCGCTTTAAGGTCAAATTCCGCTTTGCCGAGTTTGAGAAGACTTGTGTTTTTCCGCGAAAAATAGATGAGCGGTATGAGCCCGCCGGCAAACTGGCTCGCTACGGTCGCCAGGGCTGCGCCGACAATGCCGAAAGGAAAAACTGCGACTAAAAGAAAGTCGAAAATCATGTTTGTGAAACCTGCCGCAAGAGTCACATAAAACCCGAGTTTAGGTTTCTCCGCCGTAACAAAAAGCGAATGGAATTCAAACTGAAGCATGACGACAGGAAGCCCGAGCATAACAAGGTTTCCGTAAAGAACGCAGTCTTCAAGCATCTCCCCTTCAGCACCAAGCAGGAGAGCGACTCTGCGCATCGAAGCGATTCCGACAAGAGCGATTGCAATTCCGAGAGCAAGCGTGACATAGACGATAAGCGAAAAAACGGAATTTGCCTTTTCACGCCTTCCCTCGCCCAGCAGTTTACCTATGAGCGCACTGCCTCCAGTTCCGAAAATAAAGCCGAAGACACCGAGAATCATAAGAAACGGATAAATCAGATTTATTGCGGCGAACGGCGTTTTTCCGACATAGTTCGAGATAAAAAATCCGTCCACCATGCCGTAAATTGATGTAAAAATTATCATCATTATCGTCGGCAGAGAAAACTTGAGCAACCGCCCGTATGTGAAATGGTCAGAAAGTTTGATCTCCATGATATCAGTAACTTTTCCTGTCCTTAATCGCTTTGTATTCCTCGAAGATACCAAGACATTCCGAGCGGTCGATCTCTGTTTTTATGTCGAAAGATGAAGTACAGAAAATTTCGTCTCTAAAACCGAGTTTGTCGGTATCGGCAATTGTGCAGCCGTAGTAAACTTTTCTGATGTTTGCCCAGAGAATCGCGCCGAAACACATGGGGCACGGTTCTGCCGTCGTATAAAGTTCGCAGCCTGAAAGATCGAACGAGTTCAGATTTCTGCATGCGTCGCGTATAGCCATGACTTCTCCGTGACATGTAGGGTCGTTGCGCCTTATCACTTCATTGTGACCGCGCCCGACGATCTCGCCGTTTTTGACGACAACGCATCCAAAAGGACCGCCGTGACCTGCATTTATGCCGTTTTTCGCTTCCTGAAGAGCGATTTTCATATATTTGTTCATATTTTCACCTCCCTCTATCGATAATGTCTCACAACAAAAATAAAATCAAACACACGGATAAATTTTCTTAAAAAAACCGCTCCCGAAATCTTGTCTTTCGACAAAAAATCCCTATGCTGTGCAGGCTCTTTAAACATTTTTGGCAACATTTTTTTCAAGGGAGAAAGTTATGCAGAAAAAAACCGTATCACCGAAAGGCAAAAAACAGACAAAGTACATTTTTATCACCGGCGGAGTCGTAAGTTCCTTAGGAAAAGGAATCACTTCGGCATCGCTCGCACTCATTCTTAAAAGCCGCGGATATCAGGTTTTTATGCAGAAACTCGATCCTTATCTCAACGTCGACCCAGGCACGATGAGCCCTTATCAGCACGGCGAAGTTTTTGTCACCGATGACGGCTACGAAACTGATCTCGACCTCGGCCACTACGAGCGTTTTGCCGGTGTCCACTGCACAAGGGCTTCAAGCTACACTTCGGGAAGGATTTATTCGTCTGTCATCGCAAAAGAGCGCGCCGGAGCATATCTCGGCGGCACAGTCCAGGTCGTTCCGCATATCACGAACGAAATAAAAGACGCATTCCGTTCGGCAGCTGAAAGCGGTGCCGATATCGTTCTCTGTGAAATCGGCGGAGTCGCGGGCGACATCGAATCGCTTCCTTTCCTCGAGGCGGCGAGACAGTTCCGCTTTGAAGTGGGCCCCGAAAACAGCTGCTTCGTCCACCTCACACTCGTGCCTTACCTCAAGGCTGCCGGTGAACTCAAAACCAAACCTTCGCAGCATTCCGTCGCCGAACTCAGAAATATCGGTATCATCCCCGACATTCTCGTTTGCCGCACCGAAATGACGATACCGAAGGAACACCTTGAAAAACTGGCTCTTTTCTGCAACGTCCGCAAGGAGTGCGTGATCGAAGAAAAAGACGTTACAGACTCGGTTTACTCCGTTCCGCGCGAACTTCTGAAGCAGGAGCTCGACCTCAGGATACTTGAGCAGCTGCGCCTTCCGATAAAACCAGTCATCCACACCGAGTGGGACACTCTTGTCCGCAAGGCGACGAAGCCGAAATACGAATGCACGATAGCACTTGTCGGAAAATACATCGCGATCAGAGACGCATACAAATCGGTCCACGAAGCACTTCAGCACGCGGGAATGGCGAATAACGCGAAAGTCCATGTCGAATGCATTGAAGCCGAAGATCTGGAGAAAAATCCGAAACTCCTCAAAAAGGCTGACGGAATCCTTATCCCCGGCGGCTTCGGTACACGCGGAGTAAACGGAAAGTGCATTGCGATAAAATATGCCCGTGAAAACAAAGTTCCGCTTCTGGGAATATGCCTCGGGATGCAGTGCTGCGTGATCGAATACGCGAGAGACGTTCTCGGCTGGAAGGACGCGAACTCGACTGAATTCGACACAAAGACGAAACACCCTGTAATCGACCTCATGGACGAGCAGAGAAAAATTACAAAAAAAGGCGGCACGATGCGTCTCGGCGCATATCCGTGCAACCTTGTCAAAGGCTCGAAAGCGGCGAAACTTTACAAAAGCGAATCCATCAGTGAACGCCACCGCCACCGCTACGAATTCAACTACGAGAGCAAATTTAGAGAGGAACTTGAAAAAGCAGGCCTTAAAATTGCAGGAACTTCGCCCGACGGAAAACTTGTCGAAATGATCGAACTTGCAGATCATCCATATTTCGAAGCATGCCAGTTCCATCCTGAATTCAAAAGCAGACCGACCGATCCGCATCCGCTTTTCAACGGTCTTGTAAAGGCGGCTTTGGCAAAGAAAAAAGAGAAAAAATAGATCCTTTCAGGCACTGAATGGCAAAAGAAATCGTTCTTGAAAACTCATCCAATTTAAACGAAAGTCAGTACCACGACACTTCCATCACCGCATCAGAAGTAAACGATCCCGATATCCCGCAGAAAATCTGGGAAATGATGAAACTTTACGAATACGGCGACGGTTCTTTCGGGCAGCAGAAAAAAAATTTCCGCCGTCAGGGCGAGTTCATGAAAGACTACGAGGACGATTTCCACGGCTGGAGCGGAGTATGCATGCACTATTCGCCCTCATACCACGACCTTTCGGTGGGACAGCTGAGGAAGTATTTCACCTGGAGGACTGCCGCGAGAAAAGGGAAATTCAGCCCGATCGAACCGCCTTTTGCGTATCTTTATCTCTACGAACTGCTCTGCGGGATCGGAACAGGGTCGCCGGAAGAAGGTTTCAGGAAAATGGAGGATTTTGACAGAAGTTTTCCTGATTTTTCCGATTACGGTTTCGGGAAAAAGCTCCTTCAGAAAGATTTGAAGCAATGGATGTTCGAATTTGCCGTGATCCATTTGCTGCCTATTGATACGATCACGCAGTATGCCGACCCGTTCACGCTTGCTTCGGACACATACCTTGCGATACTGCGGAGACCCTCATCGAAAAAGGATGACGAGATATTTATGGCACTCAGTTTTTTTGCCGAAAAAGATTTGTTTCAGTCTCCGCTTGTCGCAGAAAACGGAAGTAAAGGAAAACACCTTTTCGCGGAACTCTGGAAATGCGTTTCAGCTAAATACAACGAATGCGGTCTCGATTTTTTTACCGAATGTTTCGGGCAGATCTACACAATAAAATGGCATCCGCTTTTCAACGCCCTCTACCACGACGACTGCGCAGACTTAGACAAGGAATGCCGCATTAACGAATGCAGGAGATACTTCTGCAAAAACGGCGTGTGGTATGAGGAATATTTCGAAAAAATGATGTTCGACAAAGAGAAATTCTACGCGCTTCTTCACGAAGGCGAGAGAGTTTTCCGCAAATATCTGAAAACCGGCAAAGCATTACGCAAAAAACCTGATGAAAGCTGGGCGACGCAGTATGCCGAAGCAGTTGTCGCGGCAGATAAAAAGGCCGAAATCGAGGCAAAAAGACCAAAAATAAATATCGACATTTCTGGTTTGGACAAAATCAGAAGCGACGCGGCTTTGACCAGGGAAAGTCTCCTCACCGAAGATGAGATCGAGGAAGAAACAGCAACCGAAATAATTCCTGAAAACGAAGAAAACGGCCTCCTTGACAAGATCCACACAGAAATCCTGCGAAACCTGCTTAAAACAGGCTCGGCAGACGAATACATCAAAGCCGCGCATCTTATGCCTTCAGTAGTCGCCGACACGATAAACGCCGCACTTTTCGACGAAATCGGCGACAACGTCATCGAATGTGACGGAAAAACACTTGCAATCGTTGAAGATTATGTTGAAGAAGTTAAGGAAATATTGCATTGCGTTTCATAATACCTATAATTTTGCGGTTTTTTTAGGTGATTAGGGCTTGTTGAATGTGGTACGGTAAACAAACAAACAAACAAACCTCTTCTAGTTTAATACTACTAAAAAGCCTATGTTTTTTCAAGAAAATTCTCAATAAAATCATACACTTATATTGTTTTTTGTTATTCCTGCGCCGCGACCCTAAGAACCTTAACGATGCGGCGCATGCAACCCAGGAGGAGAAAATGAGAAGATTTTTCGTTGTTTTTGCATTTTTCGCAGCTTTGATTTTTGTCGTCAGCTGCGGCGGAAACAAGAAAGAAGAAATCACGCAACCCGACAACGATCAGACCGATGCCGACACTGTTGACGACGGCGATGACAAGAGCCGAAAGCAGGGCGAGCTTTACGGTGAATGCTACCCGAACAAAACCTGCAATGAAGACTTGATCTGCGATGAGGAGAATAATGTCTGCATCAAAAATCCGGACAATCAGGAAAAACCTGACGAGGATTCCGACTCTACAGACCCTACAAATCCTACCGACCCTGACGATGAAGACAATCCTATAACTCCTGATGAAGACACCGACACCGATACCGAAGAACCCGAAGTTACCGAAAACCACAAAATCAGCGGTATTCTTCAGGCGGGAAGCGCTGTTTCTGGCGTCAAAGCAGCTCTTGTCGAATGCGGACAGAGTGAAGAAATCGCTTCTGCCAACACCGATTCAAACGGCAAGTTCTCGTTCAATGCAGATATTGCAGAAACCAAAACTTACTGCGTCAAAGCAGGTGATTTCGCAAGTTGCTTTAAAGGCATGAGCGACCACATTGCAAATATTTCTGAAATCACGAACGCTGCATATCTCGTTTATAAAAACTGCGCGGATTTGAGAAAAAGCGAAACAAAAGTCCGTGCCTACACAAAACTTGGAACCGGAAAATGGCTGGGAGAACTTGATTATTCCAAGCTTTCAGGCATTAAAACAGGACTCAAACTTCTCTCTTCATACCTCAACACTACAGACTCAAAAACCATTTCAGAAAAGATTGCGGCCGATATTCAGAAAACCGACGGACGCGAATTCGACAAGTTTTTCAACGGCTTCAGAATTTCGGCAGATAAAAAGGAAGTCGTTATAGATACTACAAACACAAACAACAACGAAGTTTCGCTCAATATCGAAGGCAGCAGCTCAGTTATTGCGGAAGGCTTCAAAATCGTGTGGACTGCGCTGAACAACACTGCTGAAGCGGCGACGTACAAAATCAAAAGTGTTGAGCCGGGTGAATACACAGTCAGAGCAAAACTCGCTGATGACGGCAGTGACCCGATAATGATTTCGGAAGATTCTTCGACGATTCTTTTCCTCCTTGAAAAATCGCAGGGAACTATCGATGTCAGAGACACTAGTAAAGATATTTCGCACTACATCGACCATGGAATCTATGTCGTAATTCCTAAAAACACTGAGATAAAGAAAGACGGAAACAAAGTCGACACCCTTACCTACACGATTATGATGACAGGCGACGGCTCGCAGATTTCAAAAATCGATTTTGCCCCTGAAGGAACAACTTTCACGGGTGATTCACTCTATTTCGTTTATGAACTGGGAACAGTTTTCGGCGGTGATCCGATTATGCTTTCTGCTGCGAGAAGCAACGGCGAAGTTCTTCAGTCTGCGGGCGGCGACCCGATCATGCTTGCAGCTGCAGGAGATCCCATCATGTTCTCTGCGGCAGGAGATCCCATCATGCATATTGCGCGCAGTGCGGGCGGCGACCCGATCATGCAGTCGGCAGCAGGTGATCCCATTATGACAAGTGCAGCGGGTGACCCGATTATGACTAGTGCGGCCGGCGATCCTATAATGAATGCCGCAGCAGGAGACCCAATCATGACGAGCGCAGCAGGAGATCCTATAATGAATGCTGCAGCAGGTGATCCCATCATGCTCGGAACAAGTTCAAGCGTCATGATTGCAAAAACGGAACACTTCTCGGGATTCATGCTCAACTCAACTTCCCTTCCAGTTTCGGCAGGAGATCTGATTTCGAAATGGTGCGGCAGCTACTACTATCAAAACTATTCTCCGGTCGAGTTCATCAAACGCGGTATCGACAAATTCAAACCTGCGGGTGACGACAAAACCTCTCTTCTGAACTATTTCCGCTGCCCCGCTTCCGAAGAGACGCCTCTTTATGAACTTGAAAGCGATCTTTACGAGCTTTTCAACAAGACGATAGGTTACAAGCGCAACATCAATCTTATTGAAAACATCTACTACATTTCGGAATTCTACAACCGCATGCTTGCAAAAAGGGAAAACGGCGAAGCAGCCGCTGCGAAAAACGGTCTCGAGCTCCGTTCCGCCATAGCTTCGCTTTTCACTTCAACCGATGCTTTCAACAGAAGCGCAACTTTGTCTGACATCTTTGATTCTTCGAATATTCCTCTTACATACAGCGGCTCGACTCCTGCCGATTATTCAGCTGATGCGCTGGAAGCTGTAACCGGACTTACAGGGACAAGCAGCAAGTATGCAGCGACCAAAAAAGAGATGATGATTTTTGCAAACTACATAATGACTTCATCAAACGGGCCTGATTTCAGCGGCGTTTCGCAGGCTTTGAATCCCGATCAGTTTGTCTGCGCATGGTTTACCGGAACAGCGGAAAACTGCAGCGGTGTCTACACTTTGAATGAAAACGGCCGTGTCGCCTTTAACGGCACCGAAATCACGCTTGAAGAAGCTGAGCAGATTTTTGCGAAATTCTTCATGCCTATGAACAGCAGACTCAGCGAGAGCGAAAAACTCAATCTTTTCAAGACATACTACCTTTCTCTCAAATATGCTGGAACAATTTTCGCAAACAGCGGAAAAGTCGCGGAACTCAACGACAAGCTGCTTGAAACTGCTTACCTCGTATTCGACGGCATAAACAAGAACAAAAACGCCGTAACGATTGTCGATACTTTTGACGCTTCGGCTCACACTGTCTTTGTTTTTGAAAGCGGAAGCATGGAAACGAAACCTTATCTCGACAAGCTTTCAAGCCTTACCGACCTTATTTCGCTCAATGCTGCAACATCTGCAAATGTCGAAAAAGTTCTTATAAAGATTGAAGGTAAAGAATTTGACAAAGTCACCGAAAACACGCGCACTTACTACAAACCTAAGGGCGAATTGAAAGAAAAGTCGATAATTCTTACCCCGGGAAATCTTGCAGCAGGGCTCAAACCGCTCAAAGACCTCATCGGGTCGAACAATGTCGATGCTCTCGGCAACATCGTCGGAAAGATGACTGTCGTCGTCAATTCGAAGATTTCGGGCAAAACGTATTCAACGCAGAAAACCTACGAATTTCTGGTCAACAGCTCTAACGACGGTGTCGATTCAAAGCCGGTTCCTTCAAATCTCGCGGTTCTTGTCAACGACGCGACAGGCCATGCAATTGCGCTTGAAAACAATCCCGGAATTATTTTGAATCCCGGTAACAAAACTTTCTATCCGGATGAATTCGGAAAAATAAAAATCACGAATCTTACTCCTGCATCATACACTATCACTGCTTTTGCAGACGGCTACTACACGAAAAATGCAGGTGTAAACCTTCCTGAAAACGCTACTATCGGCGTTGAAATCAGACTCGATGAAGAGATAACATCATCCCATGACGAAGCGGATCTCACGCTCAAAGTAAAGATCAACACTGTAAAACATCCGGCAAAAGTCTACATTCAGATTTACGACGAAGATATGGAACTCGTCACGAACGAATCTACGAAATACATTGAAGATTCAAACGGTTACAAAGATATCAATGTCGGAATCAATTTCGGCAGATACACGCTTCTTGCTGTCGGCGAAGAGATGTACAACTATCTTGAAGCAATCACTGTCAACGATGAAAACACTGTGAAAGAAATCACGATAGTAGCGAAAAACGCATGCGGAAACGGTATAATCGATGCCGGTGAAGAGTGCGAAACCGGCGATCTGGATTCAACAGAAGTCCTCTGCAGAGACGTTTTCCACGCTTCGACGAATCCCGACAACAATGCAGTCTGCAACAAAGCGACCTGTGTTTACGACAAGGCTGCATGCGGTGCTCAGACATATTCTAACTGCGGCGACGGAATAATCGATCCGGGCGAAGGCTGCGACGGCGGCACGAAGGCATGTTCCGAGATTTTGGGCGCGACTGCAAAAGGCACGGCTTCATGCAAAGCTGACTGTCTGGACTGGGTTACTGCGGGCAGTTGCACAAAAACGACGGCAGAATGCGGCGAACGCCCTGCAAACACAATCTGGAACGACGGAATCGGCAGATTTACGCAGACTTACAACGGTTACTCATGGCTTCCTGCGACAAAAGAAGCGGCTTACGGCACGACGCGCGAAGAGTGCTTCTTCTCATGCGACAAAGGCTACAAGTGGGACAGCCTGACTCAGCAGTGCCTTGCAGATCCTCTTTCTCTCGGAAACATCTGCACCGGAGAAACTTCATGCTTCGACAACGGCTCAGAAACCGCAGCCTGTCCTGTTTACGGCTCATCATTCTTCGGTCAGGATGCACAGTATGCCGCAGTCGGCTACTGCACGCCTCAAACTTTGACCGCCGGGGAAAGCGGAACAGTCAGAGACGGCTACACCCATTACGAGTGGCAGCAGGCTTCAAGCGACGAAGCTATGAACTGGACTCTTGCCAACAAATACTGCTCTGACCTCAACCACGAAGGCACATCATATGCAATGTGGAAACTTCCTGACCCTGACGAACTTCTTACTATCGTCGATTCAGGCTCGTCGAGCCCTGCTCTCGCAGATATTTTCACGGCTTACGGCCACACTTTCTGGGCGTCTACCGATTACAGAAATTCCGAAAAAGCCTGGAGAATAAATGAAAACGGCGCACTTGAAAGTGTAGAAAAAACGACAGTAAACTATGTTCTCTGCGTAAGAATCGACAAATTTGATTCTGTTGAAAACCGCTTCACAACAGCGGATGAAACAGTCACCGACAACGCAAGCGGCCTCATTTGGCAGAGGCAGTACGCTTCATCGAAATCGTGGGGCGAAGCACTCAAACACTGCGAAGAAATTTCGACCGACAGTCACTTCGACTGGAGACTTCCGAACAGAAACGAGCTTGCTTCACTTATCGATTTTGCAAAGGCTGCCGGTACTGCAAGCGGACTTTCATCTGTTCCGGACAAGAGTTTCTGGACCTCGACAAGCTCAGTCACCGAAGCAACCAAAGCCTGGGCAGTCGATTTTGCAGACGGAAGCATTTCAGCAGAAACAAAATCGGAGCAGAAATACGTCATCTGCGTAAGAAGCGAAAACATATGCCTCGGTGATGAATCGGAATGCGTAGACGCATGTGACTTTGAACCGTGCAGGAACACCGAAAATTCAACCGGTGTCTGCACTGCAACCGGCGGCACCTTCTACTGCGGCTGCAAATCTGGCTTTGAATGGAATGTAGCGAATGCAAAATGTATTCAGGCGACAACACAGTATGCGGCATGTAGCGGACTTCCCGAAAACGCAAAATGGAACACTGTTCCCGGCATCAGCCAGATCTGGAACGGAAACGAATGGTATCCCGACACCAAAGGTGAATACAATGAAACGGCAAGCACAAAAGAGTGCAGATTTATCTGCGACGGCTACTTCGAATGGGATGCCGATCTGAGCAGATGCGTCAACAAAACACAGCTTGTCTCCTGCGGCATACTTCCTTATGCAAACACCGAATGGACGGGAACAAACTCAATAATCCAGACTTGGAACGGAGAAGAATGGCTTCCGAAAACCGATCTTGTACACAGCGATATAGCTGATGACAACGAATGCCGCTTCAAATGCAAAGAACACTACAACTGGAATGCAGAAAACAGCAACTGCGATCCTGCAACACAGGAAAGAGACTGCACCACACCGCCGACAAATACAGAGTGGAACACAGTTTCGCAGATCACGCAGACATGGAACGGAAGCGACTGGGTTCCGTCAAACGAGAGCCTCTACAGCCAGACTCCGTCAAACAGCAGATGCTACTTCAAATGCAAAGACAATCACGAATGGCTGGGCAACCAGTGCCAACCGAAGAAACAGCCTGCATACTGCGTCATTCCGGAACATACCGTCTACAATACAGTATCATCGATAATCCAGACTTGGAACGAGACAAATCATCGCTGGGAACCATCGGAAATCGCTGAATACAATGAAGCTCCAAGCACGCAGGATTGCAGGTACAAATGTGTTGACAACTATTTCTATGACGGTGAGGAATGTATCAACCCTTGCGAATACAATCCATGCGATATCGAACATTCGACAGGTGCATGCACGGCAACTGCATGGAACGACTACTCGTGCAGCTGCGACAGCGACTATTTCTGGAATAATTTGCAATGCAAAAAGCCGTTAAGTATCGGCAACATCTGCACTAATCAAACAAAATGCTACAACAATAGTAGCCATACAATCTCTTGCCCGGCTGAAGACGAAGATTTTTATGGACAGGATGCACAGTACTCAGGCAAATGCTCTGCTCAGAGCTTCACAGTGGGAACCGGTGCTCAGTCAGGCACAGTCATAGATAACAATACAGGTCTTGTTTGGGAACAGTCGCCATCGGAGGACACCTACACTTGGGATGATGCACCGAATCACTGTGCTGATTTGAACAGCTCGAATTACGGAGAGAAGAGCAACTGGCGTGTTCCAAATCCTTTAGAATTGCTCTCGATTGTTGACCACAGCACATACAACCTCGCAACGAATTCTAATTTCACGAATATGCCGACAGATTCCTCCGATTACTTGTGGACAAGCAAAGAATATGGCGGAGATACAAGTTTAGCACGGGCTTTTAACCCGTATACCGGCGCTGATTCGTTTGCAAAATCTAAAACTACAACCTACAAGGTTCTTTGTGTTTCAGGAAACGAGATGCAGCAAGCAGTATCAAGTGATTTTATAACATCTTCGGACGGCAAGATAGTGACCGACAATAGAACAGGTCTGATGTGGCAGAAAGAGTATGTGAGTAGAACATGGCTGCTGGCGCTGAAATACTGCGAGAATTTGACTTATGCAGGATATTCCGACTGGAGAATGCCTAATAAAAACGAGCTTACATCTTTGGTAAACCATGAAAAATCAGAAAAACCCTATTCATATTTCCCCGATATGCCTAGCATTTATTTTATCTCTTCCTCTACCAACGTCGGCAACGGCAACGCATGGATCGTGAACTTCGACACAGGAACCGTGGGCTACACCAGTAAGGCTTACAACCACAATGTCATGTGTGTGAGATAGAGGTAGTGACCGCATTTTACGAGCATAGCGAAGCGAGCATTCCTAGAGGATTTCACAAAGCAAACACTTGATTTTTCAAGAGATTTTCGAGAAGCCATTGCGGCTGGTTCACCGCGCTCCGACAAACAACTTTACATTTTTTCCAGCAAAGATTCAGCATCGATTTCCATTCGGCTGAAAGCGAACCACTTTTTTCCCAAGTCTTTCAGAGATGCACCGATGTGATAGGCCGTGTCATCAATGCACAGAAAGCGGTCGTGAGAATATGTAAAGACATGAACCGGTATCGGCAGATACTGGCTGTCGTGCCGCTGGATATCAAGCTGCAGCTGTTCATTCGGCGTATGAGTGTAGATTTCTGCCGTTACTCCGCTCCCTCGCTTGTCGAGCAAAGTCAGGACACTTTCATCAATGTAGTTGTCAATCAGAATTATTCTCCTGCGTGCATTTTTGATCAGTTTACAGGCAAGTTCGTAGAATTTGCAATGTGCAAAAAATGAACATTGCTTTTTTCGTCGGCCTCTTTTTCCCTGAAAACATTACTTATATGTCTGGTAATAACACTTCTGCTTACATCAAACAGCATGGCCATTTGTAATTGCGTAAGCCAGACAGTTTCTTTGTCGATAGTAACATCAAGAGTGACCACTTTATCCGAGGATTCAAATAAAACAATTTGATTTTCGCATTTTTCCATTTAATCCTCCGATCTCACAACACAATAGCTTGATTATTCGACATATTCTTATCGTTTTGAATTTCGCTAACTGCGGTTAGCGTTTCTTATTTATCTTCGATTTTTTTCTTTTCCTGTTCTTTCTCGATCTGTTTGGTACTTTTTTCGGGTGTAGGAAGATCTTCCGGCATAGTGCCGCCCAGATCGGCTATGGTCTGACGGACTTTTTTGCCGACTTCAAAATGGGTTTTATTTGCTTCTTCCTTGCCTTGAATGTGCTCGCGGCGGAGTTTTTCTTCAGTCTGTGTCGCGCGAAACAAATTGGCGGCCAGTTCAGTGCTCCCCATATAATCAAGAATATTCTGATTCTTACCGAGTCCTTTGCGTTCTCTGATATCCTGCGCTTTCAAACCGCCGTATAAGCCCATATAGCCGCAGTTCTGGAAAACCATTTTGCGGACATGCGCAAAATGGTCTGCCACATCGTGCCCACTATTTTGACAAGCTGTTTTTGCCCGCTCAATAGCTTCTTTTAAATAGTGCCACTGGGCATATTCCAGTAACAGCTGCAATTCCCTTGCATACCATCAAACCCTTGTTAAAAATCGTTTCTCCGCTATAATCCCTTGTTTTTTGGATGCATGTAATGTGAATTCCGGAGAAATAAATGGCTGAAGAAAAAAGAATCGTTCCCAAACGCATTGCCCAGACAGTCATAAATTCGCTGAAAGGAGGCGTTGTTCCGAGGATCGGGCTTCCGTATATTGCTGTAGGGAGGAAAAGCGAGATCGAAGCTCTGCTTCACGATGTCGGTATCATTGCGGAAGGAGGGGCTTCATTCCGATTTATCGTCGGAAAATACGGCTCGGGAAAGAGTTTTCTGATCCAGACGATACGAAACTATGTGATGGACAAAGGTTTTATCGTTGCCGATGCCGATCTTTCGCCCGAAAGAAGACTTCAGGGAACTCACGGACAGGGTTTGGCGACTTACCGAGAGCTGATAGGCAACCTTTCGACCAAAACAAAACCTGAAGGCGGCGCTCTGACGCTTGTTCTTGACCGCTGGATAAACACGGTTCAGGCTGAAACTATGCAGGAATACGGGTTTTCGCCCGATGATCCGGCTTTGGCTGCGGCTGTTGACAGAAAAATTTACGCCGTCACTTCGGCCGTGAGCGAACTTGTCCACGGATTTGAGTTCGCACGGCTTCTTTCGCTCTATTACCGCGCATATTCCGAGGGGAACGACGAAACAAAAATGAAAGTCGTCCGCTGGTTCCGTGCCGAATACGAGACAAAGCGCGAGGCAAAGGAAGAACTCGGAGTCAACATCATAATCACCGACGACGACTGGTACGACTATCTCAAACTTTTCGCCCTCTTTTTCAGGCTAGCGGGATATGCCGGAATGATGATAATGATCGACGAACTTGTAAACATCTACAAGATCCCGAATTCGATAACTCGCCAGTATAACTACGAAAAAATGCTCACTATGTACAACGACACTCTTCAGGGAAAGGCTCGTTATTTAGGGATAATCATGGGGGCTACACCGCAGGCAGTCGATGACAAAAGACGCGGAGTTTACAGCTATGAAGCGCTCCGTTCGCGCCTTGCCGAAGGAAAATTTTCTAGAGAGGGTGCCCGCGACATGCTTGCTCCGGTGATAAGACTTGAGCCTCTGACTGCGGAAGAGATGCTTGTTTTATGCGAAAAACTTGCCGATATGCACGCATCACTTTACGGTTACCAGCGCAAGACCAATGTTGACGACCTCACTGCCTTCATCAAACTTGAATACGGAAGGATAGGAGCGGATAATAACATCACTCCGCGCGAAGTGATCAGAGATTTCATCGAACTTCTTGATCTGATGTATCAGCATCCAACTATGACAATGGCTGACCTCATGCAGTCAGATGATTTCACCTACACTAAATCGGAAGCCGTTTCCGATGAGACCGAGGAAGATTTCGCGGAGTTCACGATCTAAAATCGGCAGTTATGGGGGTAAAAAATGCAAAAAAGTAAAAAGATACCCCGATAACGACGATTAAAATCCCGAAAATAAAATTACGTCTAAAACTTGTTTTCTGTTTGTTTATCTGATATAACGCCACGCTTTAATCGTGATTAGCGGAGTGAAGTATGGCAAAAACTGCAATGAATCGCAAAAAAGCGGCAAAGGAATTCGCTGAAAAATGGCAGGGCAAAGGCTACGAAAAAGGAGAAAGCCAAGTTTTCTGGATAGAATTACTTTTGAATGTGTTTGGTGTCGAAAACATTAGTGATTTCATAATTTTTGAAGATAAAGTCCACCTTA
>Ga0310690_10001534_pt1 | contig 40649 bp, 31 predicted proteins | sample AusTroGonzalo_MG_2_FD_207661 | JGI IMG/M metagenome (GOLD analysis project Ga0310690, IMG submission 207661) | Bovine rumen microbial communities from tropical cattle in Woodstock, Queensland, Australia - Gonzalo_04 (v2) (version 2) | ecosystem: Host-associated > Mammals > Digestive system >... | reverse complement strand
ATATCTGACTCCCATCGCAGTCGATACCAAGAGAAAGAAATATTGCCGCTTCAAGAAGAACCGCATCAAGTACATCGACTACAAAGATGCCGACTTCTTGCTGAAGTTCGTCAACGAGCAGGGCAAGATCCTGCCCCGCCGCATCACCGGCACTTCAACGAAATACCAGCGCAAGGTTGCCCAGGCCGTCAAGCGTGCCCGTCACCTCGCCCTGATGCCATTCGTAGCAGATTGTTTGAAATAATTTGAAGGAGGACACATCATGGATATCATTCTGAAACAAGACGTAACCAACTTAGGATATAAGAACGACATCGTCACCGTGAAGCCCGGCTATGGCCGCAACTACCTCATCCCGCAGGGTCTCGCCATCCTCGCCACCGAGCGCAACCGCAAGATCTTAGCCGAAGAGATGCGCCAGCAGGCTCACAAGGAACAAAAGATCAAGGACGAAGCCACCGAGAAAGCCAAGGCTCTGGAAGGCCTGAAGCTGCAAATCCCCGCCAAGGCTGCTGCCACGGGTAAGATTTTCGGCTCGGTCAACACCATCATGATTGCCAATGCTATCAAAGAAGCCACCGGCATCGAAGTGGACCGCAAGCACATCGTCCTCAACGAAGACGCCATCAAGGAAGTGGGCGACTACACCGCCAAGATCAGACTCCACAAGGAAGTGGCTGTCGACATCGACTTCAACGTTTTCGCTGAATAAGAGTCATTCTTTTTCAAAAAATAGGCTGCCCCTTTCCGGGACAGCCTAATTTTTTATACTTTTGGCGCAGACTATAATACAGGGATTCATTCCCCTCCCCTTTTGCGTCATGGCGGAGGAACATCCGCCATCTCCTAAAAGCGAATCACACACTTACTCGCTTAGGAGATTGCGGGTCAAGCCCGCAATGACGGTATAGGGTAAATGGGGCAAGTACAAAGAAACAAGTATCACTATGCTAACAAAGAATACCATAAAGCAAGTAGCCTCTTTACGACAGCAAAAATTCAGAAAAGAACTGGGACTCTTCGTCGTCGAAGGGCGCAAGATGGTGGAAGAGCTGCTCCGCTCCCGTTTCGAGACCGTGGGACTCTATGCCACCGAGGCCTTCCTCGCCGACAACACCACATTCACCGACGCCGAAATCGCCAGCGAGGTGCAGATGCAGCAGATGAGCGGGCAGGACACACCGCCCGGCATCCTCGCCGTGGTCAGGATTCCTGAGCAAGGCGACGTCAAGACCTCATCACGTTTTGTGCTGGCTCTGGATGGCATCGCCAACCCCGGCAATATGGGCACGCTCATCCGCACGGCGGAGTGGTTCGGCATCAGCGATGTGGTGTGCAGCATGGACTGCGTGGAGCTTTGGAATCCCAAGACGGTGCAAGCCACCATGGGCTCGTTGTTCAGGGTGAAGGTATGGAAGACCGATTTGGCCGCTTATCTCCAAAAGGCGAAAAGCGAAGGCAAGGCGGTATATGGCGCTTTGCTGGAGGGTGAGAACCTGTTCCAGCTGAAGGCCAAGCCCGAAGGCGTCGTCGTCATCGGCAGCGAGTCGCATGGCATACGGCCCGAGGTGTTGCCATGCATCACGCATCCCGTCACCATCCCGCGCGGAGGTGGCAGCGCGACCGAGTCGCTGAACGCGGCCGTGGCTGGGGCCATAATCATGGCAGAGATGACCAGATAATATTTCTTATTATTACACGAATTACCATCAATTAACCACGAATTGCTCATTAATTATTATTGAATAATTCGTGGCATATTATATGGCAATTCGTGTTTAAAAACAAAAAAAAACCGCCCCGAATGGAGCGGTTTTTCATTTTCGCAAGATCTACTCTTACTTGACAATCACAACGCGTTGGACGCTGTTGTTGCCATTGTTGTCGTAGATGCTGAAGAAGTAGACACCGGATTCAACATTCATGTCGATGTTGTTGATCACGTTGTTGAGCTTCACGATGCGGACGAGTTGACCAGCCACGTTGTAGATGGCAACCGTGTTGAGGTTCTCGCCTTCGAGGGTGACCTGCGAAGTGGCGGGGTTAGGATAGATGCTAGCCAATTGAACGGTGGTTTCCTCAACGGCGTCGATGTCGAAGTGGAGGACAACCGGGATTTCAATATGAGGCAGTTCAGCATCGTTGGTGTTGAGGATGAGGTTGGCAGTGTACTCAGGCTCGGTGAGGCCGATGGTGTTCAGCGTGACGGTGATGACATCTTCGTTGCCGCCCAGGATGGAACCTTCAGTCTTGTCGATGGTGGCCCAAGTGGCGGGAACGAGCGTGCCTTCGCAGTTGACGTTGATCAGCCAAGCGCCGCCGAAGTTACCGGCGTTGTAGCAGTGGCTGAAGGTGTTGCCATTGGTGCTGAGCCAGTTGCCGTCGCCTTCTTCACCATATTCACCATTATCCATGGTCAGAGGATATTCGCCAGCGGCTTGTTCGAGTTGAACCGTGACCCAAACGACTTGACCCGTCATGTAGATAGGCTCGTCGAAGGTGGCGGTGATCCAATCCATAGAAGTCGTCGTGTTGACGGCCTTTTCAGCGAGGAGTGCGCCAGGTTGACCATAGAGGCCTTGACCGTAGACACGGAAGATGTAGTTGTTGTCGGTGGCCGTGTAAGAGTTCACATAGAACTGAGCGGACACGATCTTCATACCCATGGCAGCGCCAGCATAGGCGGTGGCGGGCAGACGGATACCGAACTCACGAGTGTAGGCGTCGTCTGAACCGATGCCAGAAGCGCTTTCAACAGCGCCGTTGTGGTAGTAAAGTTCAGCGGTCTGAGCGCCTTCGGCACCTTGACCGAAGTCGAGCCAGCCAGACCAGTCGCCGATGGAGTTACCATCGTTGGTGATGGTGACTTCAGCAGTGGCAAACTCATCTTCAGGAAGAGTCACATCAACAGCCTCGGGATTGACACTCAGAACAGGAGCGGATTCGCCGCCGAGTTTCGTCAGTTTGAAGTTGTCGACATAGAACTCAGAGTTGGCTGCATTTTGGGGCGGGAAGAAGTCCATGGCGCCGAGGGTACGGCCCACGGTGTTGTTACCGAAGCTGTCCAAGCTCCACTGCCAGGTGCAGACGAGGACTTCCTCACCACCAGGAGCAGTGTAGTAATAGTTGGCGACATCGGTGTCGGTGTCGATGTTCAGGCGGAAGTGCATCCAAGCATCGTAGACGCATTCCACATCGGCGGTGCCGTTGCTACCGGCGTGAATGGTGCCGTGACCAGGAGCGGCGGTCGAGTTCTGGCCGTCGTTGGTCAGGTGGAGGTAGCACTGCATGGCCCAGGTGCTGTTGGAGCCAGCAAAGTGGTGCAGGATGTTGAAGTAACCGTTCTTGCCTTGGGGGACGAGGATGTCGAACTCGAGGTCATAGTTACCATTGTCAACATCACCAAGAAGAATAACCTGGTCGTTGCCATAGGTGAGGTAACCGCACTGGGTGCCATCATAGTCGGCAACAACGCCGTCTTCGTTGCCACCAGGAGCGTTGCTCCAAGTGGTCCACCAGTCGTGACCAGCATTAATAGCTTCAGCAGCAATCTTGTTGCCCACGGTGTACTCCTCGAAAGGATCGTAGATCAACACTTGGTCTTCATGGCCATCGACAATACCGATGTTGTCGATGTAGAACTCGGAAGTGGCAGCATTCTCAGGAGGATAGAAGTCCATGGCGTCGAGCGTACGGCCAACGGTGTTCTCACCGAAGCTGTCAAGGCTCCACTGCCAGGAGCAGATTTCCTGTTCTTCTTCACCGGCGATGTTCCAATAGAGGGTGGCCAGGTCTTGGTCCATGTCGATGTGGACACGATACTTCATCCATTGGTCATAGACGCAGGGGACTTCAGCGGTGGCATTGCTACCAGCGTGGACAGTACCCATGCCTTCACCAAAAGCGGTGGTGTTCTGACCATCATTGGTGCAGCAGAGATAGAACTGGCAAGCCCAAGTGCTGTTGCTACCAGCAAAATGGTGCAGCACATTGAAATAACCGTTCTTACCATTCGGAACGTAAGCATCGAAAACGAGGTCGAAAACACCCGTTTCAATAGCACCAAGCTTCAGGACTTGGTCGTTGCCATAGGTGAAGTGAGCGGCCATCGAGCCATCGGCCTCACCAAAGACACCGTCTTCAGCGCCACCAGGGGCGTTCGACCATGTCGTCCAAGGATCGCCAAGGGTTTGAGCGATCTTGTTACCTTCGGTCTGTCCTTCGAAATCGAAGTACATCGACTGTGCGAAAGCATTGCCGAATACAAAGGCAAGCATCGCAATGAGTAAAGATACTTTCTTCATTTTGTTTGAATTTTAGTTAGTTATTGATTAAGTGTGTGTTCTAAAAAGTGCACAAAATGCGGTGCAAATATAACCAAAAATGATGAATCACAACAGCGAAGTGAGATTTTTTGCAAAAAATCTCACTTCGCCTTGGCTTCCATCCAGTAGGCAATCATTTCATCTAAAGTAAGATGCTGAACGCCTTTACCTTGCTCGCGGGCACGCTGCTCCACATGGGCGAAGCGCTCACGGAACTTCTTGTTAGTCTTCTCCAAGGCATCGTCGGGGTTCACGCCGATGTAGTTGCCATAGGCCGCCAAGGCGAAGAGCAGGTCACCGTATTCCTCTTCAATATGAGCAGTGTCCTCTGGTTTTTGCAGTGCCTCAAGAAGTTCCTTCTTCTCCTCCTCCTCTTTCTGCCAAGCTTGTTCGGCATCGGGCCAGCGGAAGCCCACGCCGGCGGTCTTCTGTGCCATGCGGTAGGCCTTCAACAAGGACGGAAGCCCTTCGGGCACGCCACCCAACACGCTGCGGTTGTGCTCACGTTCAAGCTTGATTTTTTCCCAGTTTTGTTCCACCTGTTCGGCATTCTCAACATGCTCGTTGCCAAAGATATGCGGATGACGCACAATCATTTTTTCACAGATGCCGTTGAGCACGTCGGCGATGTCGAAGGCACCTTCCTCCTGCCCTATCTTGGCATAGAAGACGAGATGCAGCATGAGGTCGCCGAGTTCCTTTTTCACCTCGTTGAGGTCGTCGTTGAGGATGGCTTGGCTGAGTTCATAGGTCTCCTCGATGGTGAGGTGGCGCAGGCTGTGGATGGTCTGGGTGCTGTCCCAAGGGCATCCGGCACGCACCGCGTCCATGATGTCTAAAAGTCGCTTGAAAGCTGATAATCTTTCGTCCATAATAAGGTTTATTTTGGTTGCAAAAATAAGGAATTTTGTACCTTTGCAGCCCAAATGAAACCACAAAAACGCCATATTGTATTTTTCGCCCTGCTCACCTTATTATTAATAGGGACGACGACACAGGCACAGATCAGCCACCGAAACTATGAAATCGAGGCCAAGGTGCATTATGGCTACATGTATTTCCAAAACGACCAATACCACTCAGCCTTAGGACGTTACAGCCGTCACACGCCCAGTTACGAGCTGTCGATTCACCGCAACACTTATGGCGAGCGCCGTTGGGAGGTGTTACACAACTACCCATCCATCGGACTCTCCTTCTATTACTCTGACTTCAACCACGACAGTATCTCGGCCGAGTTGGGCAGGGTGTTCGCCCTCTACCCTTTCATCAACTTCCCTCTCACACCAAGCGAGACGAGCAAGCTGACCTTCAAGTTGGGCGTGGGCCTTTCATGGCTCACCAACAAGTTTGACCCCAAGGAAAACTACCACAACTACGCCATCGGCTCGCACCTGAACGCCGCCGTCAACCTGTCGTTCGAATACCGCCAGCGCATCGTCGAACGCCTGCATTGGGTGATGTCGGCTGGCCTGACCCACTTCTCGAACGGCGCCACAAGGAGTCCCAACATGGGCATCAACATCTTCAGCGTGGCCACAGGCCTTTCGTGGTATCTGATGCCACCTAAGACACACATCGACAAGAAGTTGCGTCCAAGGCACTACCTCTTTGAATTCGATGGCAAGAAGCATTTCGTCACCGACTACCAATACACGCTTGGCGTCAAGGACATGAGCCAACAATATGGCACGCACCAGTATTTCTTCGTCCACGACTTGGCGGTCAACTTCATGTTCCAACTCAGCGAGCGTGACCGTCTGGGTATGGGTGTCGAACTCGTCTACGACTTCTCCGACAAGATCACCAAGCCCGACTGGGACTTCTACCTCAAGCCCGGCTTGTTGATTTCGTACGAGATGATGCTCGACCGTCTCAGCTTCATGTTCAACCTGGGACTGCGCAACAACACGCCGCTCACCTCAAAACAATTCGGCATGCTGTTTTACCAAAAGGTGGCCGTCCGCTATTATATCACCGACGGCTTGTTTGCCACCCTCGCCTTCACCACTTACGACATCAAGGCCGACTTCATCAGCATCGGCATAGGATATCACCTCCAACACAAATATTACTTACCGCAACATGCAAAGAAACGTTATCGCAGTCCTATTTTCCCTCGTTAGCCTGATGTTCACCTCGTGCCAGAAGATAGTCTTCAAAAATGGCGAGCCTATCACCGAGGAACGCAGCGTGGACCAAAGATTTACCGTGGTTTCGATGTTCAACAACGTGAACGTCAAGCTGGTGCATAGCGGACATCCACATTTGGAGCTCACCTGCCCGAAAAACCTCATCGAGAAAGTGACCACCGAAGTCACGGGCGACACTTTAGTCATCAGGAACGAGAATGACTTCAACTGGATCAGAAGCTACGACTACAGCATCGACTTGACGGTGTATTACGACAGCCTGCGTTCCGTCAACTTCTATTCCATCGGCACGTTGCAATCCCTTGACTCGCTCAGAGGCATGTGGGCGCAGAGCATCGACTCTACAGAAAGCGGCATCGACACCGTTAGGACGCGCAATTTCATCCTCAGGGTCTTGGAAGGCTCGGGCGACATCAACCTCATCCTCAACTGCAACGTATTGAAAACCGTGTTCAGCAACGGCACCTCGAAGGTAACGCTCAACGGCTATGCGGGTTACACCGAGCACTATCTGAGAAGTTATGGCGCCATCCATGCCGAAAATATGTATTCCAACATCGTCAAAGTGATTTCAAGCTCGACCAACGACGCATACGTTTGGGCTCATTCCTCGTTATTTGCCTATCTCAGCAACATTGGAAACGTGTATTACAAGGGTCATCCTTGGATAGCAGAGTCGTGTACCGGCGACGGAAGAGTCATACAATTGGAATAAAGGGAAAATCTATCACAAAATTGTTGTTTTTGGTACGATATTTGTAAGTTTAGATGAATCATTTCTTATTGAACAAATAAACATCCAATACCATGAAAGCACTTAGAATCCTTCCGATTATTGCCTTAATGGCCTTCGTCAGCTGCTCGGCGAATCGCCAGACGGCCAAAGACGACACCTATTATTCGCCTTACGGCAACACGGGCGGTCGGATGACCACAGGCAACGGCTCCTACGTGAGTCCCAGCATCAGCAGCAGTTCGGAATACGACTACCAAGCCTACTATTCCGACAGTAAGAACTACGTCAACGAAGCCGAGCCCGTCTACCAGACCACGGAGACGGTGACCGACACGAATGGTGTCGTTTACACCACTACCGAGACCTATTATGATGCCGACTTCGCCAGCCGCATCAAGCGTTTCGGCACACAAGCCTCCTCGACGCGCGACTATTATGACGACTATTACACGGGAGGCTATGGCGGTGGCAACACCTATGTCTACATGAACAGCTACGACCCCTACTACTGGAATTACTATCCAAGTTTATACTGGAATTGGTCGTTTCGTCCTTCTTTAAGTTTCTACTGGAGTTGGGATTGGTATTGGGGCTATCCCTACCATTATAGCTACTGGGGGGGGGATCCTTATTGGAGCTACGGTTACTACAGCCCCCACTACTGGCATCATCCACACTACCACGATTACTATCACCACGATTGGAACCATCATGGTGGTGGTCATCCCAACGGCGGTGGCAGTGGCTTCAGCAACTACGTGGCCAGCGTACGCCATGGTAACAGCACAGCTGGATCGATGAGCCACGGCCTCCCACAAGACGGTCGCAGAGCCGGTGCCAACGGTAGCATGTCGGGCAGCTCGGCTTCGGGTGCCAGAGTGAACAACAACAGCGGTACGACTTCGGCACGGCCCACCGTCAGCAGCAGCTCGACACGTCCGACTGCCAATGGCAGTGTCAGCAGACCTACCACCAGCAGCCGTCCCACGATAAACGACCGTCCTTCGTCCAACAGCAACACCAATGTGCGTCCAAGCGGCAGTGCCTCCAGCAGCAGCCGTCCCTCCAGCAGCGCCAGCTCGAGCAACCAGCGCCAAAGCTACACCTCACCAAGCGATAGCCGTCAGTCACGCTCCAGCTCTGAATATGTACGTCCGCAAAGTTCCTCTTCGCGTCCTTCCTCAAGTGGCACGAACAGCGGCAGCTACAACAGACCCAGCTCATCGAGCGGCAACTACAGCCGTCCCAACAGTTCCTCGAACAGAAGCAGTTCTTCGAGCGGCAGCTACAACCGCAGCAGCTCCCCATCGAGAAGCTCATCGTCGAGCTCGGGACGCAGCTCAGGTAGCAGCTATAGTGGCAGCAGCCGCAGTTCAAGCTCAGGCGGCAGCCATAGTTCTGGCGGCAGTCACAGCAGCTCAAGCAGCAGCGGCCGTTCAGGCGGTGGCGGCGGCGGAAGAAGATAATCCACGAGCCATGACAATAGTTTAATATAAAAGGCTACCTTTGCAGCTCATTTGCGAGGTAGTCTTTGTTATATCCTGTCAACCATGAAGAGATTCCTTATTATAACCACAACGTTACTCATCCAGATGGCCACCTTTGCGCAAGGTGTTGACGAGGCGAGCCTTTTCTCGCAGACCTACTACCAAGGCACAGCCAAGTCCCTAGGCATGGGTAACGCCATGGGGGCCGTGGGCGGTGACATAACCTCCGTGTGCATCAACCCCGCTGGCATGGGCATCTACCGCAGCAGCGAACTCACCCTGTCGTGCAACCTGCTCGACAACCAAATGAGTTCCTCCTATTACGGCCATAACGCAAGCGGAAACAAGTTCCGTTTCTCCATTCCTAACCTTGGCTTTGTGTACAGCAAAGAACGGAGCAACTACAAGGCCTTGCGCTACACACAATTCGGCGTCGGACTCACACGCACCAACGACTTCAACCTACACACCGACGCCATGGGTATCAATCCCAGCAGCTCGATGATTGACAACTACCTCTCTCATATGTACGGCTACAGGGTAGAAGAATTGCAAAAAGCTTTCCCTTACGACATCTATCCAGCATGGTGCACCTACCTTATCGACCTTGACAATGATGGATACAACAGCCCGGTACCGCAAGGTAACATCTGGCAAGGCCAGGACTGTGATTTCAAAGGACGTTCTGAAGTCTGGACCTTCGCAGGCAGCGCCAATTTCTTCGACAAGCTGTTCATCGGCATCAGCATCGACTTGGCCCACAACAAGCGGTTTGGCACCAAGGTGTTCAAGGAAAGCCGTGTTGAAGGCACCGAGACCAGCTTCAACCAATGGAGCTTCACCGAAGACCTCAGCTCGACGGGCTGGGGCGGCAACGCCAAAGTCGGATTCATCTACCACGCCACGCCATGGTTCCGTTTCGGTGCAGCCTTCCACTCCCCTACGATCTATGCTTTTTCGGAAACGTGGCAGACCAAGACTGAATCGGAAATCAACTATACCAACTTCACCCACATCAGCCCTGAGTCGCATTACGAATACACCTTTATCCAGCCTTTGAAATGTGTCGGAAGTCTGGCCTTCGTCGTCGGGCAACAAGGAATGGTCAGCCTCGATGTGGAATACACCAATTACGGCTCGGCTCGATTCAATGCCAGCGACTTCGACTACGACCCGACCAACGAAAGCATCAAGGAGAATCTAGGGCACACCGCTAACTTCCGTCTTGGTACCGAGTGGTATGCGGGCGGCACCTACCTTAGATTCGGGACGGCTTACTACGGCAGTCCGTTTGGTTTTGGCCAGACGGGAGGCAGCGTCAAGAAAGCGTCTTGCGGTGTCAGCGTCCCGGTATCAAACAGAACCAGCCTCGATTTCGCCTACGAGCTGTCGCACGGAAAAACCTTCACCACACTTTACGATGCGGGTGACCTTGGCATCGAATCCATCACGCACAGCCAATACAGGCACATCCTGCTGACCACACTGAAGATGCGCTTCTAAACGAAAAAAGGCCGCTCGTGAGCGGCCTTTTTTCGTTTTAGGCTTTGTATTGGCTGATGATGCCCTTGTCGACCAAGATGCGTCCGCAATACTCGCACACGATGATTTTCTTGTGCGTGCAGATGTCCAACTGGTGTTGCGGGGGGATGCGGTTGAAGCAGCCGCCGCAAGCCTCATCGAAGATGCCGACCACGGCGAGGCCGTTGCGGGCGTTCTTGCGGATGCGCTTGTATGCCACCAAGAGACGGTCTTCGACGAACTTCTCGCACTCAGCCGAGCGCTGCAGCAGTTGCTCTTCCTCTTTCTCGGTGCCTTCCACCAAGGAATGAAGTTCTTCTTTCTTCTCGTTCAAGGAAGTGGTCAATTCGGCGAGACGCAGCTGAGCAGCAGCCACCTTGGCGGCCACGTCGTTGTCCTTTGCCGTGATTTCCTTGATGCGCTTCTCAGAGAGTTGGATGTCGAGGGTTTGATACTCGATCTCTTTCGTCAGCGAGTCGTATTCACGGTTGTTGCGGACGTTGTTTTGCTGGTCCTCGTATTTCTTGATCAGGGCTTCGGTCTCCTTGATTTTGATCTTATAGTCGGAGATGTCCTTCTGGTGTTTCTTGCTCTCTTCCTTGAAGTTGGCGATACGCGTCTCAAGACCAGCGATTTCGTCCTCCATGTCTTGGATCTCCAAAGGCAGGTTGCCACGATAGGCACGGATCTCGTCAATTTTCGAGTCGACCTGCTGCAAGGTGTAGAGGGCCACCAGCTTCTGCTCCACGCTCACCTCGATCGGGTCTTCGACGACGGGGGCAGCCACAGTTTCCTTCTCAGGCGCTTTCACTTCCTCGACAACCTCAACAGGCGCTTCCTCAACCTTCTTCGTTGATTTCTTAGCAGCCTTCTTGGGTTTTTCCTCGACAGGAGCTTCTGCGACAGGCTCTTCCGTCACTTTCTTCGTGGACTTCTTGGCGGTCTTCTTGACCTCTTTCACCTCGGTCTTTTCTTCAACCTCGGCGACTTCTTTATTCACTTTCTTAGCCATATTGTTGATTTCTAATTTCTTACAAAATAATAAACCGCATTTGTCCTAGTTCCCGCGATTTCGGCTGCAAAGGTAGGAAATTTTTTCCTAATTAGTTCACATATTAATTCTTTCGTGAACTGTTCGGTCTCAAAATGTCCGCCGTCGACCAACAGGACGTTGCCTTCAAGGACAAAGAAATCGTGGTATTTGATGTCAGCGGTGAGGTAAGCATCGACGTTCTGACGCAGGGCATCAGGCATGAACGGGCTTCCTGAGCCGCCACAAAGCGCCATTTTTTGGATCTTGCGACCCGTCAAAGCAGAATGACGCAGACAAGGCGAACCGATGGTTTCGGCCACACGTTGCAGGAACTCCGTTTCTTCCATAGGTTCGGCAAACTCACCCACCATTCCAGCACCACACAGCTCGGGTTCCGATTCCGAGGGTTGCAGCAGATGCAGGTTTTTCAATCCCAGACGATCAGCCAGCACGCGGCTCACACCCAAATAGCTGTTATCCAAGTTGGTATGCATGGAAATCATGGCGATGTCGTGCTTGACGGCCTTCATCACGGCGCGCTCGATGTAGGTCTCGGGTGTCAGGTGCTTCAAGCCACGGAAAATGAGAGGATGATGGCTGACGATGAGGTCGCATTTCTTGGCGACGGCTTCGTCAACGACTTCTTCGGTGATATCCAAGCAAATCAAGGCTTTATGCGCTTCAGCGTTGAGGTCGCCCACCTGCAGGCCTGCATTGTCGTAGCTCTCTTGCCAGTGCAGCGGCGCCACCTCGGTGATGCAGTTCAAAATGTCATTTACTCTCATAATTTCAAAATTGAGGCTCAAAATTAGGAAAAAATGTCTAATTTTGACCCCTACAATGAGAATTTTGCTGCTGCCCATATCGCTTTTGTACCATATTGTGCTGACAATCAGACACAAACTCTACGATTGGCGCATCTTGAAGACCACCCGTTTCGAAAAGCCAGTGATATGTGTGGGCAACCTCAATTTAGGAGGCACGGGCAAAACGCCGCATACGGAATACCTTATTAGATTATTGAAAGACCATTACCGTGTGGCGACTTTGAGTCGAGGCTACGGCCGAAAGACCATGGGCTTCAAGATGGCCGAAAACACTAGCGCCTACGAGGACTTGGGCGACGAGCCGTTACAGTATTTCAAGAAGTTTCCCGACATTCAAGTCGCCGTCGACGTAGACCGTGTGGATGGCGTTCGCAAACTGATTTCAAGCCCCAACAATGCCGAAGTCGTTCTTCTTGACGACGCCTTCCAACACCGGAGCATCAAGGCGGGGTTGAACATCCTGTTGACTGAATACCAGCATCTTTATTGCGACGACTTCCTCGTTCCTGCTGGCTCGTTGCGTGACATTAGATCGGCGGCAAAACGTGCGGATATCATTGTGGTCAGCAAGGCACCGAAAGACATAGACGAGAGCGAAAGAGAACGCATCATCGGCAAACTGAAGCCAACCGAAGGGCAAAAGGTGTTTTTCTCCTATTTGGAATACCAGGCATTGGAGCCTTTGAACGAGAAGGCAAAAACCATTGCGGCAGTGGACACTGATTCTGTGCTGGCGTTTTGCGGCATCGCCCATCCAGAGCCGTTTGTCGAGGAGTTGAGAAAACACCACAAAACCGTTGATTTTCTGCGTTTTGCTGACCATCATGCTTTCACTAAAGAAGACATAAACAGCATTCAAGAGCGCTTTGCCGGTCTCGACGGAGACAAGAAAATCATCGCCACCACCGAAAAAGATGCCGCGCGATTGACAAATTCTCCTTACCTTTGTCAGTTTGAAGACGTGCCGCTATACGATTTGCCCGTCGGCGTGCGTTTCCATGAAGAAGAAAAGTTTAACGAAGAAATATTGAGTTATGTACGAAAGAATTCTTACGACCGTCGGTTACATTAAACTGAAAACCAATGGTTTTGAGCCCGAAGTCGGCATCGTGTTAGGCTCTGGCTTAGGCGGCCTGGCCAACGGCATCGACGTAGAATACGCCATCCCCTATTCTGACATCCCCAACTTCCCCGTCTCCACGGTGAAAGGGCATCAGGGACAGCTGCTTTTTGGCACCATCGCTGGCCGCAAGGTCATCGCAATGCAAGGCCGTTTCCACTATTACGAAGGCTACCCGATGAGCGAAGTCGCCTTCCCCGTCCGGATGATGATGCAGCTGGGCATACAGTTCCTCATCCTCAGCAACGCCGCTGGCGGACTCAACCCCAACTTCCACGTGGGCGACATCATGATCATCAACGACCATATCCATGCCATGCCCAACCCGCTGATTGGCCCGCACGACGACCGTTTCGGCGAGCGCTTCCCCGACATGAGCGAGCCTTACGACAAACGCCTCATCAAGCTGGCTGACGAGATTGCCCTGGAGAAAGGCATCTGGGTACAGCACGGCGTGTATTGCTCCACCTCGGGCCCGACCTACGAGACCCCTGCCGAATGCCGTTACTTCCGCATCATCGGCGCCGACACCATCGGCATGTCGACCACGCCTGAGGTCATCGTGGCACGTCAAGGCCATCTGCCCGTCTTCGGACTGTCCATCGTCTCCGACATGGCCAACATTTATGGCTTGGAGCACACCGTTTCCATCACCCACGAGGAGGTCATCGCTGCCGTCAATGCCGTCGAGCCCAAGCTCATCACCCTCATCACGGAACTCATCCGCCGCTCGAAAGAAATCCAGTTCTGATGGCCGTTTATTTCGTCACCGACTTCCATTTGGGCATCCCCTCGCTCGAAGACAGCCAGATGCGCGAGCGCAAACTGTTGCGTTTCCTCGATGGCATCCGTCCCGACTGCGAGGAGCTGTACCTGATGGGGGACTTATTCGACTTCTGGTTCGAATACAAGACGGTGATTCCCAAGGGCTTCGTCAGGCTGCAAGGCAAGTTGGCGGAGTTCACCGACGCCGGCATTCCCGTGCACATGTTCATCGGCAACCACGACCTTTGGAGTTTCGGCTATCTGCACGACGAACTCGGCCTTGAATTGCATAGAGAGCCTGTGGTCAAGACCATCAAAGGCAAGAAGTTCTTTTTGGTCCACGGCGACGGACAAGGCCCTGGCGACAAGGGCTACAAGTTCCTCAAGAAGGTGTTTGAGTGCAAGTTCAACCAATGGTTGTTCAAGTGGTTGCACCCCGACTTGGGCATCGGTTTAGCCTTGAGATGGTCGCACAACCATCGCCTAAAAAAACTCAAAAACGAGGTGGAGCGCGGCTATTACGACGACATCCCTAACACTCGCCTCTATCAATACGCCCAGGAGCAAGCCCAACTCGACCCAAGCATCAACTTCTTCGTCTTCGGCCACCAGCATAAGCCCATGCAATACCCAACCGGCGACCATGCTGTGACCACCATCGTAGGTAATTGGATTTATGACTTTACTTATGCGGTGTTTGATGGGGAGAAAGTGGAGTTGAAATACTTTGAAAAGCAAGACAGTAATTAAAAACATACCATTATGCAAATCACAAAGAATTACATTGAAGCCAACAAAGAGCGTTTCCTCGAGGAACTCTTTGGCTTGATCAGAATCCCTTCCATCAGTTCGGAATCGGCCCATAAGCCCGACATGATCCGCTGTGCCGAATACTGGCGTGACGCCATCCTGGCCGCTGGTGCCGACAAAGCTGAGGTGATGCCCACCGAGGGCAACCCCATCGTCTACGGCGAGAAGATCATCGACCCGAAACTGCCTACCGTCTTGGTTTACGGCCACTACGATGTGATGCCCGTCGACCCCATCGACCTGTGGCATACCGACCCGTTTGAGCCTGTCATCAAGGACGGCAAGATCTGGGCTCGTGGCGCCGACGACGACAAAGGACAGTCGTTCATGCACGCCAAGGCCTTCGAGACCATGGTGAAAACCAACACCCTCCCCTGCAACGTGAAGTTCATGCTTGAAGGTGAAGAGGAAATCGGCTCAGGCAGCCTCTCGAAGTGGGTCGCAGAGTACAAAGACCTGGTCAAGGCTGATGTCATCCTCGTTTCCGACACCTCTATGATTGCCAGCGACGTACCGAGCATCACCACGGGTTTGCGCGGACTGTCCTACTGGGAGATTGAAGTCACAGGTCCCAACGCTGACCTACACTCCGGCCTCTTCGGCGGCAGCGTGGCCAACCCGCTCAACACCCTCTGCGAGATGATTGCCAAGTGCATGGACGAGAACAACCACATCACCATCCCGCATTTCTACGACGATGTGGTGGAATGCTCCGCCCGCGAACGTGAGTTGCTCAACATGGCGCCATACAATGAGGAAGACTACAAGAAGAGCGTCGGTGTGAAGGCACTGCGTGGCGAAGAAGGCTACACCAAGATCGAGCGTGTCGGCATCCGTCCCACCTTCGACCTCTGCGGCATGTGGGGTGGCTACACAGGCGAAGGCGCAAAGACCGTGCTGCCTTCGAAGGCCTACGCCAAGCTGTCGTGCCGTCTTGTGCCCAACCAAAACAACGAGAAGATCTCTGCTTTGGTGAAAGATTACTTCGAGAAGAACGCTCCCGACTACGTCTCTGTGAAGGTCACGCCGCTGCATGGCGGACAGGCCTACGGCTGCCCCGTCGACGTGCCAGAATACAAAGCTGCCGAAGCTGCTTATCTGGACACCTACGGCAAGCGTCCCATCCCGATGCGCTCAGGCGGATCCATCCCGATTATCGCAAGATTCGAGGAAGTGTTGGGCATCAAAGCCATCCTCATGGGCTTCGGCCTCGGCGAGGACGCCATCCACTCACCCAACGAGAACTACCGCCTCGACCACTTCTACAAAGGCATCGAGACCATCATCGCCTTCTATCAGCATTTCGCTAAGGGCGGAGAGACGGCATAGAATAGTGATGTGTGAAAACGAAAAAAGGAGAGCCAAGGCTCTCCTTTTTTATTATTTCTGATACTTCTCGGGGATGTATTTCCTGCCGTTCTTGTAGTTGTCGAGGCCTTTCTTCAGGAAGGTGAGGAAAGCGGCCTTGTCCTTGCTGTAGGAACGTGGAATCATCAGCATGTCGCCGTCGTTGTCGAGCAGCACATAGTACGGCTGTGCGTTGGCACCGAAGCGGGTCTCCTGGAAGTCGATGTTCTTGGAGCCGATGGTCTTCTTGACCTTGCCGTTCTTCGTCGACACCGACCAATCCTCTTCGGGCATCTCGGTCTTGTCGTCGACATAAAGCGCCACCACCACATACTCGTCGCGGAGCATCTTCAGCACCTCGGGGTCGCTCCAGACACTGTTCTCCATCTCACGGCAGTTGTTGCAGCCGTGACCGGTGAAGTCGACGAAGACGGGCTTGTCTTGTGCGCGGGCGCAACTCAGTGCCTGCTCATAGTCGAAATAACCACTTAAGTCGAGAGGCAGTTCCAGCACATCACTGTATTTCGGTTCTTCACAAATATTGGCTTCTTGTTGCGACTCAACGTATTTGATGGTTCGGTCAAGGTTGAAATCGAGGGTTTGTTGAGGAGGCAGGTAGCCCGACAAGGCCTTCAACGGAGCACCCCACATGCCCGGGATCATATAGATAACAAAAGTGAAGTCAATAATGATCAGCACCAGGCGGAACACACTCAGCTCCTTCACTTCCTTCTCGCCCTTGAAGCGGATCTTGCCCAAGAGGTAGAAGCCCAACAGGGTGAAGCACACAATCCAGATGCCGAGGTAAACTTCACGATCAAGGAGTCCCCATCCGTAGGCTTGGTCTGCGGTCATCAAGAACTTGAAGCCGAGGGCGACTTCGATGAAGCCCAAGACTACCTTCACCGAGTTCATCCACCCACCACTCTGTGGCAGTTTCTGGAGCAAGTTCGGGAACATGGCGAAGATGGCAAACGGTAACGCAAAGGCAATGGAAAAGGCCAACATACAAAGGATAGGCGTCCAAATGGCACCTTGCGTAGATTGAATCAGCACCGTGCCAACGATAGGACCTGTGCAAGAGAACGACACCAGCACTAAAGTCAATGCCATGAAGAAGATACCGCCAAGGTTTTTGGTGCTCTGCTTGCTGTCGCTCTTGTTTAACATATTGCTTCCCAAGGTGATTTCGAAGGCACCGAAGAACGACGCTGCGAAAACCATGAACACAAGGAAGAAAATCAAGTTCGGAATCCAGTTTGTCGCCAACCAGTTGAAGATGCCCGCCGTAACGCCCTCGCCACCAATAAAATAGGTAATCAGGATAAGGACAGCAATAGGCAAGGTGTATAACAACACGATGAAGATGAAATACATGAAAGCCTTGAAACGGCCTTCCTTTTTACTTTCGCCTTCACCATGCATGAAGAATGACACTGTCATAGGCACCATAGGGAACACGCAAGGCGTTAGCAAAGCTGCAAGCCCCCAGAGGATGGCCGACAAAATCATGCCCCAAAGGCTGGTATCGGTGCTCTCAGCACCTTCCGAGGTAAAATAGTCGTAATCGTCGCTCGATGACAGCACGGCTTGACCGTTATCAGTGCCCTCAGGAGTACCCGTATTATCGGTCAAAGACGCAGCCATCTCTGCAGGCATCTCACCGTTGGCTCCTGGTACAGGGACATCAAAATCAGCGGAAACCTGCACGCAACTACCGTCCTTGCAAGCTTGGCCCGAGATAGTTCCATTAACAATAAAGGGATTATCCGTCAGCTTCTTCAACCGCTGGGCATAAACGGCAGTTCCTTTAAACTGCACATACTCAACTTCAAAGATGTCGTCGTAGAACTTCTCGCCTTCCAAGACATCCCTTGCCTCACCAACAACTTCGTATTCGTTAGAGGGTTCAAATTCGAACACGATAGGATTGGGACCCAACCCCGGCATCTTCGTGGAATAAATGTGGAACGCAGGGTCGACGGTGGCCGTTGCGACCAAGTCAAATTCCTTTTCGTCAACTTCCTGAATGGAGAAAGCCCATTTGACGGGATCATACTGAGCATACGACTTGAATGGCACGATAGCTACGAAAGCCATCAAAAAGATGAGAAATAGTTTTTTCATATTTGATAATTGTTTGATTTCAAATTGATTTCCTCATGAATAGAATTGGCAAAAATACAAATTCTATCGTTTCATTTCGCAATGAAAGACGGAATTTGTTTCAGCGGTGACTTTATACCGATCGTCGATACGATGTCCCACCACCCAAAGGATGTCACCATCAGTGGAAACCAACAGCCAAACGTTCTGTTTTTGCCACTCCGTAAACTTCTGATCCACAAAGAAATCGCTCAACAGTTTGGAGCCTTTCATACCCAAGGGATAGAAGCGGTCGCCATGCCGCCAATGGCGCATGGTCAGAGGAAAACGAAGCTTTTCGAAATCCAATTGTGCCACCTCTGGCGATTTATCAATGACAAAACCTTCTGTTTTCTCAAATCGGGAGAAAAGAAGATGGATGGGTGAAAGAATTTCCTCCTCACCTACCTCGATTTGGATTTCTTCGTCCGAAACTGATTTGATTTCAGATAGTTGCAGTTCGTTTCTTCCGACGACCAATTGATGCGTTGGAGAGTAATATTTGTTACCAATGCCTGTTTCCATGGCTTCATAAATGAATTGGCATTGGTCGGTGTTGAAGCCATATTGGCGCAGCCACTCAAAGAGCAATTGTTCTCTTTGCGTCATTGCAAGCGCAGCGAAGCAATCCAGACTAACATGAAAAGACTTATTGATCTGGATTGCTTCGTCGTTCCTCCTCGCAATGACGGATACTGCATCCTGTTCCTCAACAATCTGAGACAATTTCTCTTTCAGCAACTCGCGATACAGTTCATTCTCAGAAGAAAGATGTTCCAAGGATTTGTACAAGCCTTGTCGTGCCTCGGGATGAAGTTCGTCGAAGGCAGGTAATAATTGGTTGCGGATTTTGTTGCGCAGATAGACGTTCTCAGCATTGGTGTGGTCCTCACGCCATTTGATTTGGCTTTCAACAGCATATTGGTGAATCTGCTCCCGCGAAGCCCAAAGCAAAGGGCGAATAATGACACCGTTTTGGGGTTGCATGCCTTTCAGACCACGCAATCCAGCGCCACGCAACAGGTTGATGAAAAAAGTCTCGGCTTGGTCGTCGGCATGGTGTGCTACAGCAATTTTGTCATAGCCCAATTGTTGCCGCAAATCCTCAAACCAAGCATAACGTAAGTCACGGGCGGCCATTTCGATGGAAATACCGTGCTCGGTGGCATATTGCTCCGTATCGAAATGCTTCACGAAGCACTGGATGCCATTCCGTTCGGCATCATCTCGGACAAACTGCTCATCACCATCGGACTCTTCGCCACGCAAATGGAAATTGCAATGCGCCGCGACAAACTGCACCTTGGATTTCAGCAACAAATCGGCCAGCACCATGGAGTCGATGCCGCCACTTAAGGCCAAAATGAGGCGGTCGCCTTCGGCAACGAGATGATACCTATTAATATATGCCTGAAACTGCTCGAGCATGTTTATTTCTTTTTCTTCACCGAGAAACCAAAACCACCAATCTTCTCGCCGAGGCCATAGTATTTGCCATGAGAAAATGCTAACGGTTTAGCATGGTTTAACTGGAACGCACCCGTGCCCTTGTCAATGAGTTTTTCCTCTGCATCAATAGCAACCACCTCTGCGATGAACATATCGTGCGAACCCAATTCTTTTACCTCCACCACCTTGCACTCAATGCATAGTGGCGATTCCTGAATCAAAGGGGCCTTCACCACTTGCGCAGGCTCGGTGTGCAGGTGCATCTCCTTGAACTTGTTGTAGTCACGACCCGAACGCACACCGCACCAGTCTGTGGCGGCGGCCAGTTCCTCCGTCGTCAGGTTGATGACGAACTCCTTGTTTTTCATGATGAGTTCATGCGAATGGCGCTCCTTGCGGACGGAGATGTAGCACATGGGCGGGTCGGAGCAAATCGTTCCCGTCCAGCCGATGGTGATGATATTGTAGTTTTCCTCGCAGTCGCCGCAGGTGACCATCACGGCGGGCAGAGGATAAATCAGCGTTCCGGGTTTGAAGGGGATTTTCATTTTAGTTTGCAGTTTGCAGTTGTTCAGTTTGCAGTTAGGGATAAATGTGATGCCGTTATATTTCAACCTCTCTCAAAATCTACTTCAACAAATTGCTCACAATAAAAGGACCGAAGATAAAAGATAGAAATGTCAAGATTAAAAGGAGGAAAAACAACCAATCCTTGAGCCATTTGTTGGCTGGACGCTTGGCAAATTTCTTCTCCATTTCCTTGATTTTCGGAGTGTAATGCTTGTAGTTATAGAATACCAACAATGCCATAAATCCTAATGCTATGATCTTGCCGAGCACAATGTTTTTCGGCAAGAGATAAATGTCAAAGAAACCTCTGAGAACGAGCATGACGCACAAAACCATACTGAATTGAAATGCGGATATTGTTAGTGATGCACGAAAACCATGATTCGTGTTCGGCTCATGTTTTTCGTATGAGAGATAGAGCCTGTAAAAGATGTATTCAAACATAGTTTATATTATTCGATTGCAAAAATAATGATTTTCTCCATCATCTTTCGAAGTAAACAACAAAAAATCCCGCTCCGAAGAACGGGATTTTTTCATTGGGTCGGCCCTTCGGCGCTTCGACAGGCTCAGCGACCGCAGGCTCAGGGACCTTAGCTTACTCGATCGTCCAAGTCGAACCGCTGTTCAGCAGGTCGTCCATGTTCTTGATCTTCGAGGCGGCCTTCTCGTTGGCGATGACCTCATCGAGGCTGTCGTTGAAGGTCGGGGCCTTCACGTCGCGGATGACACCGATGGCCACGGGGAAATGAGGCGGCATCATGTGTGCCAACATCATGTGGAGACCCGTGTCCTCGATGGTCTTGTCGTGAACGAGGATGTCCTTCTCAGTGATGCCGTTCTCGCCGATGGTGACCACTTCGAGTTGGTTGCCATTCAGGCGGATACCCTTGTCACGGTTCTTGCCGAAGATAAGCGGCTGACCGTGGACGCACTTCACCTGCATGTCGTCGCGGACGTCCTTGCCGGTGATGTTCTCATGCACACCGTTGGAGAAGATCATGCAGTTTTGCAGGACCTCGGTCACGGCGATGCCGTCGTGCTTGTACGACTCCATGAAGATCTCGCTCAGTTCCTTGGGGTTAATATCCACGCCACGGGCAAAGAAGGTAGCCTTGGCACCGATGGCGAGTTCGCCAGGATTGAACGGGTCTTCGTAGGTACCTTGCGGCGAAGTCTTGGTCTTCGTGCCACGGAAGGTGCAGGGGGAGAACTGACCCTTGGTCATACCGTAGATACGGTTGTTGAACAGGATCAAGTTGATGTCGATGTTACGACGGCAGGCGTGGATGAAGTGGTTGCCACCGATGGCGGTGCAGTCGCCGTCGCCGGTGATCATCCACACGCTGAGGTTCGGGTTAGCCAGCTTGACGCCAGTGGCGGCAGCGGCGGCACGACCGTGGATGCTATGGAAACCATAGGTGTTCATGTAGTAGGGGAAGCGCGAGGAGCAGCCGATGCCGCTGACGACAACGATGTCTTCCTTCTTCTTACCCAACTTCGGGAAAATGTCCTGAACGGCCTTCAAGATGGCGTGGTCACCACAACCGGGGCACCATTTCACCACCTGATCGCTTGCAAAATCTTCTTTTGTCAGCATGACTTGATTTTCGATATTCTGATTTTCCATAGTCGTCTTATTTTAAAAGGTCGTTAAACTTAGCCTCGAGCTCACCGATGGTGAACGGCAGGCCCATCACCTTATTGAACTGTTCACACTTGTACTCGGGGAAGTTCATACGCAGGTACTTGGCGAACTGGCCGCGGTTGATTTCGCAGACCACGATCTTCTTGTGACCTTGCAGCACTTCCTCGGTGTTGCGCGGCAACGGCATGATGTAATCGAAGTGGGCATGAGCGATGCTCTTGCCTTGCTCCATCAGTCCCTCGACAGCCGTGCGGACGGTACCGAAGGTGCCGCCCCAGCTCACCACGAGCAGGTCGGCGTTCTTGTCGCCGTAAATCTCCTGCAGCGGGATGTCGTTGGCCACGCGGTTGATCTTCTCCTCACGGAGTTCGGTCATCAACTGGTGGTTCTCAGGATTGGTGGACAGGTTACCCTTGCCATTTTCCTTCTCCAGACCACCGACGCGGTGACGCAGGCCAGGCGTGCCCGGGATAGCCCATTCGCGACGGAGCCATTTCTCGTCGCGGCGGTAAGGCATGTAGTTCGGGTCGTCGGCCTTGGCCAGCGGAGGCGTGATGCTCGGCATGTCTGCCATGCGCGGGATGCGGAACACCTCGGAACCGTTACCCAGTGAACCGTCGCTGAGCATGATGACGGGCGTCATATGCTCCATGGCGAGACGGGCGGCTTCGTAAGCAGTGTAGAAGCAACCGGCAGAGCTGCGGGCAGCGATGACCACGAGCGGAGCGTCACCGTTGCGGCCGTAAAGGGCCTGCATCAGGTCGCTCTGTTCCATCTTGGTCGGCAGACCCGTCGAGGGACCGCCACGCTGCACGTCGATGATCACCAGCGGGAGTTCCGTCATCACCGCCAGACCCATGGCTTCGCTCTTCAGCGAGAGACCAGGTCCAGAAGTCGTCGTCACGGCAAGGCAGCCCGTGTAGGCAGCGCCGATGGACGACATGATGCCGGCGATTTCGTCTTCAGCCTGATAGGCCTTGACGTTGAGGTTCTTGTATTTGGTCAGTTCGGCCAAGATGTCGGTGGCAGGCGTGATGGGATAGGAACCGAGGAAGATCGGGCGGCCCGACTTCTCGGAAGCGGCCATCAGACCCCAAGCAGCGGCGGTGTTACCCGTGATGTTGCGGTACTTGCCTTTCTCAAGGTCAGCGGCTTCCACACGATAGGTGTTCGTGAAGAGCTCCCAGGTGTCGGCGTAGTGGTAACCGGCATCGAGGACGGTACGGTTGGCCTTGATCACTTGGTCCTTGCCTTTGAACTTGGTCTCAAAATATGCGTATACGGTGTCGAGTTCGCGGTTGAACAGGTACATCACGATGCCGAGGGCAAACATGTTCTTCGACTTGAGCATTGACTTGTTGTCCATGCCGAAGTCCTTCAGGGCCTCTTTGGTCAGTTCCGAGATCGGGGCTTTGACCACCTGATAGTCGGCGAGGGTGCCGTCGACGGTCGGGTCGTCGTCATAGCCTGCCTTCTCGAGGGCCTTTTCGGTCACCGAGTCGGAGTCGAAGATGATGATGGTGCCGGGACGGAGCCAGCGCATGTTCGCCTTGATAGAGGCGGGGTTCATAGCCACGAGGACGTCGCAGAGGTCGCCAGTGGTGTGAACGGGTTTGTGTCCGAAATGCACTTGGAAGCCAGAGACGCCAGCCACGGTGCCTTGCGGTGGGCGGATTTCAGCCGGATAATCCGGGAAGGTGGCGAAATCGTTTCCGGCAAATGCTGTTGAATCCGAAAATAGATTTCCGGTAAGTTGCATACCATCGCCCGAGTCGCCAGAGAAACGGATGACGACATGTTCAAGGGCAACAACCTTACTTTTTGCTGTCATGATTCTTGGATTAAATTATTATTATTTTGATTATAAACAAGTTAGTTTGAGCAAAGCTCATTTCTTTACTATGCTGCAAATTTATATAATAAAAACGTGCAAACCCAAACATTTCCACTAATTATTTTTCATTTGAAAAGCAATTTCACAGCATGCTCAATATCAAGCCTTTGAACCTTGTTCTTATTTAGACTGATTAAAAATTTCGGTTTTGGGCTTAATGGAATGAAAGTTGTAGTATTTTTGCGGCACGAAAAACGAAAACTCAAAACAAACCCTTAAATTAAAAACATTATGGCTTACAAAATCACAGACAGCTGCGTTGCTTGCGGCACTTGCATTGACGAATGCCCGGTGGGCGCTATTTCGGAAGGCGACATCTATGTCATCGACCCTGACACCTGCGTTGGTTGCGGCACTTGCGCCGGCGCTTGCCCGAACGAAGCAATCGTGGAAGACTAATCGAAAGTAATGAAACTACATTAAAGCATGAAAAAGCCCGCTTATGGTGGGCTTTTTTTTGTTTTTTTGGCTTATGGTGGGCTTTTTTTTGTTTTTTTGTCAGTTTTGACTATTCTGGCAAAGATTTTGTTTATCTTTGCCTCGTTCTTTGAAAGAAACAAACTTATAACAAATAACTTAATTACTAACTTAAACCATTTCAAAATGAAGAAATTAGCATTAGCACTCATGTGCCTCGTCAGCGTTGCTTTCTTTGCAAGCTGCACAAAACCGGTCGAGAATCCGGAACCTTCGATTGCCGTTGTGACTGGCGACAACTACATCTATGATGGCCAGACCATCGACCTCGGCGTGGATTACAACCTCGGCTTCCGCGCTGCTTCCAACAGCCAGACCATGAAAGAACTGGCCAAGTTCCAGCTCCAAACCAAGTTCTATGAGGCTGGAGATGAAGAAAGCAGCAGACCCGAAGTTGTTGCCGACACCACCGTCACCCTCAGCGGTACCGAGTACGTGTATCAAGAGGTTGTGAATTTCGTGCAAGCAAAGGCTGGAATTATCGGCAAGATCGAATTCACTGCTATCGTCACCGACGTCGATGGCAAGTCGAACACCAAGACCATTACCGTCAACCTCAACCAGGCTGAAGATCCTCTCGCAGTCTCCGATTTTGAATGGTTCCGCCAAGGCAACCAGCAATCCGGTCTTGAAGAGTACGGCCTCTATTGGGACAGAAACGCCAAGTCGCCCTTCGCCGAAATCAAGCCCCTTCCCGGTGTGATTCTTTACAAGTTCGAAAATAGCAGTGTTTGGGACGAAGTGCAGTTCCCCAGCCAAAAGGAAGCCGTGTTCTCCGACGGTGCTGTTACCGCCTCCATGTACAACAATGTGGACGTGAACCAAAATGGTACTTATGACGATGTCATCGGCACCCGCATGACCGACGGCACCTACCACCTCATCCACGTTGAGATGTGCAGAATCGGTACCTACACCTCACAAGGCACCCCCATCACTATCTACGGTAAGTCCAAGTAAGAAATCCTAGATTTCAAAAACAAATAAGGAGCGTCGAATGACGCTCCTTTTTCGTTATCACTCCGCGAAAGCGTGACTGATCTTCCTGTTGATTTGCAGCAAGCGCTTTTCGTCGAGTTTAACGACTGCGCGGTCGTAGGTCATCAGGCCGTTGAGCTCGGTCTCGCAGTCGGTGGTCTGTGTGTAGACCGCCGCCGAGAAGCCTTGGAAGGCCATCCTATACAGCATCTCGGCATACTCCACGTAGGTGTCTGTCACCTTCTCCTCGGTGTCGAACTCCACATAGCCCCAGCCTTGGTCTTTCACCCAGGTGTGGCCCTCTACCTTGCGCCCGATGCCGCCGTATTCGCCGAGCACCGTGGCGCGCGTCGGGTCGTAAAGCCTCAATTTCGGTTCGGGATAATTATGAAGGTCTAGGATGTCGCCACACAGATAGAAATTGCCACCCGAGGCGGGGTTCACCAAGCGCGTCGGGTCGAGTTTCTTGGTCATCGCCACGATTTCGGGGGTCTTGAACTGCCCCCAGGCCTCGTTGAACGGCACCCACACACCGATGCAGGGCACCGACTTCAGGCTGTTGATGATCTCCGTCCATTCCTTGATATAGCATTCCTCCGACTCGAGGTCGCGCAGGCTCTCGGGGCCTTGGTAATACTGTGTCCGTTGCCATTGAGGGCTACGGCCGCCGCTGGGCATGTCCTGCCACACGATGAGGCCGATGCGGTCACAGTGGTAGTACCATCGCGCCGGCTCCACCTTGACGTGCTTGCGGATCATATTGAAGCCCAAGTCCTTGGTCTTCTGGATGTCATAGGCCAAGGCCTCGTCTGTGGGTGCGGTGTAGAGGCCGTCGGGCCACCAGCCTTGGTCGAGGGGACCAAAGTGGAAAATCGGCTGGCCGTTCAAGGTGAGGCGCCAGATGCCATTGTCGTCACGCTGCGTACCGAAGCTACGCATGGCGAAATAACTGCTAACCTCGTCAATGACCTTACCCTTGCGCAGCACCTTCACCTTCATGTCGTAGAGGAAGGGATGATCGGGCGTCCAGCACAGGAAGTCCTCGGGCATGTTCACTTCCACAGCTTGTCCGTTGATAGCCTTCGCCGAAGCCACAGGCTGGCCTTCGTACAACACCTCCACCTGATACATATCGTCCTTGGTCGTGTTGGTGAAATCCACCTCCACCTTGACCGTGGCCTTGTCCAGGTCGGTCGTAGTGACGAGGTTTTGGATGTAGTCCTCGGGAACATACTCGAGCCACACCGTCTGCCAGATGCCTGTCACCGAGGTGTAGAAAATGCCTTCAGGTTTCAGCACCTGCTTGCCGTGCGGGATGTAACTACTGTCGGTCGGGTCCCACACGCGCACCACCATCTCGTTTTGTTTGCCTTGCAGGGCTTGGGTAATGTCAAAAGTGAAAGGCGTATAGCCTCCCGTGTGCGAACCCACTTTGATGTCGTTCACCCAGACGTCCGTCATCCAGTCGACGGCACCGAAATGCAGCAAGACGCGGCCGTTTTTCCAGTTGCCGGGCACCGCAAAGGTCTTCTGGTACCACAGCGCCTTGTCGGGCCCGACTTCTTTCTGCACGCCCGACAGCGACGACTCGATGCAAAAAGGCACGAGGATGTCGCCTTCGTATTTCCGGGGTGCCTTCTCCCCTTTCGCCGTGATGGCATACTGCCATAGACCGTTGAGGTTTTTCCATTCGGGGCGCACCATCATCGGGCGCGGGTATTCGGGCAGCGCATTCTCAGGCGCGACCTCCGAGGCCCAACGGGTCTTGATTTTGTCGCCCGCAGGAGCATATTGGGCGAAGGCTGCTGTCGTCATCAGCATTGAAATTAATAAGAGTTTGATTTTCATATAATTGTAATTTAATTTCCTTATTCTCCATTGACCTCTTTTATAAAGGCATCACATGCGGAGAGGAGGCTTTGAACTGCGTTGCGCACCAGCGTTCCCATATCAGGAGTGGTATCAAGAACCTGCTCGTAACACATCCACACCGAGGCGCCTTTGTCCTTGCCGTCTTCGTAGTCATAAAGCACCGCCTTCACCACCTTGTAGTTCCAGTTGATGTTGTTGCAGGCCATGATGGCCTTGGCGAAGTTATCGTCCGTCACGTCGAAGATGCCGGGCAGGGTCAAGCGGAAAAACATCGGGTCGTCGGCGTCGTTCCAAAACAGGAAGTTCCAGCCTTCATAGTTAAAATTCAGGCCCAACGCATTCTTGGTCGCCACGATGCCCTGCGACTTCAAATATTTCGACACCAACTCTTTTACATTCATAGCATTCAGCTTTTGTTGAATCCGATGCGAGTCTTGGTGGAATAGGTCGGGTTTTTGTATTTCAGCACGTCGACAAGGATCTTCTGCGAGATGGGTACGTCGTTGTAGGCGGCGGTCATGGCGGCTTCGTTGACGGCCTCGGTGATGTCGCCAGCGTTGAAGTCGTCAGAGATCTTGGCCAGCTCGTCAAAATCCAGTTCCTCGCAGGGACGGTCTTTCAGGTGATCCATGAAGATGTCCTTGCGGGCTTCGAAGTCGGGCTGCGGCACGAAGAACACGCGGTCGAAGCAGCCCACGCGCATGATGGCCTGGTCGATAAGGTCAGGACGGTTGGTGGTAGCCACCACGAGGATGCCTTTCTCTGAGCAGTGGTTCAGCATGCCGAAGAACGCAGAGATCTGTGGCGTGATGTTGCCTTCTTCGTCTCCATTGGGGTTGGGGGCGATGAACTCTAGCTCGTCGAAACACAGCACAAACGGCGCCTTGATTTCGGCGGCGTCAAACACGCGTTGCAGGTTGTCGAGCACGCCTTGCTGATAGATATGGCCCATCTCCACGCCCTTGATGATGGAGTAGTTGAAACCCAGCTCCTCGGCAAAGCTCTCGAGGACGAGGCTCTTGCCGCATCCGGGAGGGCCATAGAGCAGTACGCCGTTGATGGCCGGCAGTTTATATTGCTGAGCTTTCTCAGGGTTCTGCAAGGCAAACAGCACCTCCTTACGCAGCTGCTCCTTCAGCTCGTCGCGACCCGTCACGTTGTCGAAGCCGCTACCCGAGCCTTTCTTGAAGGTGATGGTCGGACCCGTATTGTCCTGTCCCTGTTCCTCGGCTTGCGGCGCATTGGGTTCACCCTCTTCCATCCGTTTCGCCAGCTCGGGCATCACCTGTTGCATCAGGTCTTGCGCAAACTCTGCCGCCGAGCCGAAGCGGTCTTCGGGCTTTTTGGCCATGGCCTTCAATAAGATGGCTTTCATGTAATCGGGAAGCTTCACCTCTTCGGTTTCCAAGATAAGGTCTTGCTTCCTCGCTTTCTTCACCGCATCGGCAATCTTCTTCTTGTCGCCCAAAGTACGTAAATCCATATCTTCCCAGGGTGCCTTGCCGAACATCAAGAAATAAAGCAGCGCGCCGGTCGAGAAGATGTCGCTCTTCACCGTATAGACAGAGCGGAAGGTCTCGGGGGCACGGAAGTAGGGCATCAAGTCCTCATCGGCGAAGGTCGGACGACCTTTCACCATGTAGGAGATATGTCCCAAGTCGATGATGGTGGGCATCAGCATGCCGTCGTCCAGCTCCTGCAACATGATATTCGACGGACGTATATCGTTGTGTATCAACGCACGGGAATGGATAAACGACAGGCCGCTCAACACGCAAAGCGTGATCTGCACGGCATCTTCGAGGTCGAAGCGGCCTTCCTGCCTGACGGCATCCAGAAGCAGCATGCCGCGATAGAACTCCGTGACGAGATAATGGTAGACGACATTGCCCTTTTTCACTTCGCCGTTGTCGACATAACGCACAACGTTGGCGGAGTCATCGGTGTTGAGTTCCTTGCAGAGCTGAATCTCATAGACCTCCTTGCCCTCAAAGAGCTGTTCGCGCGGGATGCGTTGGAGTTCGTAGATCTTCATGAAATACATCATGTCGTCGGGGCCGAGCACCGAATATGACTCAGCCACAATACCTTTCTTTATGAACGAGTTGATGACATACTTGCCAATCTTCTCCCCTTTCTTGAATGTCTCCATAGTGAAAAATTTATTGGGCAAAGGTCACGATTTAATTTGAAACAAACAAGAGGCGAGGCCATATTTTTCTCAAAAAACAAAAAAGGACCGCTTTCGCAGTCCTTTTTACTTTCACAGCGCGGCCTCTCTTACGCGTCGATGTTGGCATAGGTGGCGTTCTGTTCGATGAACTCGCGGCGCGGGGCCACTTCGTCGCCCATCAGCATGGAGAAGATGTGGTCGGCCTCCATGGCGTTCTCGATGGTCACCTGACGCAGCGTGCGGTGTGCCGGGTCCATGGTAGTGTCCCAAAGCTGCTCGGGGTTCATCTCACCAAGACCTTTGTAGCGCTGCACGTCATAGCCGCTCACGGTGCCGTTCTTGGTCAGCTCGGCCATCTTGATGGCACGTTCCTCGTCGGTCCAGCAATAGCAAATCGGCTTGGTGCCGCGCTTGATGAGGTACAAAGGCGGTGTGGCGCAATACACATAGCCGTTCTCGATCAACTCACGCATGTAGCGGAAGAAGAAGGTCAGAATCAGCGTGGTGATGTGGCTACCGTCGACGTCAGCATCGGTCATGATGATGACCTTGTGGTAACGCAGCTTCTCGAGGTTGAGGGCCTTGCTGTCCTCTTCGGTGCCGATGGTCACGCCAAGGGCGGTGTAGATGTTCTTGATTTCCTCGCTGTCGAACACGCGGTGTTCCATGGCCTTCTCGACGTTCAGGATCTTACCACGCAGCGGCAGGATGGCCTGGAAGTTACGGTCACGGCCCGACTTGGCGGAACCGCCAGCGGAGTCACCCTCGACCAGGTAAAGCTCGGTCTTGGAGGGGTCACGCTCGGAGCAGTCAGCCAGCTTACCCGGCAGGCTGAAGCCCGACAGGGCGCCTTTACGTTGCACCTTCTCGCGGGCGTTGCGTGCCGCTTGACGTGCCTGGGCGGCCAAGGTCACCTTGTCGAAGATGGTCTTGGCTTCTTTGGGATGCTCTTCGAGGTAGTCGGAGAGCTGCTGCCCAACGATGCTGTTGACGATACCCATGACCTCGTCGTTGCCGAGTTTGGTCTTGGTCTGACCCTCGAACTGAGGCTCCGGCACCTTCACCGAGATGACGGCGGTGAGGCCTTCGCGGAAGTCGTCGGGCGAAATCTTCACCTTCAGCTTCTCCAGCTTCTCCAGCAGGCCGCTCTTCTCAGCGTAGCTGTTGAACGAACGCGTGAGGCCCGAGCGGAAGCCCTGCAAGTGGGTACCACCTTCGATGGTGTTGATATTGTTGACATACGAGTGCAGGTTCTCCTTGTACTCGTTGTTGTATTCCAGTGCGATTTCGACCGGCACGCCGTTACGCTCGCCCGAGATGGAGATAGGCTCAGGGATGAGCTTCTCGCGGTTGGCGTCGAGGTAAGCGATGAAGTCGATGAGGCCGTTCTCGGAATAGAACGTCTCGCTGCGGAACTCACCGTTTTCCAACTTCTCGCGCTCGTCGGTGAGGGTGATGGTGATGCCGTGGTTGAGGTAAGCCAGCTCGCGCATACGGTTGGCAAGGGTGCTGTAGTCGTATTCCGTGGTCTGGAAGATGCTGCCGTCGGGTTGGAAGGTGATGCGGGTGCCGTTCATGTCGGTCTTACCCACCACTTTCACGTCGTAGAGGGGCTTGCCGCACTCATACTCCTGCACGAAGATCTGGCCTTCGCGGTAGACCTCAGCGGTGAGGTGGGTGGACAGGGCATTCACGCAGCTGACGCCCACGCCGTGCAGACCGCCGGAAACCTTATAAGAGCCTTTGTCGAACTTACCGCCGGCGTGCAGCACGGTCAACACCACTTCGAGGGCCGAGCGGTGCTCTTTGGGGTGCATGCCCGTGGGGATACCACGGCCGTTGTCGAGGACGCTGATGGCGTTGCCCGGCAGGATGCGGACGTCGATCTTGTCGCAATAGCCCGCCATGGCCTCGTCGATGGAGTTGTCGACCACTTCATATACCAAATGATGCAAGCCACGGAAATGGACGTCGCCGATATACATGGCCGGACGCTTACGCACAGCCTCAAGGCCTTCAAGGACCTGAATCTTACTGGCACCATATTCTTCGCTTGCCAATTCTCTTTTTTCTTCTTCAGTCATTTTCAGTTAATTATGGGTTTTCAATTAAAGATGCAAAGATACGACTTTTTCGCGGATCCTGCAAGAAAAAGTTGAAAAATTTGTTTTTCGTCAAAAACGGCTCCACGAGGCTAAAAATAGGCAAATTTCGAAAACGCCTTATTATCTCACGCACGCGGGAAAGAAAAAGCCCCTTCGGCAAGAAGGGGCTTTTTAAGACGTTTAAGGCGTTTTCAGAATCTCAGCTTCACGCCGGCATAGAATTGTATGCCTGTGACAGGATAGTCGTAGTACAAATGGTACCTTTGGTGCGCCACGTTATCCAGCAACGCGAAGGCCGTAATTTGGTCGTTTACCTTGTAATCCGCACCAATGCTGAGGTCGAAGACGTCTTTTAGCCTTTGTGCCGAATAGGTCCAGCCAAACTCACCATCCACGGGCACTTTGGCATAACGGCCGCCTTGATAGAGCAAAGCGGCATTGAACGACAGCTTGTCATTCAAACCATAAGTCAACTTCAGCTTGCCTTCCGTGGCGGGACGATACCAGGCGTATTCCTCCGTGGCAGGGTCGCAGTGGTTGTAGGCAAAGCCCAAATCAGCAGTGAGGTTGTTGCGCAGCTTCACGCGAACGTCGGCCATGACGGTCACCAGCTGGGTCTGGTCACACACCAGGTCATAGCTGTTCCAAATTGGGATCTCGAAACCCTCGGGGACGGGGAAGATCATATTGACAGGGCTCCTCATGTACAGCGGGTCATGGTCGGTAAGGCGATAGCGCACGCCCACGTGCACGTCCACGATGTCGACGATGTTGGTACGGATGCCGCCGTCGAAACCAATCTTCACGTTAGGCGTACACAGCGAGGGGTTGATATTGGGAGAAATGAAGGGGTTGTCGCTGACGAGGTCGCTGAAACGCATCAGCCGACGGCCACCATTCAGGCCCGCGTAGAATTCGAGTTTATTGTTCAGGATGTACAGGCTGGCACTGACGTCGGGGCGCACGGCCAGGAAATTGTCCTCATCCGTGTATTTGGTGGTGCCGTCCAGACGCACACCCAAATGCAGACGATAGAAGTCGCCGCTCATCTCGAAGAATGGGTTGATGGCAAACAAGATTCGGGAGACGTCAAACAGATTTTGGCCTTTTCCCATGCAATAGTCGTATTGGAAGTCCACCTTGCCGCCCACCTTCTGCGGATGGCTCTTGTCACCCCACCAGTTTGCAGCATAACCCAGCGTATAACCCAAATCCAAGGCATGCTCCCTGTTGAACATATGGAAATAGTCGAGATGGCCGTCATGACTAAACTCGCCGACACGCGTCGTGGTGGATGCCAGTCCAAGATGACCACCGATGGTGTTGTAGGTCTGGCGCGGACAAGCCGCTGCTATTTGTTCAGGGGTCAAATCCTCAGTCATCTCCGTCACATTCATGCCATAAAAATGGTACATGTCGTTCTTGAAATACACGCCGCCATCCAATTGCATGCCGTCGAACTTGCTCGTCGACAGGTTGATGTCGAAGGCGTTGTTCATATAGCTCGAAGGCGCATAGTCTTTCATGTTGACCCACGAGGAATTGTGCTTCACGCCTACGCCGAGGCCCAAGGTCTTGGTCAGCATGGAGTTATGCTTGTAAAGGAAGATGGGCGAGACCCTTGTGCCGATGCCGGCCATGAGGAAGTTCTTGGTCGGCTCGACCAGCTTGTCGTTCTTGGCAGCATAGCCTGTCGGGGCGATTTTCTCCAGGTCGAGAGAGAACTTCTGCTTCGCTTCCATCGGGTTGACTTCGGTGCTGGGCAGGTCGTAGGAGGGCTGCGGCGTCTCTGGGTTGAGTTGAAGCTTGCTCACCTTGTTCACCTTGGGACGGTATCTGCCTTCCACGGTGACTTGTTCGTCGTGTTGTGCGAAAGCCTGCATGGCAAGCAGGACGATGCTGAATATCAGGATGTATCTTTTCATTGTCATTCCATTTCTAAAGGTTCAATGCCGTTGCTGTTGCTTACCTTGGGTTCCTTACGTTCCACCTCGGCGAGCTTGGCACGGGCTTCTTGTTTCAGGTCGTCGCCCTTGTAGTTGTCGATGACGCTACGCAACGTCTCCTTAGCCTGGAAGAAGTTCTCCTTGGCCACGTACACGTCAGCGAGTGCGATGAACGATTTGGCGACCCAGTAGTCGTATTTCGAGAAGTTGTCGGCGATGTCGAAGATCTTGTTCTCGGCCTCGTCGTACTGCTTCATCTTGATGGACGCCACGGCGGAGTAATAGGCACTCTCGGCACCATACACCGACTTGTCGTTACGCGCGCTCTTGTCGAGTTTCTCGATGGCAGCGCTGTAATTGCCTTTCTCGTAGTACGACTTACCCACGATGTGGTTGATCTGGTTGACCTGGTCGTCGGTGAGGTCGCGCGACTGGCGCAGGCTCTCGCCCATCTCGATGGCCTTGTCGTAGTTGCCCATGAAGAAGTTGCTCTTCATGCTGCCTTCGAGGGCTTCGAGGCGCTTGTGGGGCTCTTCGGTGATGCGCGACAGGCGCTCGTAGTATTCGCCCGCCTTCTGGTAGTTGCCCTGTTCGTATACGATGCGGGCCATCTTCAGCAATGCGTCGTCGGTATAGTCGTTGTCGGGTTGCGACAATATATAATTAAGGTGCGTGACGATCTGGTCTTCCGGCCCTACCCTCTCGGCGCATTCGTAGGCGTAATAGTGTGCCTTGAGCAGGTAGGCGCCCTTGCGGAAGTTGTCGAAATAATACTGCAACGCCGTCTGCGCCTTTTGGTACTGGCCGTCAAGGAAGAAGCCCTCTGCGTTGGCAAAGGCCAAGGAATCCTGTTGTGTCACCCTCACCTGTCCGCCGTTGGCGTTGACATAGCCGAAGTACTCGTCCAGATTGTTCTGATCCATATAGATGCTGCGGATGATGTTCATGGCCTCGCGCGACTCGTCGGTGTTGGGATAGGAGGCCACGAGGTTCTTCAAGGTGGTCAGGGCCTGGTCGTATTGGTTGTTGTTGTAATAAATCATGCCGACCTTCATCATCGCCTGACGCGTGTAACTTGAGCGCGGGCGGTCCTTGATGAGGCGGTTGAAGCTGGAGATAGCCGAACGTTTGTCGCCATGCACGAGATAGGTGTTGCCGATTTCAAACAAGGCCTGCTCGTAGTATGGCGTGCTAGGATAAGCCTGCAGCATATCGTTCAACATGGTGATCTTCTGGTTCACGTTGCCTTTGGCGCCATAGCAGAGCCCCTGCTGATAGAGCGCGTAGTCGGCGTTGCGTTTGCCGATGCGGGTGGCGAGGTCGTAGTAGTTGATGGCCTGGTCGTAGCTACGTTCCATGAAGAAACAGTCGCCGAGGCGGATGTAAGCGTCGGTCTTGAGGTCGTTTTGGCTGTCGGAAGCCAAGCGGATGAAGGTCCTGAAATGCTCGGCAGCGGCATCGTAGTCGGGCTTCTGGTAGTAGATGTAACCCAAGTCGTAGTCAGCAAGATAGAATTCCGGAAGGCCCGAGGCGGCATCCATCTCCTTGAACTGTTTCAGATACTTGCCCGCGTTGGCATGGTCGCCCATCTGATAGGCCGACTCACCCATCCAGAAGCAGGCCTCCGCCTTGTTGGCGGCCGACTGCTTACCGCTCATGATCTTGGAGAAATACACCTGCGCCTTGTCGTAGGAACCTTTCTGGAAGTTGTCGACGCCCGTGGCATACAGCAGGTCGTTGTAAACGTTCTGCAGCTGGCGGCTCTTGTTTTTCATGGCTTCGAGACGGTCGAGGGCTTCGTCGTTCTCTTTCGCGTTGAGTATCAGGTAGATGCACATCTCCTCCGCTTCGGCCTTACGTTCCGACCGGGGATGGTCGGCGATGAATTGGTCGAGCAGACCCACGGCCTCGTTGAAGGGGTCGGCACCCGGGATGAGACTCAGGCGGGCGTAGTCGAACAAGGCCTCTTCGCTGATTTCGGGGTCAAAGCCGGCGACATAGGCGTTATAGAAGGCGCTGCGGGCATACTTCGGCTCGTCGGTCTTGGCATAGCACGAAGCGAGAAAATACGAGGCATACTGCGACAAGAGGTCGGTCTTGCCGGCCACCTTCTGCAAGTCGCTGATAGCATCCTTGTAGTTGCCTTTCATCATCTTGCTGACACCCATCTGGTAGTAGGCCTGACGCGAGATGCCACGATTCAGGTTCTTGGTGTAGATCTGGTAATACTCCAAAGTCTTGTCGTAGTTCTTCTGCTGAAAATAGGCGTCGGCGACAATCTGTGCCATCTCGCCCTTGCGTTTCTTGTCGGCCTTGCGGATATACTCAGGGCCTTCTTCAATCACCGACTGGTAATCACCTTTGAGGTAGTTGATCTGCATGATATACGACGGCACCACGCTGGCGTAGTCCTTATGTGTGCGCAGGCGGCGGAAGTTATCCAACGCCTCGGTGTATCTTTCCTTCACATACTGGATGTGAGCGTAATAATAGCGCGCCGCATCCTGGTATTTGCCCTCGTTCATCATCAGGCCGTGGAAGAGCGGCATGGCCTTGTCCAAGTCATTCGACTGGAAGTAGGCATAGCCCATGTTAAACTGCATCTGCTGCGCCTCATCGGTGGTGAGCGCCATGGCGTCGGTCTTTTCATAGATGGCCAAGGCATCCTTGTATTTCCTGTTTTGGAACAAGTGGTTGGCATATAAGAAATTGGCATGACGTGCCCAGGTGCTGCCCGGGTTGTCGTTCACAAACTTCATGACCTTGGCGGGGCCGTCGGCCTGACCCAGATAAAGCGAGCTGACCGCCTCGTAATACTGTGCATCTACGCAGCGCTGCGACTTGGCGTCGGCGGCTTGGAGACGGTATTGGGTGAAGGTTGAGAGCGCCGCGCCGTATTCCTGGTTCTGGAAGAGCAGTACGCCTTCGTTGAAAAGGGCTTCGGGGTCGTAGTTTTCGATATGCTTTTGTGCTGATGCAGAAAGGGTTAGCACAAGCGCCATTCCTAACATCAAGCCGAGTTTCAATCGTGATTTCATAAGACAAAATTTGGGACGAAATTACGGATTTCTCTTATTAGTTCAGCAAAAAGGCTCAAATTTCATGCCGAGCGACCCTAGGAAAACGGATTTCGCCTTAGTTTTATTATAGGATTTCTCCCGTGTCGAATGAAAAAGCCGTATCTTTGCCGCCAGCTTAGCAAAGCAAGAGTTATTATGACGCAACTTTTCACTGGCTCGGGCGTGGGTCCCACCATATTATATTTATCACTGTCCATTTTCCTTGGACTGCTTTTGGGCAAAATCAAAATCGCGAAGGTGTCGTTGGGCATCACTTGGGTGCTCTTCGTGGGCATCGCCTTGAGTGCCTGCGGAATCACGCTCAACCACGACATGACACACGTCATCAAGGAGTTTGGTTTAATCCTCTTCGTGGTGGCGGTTGGACTACAAGTGGGTCCGGGCTTCTTCCAGTCGTTCAAGAAAGGCGGCCTGGCCATGAACCTCATGGCTTTGGTCAACGTGGCCTTGGGTGTCGTGATTACCGTCATCATCGCCAAGGTCGCGCATCAGGATTCGGCCGACATGGCGGGCGTTTATACCGGTGCCATCACCAACACGCCAGGCCTCTCGGCAGCACAACAGGCCGTCGCCGACATGGGCATCGAAGGCGGTGCCGAGCGTTTGGCGGCAGGCTATGCCGTGGCTTATCCCCTCGCCGTGGTGGGCATGATCGTGGCCTGCATCCTGCTGCGCCCCATTTGCCGCATCGACTTGAAGAAGGAGCCCTCTACTGAAGACAGTCTTGAACCTCAAGCCTTAAAAAAAGCCACACCCCTGTCGCAACGCCACAAGGTGAACCTTATTCCTATCTTTGTCATCATCGCCCTCGGCATCATCGTGGGTTCCATCCCGATTCCCGTGGGCATGAAGGCTCCCGTCAAATTAGGGCTGGCGGGCGGACCTTTGGTAGTGGCTATCATCGGCAGCTGGCTCGGCGTGAAGAAAAAGTGGTTCGGCACCAATTTCACCGACAGCCACGGCGTCTGGATGCTGCGTGAAGTGGGCATCGCGCTCTTCCTCGCCTGCGTGGGATTGGAAGCCGGAGGCAAGTTTGTAGGAACCGTGCAAGAACATTACATGTGGGTCGTCTATGGCGTTATTATCACCATGGTGCCACCACTCTTGGTCGGGCTGTTCGGACGTCTGGTCTTGAAGATGAACTATTACACGCTGATGGGCTTCATCGGAGGCTCGCACACCGACCCTCCTACCCTCGCCTTCGCCAACACCGTGGCGCCTGAAGGTTGCAAGCTGCCCAACATGGGCTATGCCACTGTGTATCCACTTACCATGTTTTTAAGAATCTTCACCGCGCAGCTGCTGGTGTTGCTGGCAGTATAAAAACAAAGAAGTCCCGCGAAGCGGAACTCCCTGTTTTGGTGACGACCCAGACGAATAAGCGGGATTCTGTTCCCCTTGCGGGGTGACTGTCATTTCTCTAGACCTGCGGTCGCCCACAGGCTCAAGCGCCCTACCCTGAGACGACGGACGAGCAGCCCGTTCACTCCCGAAGGAGCCTTGTCTCTATACTTGGACTTGCAGCCCATAAGGTTTGCCCCAGCGGAATGTCGCCACCCGCCGCGTGAGCTCTTACCTCACGTTTTCACCCTTACCCTTGACCCTTCGACTAGCTCAGGGCTCAGGGCGGTATATTTTTCTGTGGCACTGTCTGTTGCCCTTGCGGACACCTTCCTGTTAAGAAGTATGGTGCTCTGTGCTGTCCCGACTTTCCTCGCGCCGGCTTTCCCGACCCGCGACAGTCTGCCTGAATCGCGCTGCAAAATTACGAAAAAACACGACAGAACCGTGGTTTTTCGGCAAAATCAAGCAAAATCTCGGCATCAGAGAAGCCCATTTCGTGGCAGGCCCTCACCATGTCCTCCCCCATCCGCTCGTTGATCTCGAACCAGATTTGGGCGTTAGGAGTCAGTTGAGGTTGGGCCAAGGCCAAGATTTGCCGATAGAAGCGCAGCGGGTCGTCGTCGGGGACGAAGAGGGCGTTTTCGGGCTCCCAGTCGAGGACGTTGGCTTCCATGGCAGCGCGTTCGCTGTCGCAGACGTATGGTGGGTTACTCACCACAACGTCTACGGGTTGGTTGAAATAGTCGGATTGGGGATGCAGGACATCGTCATGCACAAAGGTCACCTTCACGCCATTGCTTTCGGCGTTTTCCTTAGCGATTTGCAGGGCTTCTTCCGAGACATCGAAGGCGATGACTTCGGCGTTGGGGAACTGTTTGGCCAAAGCGATAGCGATACAGCCTGAGCCTGTGCCGATGTCCCAGATACGAAACTTTGGGCCGCCTCCCATAGATTCCCCGCTCACGCACTTGCCCACGCTGGAATGACATAGGAGGCTGCCTGTGCCGATTTTTTGCACAAGCTCTTCGGTCTCGGGCCGTGGGATGAGCACGGCGGGCGACACCTTTAATAATAGGTCGTTGAAGCGTGCCACGCCTGTCACATACTGCACCGGCTCGCCATCTAGAAGTCTTCGCACGGCATCGGAGAGCAGGTAGTGTTGACGCTCATCGATGCAGAGGTTGGGTTCCATGAGTTGGCGGTTCCAGTCGATGTCAAAGAGGTCTTCGAACAGGATACGCATCAGCTGCTCTGCCTCGCGACGGGGGAACTTCGCGGACAGTTTCTCTATGAAGAGACGTTTCGATTTTGCCAGATTAAAGCCAGTCATGGCGCAAATTTACGAAAAACATTGTCGCCGACTGCGTCCCGCAGTCGAAAAGGCATATTTTTTCCCATTTGCGAAGACGCAAATGATAACAATGAAATGTCCATTTGTCATCCTCAATTCTTTTTTATATGTTTGCAAGCCAAATCGATAGTTATTTATGGTAATGGAGTTCCCTAATATTACAATTTGCGAGGACGCAAATTGCGACATTGACATTGTACCTTTTTTCGACGAAAACGACTTTGAGCACCTTGAGTGGGGCACTTTCCTTCCCCATTGGCATCAAGACGGCAAGTATGTATTCGTTACTTTTAGGTTGCACGACTCTCTGCCTCAAGAAAAACTAGACTGGCTTCGCGAAGAAAAAGAGAGTTGGCTAAAACGCCATCCCCAGCCATGGGATGAAAAGGTGACAAAAGAATATATTGACAAATTTGGCAAAGCCGTTGATAAATGGTTGGATAACGGCCACGGAGATTGCTTGCTCAAAAAGCGAAACAACAGAAAGGTTGTTGAAGATGCATTGTTATTCCATGACGGGCAACGTTATGATTTAGTAGCCTTTGTTGTGATGCCCAACCATGTACATATACTTATGAAACTCAAAGAGGGTTATGAATTGACGGCAACAATGCGGTCTTTAAAGAGCTATACTGCAAAGGAAATCAACAAAATCGAAAAGAAAAGCGGCCCTGTATGGCAGTCAGAATCATACGACCGCCTAATAAGAGACCAAAAACATTTTGAGAATGTCGTGCGTTATATCATTGCTAATAACAAGGACTTGGCATGGGTGGCGAAAGACATTGTCAACGACTGCGTCTCGCAGTCGGAAGAGTGAGCTTTTTTTTTCATTTACGAGGACACAAATGATGACAATGGTCAATCTGCGAGGACGCAGATTGCGACAATGAACGAAAAAGTAATCTCAATTTCAGAAAAAGCTGTATTTTTGCATCAAATCAGTTATCACAAGTACAAAAACGAATCACACAAAAAGCAGAAGAATTAAACTAACATATCATAAATCATAGCGTTTGCTATTTGTCTATTCGCAGTGAAACGTAGGAAATTTCATGAATATGCAAAAGAAAAAAGAAGCAAGCAATACGCTCCGTTAATGCGGGCGACTTGTCTTTTTTCTGGCATATTCCTACGGCCACACTGCGAGCAAGTTTGCCCGCAGTTTTTTTATTGGCCGTAGCCTCTGAATATGAAAAATAAGCGACCGCTCCAAATCATGAACGCATGTGGTCCAGACAAGATGAACTAAACTTTTTCAATGGCGCAATCAATTTTTCAAGCATTGAAAATTTGATGATGAGAGTCAGAGGCAGATACTATGCCTTTCAGCCCAAAACAGACAATTCCAAGGTCAATGTTCCGAATTCAAGGAATGCTCTCATCGGAACTAACACGGAAAAATGGTGCAAAGACCTGTTTTCTCAAATCGCAAGACACAATAATCTATATGCCGTAAATGGCGTCGTTTGCGAGGAAATAGGATTATCAAG
>Ga0310690_10001532_pt1 | contig 40686 bp, 30 predicted proteins | sample AusTroGonzalo_MG_2_FD_207661 | JGI IMG/M metagenome (GOLD analysis project Ga0310690, IMG submission 207661) | Bovine rumen microbial communities from tropical cattle in Woodstock, Queensland, Australia - Gonzalo_04 (v2) (version 2) | ecosystem: Host-associated > Mammals > Digestive system >... | reverse complement strand
AAGTGGAACTGTTGTAAATGTCAGGAAATCGATGTGGATTCACCCGACATTAGATCGTGCAATTAGCGTAAGAGAAGCTGCCAGATTACAAACATTTCCAGACAGTTTTGTGTTTTGCGGTTCCAAAGACCAACAATATCAACAAGTCGGCAATGCCGTACCGCCTATATTAGCGAAAGCGATCGCAGAGCAACTGGCGGAAGCACTCTCAAACTAAGAAGGAGAGTAATTTGGCTGACAATCTCAGTAAAGAAGTCCGTCACCTGAACATGTCGCACATCCGCAGCAAAAACACCAAGCCTGAAATCCTCGTCCGCAAATGGCTGTGGCAGCACGGTTTCCGTTACCGCCTGAACGTGAAGGACATCCCCGGCAGACCCGACATCGTGATGCGGAAACACCGCACCGTGATCTTCATCAACGGCTGTTTCTGGCACGGACACGCTGGCTGCAGCAAATTCGTCATACCGAAATCGAATGTCGAATTCTGGGAGAACAAGATCCGTACCAACAAAGCCCGCGACGAAAAGAATCACCGCCTTCTGCGGGAAGCCGGCTGGAACGTGATCGTGATCTGGGAATGCCGGTTGAAAACGGCGCTCATTGAAGAAACGATGCGTGAGGTCGCAGAATGTCTAAACAACACACGCCCTTGCCCTGCGGGCACTCCCTCTAACTTAGAGGGAGAATTAGAGATGCACCACGGCACGTCTCTACGGGGACAGATGGTCGCGGAACCGGAAGCGGAATACAAGGCAAAAAAATAGAAAAACCCGGGTTATCGTGTGTATTTTTTAAAAAATCGCAAAAACACCCACGATAACTGGCAAATAACGCCTTAAGATTCCTCTTTTCCGCGGAGGTACTTTCCGAAGATCATCATACCGAGCGGCGAAATGACGGCTACTGCGCCGACCCAGATCCAGATCATCTAGTGGTGCGAGATATCGCCGACCTGCAACGTCTTCTCACCTGCTTCATTGACGATCTCTGTTGCCGGAGTGTAGGCAGAAAGGAGTGCGCCCGACATCCACGCGACGAGGGGCTGAGATATGAATTTCGGAAGGAGCGAAAACACCTCGGCAGTCCTCGCCGGAAACTTTTCGCAGTTTTTCGCGCTGAAGGCTCTCGAACTTCTAAAATCCGAGGGCTTCTCTCACGATGATGCAAAAAAAATCATCCGCCAGCTCGTCGAGACCTCCATAAACAACGTTCTCGAAGGTGGAGTCTCAGGCATGACCGGCCCGGCCGCAAGAGGCGAAAACGAAATTATCGCCAATGAATCCAGGGAATTGTCAAAAAAAGACCCGAAGCTTGCCGAAATTTATTCGCTGATCAGCGAAGAGATAAAGAAATATGATTACAAGGTAACAGCTTAATTACCTCTCTACATCCACTCCTTAGGTTCGCGTTTGGAGACTTTCCACTGGAAAGTCAGCGTATGAACCGCATGATGACAGTAACTGCAAAACGATATCGGTTTGTTTAAGAAACTTTGCAATTCTCTGCCGCTGTATTGATATATATCCCAACCCTTCGGGATTTCATGGTTCGCTTTGAAATAGTCGTTCGCACGAAAAACATAACAAGCCGGGCATGTATACAGTTTACCGCGATATAAGTTAACGCAATGATTGGACATACACATGTTAAACGCCTGCACAGGATCCTCGGTTTTGTCTGGAGAAAAAACAGACCAATTGTGAAAACATTCCGTAGTTCCATTTAACATCAACATATCCTTAAACCCTAAATGTACATGGTGCTTCCTGATGCAGCCATAAATTTCATGAAACCTTTCCTTCAGCGGCGGGTACTTCGACCAATTGATACGGACACGATATTTGTGCAGAGTCTCCCAAAAAGATTCCGGCATCTTCAGTAGAAGCAACCCGTTGGTAACTATAAAGATCCTTGAATGTGGAAAGGCTTCACGCGTGACACGCACAAAATCATTCACCTGTGTATGCAACAGCGGCTCACCACCCATAATGCGGATAGTTCGTATTGCCAGTTTCTTTGAAAGCATCCGGATATCATTGGTATATTGCTCCAAATCCGTAAAAGACGGTTCTGTTACCAGAGGACTCAAATGCGCACAGCTCATACAATTCAAATTGCAGTGGTCACACAAATGTGTCTCCATATACAAAATATAGGGTTTATTTATATTCCTAAGCCTAAAACAAGCATCAAGTACACGATAGTACAAACATCTGAGCACCCTTCTGATAAACAACACAGAACCTCCAACGGCTTTCAGCCGATTTTACTGTTACAAACTACAATTCTGCCGACTTTTCTACATCTCAAGACGAAAATATGCAAATTTACCGGAATCTGTTGAAGCTTGTTTTGAAACAACAAAACGAATAAAATTCTAAAACCTACGATTCCTCTTTTCCGCGGAGGTACTTTCCGAAGATCATCATACCGAGCGGCGAAATGACGGCTACTGCGCCGACCCAGATCCAGATCATGTAGTGGTGTGAGATATCGCCGACCTGAAGAGTCTTTTCACCGGCTTCGTTGACGATCTCGGTTGCCGGTGTGTAGGCTGAAAGAAGTGCGCCGGACATCCACGCGACGAGGGGCTGAGAGATGAATTTGGGAAGGAGCGAAAGGCTGAGGTAGCTTGCTTCCTGACCTTTCGGCGCGATTTTCGCGGTGTATTCCATGAGTCTGGGCGACCAGATGGCCTCTCCTATCGTGAATAGAACGACGAAGAAGCAGAGGCCGAGGCAGATCGCGATCGTCGAAAGCGAAGAGCCGTCCGGAAGGGCCAGCCACTTCTGCCAGATGAGTCTGCCGAAGACCGAATCGGCTATCGGAGCGTAGAAATCATCGGGGAGAACTACAAAAAATACCGATGCCGCCGAGATCATCGAGCCGATGGTTATCATCTTGTAGGCGCTCCACTTTCTCGTGAGCCAGGCTATCGTCGGGACGAAGAAAATGACGATCACGGGGTTCAGGACGCCGTAGATGTTGCCGATCTTCGCGCCTTCGCCGAGAACGCGGATACCGTATTTCGGGAAGGTGTAGTGGAAATGGTAGAAGACGTAGTTGACTCCGAGAAGTATCGCGAGTAGCGCCATGAACTTCCAGAAAGCCTTCTGCTTCGCGACGGTCACGAAGATCTTGCCGGCGTCTGCGAAAGAATCCTTGATCGAGCCGAAGATCGAAGCGACCATGCCCCCTTCCCTCTTTGCACGCTCGTTTTCGATGTGCTTCACAAGTTTACCCTCTTCGTTGAGGTCGATGTTGTCACGGATTATCGCGACAAAGAAAAGGGTCGGGATGCTGATGAGGAACGCGACGAGGAGGATGAAACGGTAGGTCGAGATCTGGCCGAGAAGCGGTACGGCGATGTTTCCGTATTCGCCGTAGATTTCGCGGATCCCGTCAAAAATCAGTCCGCCCATCGCGAATCCGACATTCATCAGGGTGTAGAACATCGCGAATCCGAGCGCCGAAGTGTCTGATTTCGTGTATCTTTTGAGCGCTACCGAAATGACCGGGCTCATGAATGCGACAGAGACCGCCTGCGGAACGAATCCGAGCAGCGTTACGACCCAGAAATTGGTCGTGAGGAAGAGGAAAAACCTCGAAAATATCGCAAGGACCGTGCCGATAAGGAGCACTTTCTTGATCCCGACGGCATCGACCAGGGAGCCTACTCCGAAAATAAGGAGCGTATAGGCCAGATTCCAGGTCCCCATGTAGTTTCCGGCAGCGACATCACTTAAGCCCAGATCGCTCGAAAGGAAGAGCGTGAGCGTCATCAGCATTATGGAATACGCCGTATATTCAATAATTTGCGAGATCGAGACGAACCAGATCTCACGCGGCGAAGTTTTGAGACCGCGTTTATAGTTGTAGACGATGTAGATAAAATATACACCCGCAGCCGCACCGAGCGACCAGAGTAAATAAGGGATCCACTTCGGAAAATCGATATAGGGCATGCAACCTCCTGAAAAGATTTATGATCCAGCTCCTATGCGGAGCACGCAAAGGGACAGTTAAATGTTTCTTGCGATGTAGGCTGCAAGACGGGTCAGGCTGTAAACGTAGCTGCCGATCTCGTTGTCGTACCAGCCGAAAATCTTTGCGTGGGTGACCGGAACGTTCGGCGAACCCGGGAAATCGACAAAACCGGTCCTCGTGTGGGTGTCGTTGCCCTCGATGACAGCAGCTGCCATCTTGCCCTTAAGGTCACAGGAGACATTCTGGCGGCTCGAGAAATAGAGCAGGTCGCGCTGGCTGTTCTGCGACGCGTTGATGTAGATGTTGTTGATGAACTCTCTCGTGATGCGCGGCTGGCCGTCGGCGTCGAGCGGAGAGTGGAAGGTCAGGTTGAGGTTGATAAGCGAGACCGTCTGGACCGGGACCCTGACTGAATCAGCCATGAATCCGATATTCTTCATAACCGGAAGGATGTACTCGAGAGCCTTCGCTGCGCCGGTCGTCGAAAGGATGATGTTGTAGCCTGCCGATCTGTTTTTGCGCAGGTCGCTCGTGCCGCTCGACGGAACTGCGTCCAGAACGCTCTGGGAGTTGGTCATCGAGTGGATCGTGGACATGCTCGCAGTGAGGATCGCGGAGGTCTCTTCAGTGTCAAGAAGAGGCTTCATCATGTGGGCGAGAGCCGTCGTCGTGCAGGAAGCCGCCGAAATTATCTGGTGGTTTCTCGCGTCGAACGTCTGGTGGTTGATCCCGTAGACGATCATTACGGCATCGTCAGGCAGGATCTTCGATTTGCCCTTCATTTTGAACGGAGCCGAAAGGATGACCTTCCTCGCACCGCCTGCGATATGGCCGCGGAGCGAACCCTTCGGAGAGCTCTCCTCGGTCGGATCGGTGAATTTTCCCGTGGTGTCGATAACTACGCTGACACCCTCCTTGCCCCAGGGAATATTCTCGGGATTTCTTTCGCTCCTGAGGAATTTCACCTTTTTGCCGTAAAAAATCACCTCGCCGGCAACGTCGTCAACGATTTCGACCTGAGGCTCCTGTTTTGTGCCGAAGCCGAAAAGGAAGGTGTGCATGTTGCCGTAGGTCGAGTCGTAAATCGCATAATCCACGAGATCGGCAAGCGATTTGCCCGCCTCACGACCGAGGTTGATGATGATCCTGTCAAAGTCGCCGGTAACGATAAGGTTCCAAAGTGTGAGTTTACCGATTCTGCCGAATCCGTTGATTCCGATTGTCGAACCGCAGTTGATGTCTAACATTCATGCCCCCGATATGAAGTTGTTAATAAAACCAAGCTCTGAATTGTAAGGAAGCGTTTCTGTTTTTCAAATATAAATCCTTAAAATAACTAGCCGTAAATGAAACCGCGTCTTCCGTCGATCGTGATCTCGCTCAAAACCCTGCGTTGCTCGCCGCCAAGCGAGAAGGTCTTGTTGCCCTCGTCAAGCGAAAGCGCCTTGCAGTTTACGACGCCTGTCTTGCCGAGTCTGACAGCCGTGACAGCCGCGTGTGACGTCGCACCGCCTCTTGCCGTCAGGAGTCCGTCGGCCTCGAAGATCATGTCGATATCGTCGCTCACTGTGTCGGGACGGACAACTATGATCTTGTCTCCCGGATAGAGCGTCTTGCACTGTTCGATATCCTCCATCGAGAAGACGACGCGGCCCGTGATGACGTTGCTGCCGATGCCTGTCCCCTCGCCGAGGAGCTTCAGATTGTCCGGAACGAGCCCCTCCTGCATGAGATCCTTTTTGTGGTAAGAGCGGATCTGGAGGATGTGAAGATCCTTTCTGTTTGATGTTTCAAAGGTGAACTCGATCTCCTGATGACCGAAACCGCGCTTCTGGATCAGCTCCTTCGCTATGTCGTTGAGCGCGTTGTAGATCTGCGGGAAATCCTTCTCCATGCTGATCCCCGGGTCATCCTTCATCGTAAGCCTGTGCTGCTCAGAAACCGGATAGGGGTGGACAAGTCCGCCGACGATATCCTCGCCCTGAGAGCACATTACGAAGTCGCCGTAGAGGTTGATCTTGCGGCTGCGGCTGTTCGGATCCTGCGTGAAGACGACACCGGTACCCGAGTCGTAGTTGATGTTTCCGAAGACCATTTTCTGAACAATGACCGCGGTCCCCCACTCGCTCGCGATATGCAGCTTGTCGCGGTAGACCTTGGCGCGGCGCGAATCCCATGAATCGAAAACGCTGTGGATAGCCATAAAGAGCTGCTTGTGGAGGTTCTGCTCGAACTCGACGTTCTGCGATTCGAGGATCTTCATGTACTCCTTCGCGACCTCGCGCATGACGGCAGGCTTGAAGCCGATCTTTTTTTCAACGCCGTAAATCTTCTTGAAATCGGCGATGACCGCGTCAAAAAGGTCACGGTCGATACCGAAATTCATGCCCCAGGTCTGGATCAGACGTCTGTAACAGTCCCACGAAGTCCAGGTATAGTTTTCGCGCTTCGAGAGCTGTTCGACGAAATCGTCGTTCATTCCGACGTTCAGGAACGTGCTCATCGCGCCGGGCATCGACATCGCCGATCCGCTTCGGATCGAAAGCATCAGCGGATTCGCCGGATTTCCGTAGTTGAGCCCCGTCTTCTCCTCGAGGATCTCGAGCTCGTTCGTTATCGTGGTGTAGATCTCCCTTTCGATCTCCGGGTGCTTCATCAGAGCGCTTCTTCTTCTGAAGAGCTCGGTCGTGAGGATGAATCCGTCCGGTACGGGCATCCCGTACTCCTTGATCTTTTTCAGGAAGTATCCCTTCGCGCCGAGGAACGCCTGGTTGTCAAGGACCTCGTCTGTCCTGTCGATCTCGGTCAGGAGGAGGTTCCGCTTGTAGCTCATTATCATGTGGATGTCTTCGCCCGTGAGGTTGTGCGGCATCTCGTGAAGGATCGAGAGCATATTGTTTATCATGCTGTCTACCTGCTGCATCAGGAAGGACGACGAGATCACATCCCTGTAAAATTCCTCGCTCCGCTTGTGGATGATCATCTCCTTCTCCTTCGGCGAGGAGTAAGGGATGTTGTGCTTTTCGATATACTGCTCGATTATCGTTTTGAGGTTCGCATCGTGGATCCCGAGGAAGTAGTCGTAGACGATCTTGCTCAGATCCTCGGCGAAGAATTCAAAAATGTTGGTGTACTGGTCAAGCGAGAAGCTGGATGAATCGAGGCTGTATTTCAGGATCTTGAGGTCGGAGTTAAGGCTTTCGTTCGTGATGCCGCCGAGAGCCAGACCTTCACGGAAAAGTTCAAGGATCTCTGTAGCTTCGCGCAGATAGTCGGCCGAAATATAGGGCAGTTTCGCCGTAGCGATAAGCTTCTCGACCATCGTCGATATGAGCTGCTCCATCCTGTAGATCATGCCCAGAGCCTCGAATTTCGGCTCACGGTACTCGCCGTACATAGACGGGATACCTATCGCGATGTGACGCTTGTAGTAGATGTTTTCGATGCCCTCGGTCTGCTCCTCCGAAAGAACGGTCTTCTTCAGAGTCGACATGATCTTGAAGGATATCTGGACGGCCTTTTTCCAGTCGCCGGAGGTCGTCGCCGCCTCGAGCTCGTCGATCGTCGACTGATGTATATATGTGATTTTCTTGAGTTTTTTACTTATATCTCCTGGATTGAGATAATACTTTTCCTTCAGAAGCTGGTAGATGTGGAAGAGGTCCGCCACCTTGCTCTTGCCCTCGTCGTTGCCGTCGCCGTAGCGTGCGATGAGCTCTTCGATCTTGGCAAGTTTGAAGTCGAAAAGCTCCTCGATATCGACACCGCTCTTCTTCAAAACGAAGCTCGAAACGTAGTGGACGTTTTTGTACATCTCGTTCTCGGTATCGAGCTCGCGGTAGATCTCCTGCGGGATCCTGTTTTCGAGCTGCGACTTCTCGCCTGTCGCCCAGAAACGGAAGATGTCCTTGGCCAGACGGATGTGCGTGTTGTTGCTCTCGGCGTGGATCTGCTTGCGGAAGAAGTGTGTCAGATGGTCCTTTCTGTGGCAGGTCTCGTCTATCCTGGTCGAAAGCTTCCTGAGCTCGCCCTCAGCTCCGATCTCGTTGAAATAGACCGGAAAAAGGACGGCGATCTGCCTTGCGATGTGGTAGCAGGGTCCGATCTGGCTGTTCAGGAATTTGGTGATATCGCTCTGGAAAAGGTCCGTATCTGAAATGAATACGCCGCCGATCTTCAGGTTGATGAGGAGAGCCGAAAGCAGCTTCGTGCTCTTCGCCGGGTTGACCTCGATTATCTCGAGCCAGGTCCTGATGTTTTTGACGTGGTTCTTGTCAACGATCATCTGCCAGTCGGAGTTCACCCCCTTGAGCTCCGGATTCACGAAGCCGAAGCGGATGACTGCATCGAAGAAGTGGTCGCAGATCTCGGGCGTCCCGCGCTTAAGGAGCTCCTTTCCGAGAGTTTTGATACAGTCGAGGATCGCGCTCTGGAACTTGTCGGCGACCGGCTTGAAGAAGTCGAACATCCTCGAGATGAAGCGCTTCGATTCGCCCTCGTCGTTTATCGGAACGATCTTCAGCGTCCTGTTGAGGTCGAAGAGGAGATATTCCCGCATATCCTCCATCGAATCGATGCTGAGAAGGTAGAAAATATAGTAGATCTTGCAGATGGGCGTATCGATGAAGTCTATCGTGTTGCGCAGTCTGTTCGTGAAGAAGTTGAAGTCCGGCAGGTTGAAAAAGACCTTGCACTCCGTCGCCTTTTCGATCTCCTCGCGGCAGTTCGTGTAAAGCTCCGGCGGGAACTGCGCCTTGATGGCGTTTTCGATCTCTAGAGATTCGTCTCCGTGCTCGATTTTCGTCTTTTCAAGCCACTCCGCGAAGGTGTCGATATTCTCCCAGTAGTCCAGATTTACCGTAAAAGTGCGCTTCAGAAGGTCAAAGATCCTTGCCTCGAACCTCGGATCCGCGCTGATCTCCGAGACATATTTCCTAAGAGAGCTCGAGACCTCCTTGAGATCGCCGTCCTCCTCGGAAAGGACTGAAATAGCCGTATTGAGATAGAGTTCGAAAAGCTCGAGGGTCGTCTCGTTTTTCAAAAGGACCTTGTAGAGCAGTTCCAGAACGTTGAAGAGCGTCTGGCGGTGCCTGTCGCGCAGAGACGCGGACATCTTCTGACCGTAGATCTGCAGGAACCAGTCGTTCAGCTGCGTCAGTATCCTTACGCCATCGGGCAGATTGGCGAACGTCCAGAGGTTTTCAAGCATGATCCAGCGGTAGGATTCGATGATCTCCGAAAGGTTCGGAAACGGGTGGTTCAGCTCGAGAATGAAGTTCCTCATCCGCTTTTCGATCATCGGATGCTTTGCGACCGAATCCAGAACGAACTGCTCGTTTTGTGAAAATTCATAGCTTGCCACGAAGGTCTCCGCCAGGTTGACCTTCAAAGCCTCTGAAGTATTGATCAAATCAGACATTCCCTACTCCTTTTATTTTATAAAATCAGCAATAAAATCAGTACCTTCTCTTGACGTTATCCTGCACTTGCGCAGAGTTCCGAAGTTCTTGTCGTCGGCATTCGTGACTATCGTTATGCCGTCGATCTCGGGCGCCTGGTTCCAGCAGCGGCCCGTCGGGACGCGAAGTTCGCCGTCGATCCCCTCGTAAAGCATTTCGCACTCGCTCCCTACAAAACGGTTGAGCCTGCGCTCAAGGCTTTCGTGAAGAAGCGCGTTGACCTCGTCGAAACGCTCCTTTGCGGTTTTAGCCGGCACGGCACGCAGCTTCCCGGACGCGGAGACCTCCTCTTTCGAGTATTTGAAGACTCCGCCGTAATCGAAAAAGTCATGTGAAATAAACGACTTGAGCTCTTCATGATCGGCCTTCGTCTCTGTCGGGAAGGATGAAAGAAGAGTCGTCCTCAGAAGATAGTTATCACCGAAGATCCTGTTGATCCTCTCAATCAGGTTATAGATGTCCCTGCCGGTGTAGTGCCGGTTCATCGATTTCAGGACACGGTCGCTGATGTGCTGGATCGGGATCTCGAGGTAGTTGTACATCTTGTCGAGATCTCGGATCAGCTTCAGAAGATCGTCGTCGATCCCCGACGGATAGAGGTACATCGTGCGGAAACGGAAATTCCCCTCGATCTCATTAATCTTTTTCAGGAGCACGGCAAGCGAAGAATCGTGTTTCGTACCGTACTGAGTCGTATCCTGCGCTATCAGGACGATCTCGCGGATACCGCCGGCGACAAGCGCCTTAGCCTCGGTCACGATGTCGTCGATACCGCGTTCACGGTACCTGCCCCTGATGTACGGGATAGAACAGAACGAACAGAAGTTGTTGCATCCGTCAGCGATCTTGAGGTATGCCGTAAAGGGCGAAAGCGTCGAGCTGCGCGACATCTCAGAGCTGTAAAGGAAGCTGGGTTCGCCGATCTTTCCCTTGTAGCCGACAAGCCAGTTGGACTCGACAAGCTCGCGGAACCTCGGGATATCGTCGATCCCGATTATGAAGTCAGCCTCGCGGAGCTCCCTCTCTATATTCGGATAGAGCTGCGGCAGACAGCCCGTCATCGCGATCTTCGCACCGTTTGCAAGAGCCGCGTGAAGGTCGAAAAAGCGTGAGACCGACTCCTCGCGGGCATCGTTGATGAAACTGCATGTGTTGAGTATTATCAGGCTGGCCTTCTCGGGTTTTTCGGTCATCTCCCAGCCGTTTTCCAGAAACTGGGCGATTATTATCTCCGAATCGACTCTGTTTTTCGGACATCCGAGCGACTCGCAAAAGAGCGTTTTTTTCATAAAATCCTCTCCTTAAATAATTAAGAACGAAGCACTCTGACCATAATAAACAAAAAATCTTGTCAACGCAAAGTTAAAATGTTGTGGGGTCCAAGTGAGCGGGAGGCAAGTCAAAACCTTGCCTCGCCCTTCGGGAGAGGTGTCACATAGTGACGGAGAGGGAACGCCCGCCTCTCGCAACCGGCGGACGCAAACCGGCGCGTTCCGCGCAAAATGCGGTCTCCATAACTCTCTCTCTACCTCACACAACGAACGTAGCTGTAGCCGTAGCCGTCGTCTGTCTTATAGTTGCTGCCCACGTCTCCGTAGTAGAAATGCACGCCCCACGCACTGTCTGTACCGTAGACGTTGGTAGAGGAAGACCAAAAATAGTTACCCGGCATATCCGGGAAATCTGAAGCAGGGTTATATTTTTCATAATTTACGAGAGACGCAAGCTCGTTTTTGTCAGGAAGTCTCCAATCGGAATATCCTGCATAAGTCAGATTTTCACAGTAATCAAGAGCTGCTTGCCAATTTTTGCCTGTTTCATAAGTTTTCTGCCAGATGAGACCTGTTTTAGTGTCTGTTACAATAACATCGCCGTTTACGGTCGTGGAATTGAATGTGCTGTTTGGTAAACTTTCTCCTCTCACACAACGAACGTAGTCGTAGTTTGGCTTACCGTTGCTGCTCACGTATCCGCTGAGGAAATTCACGAACCGCGCGTAGTTCGTATTGTCGACGTTGGTAGAGGAAGACCAAAAATAGTCGCTTGGTGTGTTCGGGAAATAAGTTGTGTCTATGGCAGGATTGTATCTGCTGTTGTCAACAATAGTCAGAAGCTCCTGAGGTGTCGGCAGACGCCAGTCTGAATATCCTGCATAACTCAGATCGTTACAGGATGAAACGGCATCAGCCCATTTATATGTATCCGTCGGGATCGTCTGCTGCCACATCAGACCGGTGTTATTGTCGAGAACGACTTTTTGGTCGGAAATAGTCTGAACTGTAAAACTCTGTGGAGTGCATACTCCCACATAATACTGCGCATCCTGTCCGAAGAAATCGGCACTCGACGAGGTCGGGCAGGTCATTGACGAAGACGCGTTGTAGCACAATGTCTGCCCTGTGCAGATGTTGCCGAGGTGATACGAAGGTTGTTCATCTTTGCATTCTTTTTCTATTCCCCACCAGTAATAATTTTCTGCACATTCGCAGGAATATTGATGTAAAGATAACGCTGTGCATTCATGTGTTGAATGCGTTACAGCATTACACGGATTCGATTTGCACGGATTTACGCAATTTGAAGAACTGTCCCAAAAATAGTTCTCTTCACATTCGCAGATATATTGAGTTTCGCTTACAATGTTGCATGTTCCGGTTGAATTCGGAATATTGCAGGGATTATTCAGGCATGGGTTTTTCTTGCATTTATTTGAAGATGGATTCCACTCGTACTTCTCTTCACATTCACAGGTGTATTCATTCGCGCTTTTTGAAAGGCAGGTGCCGGTTTCACCGATGCTGTTGCACGGATTCGGTTTGCAAGGGTTTAAACATTTCGAACCTTCCCGGAAGGAGCTGCTGTCGCATTTAAAACGGCACTCGCTGCTGCTTGCAACTGTGTTGTAACTGCCTTCAGGCGAAGGAGTCCAGTCGGCAGTTTCCCAATCCCAGGTCTGGGTGATTTGGGAAGTGGTATTCCAAACAGAGTTTTCTATAAGTCCCGTGCAGTTAGACTCTCTTGATTCCGATTCTCTTCTGACGCAGCGGACATTGACATTTGTGTCAATACTTACTGAATAAGTGCCTGCATCGGAAAAATAAATGCTCTGAGCAGTTGAATCTTCACTTTCGGAAGATGACCAGAGATAAACGGTATCTCCGAATTTGCTGTATATTCCGGTGTAATCATCGGTGCATTTTTCCGCATAGCAGTTTTGAACAAGTGTTTTCAAAACCGCAATACTTGGAAGCCGCCAGTCGTTGAAATCACCTTCCGTGAGATTCTGGCAGTAATTTATGGCATCGTTCCACGGCATTTTGTTTTCAGATTTTGCAGACCAGATTAGTCCCGTTGCACTGTCAATGCACGGAGTTGCGCTTTCAGGGCTGCACTCAGGAAGGCTTTTGATGCAGAGTGTGCCGTCAAAAATGTAGCCGTACTTGCAGCCGCAGACATAGCTGTCATTTTTAATCGTGCAGACTCCGGTCGAATTAGCGTCGCTAATGCACGGGTTCGGATCGCACGGGGTCTGAGGATAATCGTTATCCGGTTCAGTGTCTCCGTTGTCCGGAGCTGTGTCTCCGCCGTCATGGGTTGAATCTCCGCTGTCAGGTGCGGTATCTCCGCCATCGGGAGCCGTATCAGGATTTTCATGCCCGGAATCTGACGGGTCGTTATCCGACGAACCGCTGTCGCCGGAATCGACGTCATCATCAGTCACAGTGTCACCCGTGTCGCTTGTGTCGCCGGTTTTTGAACCGCCTCCGCAGCTGACTACAAAAATCAACGCTGCAAGAACAGCAAAATAGACAAAAATTTTCTTCATTTTTCCCTCCTGTTTGTTGTGCGCCGCCTCCTTAGGGAGTTTAGGGTCCTTAGAGTCCTTTAGGTCCTCAGGGATGCGCCGCCATAAATACAAAAAACCGCAAAAATATAGGTGTTTTATACTGATTAGCAAGAAATTAAGTTATGATTAATTGTGTATTTATGCAATCCCCCGAAATTTTGAGTTTCTGACTTTTTTAGATTTTTCTTGATTATCTGGAGGTTTCATTTTGTAGGAAAAACAATAAAAAAATCATTGGAACTTCAAATTTGTTTGCTTATAATCGACAGTTTTTTGCGATTCCGGCGGCAAAGAGTCTCCGTCAGGAATATCGCGTGATGATTTGCGAACTTTTTTGAGAAATGCCATGAAAAGCCAGCTTGATAGTTTTTTGAACAAATTTCTTACGACAGAGCAGATAACAGCCCTCAACGAAGAGATCGCCTCCGGGCTGAAATTCGTAAACGGGATCCTCGACAGCAACGAAAAGACAAGGGCGAGGAAGCTCTTTTTCATCGACGTCGCCAAAAAGATCGATGAACTCATCGAGCACTCAGAGAAGTCGCCGATCCTCTTCAAGGCCTTCTACGATATTGCAAAGCGCAACCTTAAAAGCATTATCGGGCCTGCGCTGGAAATGATGGCCGACGAAGAGGAGCTCTCGAATCTCGACGATATACCCGACGCACCCAGGAACAATATCGATCAGCACAGGAACTCCGACCGCCGCGATCACAGGCAGAACAGCGACCAGCCGAGATCCGAGCAGCCGCAAAAAGAGCCGAAGCAGAACGCTGAAACCGAACCTGAACCTGAAAAAAAGCCTGAAGAAAACCGTCAGGAAAATCAGAATCATCAGGGTGAGAACGGAAATCACAGACGCAGACACCGCAACAGGAACCGCAACAGAAACCGTCAGGGCGAACAGAACGGGCAAAACCAGCATTTCAACAACAATAACAACAATAATCAGCAGCAGCAGAAACCGGCCCAGACCGAACCGAAGCCTGCACCGGTAGAGCAGCAAAAGCCGGCAGAGCCAAAACCGGCTCCGGCAGAGCCTAAATCCGAACCGAAACCTAAACCGGCAGAGCCCAAGCCGGCTCCGGCTGAACCGAAACCGACACAGGCTGAACCGAAACCCGCTGCTGCGGAACCGGAAAAGCCCCGCAAGACCAGAGGAAGACGTACGAAGACCGAAACAGCTGAAAATAAGGCCGCACAGAATCCGGCACCTGCCGAGGCGAAACCGGCTAAGACTGATACCAAACCGGCTCCGGCTGAAGCCGAAAAGCCGGAAAAACCGAGAGGAAGACGTACGAAGGCTGCCGCTGCCAAAGAGGCACCGGCTCAAGTTGAAGAAAAACCGAAGACTCCGAGAAAGAGAGCTGCTTCGAAAAAGACAGCCGCAAAAACGGAAAAATCCGAGAAATAGAGCCGATGAAACTCTTTACCGCACTCATCTTCACACTCCTTATAGCATCAAACCTTTCTGCCCAGATCAGCGATTTTTCACCCGTCACGCAGGATGATGTCGCGCTCGTCGTATATGATATCGCAGAGGGAAAAAACGTTGTCAGCCTGAACGGCGACAAACCCTTTTCGTTCGCTTCGAACCTGAAGCTTCTGACGACCGCAGCGGCGCTCGAAAATCTGGGCGGCGGCTTCCGTTTCTTCACGTTTTTTTCGTTCGATCCGGCGGACGGAACGCTCTACATCAAGGCTACAGGCGATCCGGAGATGGTCATCGAACAACTCTGGCAGCTCGCTCTGGAACTCAAGCTTCAGGGCATAAAGGGTATAAAAAAGGTCGTAGTCGACGATTACCTCTACGGCAACAGCATAATCCATTCCGCAGTTTCAGGCGACAAGGGCGACAACGCCTATCTGGCATACATTTCGCCGTTCAGCCTGAATTACAACGCCATAGCGATCTACGTCAAGGCCCGTGAAGCCGGAAAGCCGGTCGAAGTAACTCTCTCGACACCGAGCAGCCACTTCATAATCAAAAACAGCGCTACCGGTATCGCCGGCGGCGACAACAAGCTCATAGTCGGAACAAGCGCCGTCAAAGGCGGAAAGACCGAAATTCTGGTCAAGGGCTCCCTCGGCGTTGCAAGGACCAAGCCCGAGGCTATTTTCAAACGTGTGGGACACCCCACCAACTACTATGTCACGACGCTGCTCAACCTCATGGGCGAGAAGGAGGATATCCCTGTCTCCCGCGAGAAGATAGACCAGCAGCTCTTTTCAAAAAAGGAAAACATCAACTATACATGCAAAAGCTCTCCGCTCCGCGAGATCCTGAGAAAGATGAACCTCTATTCATCGAACTTCATAGCGGACAGCCTTCAGTTCTTCATGGGGGCCATCATTCGCGGCAATTCAGCACAAGGCGTTGAAATGCTTAAAGAATACGCCCAGAACAGGCTCGGTGAGACTATCGATATCGTCAACGGGAGCGGCCTGGGGAACGGCCTAAACCAGCTGACGGCGGAGTTCTTCATCAAACTTCTCAAGACTGTTTACAGCGACTACTACAGCAGCATCGATTTTTTTGCGTCTCTCCCTGTTTTGGGCGAAGACGGGACTCTGAAAAAGGCTCAGCCCGGTGAAAGCACAGGCTTTGTCAGAGCCAAAACAGGCTCTCTTACAGGCGTTGCTTCACTCTCCGGGATCATGAAGGCAAAGAGCGGAAAGCTCTACTTTTTCGCCTTTTCAGTCAACAACTTTCCGGCAAAGAATTTCAAGCCGATGTGGGCTTTCCGCGACAGAGTGATAAACGAAATCTGGGAAAAATATTAGATGTTCATCCGCTCTGCATGGAATATTTCAGAACTAAACCGCGTACTTAGGTTCGACTCCACCGGAAGGAGGCCTGGAGACGGCGACATCGCGGTGATCACCCGGGAATGCGGCTGGCTTGCAAAAATAAACGAGAAGGTACGGATAACAACGCCGAAGATCGCCAAAGCGATGAAGCTTAGAAAATTTCTGGAAGCCGGAGGTTCCACTCGTCTGAACCTCGGCCCCTTCGAAATTGCCGTAAAGGAGCTGTCTCCCGACGGGATGAGGTTCAACGTCGCAGTAAACGAAACGATATACTTCTGCACCTGTATACCTGAAATAATCATCCCTTTTCCGGAGGGAACGACTCTCCTGCTCCCTGCCGATCCGCATTTTTTTTCAGACACGGAGCTGCCGCAGCTTGCAGGGTTCATCGCCGGTTCCATGCCGAAAAACATAGTGATTTCCGGCAGTTCAGCCGAAAAGCTTGTAAAGTTCCTGCCCTCTTCGCGCCGTTTTGAAATAAGAAACGACGCACTCCAGCAGAACGTCTTCTGATCTTAACTGTTTGTACTTTATTAAATTTTAGGTATCCTACTTAAGCTTTTATTAGGAGGTTCACATGAAAAAATTTCTGAGTTTGCTTTTCGGTTTCGTTTTGATCCTCACCATTGCGGCGTGCGGTGACAGTGAGGAAGACTCGACAGATTCAACAAGCGACAGCGGTTCTGATTCCGGTTCCGCCGACACAGGCTCGGCTGATACCGGTTCGAGCGACACAGGCTCCGCAGACACAGGCTCTTCAGACACTGGTTCGGGCGATACGGAACCCGGCGACACAGGCTCAAGCAGCAGCACTGAGACCTGCGGATGCGGCGCCGAGGATGGCGATGCAGACGGAGACGGCATCCCGAACGGCGTTGAAACCTGCGCTGACGACGACAGCGACGGATTGCCCAACTGCATCGATATGGACAGCGACGGCGACGGTTTCGAGGATTCAGTCGAGTGCCCATCCCAGCCGTGCGTTGACACCGACGGAGACGGACTGCCCGATTTTCTTGACCGTGACAGCGACAACGACGGTCTTAGCGACAAGGAGGAGAAGGATCACAACACCGACCGCCTCAAAAACGATTCGGACGACGACGGTTCAGACGACCTGGCAGAGATCGTCTACGGCTCGGACCCTCTGAATGATGCCGACTCGATACCTTCGCACCTTTTTTACGTCGTTCTGCCCTACCAGGCGAACTGGAAGGCGTCGAGAATATGGGAATTCGACACAGACATTTCGAAAGTCGATATCGCCTTCCTTCTCGACCTCTCAGGATCCATGGATGCCGAGCAGGCCAACCTGAAGGAAAAAATCAAAACGGACGTCGTCCAGAAGGTCCAGTCGCTTCACGAAGGCACGCTCGATGCGGCTTACGCATTCGTCCACTTCATGGATTTCGACAGCAACATGGATAAGGTCTACAAGGTAGATACGCTGATGACGACAGATATCGACGAACTTCAGGCAGCTATCGACTCGACCCCCGCGCCATACGGAGGGACCGAAGTCCACACGCTCGTCCTCTATGCGGCGACCGCATCCGAAGACATCATCGGAAAGGCGAAACCTGCCGAGGTCGGCGGAGCGTTCAGCCAGGTCAATCTCGACATCCCGCTCCCGAACTGCAACGGAAGGATCGGGAACCGCTCGGGTCTCTGCTACCGTGAAAAGGCTATGCCGATCCTCATTATGATCACAGATGAAAACTACACGGATGTCTACATGCCGCCTGATCAGACGATAACCGCGTCCCAGCTCGCCATGCAGTCTCTCATCGAGCAGAATGCGAAGTTTATCGGTATCGACACTTCAAGTGCGAGCGGCAACAGCAACATCACGAAATTCTTCAAAAATGTTTCGGATATCACCGGGACGCTCGACGCTAACGGCAACAACTTCAACTTCGCCGTCAACAACGACGCTGTCGCGGCTGACGGGACACCGATGAGCGAAAAGATCGGCGAAGCTATCGAATCGCTCACCTCCTTCGTCCAGATGGATGTCTGGGTCGCAGGGAACTCGAATCAGGTATGCGCCGGCACGGATATCAACGTCGCTCAGTTCATCAAGGGCGGAATTCCGGTTAAGGCGGAACCGCCGGAGGGCGCGTCTATCGACGAAGCAGGCATGAAGTTCCTTGATGTAAACCCCGGAACTGTCGTTACCTTCGACGTCCAGTTCCACAACGACTTCTGCCCCAACACTACGGACGCACCGGTCCTGTACGTTGCTGAAGCCATGGTCCTCGGCGAAGGCGCCTACCTTTCCAAAAAAGAGGTCAACGTAATCGTTCCCAAAACAAACGCCAAGTAAGCATCGAAATTTCGATATCTCGATATTTCGATATTTCGACTCGATATTTCGATATTTCGATATTTCGAAATTTCGACACCTCATCATAAAAAAAGGGCGGCCCTAAGGCCGCCCGGTAACGTTGGTTATGAGGTGAAACTACATCATTCCGCCCATGCCGCCCATTCCGCCCATGTCGGGCATTCCGTGGTCGTGGCAGCAGTCATCCTTCTTCGGAGCATCAACGATCGCCGCTTCGGTCGTAAGAAGCGTCGATGCGATGCTTGCAGCGTTCGTCAGAGCGCTCTTCGTGACCTTTGTCGGGTCGATGATTCCGGATGCGATCATATCCTTGTACTCGTCCTTCGATGCGTCGTAACCCCAGTTTTCATTCTTGTTCGAAAGAATGGTGTTGATAACGATGCTGCCGTCGACGCCTGCGTTTGCAGCGATCTGACGGATAGGAGCCTCAAGTGCGTTCTCGATGATCTTTACGCCGACCTTCTCGTCTTCGTTGTCGCATTTGATGCCCTGAAGGACCTTCTTGCAGCGCAGAAGGACCGTACCGCCGCCGGCAACGATTCCCTCTTCGACAGCCGCTCTTGTTGCATGAAGAGCATCATCTACGCGGTCTTTCTTTTCCTTCATCTCGACCTCTGTCGCAGCACCGACGCTGAGAACGGCTACACCGCCAGAAAGTTTCGCAAGACGTTCCTGAAGCTTCTCTTTGTCGTAGTCTGAAGTCGTCTCTTCGATCTGAGCCCTGATCTGTTTGACTCTTGCAGCAATGGCCTTTGAATCGCCTGCACCGTCAACGATCGTGGTGTTCTCCTTGTCGATCGTGATCCTCTTTGCACGGCCGAGCATCTGAACGGTAGTGTTTTCAAGTTTGTTGCCGATCTCCTCGCTGATGAACTGACCGCCCGTAAGGATAGCGATATCCTCGAGCATAGCCTTTCTTCTGTCGCCGAAGCCAGGAGCCTTTACAGCCGCGATGTTAAGAACGCCTCTGAGCTTGTTGACGACGAGTGTTGCAAGCGCTTCGCCCTCGACATCCTCTGCGATTATGAGGAGAGGCTTGTTCTGCTGAGCAACGCCTTCGAGAAGCGGGATAAGGTCTTTGAGGTTGGAGATCTTCTTGTCGAAGATGAGGATGTAGGGGTTCTCCATAACGACCTGCATCTTTTCGGTGTTGGTTACGAAATAGGGGCTGAGGTAGCCGCGGTCGAACTGCATACCCTCGACGACTTCGAGCGATGTATCCATGCTCTTAGCCTCTTCGACCGTGATAACGCCCTCTTTGCCGACCTTTTCCATAGCCTGAGCGATGATGTCTCCGATCTCCTTGTCGTTGTTCGCGGATACTGTTCCGACGCTTGCGATCTCTTCCGGAGTCGAGATCTTTTTGGTGATCTTGTCAAGTCTCTCGACGACCTTGGCAACAGCTTTGTCGATTCCTCTCTTCAGCATGATCGGGCTGTAGCCGGCGGTGACGTATTTGAAACCGTCCTTTACGATCGCCTGTGCGAGAACAGCTGCAGTCGTTGTTCCGTCGCCAGCGACGTCGTTCGTCTTCGACGCGACCTCTTTAAGGAGCTGTGCGCCGATATTTTCGATCTTGTCCTCGAGTTCGATCTCTTTCGCGACCGTTACGCCGTCCTTCGTGATCTTCGGGGCACCGAACGATTTTTCAATCGCAACGTTTCTTCCCTTCGGGCCGAGAGTCGTCTTTACGGTATCAGCAAGCTTGTTGACGCCGACAAGAATTTTCGATTTTGCATCGTGACCAAAAACAATGTGTTTTGCGCTCATTTTTATCTCCAATCAAAAGTTTATTTGTTGATAACTGCAAGGATGTCATCCTCTCTGAGAATGAGGTGATCCTTTCCTTCGATCTTGACCTCGGTCCCGCTGTACTTTCCGAAGAGGACCTTGTCTCCTACAGCGACCTGCATCTGCTGTCTCTTGCCGTTCTCGAGCATTTTTCCGGCACCTACCGCGACGACTTCGCCCTCAGCCGGTTTCTCTTTTGCGGTGTCGGGGATGATGATCCCGCCGGTAGTCTTGGTTTCACTTTCAAGTCTCTTAACGATCACTCTGTCGTTCAAAGGTTTAAGATTCATTGTCTCCTCCAAATCTATATCATTAATAATAAACAGCATCCTGAAGCAAATGCTCATCAAAACGACCTCTCTTATAAGCAGAAAAAAGACGAGTCAAGGGATATTTTTCACGAAAATTTTAAAACGGCGCATTTTTTGGTATAAGCCGCCGGTAAAATTTTTATTAGGAGGCCATAAAATGAAAATACTCAAAGAAATCAAAGATGTACGTCAGGCTAGGCTGGAATCGGCTTCAACACTGGGCCTGGTACCGACAATGGGAGCGCTCCACGAGGGGCATATCACGCTCATCAAAAAGAGCACAGAAAGGTGTGCAAAGACTATGGTTTCGATCTTCGTAAACCCGACACAGTTCGGTCCCGGCGAAGATTTCGAAAAGTATCCCAGGACCGTCGAGGAGGATCTCAAAAAGTGCGAGGCGGCGGGTGTAGACTACGTTTTTCTGCCGTCGGTAGAGACGATTTACGGAAAAACCAAGCCGCTCGTAACGCTCAACGTCGACAAGCAGCTCACCTCGATCCTCTGCGGTAAGACGCGCCCGATCCACTTCAACGGCGTCGTCCAGATCGTCTCGATCCTCTTCAACCTCGCGCAGCCGGACTTCGCGTTCTTCGGCGAAAAGGATTTCCAGCAGCTCGTCGTCATAAAAAAGATGGTCGAAGATCTCCACTTCCCGCTTGAAATAGTGCCGGTCCCGACAGTCAGAGAGGAGAACGGGCTCGCGAAGAGCTCGAGAAACCGCTATCTCTCGGCCGAAGAGCTCGAACTTGCGCCGAATATCCATAAAGTAATGTGCGGACTTCACGAGGAGGCCCGGAAGGCGCTGTCGGAAGGAAAGGATCTTTTTGTCGAAAGCGCCGAGAAAAAGTACAGCGAACTCCTGCTTTCGCTGATCCCAGGTGCAAAGATCGACTATTTTGAGATCAGGAACTCCTCGGATCTTGCAAAAGTTCCCTTCATAAATAAGGAATCGCGTGTATTCGCGGCCGTATATCTCGGCACGACAAGGCTTATCGACAACCAGTTCATCGGCGGATAAGATGCGCTACATCCTCTCTCTCGGCTCGAATATCGGCGACCGTCTGCAAAATTTCAGGGAGGCGATCTCAAGGCTCGAGGAGAGGTCGATTTCGATAATCGGCAGCTCAAGCCTATATGCGTCGAACCCTGTAAATTACACGGAACAACCTGATTTTATTAATATTTCTCTTGACGTCGAGACAGATCTCGCTCCGCAGCCTTTACTGGAGCAGACCCAGCAGATCGAGCAGGAGATGGGAAGGAAAAAGCTGATAGACAAGGGGCCGAGAAACATCGATATCGACATAATTCTGTGGGAAAACGGTGAATTTATGTCGGAAAACCTTATAATTCCGCACCCCGAGGCGGTGAACCGGCTTTTTGTCATCTTCCCTACGCTTGAGATAATCGAAGGTTCCGGACACTTCAAGAGAGAGAAGGAGCTTTTCCATACGCTCCTGGAGGAGGGCAGAAACCGCTACATCGGACAGAAAATCGAGAAGCTTTCACCGTTTTCGATCGAAAAGGATGACTACGGCTGGAACGCGTCACCAGTTGAGGAGAGCAGCAATGAGTAACAAAAAAATCAACAATATCAAGCCGTTGATTGCGATAATCGGCAGACCGAACGTCGGTAAATCGACACTTTTCAACCGGATCCTCAATAAAAATTCGGCGATAATCGACGATATGCCGGGCGTCACGCGGGATCTCAACTATCAGGATCTCACCTACGACGACAAACCCTTCACGATCATCGATACCGGAGGCTTTCACATCGACGAAGAGGGCATCGACGCCATCACGAAGGGCATCCGCGCACAGATCAACGAAGTGCTTGAAGTCGTTGACGGCGTTATCTTCGTCTGCGACGCCGATACCGGACTTACCGACAGCGACAGCGAGATCTACCACATGATCCGCGTCAAGGGGCTGCGCTCGTGGCTCGTCGTTTCAAAGGTCGATACAGAGTCGAAAGAGGCGGCGACCGCCGAATTCTACGAGACCGGAGCCGACACGGTCTACCCTCTTTCGGGCAAAACCGGCTACGGAGTCTACACGTTTCTGGACGATCTGACCGCCGACTTCTGGACGGCCGAAGATATCGCCGAAAAGCTTCCTCCCGCACCGAAGGAGATCAATATCGCCATTTTCGGAAGGCCGAATGTCGGTAAATCGACGCTCGTGAACAAGATCCTGAGGCAGGAAAAGATGCTCGTCAGCCCGATCCCCGGAACGACGATGGATCCGATCGACTCCTGCACGACCTACAAGGGCGAAGCGCTCAGAATAATCGATACCGCCGGGATCAGACGCAAGAAAAAGATCGAGATCACGATGGAAAAGGCGGCGATCGTCCGCGCATTCCATGCTGTAGACCGCTCGGATATCGTCATTTTCATGATGGACGCGAACGAACTTTCGACCGACCAGGACCTCAGGATCCTCGGTCTCGCGCACGAAAAGGGCAAGGGCATCATAATCGTCATCAACAAATGGGACACCGTCGAAAAGGAGACCGGTACTTACGAAAAAATCGTTCTTGATATCCGCGACAGGATCAAGTTCGCGCCTTACGCGCCGATCATCTCGATAAGTGCCAAAGACGGCAACAGAGTATCAAAACTCCTTGATAAAACTATTGAAATTTATCACAGCTACAACAAGGCGATTGATGACGAAACGCTTCAGAACTGGCTCGATGAGGTCCTTAGGCGCAACCCGCCGCCTCTCACCAGAAAGAACCGTCTCAACCACTTCAACGGCATCACGATGGAGAGCGTGGCTCCGCCGACAGTCGTCATCAAGGTCAGCAGCCCTGACGCCGTCCACTTTTCATACGACAGGTATCTTCACAACCGGTTTTACGAAAGTTTCCCCTACGAGGGCGTTCCGGTAAAATTCGTATACAAGAAAAGCTTCAGGAGAGCCAAGTAAATGAAAAAACTGATAATTTTTATCTTTCTGGCTATTGTTGTCACCGCACTCGCAGTTGCCTTCACGATCTATTCGCGTTACGAAAGCTTCAAGAAGACACCGCTTGAAATCGACAGCGTCACGCTCGTGATCGAAAAGGGCAGCTCGTGGCAGAAGGCGGCGAAGGGGCTGAAAGATGCGGGTATCATCACTGATGAAAAGCAGTTCATCTGGATGATCAGGGAAAAGGATCTCGGCAAGGGGTTGAAAACTGGGGAATTCGAGTTCAGCGGCTCTATGACTCCGGTTGACGTCGCGGAAAAAATCATGAGCGGCAAGGTCAAGCTCTACTCCTTCACGATCCCCGAAGGATACAACAAGTTCGATGCCGCGGAAGCTTTCAAAAAGCAGGAGTGGATCGCCAACAACGACGGATTTCTCAGGATCTGCGACGACAAAGGCTTTCTGGAATCGATCGGACACGGCGGCAAGAAGAGCTGCGAAGGGCTTCTTTTCCCTTCTACCTACAGTTTTCCGAGGGGCGTAGAACTGAAAACCGTTATGACTAAAATGGCAGACCAGCTCAAAAATCTGCTTGACAGATATGCCGACGACCTGAAAAAAAGCGGATTCGACACATACGACTTCCTGAAGCTCGCCTCGATCGTCGAAAAGGAGACGGGCAACAAGGCGGAGCAGCCCAAGATCGCCTCGGTATTCATCAACCGGCGCAAAATCGGCATGAAGATGCAGACGGATCCGTCAGTTATTTACGGTCTGCTGCCGAAATTCAGCGGGAACATCACCAAAAAGGATCTGATGACAGACCATCCCTGGAACACCTACACGCGCCAGGGATTCCCGGCGACTCCGCTCTGCTTCCCGGGTGAAGGAGCCATCAGAAGCGTCCTCTTCCCGGACACGACGAGTTACCTCTACTTCGTCGCAACGGGTCACGGGAACCACTATTTTTCAAAATCGCTCAAGGAGCACAACGCGGCTGTCGAACACTACCAGATCAAGGGCAGACGCGACAAATTCGTCTACTGACCGGAGGAAAAATGAACTTTGTAGTTGATATCGGAAACAGCAACACGGTGCTCGGACTTTACAACGGATCACTTGTCAAACGCTGGAGGATCGCTACCGACAGGAATCTCACGGTCGATGATATCTCATCGAAAATATTCGCACTTTTTCACTTCTACGAAATCGACGTGAAGAGTATCGACTTCTGCATAATCAGCTCCGTCGTTCCGACATGGAACCACGCATGGGAGCGCTTCACGATCGATTTTCTGGGCATAAAGCCGCTCTTTCTCACCCACTCCGTCAAAACAGGGATCACGATAAAGATCGACAACCCGGCAGAGCTCGGAGCAGACAGGATAGCCAACGCGGCTGCATGTGCCGCAAAGCTCGACGGCGGTGCATTCATCATCGACTCGGGGACCGCGATCACGCTCGACGTCGTCTCTCCGGACCGCGAATATCTCGGCGGGGCGATCATGCCTGGCGTAATGATCTCGATGGATGCGATCTCCGCAAAAACAGCCAAACTTCCGCGCTTTGAACTTGACAAACCGCAGCTGGCGATCGGAAAATCGACGCTGGCAGGGCTCAAAAGCGGTATCTTCTACGGCTTTGTCGGGATGGTCGACCGCGTGATCAGAGAATCGCTGAAGGAGGTCGGCTTCAAACCCAAAGTCATCGCCACGGGAGGACTTGCGGGCGCAATGGCAACGGCTTCCGACTACATCACTGAATATGACCGAGACCTCACTCTCAACGGACTCAACATCATAGCGAATCTGAACCGCTGACAGACCGATTTTCCCTTTTCATTATTGCATTTAAACCGTTTATCCTTATAATTTTAAGGTTTTTTATTTTTTGTGGAGAATCGAAATGAAATATCTCAATCTGCTCTTTGCGATCCCCTTCGTTTTTCTGATCGGCTGCGGCGGCGAAGACGATACTGAGCCATCCGAAGGTTCAGGTCAGAAGTGCACAAGCGTTGCAGACTGCCCGATCGGCTGGGACTGCAACCAGTTCACCGGCTTGTGTGAATCCGGCGGCAGCGGCGGAGACACCGGAACGTCCGACAGCGGCGACAGCGGTCACTCTTCCGACACCGGCGACACCGGCACCACGCCGTCAGACCCCTCCGAAGACCCTAACGAGCCGATAACAGGCAGCTGTACGCCCGGCAAGCAGCAGGTATGCCCGTACGGCGGACCGGAAGGTACCAAGGACGTCGGTGCGTGCAAGGCGGGAGTCAGGACATGCAAGGACGACAACTCATGGGGACCGTGCATCGGCGAAGTCCAGCCGAAGAACGAGATCGGTGAAGAGCTCTGCCACAACGGCATCGACGATGACTGCAACGGGGTTGCCGACGACGGGACAGACTTCGACGGCGACGGATACGGTGCCTGCACGGACTGCTGCGAAACAACGACTCAATGCAGCGGCTACGACCCGAAAAACATACACCCGGGCGTCTATGAGATGGTCGGCGACGGCATCGACAACAACTGCGATGGCATCGTAGACGAGGTCAGCTCATGCGATTCCGACATCACGCTGGCTGTCGGTGACTATTCAGGCAACGCTGTCAAACTCGCCCAGGCGATGGGCATCTGCGAAGGTCTCATCTCGGCGGAGATCTCACTTGCCGGAGATCCTGTAACAGAATATATCGCAGATAACGGCGAAGACTGCGACGAGGGCGGTCTGTTCGGTATCGGCAGCACCTGCACTTCATCAAAAAGCAACAGACAAAGTTTATCTATGCCTTACTATGACGACAAATACAAAACTTTCGCTGTAGAGACCCACTTCGGCAATAACATCCAGGCACTCGAGGGCAGCAAAATCGCGATCCTTTCGACTGGTCCCTGGAACAAACCGACAAAAGACGCCTCTGTTGCAACTCTTAAAGCCGGCGATATGAAAACGGCAAGCACGATCCCGGCGGACTGGATCAACATGATGCCTAACTGTGCGATCCCGAAGTCACCTACCTGCGGCGGCACCGCCATGGTAGAAGGTCTCACGGACCAGTGCGCAGGCAAGTCGATCCCGAGCGTCCAGGATCCGATCATGCTGACTCTCATACTCAAAGCTCCGGTGAACGCATACGCATTTCAGTTCAACCTCTTTTTCTTCTCGGTTGAATATCCCAGCACGGTTTGCGCTCAAGACAACTACAACGACTTTTTCATCGCTCTGCTGGACTCGGACTTCAACACGACCTTCCCTGACAACGAGTTCCAGAATCCGTACGACAAGAACCTGGCAAAAGACAGTCGCGGCAACTTCGTGGGTGTAGATCTTGCTCCGGAAGGGCTCTTCACCGCATGTTATCAGAACAGCGACTACAGTTTCTCGTCGTACTGCACAAACGGCTCGCTTATCGACGGAACAGGGTTCGACGTCTTCTCGCCGAAAAACGGCGGTACAGGCTGGCTCACGACACGCGGCAACGTAGTTCCAGGCGAAGAGGTCAAGATCCGTCTCGCGCTTTGGGAACAGGGAACTGTCGGCTACGGACCTGACCATTCGTGGGATTCGACAGTCCTTCTCGACGGCTTCAAGTGGCTTCCCGAACCGGCAAAACCAGGAACCGATCAGTATTAGCTTATGGAGGTAACAATGAAAAAACTTTCAGCTCTTTTTATCGTTTTTACGCTATTTATTCTATTCGTATCATGCTCGTCCGGCAAGGATGATCTGCCGCTTGTCGATGTCGACGGCGTAGAGGGCGACAAGGGCAGCGACCTCGATCCTCAGGATATCAGCGACACTGAATCTGCCGACACCGGTGATACTGAACCGGCTGACACCGGAGACTCTGAACCCGCTGACACCGGTGATACCGAACCGGCTGACACCGGAGACTCTGAACCCGCTGACACAGGCGATACCGAACCGGCTGACACCGGTGATACCGAACCGGCTGACACAGGTGATTCAGAGCCTGCTGACACAGGTGATTCTGCCCCCGCTGATACCGGAGATTCCGAACCTGCTGATACCGGAGACTCTGCCCCCGCTGACACAGGCGATACCGAACCTGCTGACACAGGCGATACCGAACCGGCTGACACAGGTGATTCAGAGCCTGCTGACACCGGAGATTCTGAACCTGCTGACACCGGTGATACCGAACCTGCGGACACCGGTGATACCGAACCTGCGGACACAGGTGATACCGAACCTGCCGATACCGGAGACTCTGCCCCCTCTGATACCGGCGATACTGAATCGACAGACACAGGTGATTCCGATCCGGCTGACACAGGTGATTCCGATCCGGCTGACACAGGTGATTCCGATCCGGCTGACACAGGTGATTCCGATCCGGCCGATACCGGAGACTCCGATTCGACAGAAATCACGGATCCGACAGCCTGCGGCCGCATAAATCTCAGCCTCTCAGTCTTCAAGATCTTCTTTGAAGGTGAAACGATCGACTTCGAAGATTCCGGTATGCTGACAGACGGCTTCCTTGCATCAGGGAAGCTCGGCTCTGGCGATTTTATACCGGCAAGCGCCGATACTCACAAAAGTTTCTACTATGCGTACCTGACCTCGCTCAACGGCAGTCAGTACATAAACGTCGAGCAGAGATACGTCTCCTCTTACGATGACAATCCGACCGACGAACTCGTTGTAAAAATCACTTTACCGGCAGATGCGAATGTCGGCGAAACAGATGCCGGGATCGGCAGAAGTGACATCCTGCTCACCGTCTACAATATGAACTGGGCTACAGGTAAAGTATCCTGCTACCATGCTGTCGCTTACGGCAAACTCAATATCCAGCACCTCACGATGCCCGGTACCATGACCGGGAATCTCGGGATCGCCGGCAATGTCCACCTCTACAGACCTGAGACCTTCCCGCCCCTGGGTTCCGATGTCACCGGCTTCTTCGGTCCGGATTATCCTGGAACGTGTCCGGCTCTCTGATCTTTGGGATCGGCCTCACTCTTTTTTGTCTTTTATCTCAGCTTAAATAAAATTTTCCGCTTTTAACTTTTTTTGGAGGGATTCATGAAAAAACTGTCACTTCTTTTCTTTACGGTCTTTGCACTCGTTTTCTTTGTTTCATGCGGCGCGGATGACGACGAAGATACAGTCGATACCGGTGATTCCGTTGCGGACACGGGTTCCGATTCAGGAGATACTACCGGAGACACAGGCGCAGACACAGGAGCAGACACAGGAGCAGACACCGGCTCTGACACCGGCTCTGACACCGGCGCAGACACAGGAACTGACACAGGTTCTGATACTGGATCTGACACCGGCACAGACACAGGAACTGACACAGGTTCTGACACTGGATCTGACACCGGCACAGATACCGGTTCGGATACAGGTTCGGACACTGGGGATTCCGGTGATACAGGCTCAGACACGGGAGATTCCGGCACCTCGAATCAGGATGCGGAGTCATGCCATCAAATCTCCGACTGCATGGATGAATGCGAAGATGAAGATTGTTCCCTTGCGTGTTACAACAACGCGACCGAAGGCGGCAAGCTCAGCTATCAGGCGATGGCGGCCTGCATCAGCGAAAACTGCCCCGGCATCGAAGATCCGGTAGAATACTACAACTGCGCGAAGGACCACTGCAAGCAGCTCATGGCTGACTGCGGATTCAAATTCCCCGGTCCTGCGAACACAAACTACTCAGCACCGTACGGGAACCTGAACGTCAACATCAGGATCGACTACATCATGGCTCCCGGCGAAGTCTTTGACTACGACAACACGGACCAGTACACCGACGGATACTTTGCGACAGGCACGCTTGCAGGCGGAAGTTTCGTTCCGTCGGCGGCTGAAGAGGACGAAAGCCTCTACCTTGCGGTACTTCACACCGGCACGGACGGCGCTCAGTACATCTCCGTCAGCCAGAGATTTTTCGCTTACGGCGCAGAGCTTCCCGAGGTCCTTGTCGCCGACATCGACATTCCGGTCTCGGCATCCAACGGCACGCTGAAAATCGGCCTTGGCAAGGATGACATCATGTTCAGAGTCCTCGAAGCTAACTGGTCGGTAGGGGCACCGAAGTGCATCCACGCCTTCGGATACGGCGAGCTCGCTCTTTCGGACTTCAGCGCATCGACAGGCTCAAACGGCAAGATCAGAATCACGGGGAACCTCCCGCTCTACAGTCCGGCCAACTTTGAGCCTCTCGGCGGCGACGTCGCTCCGCTTCTTTCAGATTATCCCGGAACCTGTCCGGTCCTTTAGAGTCTCCTAAAGCTCGTCGAACTCGTCCTTTTCATCCTCTTTCGGGACTTCAAAGAGCGAATCCTCGAATTTTTCGACCTTTGTGAATTTTTTGTTTTTGAAAATAAAGGCGTTTTTCGACTTGTAGATCCCGTGCCATCCCGACTTTTCGTTCACGATGTAGAGATCGCCGCTCGCCACCTCGACAACTTCGCCATCTTTCAATTTGTAGAAGGTATCTCCGGACTTGCAGAGCATCTCTCCGCCCTGCCGCTCAGCGCAACCTCCGTCAAATCTGAAGCGGCCGCCGAGCATCAGCGAGAGCAGGTTCCCGTCCACCTCGGCATTGAAAAGCTGCTTTGAAATCACACTCCACGGGCCTTTGTCCCACTTCCCTTCGTGAAAGATATCGGCAGTCTCTCCCTTGATTATCACAGTCGCGACCGAGATGTTGAGAGGTCCGGTTATCATCATCCGCCAAGTTTCGGATGACGCTGAAAGGATCTCGTAATCGCCGTTGAAACGCCCCCTGTACTGCGGCACGTTGAGCCACATAGTAACGCTTCCTTCAGCCGAAAAGACCGTATTCTGCGGGTTCAGCTCGAAGTTTGCGGGCTTCAGCTCGTACTTTGCCGAGGTGTCGATCGTCCGCTTCGGAACAGATGTACACGAAACCGCAAGAAGAAGGACAAAAAGCAAAACAGGTAAAATCCTCTTCATAACAGCCCTACTTCGCAGCAATCGCTTCGATCTCTACAAGTGCGCCTTTGGGGAGCTTCACGACCTGAAAAGCTGCGCGTGCCGGACAGTCCGATGTGAAAAACATCGCGTAGACCTCGTTCATTGCGGCGAAATCGTTCATGTCGTTAAGAAAGACCGTCGTCTTTACTACGTTTTCAAAGCCCATTCCCGCTTCGCTGAGGATAGCGCCGATATTTTCAAGCGATTTCTTTGTCTGCTCCTTTACGCCGCCATCGACGAACGCGCCTGTCGATGCATCGATCGGAAGCTGACCCGAGATAAAAAGCATTCCGTTTGCCTCTACCGCCTGACTGTAAGGTCCGATAGCCGCCGGCGCCGATTTTGAACTGATGATCTTTTTCATTTTTTCCTCCCAAAAGTGTTGTTGCGTAAAATTTCAAAAAAAAATGCAGACAGATACTACACGCAACATTTTTTTTGACAAGCAATAAAAAATTACTATTATGCCCGCCGTCCTGTGTGGCGGGATAGCTCAGGTGGCTAGAGCGGCGGACTCATATCCCGCAGGTCGAGTGTTCGAATCACTCTCCCGCTACCAATTCTTGTTTTTTCCCTGAAATTTTTTCGTTGAACTAGAAGATGGTCGGATTCTCTTTTGTGTTCGTGCCGACAACTATGAAGATGTGGTTCAGCTTTCCCTTCTTGAAAAGCGGGATGGCCTCGCCCTTCGTGAAGAGGATGTTCGTCTCGTCGTCGTGCAGGCTGCCGATTATCCCGATCGGGATGTACGGGATCGAATAGTTTTCGCTGAGGTTCGCGCTGAGAAGCCGCCTCCCCTCGGCTGACGGCGTATTGCAGAGCTTGTCGAGGAAGTGGATCGAAAGCGACTGCCCGTTCCCCTTAAGGATCGCAGTGCACTCCTCACGGTTTTCGAGGACCGCCGGAATAGTGAAATCCTTCGACGAGATAAGCTCTACCTCGGCTCTGGTGGCGTAAAAAGAGGTAACCAGACCGACAAGCCCCATACTCGAAACGACTGTCGATTTTTCCGCCATGAGCTTTGCGTACTCCTCGGGATAGCCGATCGTGATCCTGTTCGGGTTCGTCTCCGAATAGTTCAGGATCTTTGCCGGGATTATAGCGTACTTTCCGTAGCTGTCCTTCAGCTTCAGAAGCTTCGAAAGCTCCTCGTTTTCGCGTTTGATCGCCTCGTTCATGAGGAGCCTGACGCGCAGCTCGGAGACAGTTTTCGAGAGCTCCGCGTTCTGGCGTCCCACCTCACGCAGATCCGAAATGATCCTCAGTTCCTCCTCCAGTTTTTTGAGCTGATCGTGGATAAGGATCTGGATGTCGTCAAAAAAGTAGAGCCTTGAGCTGTACTCGAGAAAAAACTGCGGCAGGATAAGCAGCAGAACGAAAGAGACGATAAAGATGAATCTGTATAACTTTTTTTTATTCAAGACAGCTAGTAGAGCGAAACGGTTCTGAGAAGGTCGATATCCTCAAGGATCTTACCGGTGCCGAGAACGACCGATTTCAAAGGATCCTCGGCAACGATCACCGGCAGGTTGGTCTCCTCACGCAGAAGCTCGTCCAGATTTTTGAGCAGCGCACCGCCGCCGGCAAGGACGATACCCTTGTCGACGATATCCGCAGCAAGCTCCGGAGGTGTCTTTTCAAGGACATCCTTTACCGCCGCGACTATCGACTTAACGACTTCGCTAAGGCTTTCGCGGACCTCGTCGCTGTTGATCTCGATCGTCTTGGGAACGCCCGCAACGAGGTCGAGACCCTTGACCTCCATAAATTCACGCTTGTCGCTCGGATAGGCGTTTCCGATGTGGAGCTTGATCTGTTCAGCCATCCTCTCGCCGATGGAGAGGTTGTACTTTTTCTTGAGGTAGTCGATGATACTCTCGTCCATCTTGTCGCCGGCCGATTTCACCGATTTCGAATAGACGATGCCGGCAAGCGAAATGACGGCGACCTCGGTAGTTCCGCCGCCGATATCGACGATCATGTTTCCGGCCGGATCCGCAACAGGCAGATTGGCGCCGACAGCAGCAGCCATCGGCTGTTCGATGAGGAAGACCTCACGCGCACCAGCTCCGAGCGTTGCCTCGCGGACAGTACGCTTCTCGACCTCGGTGATGCCGTAGGGGACTCCGATAGCGATCCTCGGCTTGATGAAGCTTCCGCGCTTGTAGGCGTGTCTTATGAAGTAGCGGAGCATCTGGTGAGTCACGTCGAAGTCAGCGATAACGCCGTCGCGAAGCGGTCTGATTACGCTGATGTTGACAGGCGCCTTACCGATCATCTCCTTAGCCTCACGGCCGACAGCCCTGACAGACTTCGCACCGCGTGAATCCTTCTCCTGAACGGCGACAACGCTCGGTTCGTTGCCGACGATCCCCTCGCCTTTGACGTATATCAGCGTGTTTGCCGTTCCGAGATCTATCGCGATATCGCTTGTGAAAATTGATAACAAATCGTCAATATGGAACATTTTTATACCCTTATTTTATAAAATAACACAAAAATGTAGTATAATGATACAAAACAGAATGTAAAGAGCTTAATCACAAGAAATCCACTTTTCATTCCTTCAACGATGCGATTTTTTCCGCAGCTATCTCGTCAAGCCGCCTGAAAGTAAAGCCCTCTTTCTTATAAAAATCTATAACCTGCTGGAATCTTTCAATTTTTCTATCAAGACTGAAACTAAGGTCCGGCTGACGCGACTTCAAGGGGGCGAAATCCGGCGAATCGCCGATGTCACACATATCGATCCCGTGAGCCTCGATATTTATAAATTCGCGTCCCTTCGACGACCAGAGTAAAAAGTTCAGGAGCCAGCCCGGAAAGGCAATGATCGAGGTGCCGATGAGCGGGATACCGACCGGATAAAGCAGAGTCGTCATCGGAAGTTCGACAAAATCCCCCGATTTCCGGACATCCTTTACATTTTTATCAATAAATTCAGGCGTATACTTGCCGAAAGCGTCGCCGAACGAGTAGATGAACGACTTGGAAATGTGGCCGAAAAGCCTCTTCTGGGCGATCAGAAGCGCCTTCGCCAGATAGTAGGCGGGCGAAGGGAAAAGCGACGAGTCGTAGATATAGCCCGCTGATTTTATTACCGAGATCAGATCGGGCGAAGAGTTGTAACCCGGACTTCTGAACCCCCTGCATTCCGCACCGGCCTTCTCCTTCAGAAATGCGAAATTACGCCGGATCTCACTCTCTATCCCCTCTTTCGTCATCCTGGTAAGCTGATAGTCGTGTGAAAACGAGTGGTCTGCGATCTCGTGCCCGCGCCCGACTATCGCCCTCAGAACGTCAAGGTTCCCCTCGTTGAAGCCGTTCGCCGTAACAAAAAAGGTACCCTTGATGCCGTTTTTATCGAGAAGATCCAGAAAACGGCCGACTCCGTAAGCATAAATCGGGTCGACACCTGCCGACGAGTATTCCAGACCGTGGATCGCGTAGTAGCAGAGGAGCGGATCCACATCAATGTTCAAAGCTGCGATCTTTTTCATAACAACCTGAAATCATTAAACATTTCAATTCAACCAAGGTCCACGATTATTCTACAAAAAATAATGAATGCAAGAAAATAGAGCGACCGTGAAAAATTTTATCTCTTTTTGCTTTTTATTCGGAATAATTCCATTATCCAGGCTGTTTAAAGAGCATCTTTTCTTGAAGGAGGAGTTATGGAATTTAACGAGTTGAACGAAAAAATCAGAGAGCACGCGCTCGCGCTGAACGCTCTGAAGACCGAAATTTCAAAGATCATCGTCGGTCAGGAGGAGATGATCGAGGCTTTGATAATGGGCATCATCGGCGAAGGTCACATCCTGCTCGAAGGTGTTCCGGGACTTGCAAAGACAACGGCAGTAAAAGCCTTTGCCGATGCGACAGACCTTGATTTCAAGAGGATCCAGTTCACTCCGGACCTTCTGCCGGCCGACATCACGGGAAGCCGTATCTTCAACATGACAGAACACAACTTCGACATAAAAAAGGGTGTCATCTTCTCGAACGTCATCCTTGCCGACGAGATCAACCGTGCCCCCGCGAAGGTCCAGTCCGCGCTTCTTGAGGCAATGCAGGAGCGCCAGGTAACTATCGGCGACACCACCTTCGATCTGCCGGATCCCTTCATAGTTCTGGCGACTCAGAACCCGCTTGAGCAGGAGGGCACCTACCCGCTCCCGGAGGCCCAGGTCGACCGTTTCATGTTCAAGGTCCTGATCGACTACCCGACCCAGGAGCAGGAGCTCAGGATCATCGAAAAGTTCGAAAAAAAGGAGCTCACGCAGCCTCTCAACAAGATCCTGAACAAAAAGGAGATCTCGGAGTGGCAGAACATCGTCAAGATGATCTACACCGACGAAAGGATCAAAAAATATGTCGTTTCGATCGTCTTCGAGACGCGTGAACCCAAGGACAGGAAACTCGCCCAGCTCATCGAGGTCGGCTCGAGCCCGCGTGCGAGCCTCTATCTGATCCTTGCCGGCAGGATCCGCGCATTCATCGAAGGCAGGAACTTCGTGACACCAGAGGATATCAAGGAGGTCGCATATCCGGTGCTCCGCCACAGGATCATCCCCTCATTCGAAGCTGAAGCTGAAAAGATCTCGACGGATTCCATCATATCCGAACTTCTGAACCGCGTCGAAGTGCCGTAAACAGAAAAACGTCCTCTGACCTTTTCCAAAAACAGCAAAAAAAACAGTTCTCACCGACTTTGCTCAAAAACCAAAAACAAGTTATCTGCCGCTTTTCGTAAAATCTTCCAGGATCACAGTTTTTGTCTGAAATTAAAGCACAAGAAGAGAGCAGCCGCCGCTTTTTTTCTTATCCTCAGCTGCCGCGTTGTCATTATCGGAAGCCGGCTCTTCCGGGCTGTCGTCAGTTTCGATCGTCTCATCATCTGACGAATTTCCGTCGTCTCTCTGATTTCCGCCTTCATCCGGATTTTCGCTGCTGTCCGGAACCTCTTCGTTATCGGACTTTTCTTCATTGTCGGAGTCGGAAGTTTCGTCGCTGTCGGAGGTTCCCTCATGGTCGGATGTCTCCCCGTCGTTATCCGGGGCTTCGCCGTCATCGTCCGTTTCATCATTATCCGACGGTTCGTCATTGTCCGCGGTATCATCATCCTGATCGTCACCGGCATCAGGATCGTCATCCTCGTCACCTGTTTCGTCGCTGTCGGGCGCATCTTCATCCGGATCATCTTCACCGGGTATTTCGACAATGCCGCTGCACGAGCTGTTGCAGTGACCGATTTCTCCGTTATCTTCGCCCTCATCACATCTTTCGCCGTTTTCAGTCTCTGTGATGCCGTCGCCGCAGAATGAAACCGCTCCCGCCGTTTCCCGGCAATCCGTCGTGCATACGCTGCAGGATGTTTCACCGTAGAGGCAATTTGTCACACCGTTTACGAAGCCGTTGTCGCACGCTTCATTGTGCCCGCCGTCAACTATGCCGTCACCGCAGTAAGATGTTGTTCCGGCTGCGATTCTGCAAGCAGAAGTGCAGACTTGGCAGGATTCTTCGCCGTAGGCGCAGTCCGTTCTGCCGTTGTCTGACGCGCCGTCACAGGTTTCATTGTTGGATGAATCAATGATACCGTCGCCGCAATAAGAAGTCTCTCCTACCGAGATCTTGCAGGCTGCAGTGCAGACGGAGCATGATGTTTCACCGTAAGCGCATTTCGTTCTGCCGTTGTCCGCGCCGTTGTCGCATTTTTCCCCGTTTGCTTCGTCAAGCCTGCTGTCACCGCAGTATGAAGTTACTCCCTGTGCCCTCCGGCATCCCGTCGTGCAGACAATGCAGCTTGTCTGACCGTAATCGCAGTCCGTTCTGCCGTTGTCTTCGCCGTTGTCGCACCTTTCCCTGTTATTGGAGGTGTCTGTGATCCCGTCGCCGCAGTAAGAAGTCGTTCCAGCGGCTTCACGACAATCTGAAGTGCAGACCGTGCAGCTTGTCTCGCCGTAACTGCAGTTCAGATTTCCGTTAGATGAACCGTTGTCGCACTCTTCGCCGTAGAGAGGATCGATATCGCGGTCTCCGCAGTATGAAATCACCCCGCTCGCCGTTTTACAATCCGAAGTGCAGACTTGGCAGGAATGTTCGCCGTAAGCACAGTCTGTCCTTCCGTTATCTTCGCCGTTGTCGCACTCTTCACCGCCGTCGAGCCTGCCGTTTCCGCACTGGGGGACGCAGTGACCGTCACTGTTGCATGAATAACCGTCTGTGCAGCCCGAATTGTCCCTGCAGAGCGGCAGACAGACACCGAGAACTTCGTCTGAACAGTAATATTTGTCTCTCTGGCATTGATGATCTCTGTTGCATTCAAGTGCACAATAATAGAAATAGTGTTTGGCATCGTCATTTTCCAGGCCTCCCAATATCCTCGTTCCGTCCGGGCACGGCGCCCAGGAGTATGTTACAGTATTGATATTGGATTTCACGACACAGTATCCCTCATCAAAGACCCAGGCTTCACGCGATTTAAGACATGCGACATCGAAAGTCTTCCACGGGTCGCTTGCACAATCGCTGTCGTTTTCACACTTTTCTCCTACGGGAGGAAGCTGCGGAAGCTCTTCTGCGCAATCTTCGTCTACATAGCCGTCACAGTCGTCATCAAGATGGTTCCCGCAGACCTCATCCGCAACACTTTCGCACATCGAAAAACCTTTGGCGAGACGCACCGCCTTTTCAAGGTTGACTCTGCCGTAGCCGTATTTCACGCTGAAGCCGGTCTCATCCCAGAAACCTGTATCGGGATTGATTTTGTCGGAGCTCTGCTTGAGGATCTCCAGCGCCTGTTCAAGAGTAAGATCGGGATTTATGCTGAAAATAACGCCGAAAAGACCAGAAACGACAGGCGCCGCAGCAGAAGTTCCGCCGAAAAGACGAGTGTAATCAGATTCGGCTGCGGGGTAGTCTCCTAGACCCGGAATAGTAGCAGCTGCAATACCGACTACCGGCCCGTCCGAACGCGAAGGAGCTGAAACAGTCGTTGCGTGACCGTAATTCGAGTATTCAGCTTTCGTATCCCATGCTGTAGTCGCGTTTACGGTAACGACTCTGTCTGTCACTTCGATGCCGTCTCTTTCAAATTTGAAATCGTATTCAAATATCCGGTTGTAGGATGAATCGGTATTGTCGTTTCCCGAAGCGTAAACGATGGCTCCGCCTTTGCCGTTCCTTCCGTTCAGCATAAAGTTCCTGATCCCTTCGACCAAAGCCGGCGAAACGAGAGAGGCTCCGCCGGAAGCATCAGGCCCGAAACTACAGTTTACAGCGACTATATTTGGATCCGAAACATATTTTTCATAAATTTTGAGCATTTTACTATATGTGAATGCCGTTGCTTCATCACTCGAGAAGACTCCGTTAAGGTAGTATCTCACAGGATAAATCAGGCACCACGGACACATTCCGCTCATTCCGGTCTCATTTCCGACTCCCGCACTGACTCCGGCGCATTCTGTTCCGTGAGCTATCGTGGAGACATTACTTCCGTTCAGCAGCGAAAGATTGGGACTTCCGGCGCTTTCCGACGTATCGTCGTCCCTGACGACATCGTAACCTGGTCTTGAAATATTCAAATCATCGTGATCCGCGACACCGGAATCCATTATCGCGATCTTAGTATTCGGATCGACCTCAATGCCATTGGAATTCAAAAATTGGAGCATCTGTAGAAATTTCGTGTCGGCATTTTCCACGACAGGTCCGTCATAGTCGCCGTTGGTATAATAAAATGCAGCCGTTCCGGAGTTGTGCAGGTGCCACTGTTTCTCGAAATAAGGATCTTTCGGTTCGCTTTCCGGGACAAAATTCTGAGTCAGCGCATACTGATCAGCCTCGTGGACAAAATCCGGAAAGGCGTAGCCGTCGCCGTTTTTTACGATTTTTCCGGCAACTTCGACGCTGTCGTCCTGCACTTCAAAAGAATAAAGGGGATAAGTCGGAAAAATTTCCGCAAGTTTCATTCCGTACCTTTTTTCCATATACTCTACAGATTTTTCACCGCGCCAGAAAACCGTTCTTTCGGCTACGGCAGGCATCTCGCCGAGAAAATAAACCGGTAGTTCGTCCCCGCCCCTTTTTGCTGTTCCGCTCACGACAGAATAGACGTAACGTCCGGTATTCATGGTGTAAAGCGCGTCCTTCCGCCCTTCAGCCTTCGAAACATCGCTTCTGACGGTGTACATATCTTCCGCCTTTTGAATGGAAACACTTGTTCCGTTGCTGTAAAAAAGCTCCGCAGCATTAAGAACAGAAACACTCAGAAAGAAGGCAAACACAAGAAAAATCTTTTTCATTTGAAACCTCATTCCAAATTCGACATACGCCCTGTCGCTAAAGCGCCACCCACTCTATCTTAGATAGGGAACAAAACCTGCGTATTATATTCAAATTTTTGTGGAAATCCACGGAGTTTGGGAACCCTCTCAGTCGCTTCGCGACAGCTCTCCAGAAGGCGAGCCGAGTCAAAACCTGCCTCCCACTTTTGGGGAGGTGGTGCAAAGCACCGGAGAGGGCTTTTTTTTTGGGGATCGCGGTTACTTTAAAAGACGCGATTTTCTCCTCATCCCTAAACAATTACAACCTAATTCCGACTTCAATTGTGATAAATTCGTGGTGACCGTATAATTTCATTTTGGATTTTGAATCAGGAAATAAAATAGCGTTTTTTGCGTGTACGCTCCCGGCATCTCCACCTATAGTGGCGATGATAACAAACTTTTCTTTAAAAATCGCATTCAGACCAAGTCCCCAGGCAAAGCTGCATTTGTATGTTGCCAGCCAATCGTCACTATACATTTCTTCATCACTTTCTGAATGTAATCTGTTGATATCGAATGCAAAAAAATTGTTGTTGAACCCCAATGAAAGTTTAGGACCGATTTCTGTTATAAGATCTGATTTAGTCTTGAACTCATAAGACAGATTCACCATCAGCGGCAGTCTCATATAGTGCATTTTCGTTTTCATTATTACGTCATATTCATAGCCGTCATTACCATAGTATTCTCCGTAATGATCGAATGTAGATGTCGGCATCCAGTATTGAAATCCCACCCCGAAACCAAGCAACAGTTTGCCGTCAATATTCTTACTTTTATAAATTACCCAATCAATATCCAAACCGACGGATAAACCTAATTGATTTTTCATCACTTGATCTTCAACCCCAGAAAAATGATAATAAGAATCCCACAATCCTGGAGCACCGCTAAAATCTGCTCCAAATCCGATTTTCGGCATTACATAGAAGTTTCTTTTTGCCGATGTCTTCAGTTTTCTGATCTCAGCTTCTGCCTCAAAAACGCAGTGACCTTCCGGAAAATTCTTACGATAATTTTGCCAGACTTCCCTGCTTTCAGCCCTTCTTGCATACTCGCACGCCTGCTGATCCTGATCATCCCAAGAAGCCTCTCCCCAAACACTTGATACCGCCAACAACGCTGCGACAAACACAAAAACCTTTTTCATTTTCTCCTCCTGTTAAATAAAAAAAACAACAACACGGAGGATTATAAACGTCATGTCCGGCACATACCGCCGGAGGTAAAAAAAATTGAAAATTATTTGCAGAATTTTTCGTAGAGTCTTCTGATGTTGCCAAGCCACTGTTCGCGAAGGGATGCCGGCGAAACGATCTCGCAGTCCGGCGAATGAGCCATGACTCTGGCAATTATCTCATTATGGCGCTCGCCTACCGGCAGCGTTATTTCAAGGCACTTTTTGCCGTCGATGACAATATCTTCCGTAGTCTGGTTTTTATGCCATTTCTGCTTGACGACATGGTAGTAAGCCGGCTCGTAAACCCGTATCACCGCAAGTTCGGAACTAGTAGATTTGAACATACCGAAGCAGCTCTCGACATAGCTGTCGATCTCGGATTTAGTATATATTTTGGAGACAGGTTCATCGGTTAGAATGCTTTTTATGAAGCGCGAGACCAGAAAGACACGCAGCTCCCCGCGTTTGCGGCAGAAAGCCAGAAGATACCACTTTCCGAAATAATTTATAAGTCTTATCGGTTCGATCGTCCGTTCCGTCTCGTCCCCTTTCGCATCGAGATAAGTTATGTGAATGCACCTTTTCATAACGAAAGATTCCAGAATGTTCCTGAAATCCTTCAGTTCAAGAAGATCAGTGTCTGAAGAATCGTACGTTATCTTATCCAGGAGAGCGTCGAACTCCTCGGGGATGTAACTCGATATTTTAGAG
>Ga0310690_10001531_pt1 | contig 40696 bp, 27 predicted proteins | sample AusTroGonzalo_MG_2_FD_207661 | JGI IMG/M metagenome (GOLD analysis project Ga0310690, IMG submission 207661) | Bovine rumen microbial communities from tropical cattle in Woodstock, Queensland, Australia - Gonzalo_04 (v2) (version 2) | ecosystem: Host-associated > Mammals > Digestive system >... | reverse complement strand
AAGAAGAACCCATAAGTCCACTCGCTTATGCAGAAGCGATGCGTAAGAGCCAGGCAAAACAGCGCGTACGGAAATCGAAAATCAGTACAACTATAAAACCTGAATCAGCATGGTAACAACAGCGGATGTCCATTTGTGGGGACAAAAAATAGGTTCTGTTCTTTGGGATGAGAACCGCGAGTGTGCAAACTTTGAGTACACGCCGGAATTTATTCAGAGCGGTTTGGAGGTGTCGCCGCTGATGATGCCGCTTGCGCAGAAGATTTATTCGTTTCCGGACAGGGAGGGCATGAAGACTTTCTTAGGTCTCCCCGGAATGTTAGCCGAAGCACTGCCCGATGCTTTTGGACGGGTATTGTTGGATAATTGGTTAGCAGCGCAAGGACGTCAAGATGCAAATCCCGTGGAGCGACTTTGTTTTCAAGGGCAACGCAGTATGGGAGCATTGGAGTTTGTGCCTTCGAAGGAAAGGATTTTTAATAAGGTACAGGCAATAGAGGTGGAGTCGTTGGTGCAAGCAGCGCGAGAGGCATTAATGAACAAGGAGGCGTTTGTAACCAATCTGTCCAATTCGGATGAGGCATTATTGGATATCATTCGTGTTGGAACGTCAGCTGGAGGACAGCGGGCGAAGGCGGTGATTGCGTACAATGATGCAACAGGGGAGGTGCGCAGCGGACAGACGACTGTGCCGAAAGGTTTTGACTATTGGTTAATCAAGTTGGATGGTGTGACCAACAAAGAACTGGGCGACCCTGCGCATTGGGGAGAGGTAGAATATGTGCATTCATTGATTGCGAAGGCTGCCGGTATCAACATGACCGAATGTCGCTTGTATCGCGAGAACGGGCGGGCGCATTTTATGACGAAGCGTTTTGACCGTGTGAACGGCGAGAAAGTGCACATGCAGACCTTATGCGGTTTGGCCCATTATGATTTTAATATGCTGCATGCCTATTCGTATGAGCAGGCTTTTGGTGTGATGCGGCAATTGCGCCTGCCCTATTCGGATGCGGAGGAGTTCTATCGTCGCATGGTCTTTAATGTCGTCGCACGCAATCAAGATGACCATACAAAGAACATCTCGTTCCTAATGGACAAACAGGGAGTTTGGCATCTCTCGCCGGCATACGATGTATCATGGGCGTATAACCCTGCGGGCGGGTGGACGAGTATGCACCAGATGTCGATTAATAATAAATGGGATCATATCACGCGAGAAGATTTGTTGCAAGTGGCATACGAGATGAATATCAAGCGCGCTCCGGCTATCATTGATCAGGTTGTGGAGGCGGTTCATCAATGGACGCATTTGGCAAAAGAGCAGACAGATATTCCACAAAATATCATAGATGTCATAGAGAAAACACGAATGTATGTGTGATTTTTAGCACTTTTTCTTTGAAATATTTGTATATTCGAAAAAAAAGCAGTAATTTTGCACTCGAATAGAGAGAAAAGGCGAATGACGCTATTGTGTATAGAGACGAGTACGGCTGTTTGTTCGGCAGCCGTGTGCCGCGACGGTCAGTTGCTTAAGCAGCTGATTAATCGCGAAGGAAGCAACCATGCGCGGTTGCTACCGCTCTATATAGATGAGTTGCAGGCATACGTGCGCGAGCAGGGTATGACGATTGATGCGGTTGCGCTGAGTGAAGGACCCGGCAGTTATACAGGTCTGCGTATCGGAACGAGTATGGCGAAGGGTTTGTGCTACGGTCTGAATGTGCCGCTGATACCCGTGCCGACACTCGAGGTGCTTTGCAAAGCAGCAAAGCAGAGTACAGAGTACAGATTACAGAGTACAGACCTATTATGCCCGATGATAGATGCGAGAAGGATGGAAGTATATACAACGGTTAGCGGTGAGGGGTTAGCGGTTAGCGGAGCGAAAGCTGTCGTTGTCGAAAACGAAGAGTCGTTAATAGCTAATAGCCAACAGCTAACAGCCAACAGCCAAGTCTATTACTTCGGGGATGGAGCAGAGAAATGCACGAAAGTGCTGACGAAGCCGAACTGGCATTTCGTGCCCGGAATAGTGCCGGAAGCCCAATACGTAGGTGTTTTGGCAGAACAATCACCAATTACCAATCACCAATCACCAATCAATATCGCCTATTACGAACCGTTCTATCTGAAGGAGTTTATAGCAGCACAGAGTCACGTTAAAGGGCTCGTATAATGTTTAATGTTTAGTGTTTAATGTTTAGAGGAAAGCACATAGTATTTTTGTTGGCAGGGTTGATGATCCTGCTGAGTGCTTGTTCGACGCAGAAGAACACTTGGGCTACGCGGTCGTTCCACCAGACGAAGGTGAAGTACAACATCCTCTATAACGGCAACATCGCCTACGATGAAGGACTCAAAGCGATCCGTGATGCGAATACGGACGACTATAGTCGTGTGCTCTATCTCTATCCGGTATCTAATCATCAGGCGGCTGAGGCTGCGGCTACGCAGATGGACAAGACCATCGACAAATGCCGTAAGTGTATCAAGTTGCACTCCATCAAGGCGAAGCCCAAACGCAATCCGAAGAAAGCCAATGACCCCAAATACAAGGCATGGTTGCAGTCGGAGGAGTTCAATAAGAACATGAATATGGCGTGGATGCGACTTGGTGAGGCAGAGTTCCATAAGGGCGATTTCTTAGGTGCTGTCAGTACCTTCAATTATATCATCAATCATTACCAGAACGACCCCGACATGATTGCGCAATGCCAGTTATGGGTTGCTCGTTCCTATGCGGAGATGGGTTGGCAGTACGAAGCGGAAGACATGCTCAACCGCGTGCAACTGGACGCTCTCAGTCGTAAGCATGCGAACCTCTATTCGGCAGTCAAGGCGGATGTGCTGCTTAAGGGTGAGCACTACAAAGAGGCTTTGCCGTTTGTCAAGATCGCTATGCCGTATGAGAAACGCAAGATCTACCGTCCGCGTTTTGCGTACGTGATGGGTCAGCTGTACGAGATAGAGCATAATCGCGATGAGGCGATTCAGGCGTATAAGTCGGTTGTGCGTATGGCGCCGCCCAATGAGATGGAGTTCAATGCCCGTATTCGTCAGGCGGAGTTGGGAGGCAAAGGTAGTCTGCGGGCGTTGCGCACGATGACCAAGCAGTCCAAGTACAAAGACCGGCTCGACCAGATTTACGGTACGATGGGAAATATCTACTTGGCGGAACGGGACACGGCAAAGGCGCTGGAGATGTATCAGAAAGCGATTGAGGAAGCGACGCAAGCCGGAACGGCTAAAGCAGCGGTGCTCGTGCGTGCGGGTGATATATACTTTGAGTTACGCGCGTACGTAGAGGCTCAACCTTGTTACCGCGAAGCCGTCACTATCCTCACCGCTGAGCACAATGACTACGTGCGTATTCAGAAGCGCTCCGAGGTGCTGGACGAACTGATCATTGAGTATAACCAAGTTCAACTGCAGGACTCGCTGCAGCGACTTGGCCGGATGACCGAAGAAGAACAGCGGGCGATAGTGGATAAGATCATTGCCGACCTTATCGAAGCCGAGAAACAGGACTCGATACGCGAGGCGCAGGAAGCGCGTGAACTGGCACACGGCGATAATGAGTTGCGCAGCGTCAACACGGCGAATATGTTAGGCGGTGGAGGACAGAAAGGTGAGTGGTATTTCTACAACCCCCAACTGATGAAACAAGGTAAGCAGGAATGGCATAAACGTTGGGGTATGCGTCCGCTCGAAGATAACTGGCGGCGTCAGAACAAGCAGGTCGTTATCAATGATGAAATGAGCGCTGCGCTCAATGATGAGGATGGTGAAGGTTTGGCAGGGGACTCCACGATGACCGATTCGACGGCTGTGCGTCAACCGATGGAGACGGATATGCATAAGCCGGAGTACTACCTGCAGCAGATACCCAAGACCGAACAGGACTATATCATCAGTGACAGCTTATGGCGCGAGGCGATGATTGCGCTCTATTATATCTACCGCGATAAGTTAGAGGACGAGGATTTGGCAGAAGAGACCTTGCGTGCATTGGTCGATCGCTTCACCGGTCACCCGAGTCTGGAGGAGATCTTCCATGAGAAAGAACTGCGTGCGCTGCGCGATGATCCGGAGTATATCGCGCGTATGCTGCGTATGCTGAACGAACAGGATTCGCTCTATTCCGCAACCTACAAAGCCTACACCATAGGGCAGTATGCAACGGTGAAGACCAATAAGCAGTATGCGCAAACGCAGTTCCCGCAGAGCCGGTTGATGCCGCGGTTCTTGTTCCTCAACGCTGTGGCTGTCGCGCGAACCGAAGGACAAGACGCGTTCGTGGCTGAACTGCAGGAACTCGTAGCTAACTACGGAGATACCGAACTGGGTTCGATGGCGAAAGACATGCTGGCGATGTTAGGTCAAGGCATGGAGAGCCAGAAAGGCGGTGCGACGAGTGACTTGGCAGATCTGCGCGGGCAGTCGGATAAAGAAGAAGAGGCGGCGGCAGGTGATGCTGCACAGCAGTGGTCAGATGACCGCAAACAACCTTCGGTCGTTCTGCTCATCATGGAGAAAGCCGACGAAGAGGCACTGAACGAACTGCTGTATGAGGTGGCGTTGTTCAACTTCTCGCAGTTCCTGATACGCGATTTCGACTTGCAGAAGATGCCTGTTTGGGGCGAAGGATGTGCATTGCGTATCAGCGGCTTTGCTGACCTCGACGAAGCCGAATGGTGGGTAGATCTCATCCAAAAGAACGAAGAGATGCAAGCAGTGCTCATTGGCATAGAGATAAAATCAGTAACGGAAGTAAACTTACCGTTGCTAAAATAAAAAAGAACAGCCGAAACTGTCCTTTGTCGGGAAGACGTGATTCGAACACGCGACCTCCGGTCCCCCAGACCGTTGCGCTACCGGGCTGCGCCACTTCCCGCGCTTTATTTTTTCAAAAGCGGGTGCAAAGGTACTGCTTTTTTGCGACATATGCAAATATTTTGATAAAAAAATGACAAAAAAATTCTATATTGAGACTTACGGATGCCAAATGAACGTCGCAGACAGCGAAGTTGTGGCTGCAATCATGCAGACGACGGACGCTGAACTGACCGACCAATGGGAGGATGCCGACATCATTATGCTGAACACTTGTTCCATCCGTGACAACGCCGAACAGAAAGTCGGTGCCCGTCTGCGTGAGTTGAAGGCGCATATTAAAGGTGGAAAGTGGAGAGTGGAAGGTGGAAGGCCCATCATCGGCGTCATAGGCTGCATGGCAGAGCGCATGGGGCAGGAGTTGATTGATAAGTTCGGGGTGGATTTTGTAGCGGGTCCGGACGCCTACCTCGATATACCGAACCTCCTCGCGCAATGCGAGCAGGGACACAAAGCGATGAACGTCGAACTCAGTACGACGGAGACCTACCGCCAGATCATTCCTGCGCGTATCGGTCGCAGCATCAGCGGGTTCGTTTCTATCATGCGTGGCTGTAATAATTTCTGCTCCTACTGCGTGGTGCCTTATACCCGCGGACGCGAACGCAGCCGCGACGTGGAGTCGATTCTCAATGAGGTGCGTGACCTGCAGGCGAAAGGCTATAAAGAGGTGACGTTGCTTGGGCAGAACGTCAATTCGTATAAGTATAACGATATTGACTTCGCTGATCTTTTGGAACTTGTTGCTGACGCTGTACCCGACATGCGGATACGGTTCACGACGAGTCATCCGAAAGATATGAGTGACAAGACACTCGAAGCCATCAGCCGGCATAAGAACCTCTGTAAGTTCATTCATCTGGCGGTGCAGTCGGGTTCGAATCATATCCTCAAACTGATGAACCGCAAATATACGCGGGAGTGGTATTTAGAGCGCATTGCGGCGATCCGTCGTATCTTACCGACCGCTGCTATCAGTACCGATATCTTCTGCGGTTTCCATGATGAGACGCTGGAAGACCATGCCGAGACCCTGAGTCTGATGCGCGAAGTGGGATTCGACTCGGCGTTCATGTTCAAGTACTCGGAGCGCCCGGGCACGTATGCGCAAAAACATCTGCCGGATAATATACCCGAACAAGAGAAGATCCGCCGACTCAATGAGATCATCGCTTTGCAGACGCAGTTGTCGCTGGAGTCCAACCAGCGCGAGATAGGTAAGACGGTTGAAGTACTCGTCGAAGGATTCTCCAAACGGAGCCATGACGATATGTACGGTCGCACCGAACAGTACAAGACAGTCGTCTTTCCGCGCACCGATCAGAAGATAGGTGACCTCGTTCAAGTACGCATCGAAGAAGCCTCTGCCGCCACATTACGGGGCAAAATTGCGTAAAAAGAAAGAATTTTTGCATTTTTTTGCTAAAATATTTGGTCATGTCAAATAAAAGCAGTACCTTTGCAGCGAAAACAAAATTTTCATAGTTAAGGTTTAGGTTTAATGGCGAAAGGAGGCTGTGAAGTTTCCTTTCGTTTTTAAACAAAAAGAAAGGCAGTGCCTTATTTTTTTAATGGAAGAAGAAACGAAAAATATACCGGATTTGACGGATATCGAGGAGGTTCGCAAGGCTATCATTGCCGGCGAAATACTGAATCGGAAGTACTAAGTGAAAGTTGAAAGTTTAAAGTTGAAAGTTTAAAGAATTAAAGATATATTATGGCATTAGTGTACATGACCGAGGACGGTCTGAAAAAATTGAAAGATGAGATTGCTCAGTTGGAGACCATCGAGCGTCCGCGTATCATTGCAGCGATCGCTGAGGCGCGTGAGAAGGGAGACTTGAGTGAGAACGCCGAGTATGATGCGGCGAAAGAGGCGCAGGGCGCGCTGGAAACGAGGATTGCGCAGTTGAAAGCACGGCTGGCAGATGCGCGTGTGCTGGACGCTTCGGAGATCAAGACGGATGAGGTGCAGATCCTCACCAAAGTGCGTGTGCGTCAGCGCAATAACGGCGCAGAGCGTACGTTCCATCTGGTGACCGAAGGAGAAGCCAACTTAGCGGAAGGTAAGATTAGTGTGACGACTCCGATCGCTAAGGGTTTGATGGGACACAAGGTAGGAGAGGTGGCACAGATTCAAGTGCCGGCAGGAATCTTAGAATTCGAAATTCTTGAGATTTCGCTATAAGAAATCGTTAAATGGTTAAATAGTTAAAATGGTTTTTATTGCATAAAAACGTTAAACAGTATGACTATTTTCACAAGGATTATAAAGGGTGAGATACCGAGTTATAAGGTAGCGGAAGACGAGAAGCATTATGCGTTCTTGGATATCAACCCGCTGGTAAAAGGTCACACGCTGGTGATCCCTAAGTTGGCTGAACCCGAAGCGGATTATATCTTCGATCTGAGTGACGAGCAGTTACAGGGTCTGATGGTGTTTGCCGCTAAGGTAGCACGCGGTATCAAGGCGGCTACGGGTTGCAAGCGCGTGGGTGTAGCGGTGCTCGGTATGGAGGTCAACCATGTGCATATTCATCTGGTACCGCTCAACAGCGAGAAAGATATGCTGTTCAGTAACCCCAAATTGAGTCTGCCTGCAGAGGAGATGGCGATCATTGCTAACTCAATCGCTGAGGCGATAGATAAGGGTTAATGGATAGTGGTTAATAGTTAGTGGTTAGTGGTTAGTGGAAAAAATGGAGACCTCGATGAGATCTCCATTTTGTTTATTTTTCTATCGGAAGGATTCGTATGATTTTGGCAGGTGTGCCGTCTCCGAAGCAGAGATAGCCCGTTTCGAACTGTCGGATACAACCTTTGGGTTTGATGAACTCCACACCTTCCAGTTTCAACTCGCCTACCCGGACTGCTATCGGAGCAGTTGTCACTTCCGCCAATAAGGTTCCTGATTCGATGGTCAGCGTACCGACACATTCCAAGGCGTACATCTCTTTCTGCGAATTGCGGGAAAGGAGGTTAAGTGTTGTCTGTGCGCCTATATAGAGGGACGGGCAGAGGAGCGCCGAACCGCTGATATTGGACGTGATGCCGAGCGTATAAGCCCCGTCCGATACCACACGAAGCATATTACGACTCCGGACAGACGCTTTGATCTGCGCATTACCTTCCAAACGGATGATGAAAGGTTCCTGCTTGGTGTCAATCGTCACAATACCTTTGCTCAACGAATACGCAAAACCTTCCTGCAGGACGAGCGTGTTCGTATTAGGGGCATACGACGCTTTGCCGTCACCGAAGATGTCATCTTTGTTTGCGGACGTCACTTCTACATTACCGAACTGTATGCCGTAGTTCTCAGCGGCATAGGTCATTGTCATGCAGCACAAGGCTGCCAATAAAAGGAAACTCTTTTTCATGATGTTTGTATTATCTTCTCTAATTCACTCAGATTATAATCTTTCTTACCGGACCGGAGGGCATAGGCGAGCATGTCGCAGAACTGCTTTGTGTTCATCGGCCTGCCGAAAGGCGTGAACGTACGTTCGCTTTTCCAATCATCAGCATAGGCAGCGATCACCGCTCCGTTCGTTCCGTGGATACGCAGTTTGGCTTGTCTGCGGAGGTAGTACCCGGGAATGAAGAGATAGAGTGCGTTCGCTTCTTCTACATTATCGCAGAGGATGTATTTATGTCCATCGACGATGATATAGAGTATCTCGTGCTCGTAGTGGTACTGCTCGCGTCCGCCGGGTTCATCGCCGTAACGGCCGAACTCAATGCTTTTTGCCTCATACCATACTTCGCGTGCCTCGTAGCGTGTCCGTTCATCCACCTTACGCTCCAAGTCATCTATCTGCCAGTCGTAACCGTCTTCGATAGCCGTTGTCAGCATCAAGCAGAAATGCTTTGCATCATGGTTTCTACCCGTGATCGTGGAGCACTTATAGTTCGGATTCTTGCGGAACTGTCCGCATTCGTACTCGATATCGAAGGCATTATGGATGTAGCATACTGCTTCGCCTGCTTTCAGAATGATGACCATCGGTTCATGGCCGTCCACCGAGAAACGATAGGTAGTACCGTTATAGCGCAGCGCCAGCCCGTCGGGTTCATAAAAGAGCTTACGCGAACCGTCCATGTAGATAACGTTGGACGGTTTGGGCTCAGGTTTTGGTGCAGGTTTTGGTGTAGGTTTGGGCGCAGGCTTAGGCTCGGCCTTCTGTTCAGGCTCGGCTTTCTGCGCTTTCTCCTTCTTGCGCTCACGGAGGTACAGCACAAGCGTCACGATGATCACTATCCAAAGAATCGTTATCATGGACAAGTGGTTAGAAGGTTAGCACACACCCATTCCTCATCGATCCAACCTACCGCGCGTTCAAAACCGTCTTCTTCGATCGTGCAGAAGAGTCGGCGACTCTGCGGGTCGGCGTCCAGCACGCGGAGCGAACACTCTTTGGTGATTTTGCTCTGCACTTTCTTGCCGTACGAGTTCTCGTAGCACTTGATCGTCTGACCGCCGTAGTTACGGGTCATGAAACTGATCGAATCGGTCCAGATGATGGGGTAGCGCATCCCGGCAAAGGGGTCACGGTAGCGTGAGGCGGCAGGAACGGGTTCGCCATCTTCATCCTCTTCGGCCAGATAGATCGTCTCTTCTTCGTCCAGACACCAGTGACTGAGTACCACCCACCAGCCGTTACGCAGCGGATAGAGACTGCCCTCAAACGCATAGCCCATATAGTCAAAGCATAGTCCGAAGGCACGCTCTTCGTTGATACCTTCCGGCAATGCTTTGAGTTCACCTACCGGCACGGTTGTCCAATAATAGACTTCTCGTCCTTCGCCCTGCGCGATGAGATCGCTGCCCAATACCAAGGAGTCGGCGGGCGTCCATTCATACAGTATCTCGTCATCCACCCATGAACGGAAGGCGGTCATGTTGCCGTCTTGGTCAAAGTCATATCGGTTGCCCCATGCGCGGTTGTCTGCAGTCCAATGATGCATCACAGCCTTCACACCGACGGGCAGGTCAAAGAGGTCGATGTCCTTATAATATTTTATTTCGCGCACCCGCACACTCGCGCACGTATAACCGTCCTCGCTCGTATGTACCTGCTCAAACCAGTTGCCGTACCGGTCGTAACGGATACCGAAATACTCACTCATCTCCCCTTTCTCGTGCCATTGAGAAAAACAGAAGGTCGTATCGCCGTATTCTTTCTCGGCTTGGTCACGGAAGTTGGCTTCTTTGTTCTGCCGCGGGAAGAGTTCGAGCGTCAGATCCGCATAGTCATCCACCGTATTATAATCGGCGTGATAGGTCTCGAGGAACTGTATCTTGCCTTGTTCATCATACGCGTAGCGGTAGTGTGCCCAGAGCCCGAACACACAACCGCCGTTCTCGAAGAAAGGATGGGTGTATTCGATATACTCCGTCAACCGTCCCTGCTTATCGAAGCGCCATGTGGTCTTGCCGTAGTCGTTATAGTCGTATTCCGTCACTTCGGCAACCGGTCCGCGCAGTGCAAACCATGCCATATGGTCCTCGGGTATATAATCACGGGGAATAGGGATCTCCTGCGCTGACAATGCCAGTCCAGCACACAGCGCCGTTACTATGAGCAAAAACCGTCTCATTACACATCGCGTACCAATCGTACCGCGCAACCGAAATGACGCCCGTACGGTTCACCAACAGTGGAGAAGTATCCTTCTCCGTCTTCATCATCGCGGGAAGAGTAGAACTCGACGATCACACAACCTTTAGCCAAACCCGTTGATCCTTCTACCTGACTCGTGGCAGTATGATACCAACCCGTCGTCTCAGTCTTACGGGAAGTTCCTTCGCGACGACCCGCGGCAGGCAAAAACAGAATACCATTGTCGGTCAGGTATTTCTCGTCCTTTACCGTTTTATGAAGATAGTCGTCCATGGAGATCTCTTTCGCATCTACCGGGAATCCTTTGGGGAAAATCAACAACCCTTGTACACCGCATACCGTGGCTAAGGTATATTGGTGATTTTCGAAAAGAGGGAACCAATCTACTGATTCCAATAACCGCCATTTATAGGACGGATCGGGGTTGTTCTTGATCTTGCTACTATTATAGACACCCCAGTCGTAACTGGCATAACTGCCTGTGAGGTCATGGTTGCCCTGCGGACCATATTGCTCATTATCCATGGAGGTGTGGTACGGCAAGCAGGACATATAGCCCGAAGTGCCCCAACCGAAGAGGTCGATCCACCCGTTGTAGGTAGAGGATATCTTATTGTTATCTGCACCAATCATGGTGTACTGGTGTTCCGCAAAACGCCATTCGTTCTTTGCAGGGTTGTACTGCAGGTTACCCGGCGCAAAGACCACTTTTACTCCGCCTCCAAGATCGAAGTACGGACCGTCGTATTTGTTGTTGCCGCTCCCCTCTTCGTTTCCTCCTTCGTTACCGCCGTTATTACCGCCGTTTCCTCCGGAACCGCTACCCGAACCGCTCTCGTCCTTGTCGTTCGCTTCTTGGTGCACATAGGTATAGACGGAACTACTCGTACTGCGTATAACGATTGCTGCAGTACGGGCAGCCTTACGGGGGTTCTTGGCAACCGACACGGTGATCTTACTGTCGCCTTTGCCGAACGAGGGTCTGAGTGTGACCCATGCCGAATCGCACTCTGCCGTCCATGAGGGGTCGTTGTCTGTTATCACGAGGGAGATCGTGTACGATGCGCCTGCTGCAGGCACTTCCTGTTTGGCGGGTGTAACCAACATCGTGTCCGATAAGTTACATGCCGCAAATGCCATCATCGGCATCACTAACCATAAAAACTTCTTGAACATAATTATCAATTTTTCAATTGTCAATTATTAATTACCAAATCGATACGCGCTCTTCGGGTGCGACGTACAGGGGGGATTCCGATGTGACGTTCCATGCTTCGTACCAAGCGTTGATCTGGGGCAGGGCACCGTTCACGCGCCAGCGACCGAGCGAGTGGGGGTCGGACTTGGTGCGCTGGAGGATTTCCTCCGGGCGTATGTTAGCCGCCCAAACGTTTGCGTACGCTAAGAAGAAACGCTGTGCAGGGGTGAAACCGTCACGGGTGGTCAGGCGCTCTGCTTCGGGTTTGGCTTCTTCGTTGAGGCAGAAAGCGAGGTACGACACTTGCAAACCTCCGTGGTCGGCTATGTTCTCTCCGAGCGTGAAGGCACCGTTCGCGTGAACGCCGGGCGCTACTTCGATACGGTTGAACGCCTCTTCCATCACTTTGGTGCGGGCATCGAAAGATGCTTTGTCTTCGTCTGTCCACCAGTTGAGCATGTTTCCGTCCTTATCGAACTGACATCCCTGGTCATCGAAGCCGTGGGTCATCTCATGTCCGATGACTACACCGATCGCGCCGTAGTTGAACGCATCGTCGGCACTCATGTCAAAGAACGGATATTGGAGGATGCCGGCAGGGAAACAGATCTCGTTGGACGATGGGTTGTAGTAGGCATTGACCGTCTGCGGCGTCATGTACCATTTGGCTTTGTCCACGGGTTTGCCGAGGTAGCTGAGGCTGTAGCCTTGCTCGAACTTAGCTGCGCGTTGGAGGTTAGCGTAGTAAGTGTCGGCCGGGTTGATGTTGAGGGCTGTATAGTCCCGCCATTTATCGGGATAACCGATCTTGATGGTCATGGCGTTCAGTTTCTCGAGTGCCTTCGCTTTAGTGGCATCCGACATCCAAGCAAGGTTCTCGATACGAATGCCGAGTGCGCGCTGGAGGTTCTTTACGAGCGCCAGCATACGCGCTTTGTTCTCTTCGGGGAAATACTTCGCCACGTACATCTGTCCTACGGCTTCGCCGAGCGTTCCGTTAACGATGTTAACCGCCCGTTTCCAAAGCGGTTTAGGTTCTTCGGTTCCGGAGAGCACACGGCCGTAGAAATCAAAAGTGGTCATGTAAATCTCGGTGGTGAGGTACGACGAAGCGCCTTCGATGACTTGCCATGCGAAGAGGGTCTTGAGGTCCTCCAGCGGTTCGTCGGCGAGCATGCGACCTGCTTCCTGGATATGCGGTATCTGACCGATGGAGAGGCTGTCCAGTTCAACGTTCATCGCTGCGAAATACTCCCGCCAGTTGAGTTGGGGCACGAGGGTTTGCAGTTCGTCGATGGACATCTTGTTGTAGTTACGAATCGGGTCACGGAGTTCCACATTCGAGTAAGCGGCCTTCGCCAGACGTGTCTCCATGCGGAGAACGGTCTGTGCGCGTTCGGCAGCCTTGTCAAAACCGAAGAGTCCGAACAGTTTCTCTACGTATGCCACGTACGCCTCGCGAACCGAGCGTGTGTGCTCGTCTTCGTCGATATAGTACTCTTTCTCGCCGAGGGAGAAACCGGCTTGGTACTCATTGAGGATGTTCATGGACGAGTTCATCGCGTCAGCGTCCACGTACATCGCCCATAACTGGTAGTCCATCGCCTTACCGAGCACGCGGGACAGCTCGTCGCGCGAGGAGATAGCGGCTATCTCATTGAGGGTAGGGAGAACAGGCGCAATGCCTTCCTTATCACGGCGCGCAGTGTCCATGGCGAGGTTGTAGATATCGCCTATTTTCTGGGCTACCGAACCCTGCGGATGCTGCTTGGTAGCAATGTCCTGAATGAGTCCGTTGACCTGCTCAAGGTTGTTGAGTGCGAGTTTGTCGAACGAACCGAAGCGACTGTATTCGGCAGTGAGCGGGTTGTTGCGTTGCCATCCGCCGGTTGCGAACTGGTAGAAATCATTCTGTGCCACGAAGGTGGTATCTAAGTTCTCGAGGTGGATACCGGTGGTCTGTTTTGGGTTTGCAAAAGCTGTTGTCATAAGGGCTAATGATGCCAAAAATAAAAGGGATTTTTTCATATGTTTGTTTTTTTGTCTTTATCGCAGATGTCGAGGAGGCTGCAGTCGGAGCAGGCGGTCTCACAGACCGTTTCACTGTTAGAAGTGAGACCGGCTTCGCCTGTTAGACCGTCCTTCGGACTGTTAGACTTCCGCTTCTTAAGGCGTTCGTTGATCTCGATGAGGGTGAGGATGACGAGCGCCATGACTATGAAGGCTATCAGGGCTTTCATGATTCAAAATCCTCTACGCGGTCTTCTTCGATGACGAGGTTGTCGATGATGAACTGTTGGCGTTCGGTGGTGTTCTTACCCATGTAATAAGCGAGCAGTTCGTTGACCGCATCTTCCTTGCGGAGCGTGACCTGGTCGAGACGTATACCTGCTCCTATGAAGCCTTTGAACTCATCGGGTGAGATCTCTCCGAGTCCTTTGAATCGTGTGATCTCGGGGTTCTTGATCTTGTTCATCGCCTTGACGCGTTCCTCTTCGGAGTAGCAGTAGATGGTCTGGTTCTTGTCCTTGACGCGGAAGAGGGGCGTTTGGAGGATATAAACATGCCCTTTCTTAACGAGGTCGGGGAAGAACTGGAGGAAGAAAGTGAGCATCAAGAGGCGAATGTGCATACCATCGACATCCGCATCGGTAGCGATGATCACTTTGTTGTAACGCAGTTCGTCGAGTCCGTCTTCGATATTAAGCGCCGACTGCAGGCAGTTGAACTCTTCGTTCTCATAGACCACGGATTTGCTCAGGCCGTAACTGTTAAGCGGTTTACCGCGGAGCGAGAAGACGGCTTGTGTGCGGACGTCACGGCTCTTGGTGATCGAACCCGAAGCAGAGAGACCCTCGGTGATGAAGATACAGGACTCAAGACGCAGGTCGTCGTCCGCATCTTTGGCGCTCTTGACGGCTTTGGCATCGTTGAGGTGGATCTGGCAGTCACGCAGTTTGGGGTTGTTGACGAGGTTCTTCTTCGCCCTTTCGCGTGCAGCTTTGGTGACACCCGCTATCGCTTTGCGCTCTTTCTCGGAGTCTTGGATCTTCTGCAGCATCACCTCCACCGTCTGCGGGTTCTTATGGAGGTAGTTGTCCAGTTGCTGCTTGACGAAGTCATTGACGAACTTATTGATACCGACACCGCCGGTAGGGCTCATATCTTTAGAGCCGAGTTTGACTTTGGTCTGGGACTCAAAGACGGGTTCTTCGACGTTGATAGCGATCGCACCTACGACACCGTTTCGGATGTCCGCCAGTTCCTGGTTCTTGTTGAAGAACTCCTTGATAGTGCGCCCTATCGCTTCGCGATAAGCGGCTTGGTGCGTACCGCCTTGGATGGTGTGCTGGCCGTTGACGAAGGAGAAATACTCATCACCGTTCTGGTCGGTGTGAGTAAGCGCTATCTCAATATCTTCGCCTTTGAGGTGGATAATCGGGTATAGCGGGTTGACGGTCATGTTCTCCGTGAGGAGGTCCAAAAGACCGTTCTTGGACACAAATTTCTTCCCGTTATAGACCAGCGTAAGACCCGTGTTGAGGTAAGCGTAGTTACGCAGCAGTTCCTCGATATAATCATCGCGGAAATGGTAGTTCTCAAAGAGCCCTTTGCTGTCGTCGGGCACGAACTCGATGATCGTACCGCGTTTCTCGGGTCCGTTATAGTCTTGGATATCGGTGTCGGAGGTCAACTTACCCTGCGCGAACTCAGCCCGACGCATTTTCCCTTCGCGGTAGGACTCTACGGCAAAGAAGGAAGAGAGGGCATTGACGGCTTTCGTACCGACACCGTTCAAGCCGACAGATTTCTTGAAGGCTTTGCTGTCGTACTTACCGCCGGTATTGAGGATGCTGACCACTTCCACCAGTTTGCCCAGAGGGATGCCGCGTCCGTAGTCGCGTACGCGTACCCGACCGTCTTGGACATCCACCTCGATGACCTTTCCTTCGCCCATACGGAACTCATCAATCGAGTTGTCGATACTCTCTTTGATGAGCACGTAGATACCATCGTCGGAGTGAGAGCCGTCGCCTAACTTACCGATATACATACCCGGGCGACGCCGGATATGCTCCATGTCATCCAAATGGATGATGTTTTCTTCGCCGTATGAAACGGCTGCTGTTTTTATCTCGTTTTCGTCTGTCATATTCAGAAATCAACCATACATTCGAAGTTCGAATCTTGTTCGTGGAGGGGGCTCCACAGTTGTGCAAAGAACGGATTGCGTTTGGCTTCCGCATCCCATGCCCAAGGACGGGGGGATAATTGGTAATTGGTAATTGATAATTGGTAATTATCCTTATATGGGAAGGGGAAGCAGTCGGGACACCAGTGACCGCCGAGGAGGATAAGTCGGCGGGAGGCCTTGAAGGTATGTCCCTGAGCGCATTGCCATGTGTCGTCACCAAGGTATTTACCGCCACGGAACGCTGCGGCTTTATTCAGTTCGGCATCGGTGAGTTTGTCGATGGGTTTGGACTCATCGTATCCGTGGTCGAGCAGAACGGGTGTCTCGCTGTTATGGCTTACGTCGAAATGCTTCCAATCGGGGATGGCACGATAGGCTTCGAGCGAACCGTAATAGGTATGAATCTTGGGTTCAACCTTGTTCTTGATCCACCATTGTGTGCCGTGCGTCTTGCTGTTGGCCATAAACCACATAGCTGCTTTGACGCAATGCGGGAAGAGTTTGGCGATGCGGGTCTTGGCTGCGAACTTGATGCCCCAGGGTAGGGATTGAGCCTTTGCCATTTGCGCGAAATAGTCCTTAACGGGCACGTTCGCACGGAAATGGAGGAGTTCTTCCAGTTTGTCTCCGTCAATGTACCACATGCCGTGGAAATTACGGGTAGTGAACCAATTGGCATTGAATATCTTCTCTGGTTTGGGACAACCGATTGCTTCGAGCAGCAGGCACTCGAACTCGTAGTTGGAGAGTCGATACTGGGCGCCTGAACCGATGTTATAGTAGTTATTCCAGAATTCTGCAGGCACCTCAGGTCGGCACACGCGTTCGAGTAATCGTCCGCTGTCTTCTACCGTAGCCCACTCGAGTACGCCACGAATCGGCACATGGAACATGATCGGGTCGTAGTTCTTGAGGATCGCCGGGTAGAGGATACCTGACTGCCGCAGGGAAGCCCAAGTCTTGATGCCGGAGTCGGTGATGATTCGTTCGGCGAGCGCTTTGGTGATGCCGTAATGGTCGTAGGCTGAGACACATATGGGGTCACCTGCCCGTCCCCAGTGAAGGGGTTCGCGACGGTCGCCCATTTGGGCTACCGAACCGACATAGACCACTTTGGGTTGGTGGTCGGCAGGTTGTGCGAGGATGGCTTTGGTGACGTTCTCGGCTGCACTGATGTTGGTGCGCAGCGTTGCTTTGGGACGATAGTCCGCTTGCGGCGATACCATACCGCCTACATGGAGCACAATGTCGGAACCGGTAACGCCTTTCAGTACGTCTTCGTATTTGGTGAGGTCACCCCATATAACGGTTAGGGGTGAGGGGTTAGCGGTTAGGGGAGCAAGGAGTTCCTTGTTCTTCTTGGACGGGCGGGCAAGGATACGCAAGTCGTACCTGTCCGGGTATTTGAGGATCTCCGTCATTCCGGCAAATCCCATAGTGCCTGTAGCGCCGGTTAAAAATATAATGGTCTTTTTCATTTACGATTTATGATTTGTGATTTGTTGTTTTCGTTTTCATCCAGGAGAATAGTTTGTCCATGCGCTCTTTGAGTTGTAATTTTACTCCTTCGCGCCATAGAGCCTCTTCTTCCGCCTCGGTGATCATCTGTTGATACCCGGCTTCGGCATCTTTGTCGGAGATGACGAGTAACTGATCGCCGATATGTAACTCGCTTGTGCCGGAAGGAACAAAGAAATCATCGCCCCGACGCACCATGATCACTAAGGTACGCGGTGGAATAGGTAACTCGCGCAGGGTATGCCCATTTTTTAACATCTTATCTGTCACTTCTACTTCGCGTGCACTCGACTGAATCTCTTCCGGAAGGTCCATGTCAAAATGTTCCAATGATCGTTCTTCGTGTGGAGGTGTATCCAGATTGAGCTTTTGTGCTACAGCGGTCAAGGTTGTTCCTTGCGTCAGCAACGACACAATTGTGCAGAGGAACACTACATTGAAGATCATCTCTGCGTACGGAACGCCGTTTGCTTTGCACATGATGGCGAAGATGATGGGTACTGCCCCCTTTAGCCCGACCCAACTGAGCAGTAGTTTATCCCGCTGATGATATTTTCTGAACGGCAACATACAGAGCCAGACAGATAGCGGGCGCGAGATACAGATCATGACGATACTGATGATGAGGCAGGGTAACCATACCTGATAGTTGAGGAGTTCAAGCGGTTGAACCATCAAACCGAGCATCAAGAACATCACCAATTGGCTGAGCCAGGTCAAGCCGTTGAAGAATGATTTGGTTTGGCGTTTGCGGGTGAACTTATTATTACCGATGATCAAACCGCCTACATAGACAGCGAGATAGGTATTGCCTTGCAGGTAATAGGTGATGGAGAAGATGAAGATACAGGCAGTGAGCACCATGATGGGGTAGAGTGCTTCGTTGCCCAATTTGACGCGTCGCATCAGTTGGACGAGTCCTTGTCCGAAAGCGAATCCGAGAACGGTTCCCATGACGAGTTGAATCACGATCGTCTGGATGATAGGTAGCGCATCAACATCGCCGTTACCTCCTGTCCCCTGCAGACTCAGAACGATGCCGATGAGTGTTGTCGTCAGTACATATGCCATAGGGTCGTTTGCGCCCGACTCCAATTCTAATAAAGGACGCAGATTATGCCTCAACCCGATGCCGTTTGTGCGCAAGATAGAAAACACACTTGCGCTGTCCGTACTCGACATCGTAGCGGCCATCAAAAGAGCCAGCCAGATAGAAACCGTCATTACTGCGTTGATCCAACCGAAGATATAATAAATCAATACTCCTGTGATTGCGCAGGTAAAGAGCACACCTAAGGTTGCTAAGGTGACACCCGGCCACAGGACAGATTTGATATCGCTCAGTTTTGTTTCCATACCACCGGAGAAGAGGATGATACACATCGCTAAGGTACTAATTGCCTGCGCCGTTCCTGTCTCTATTGTCACACCTTTGGCGCCAAACAAACCCGCTATACCTTGCGGACCAAACAGCATACCTACCGCCAAAAAAAGCAGTAAGGCCGGAACTCCGTATTTATAACCTATCTTGTCGGCAAAGATGCTGACGAAGAACAGGAGGGATAATATGAGTAGGATAAATTCGACTTGCATGGGGTACGGCTTAGGGGTTAGTGGTTAGTGGTTAGGGGTTAGAAGGAACTCATCAATGATCTTGACTATTTCCTCTTTGGGGTAGAGTCCTTTGAGTAACAGGGGTTTGCCTTCGGTAGGGATATAGAGTACCTGCGGGATAGAACTGATGTTGAACACGTACGCCAGTTCGCGTTCGCGTTCGGTGTCAGCTTTGTAGAACGTCACTTGGTCGCAGTAGGTCTGACTGAGTTCTTCCATGATCGGTGCAAGCCGTTTGCAAGGTCCGCACCAAGTGGTATAGAAATCTATGACGCAGGGTTTGGTGCCTTTGTATTTCCAATCGCGTTCAGTGGTATAGTCGAAGATCCGTGAACGGAACTGCTCCGAGGTGATATACACAACGTCCTCCGCCCAAGTTGTGCAGGCCATCAAGAGGCCTATTATTCCTATTTGAAATCGTTTACGCATATTACTCCAAATTAAAATCGGGTGCAAAGGTACAAAAAATTTTTCATATACGCAAGCCTGCGCGCGTTTTTTAATGATAAAAATGCTTATAGACGCAAAAAAGAGACCCGAAAGTCTCTTTTCTGTGGTGCCACCGAGAATCGAACTAGGGACACAAGGATTTTCAGTCCTTTGCTCTACCAACTGAGCTATGGCACCGTGCTTTTCATCAAAAGCGGGTGCAAAGGTACTGCTTTTTTTTGAATTGACCAAATTTTTTTGCATTTTTTTTGCATAAATGCGTATTTTTTTGTAATTTTGCGCCAAATTTGGTTGAATTATGACGTTAAAAGTGATTGCATATGCCCGAAACGGGCACACGGACAAGTTCGGTATTCCGCGACAAAGCAGGGATGAAAGTCCGATATTGACGCGTATTGTTTTTGAACCGGAATATAGGGTGAAAGAGGCGCTTCGGGGGATCGAGGGGTATAGCCATTTATGGTTGATTTGGGGCTTTAGCGAGAATAGAGTACAGAATACAGACCGCAGCGCTGACAGAATACAGACCGATAATGAATGGCATCCGACAGTGCGGCCGCCGCGGTTAGGCGGGAACAAGCGGGTAGGGGTGTTTGCGACGAGGAGTCCGTTTCGACCTAATCCCATAGGATTAAGCAGTGTGCGATTGGTGAGGATAGAAGACGGGGATTTGATTGTGAGCGGCGCGGACGTGTTGGACGGAACGCCGATATACGATATCAAGCCGTATTTGAGTTTTTCGGACAGTCATGAAGACGCTCAAAACGGCTTTGCAGAAGAGACAAAAAACAGAACATTAGAGGTAGAATTGACGACAGGTATTGACCACGTATTGACCACGTATCAACCAGGTACTAACCCCGTGTCGGAAATATGCTACATTTTGAGTCAGGATCCACGTCCCGGATATCAGGATGATCCGGAGCGGGAGTATAAGTTGGATTATGCGGGATTTACGGTGACGTTCACGGTGGAAGGACAAAAAGTGTTTGTAAAGAAAATCGAAAAAAAATAAAAAATACGCCTTTTTCATAAAAAAAAGTGTCGCGCGCTTGCGTATATCAAAAAAAAGTTGTAAATTTGCGCCGTTTTTTGAGAAAGAAAGGAAATAAACCATGAAAAGAATTCTTATTTGTTTGCTTACCGTTTCGTTTTTTACAGGCGCGCTACGCGCGGAGAACATCGGTGTTCCGGCTCAGTGCGAGGACGTGATGTTGCAGGTTTTTTACTGGGACAGTTATGATGGCAATATGTCATCTACCAAGTACGGTAGAACCAAATGGATAGACCTTATCAAAGAGGTTGATGCTATCAATGCCAATTTTGATTTGGTATGGTTCCCGCCGAGTGCTTCGGGTGGAGGCGTGGGTTATAACCACAAGCAGCTGAGTAACCAGAACAGCGATTGGGGTACCAAGGCTAAGTTGGTCGAGTTGATGGACGCCTTGCATAAGGGGAATACGAAGATTTTGGGTGATATTGTGATCAATCACCGCGGCAACAAGAGCAGTTGGTGTGATTTCTTTGATGATGACTTCAAGGGGTATGGTCAGTTCCAGTTGTTGCAAAAACATATATGCAAAGGAGACGAGTGCTTTACAAACTCGGAGTCTTCTTGTTACAACGCGGATGCGTCTGAGCGCGGAGCAGCCGACACGGGTAGCAATTTTGAAGGCGGTCGTGATCTGGACCACACCAATCCGTACGTACAGGAATGGGCAAAAGCGTATGTGCAGTGGATGTTGGATTCGATGAAATATGACGGTTTCCGCTATGACATGACCTTGGGCTTTCATGGTCAGTACCTGAAGATGTACAATGAGGCAAGTAAGCCGTATTTGTCCGTTTCGGAGTTGTGGGAAGGTATCGAGCGTCAGAAAAAGCACTTGGAGGAAACGGGATACAATACGATGATTTTTGACTTTCAGCAGAAGTATGAGTTGCATAAGGCGATCGTGAACGGCAGTTACAGTAAGTTGATGAAGAACGCTAACTCGTTCCGCGGTCAGGGTCTGGAGCGTTATGCCGTGACCTTCATTGATAACCATGACACGTTTGAGCGTACGGGGTATGGAGATAACCAGTACGGTGGTCAGAATTGCGATTTGAATAACGCTGCGAAGAAAGCGCAGATTCTGCAGGCTTATGCTTATATCTTGGCGATGCCGGGTGTGCCGTGTGTGTTCTGGCCGCATTGGTACAAGTACAAAGACGAGATCAATAAATTCATTGCGATCCGTAAGATGGCAGGTATTCACTCGGAGTCGAAAGTGACGGACGAGGCGTACGTGCAAGGCGGATATACGGGAACCGTGGAGGGTAAAAAGCACAAAGTTATTATCCGTTTGGGTAAGAACCGCGATATGAACGCTCCGACGGGTTACGGATGTTGTGCTGAAGGCAATTACTACAGTATCTATGTAGAAGGAGTGGAAGGAATTGAGACGGTTAGTGGTGAGGGGTTAGTGGTTAGTGGTGAAAAGTTCCTCAAGGACGGCAAACTCTATATCCGCGTGGGAGAGAAAGTTTATGATGTACAGGGTAGACCAATAAACGAATAAACCAATAAACAAATTAACAAAATAATTTATACAATGAGAAAAACAATTGCATTTTTGATGGCTGTGTTGTGCGTGACGATGGTGTACGCGCAGTATGGTATTTTGGTGAACGGCAAGACGTATTTTGCCGCTGAGTACAAGGGTCCTGACGGACAGGGCGAAGGATTTGAGGAGTATCTGGCGCACGTTGGAGTTAAGTCCGGCGATTATTGCCAGTTGTATGATGCGGGCAACAAAGCGGCCTGGGTAGTGGATGTGAACAAGTATTCCGAGCAGGGTTTCACCCGTGACGGAGACAAGATCAAAGTGTCTGTGGACGGTTGCTATGACTTCTACATCAAGTTGAAGTACGAGGCAGATGAGTTGTATGTAGGTAAGGGCTCAAACTGCGGTGAAGGTGAAGACAAAGACAAGATCACTCCGACGTACGGAACGGCTGTTCCGGGTAACTGTCCGGACGTGATGTTCCAGTGCTTCTACTGGGATAGTTACGAAGACAAAGGTTATGGTCGTACCAAATGGAAAGACTTGCTGGACGGTCAGGCCGCAGAGATCGGTCAATGGTTTGACTTGGTATGGTTACCGCCTATGTCGAAAGCCTCAGGAGGAACGGGATACCACCCGATTTGTTATAGTAATCTGGACAGCGATTGGGGAACGAAAGCTAATCTGCAGGCGCTGATTTCCACGCTGCACGTGAATGGTGCGAAAGTGGTTGCTGATATCGTGATTAACCACGCAGACGGTAAAGCCAGTTGGTGTAAGTTTGCTGAGATGGATTTCGGTTCGTACGGTAAGTTCCAACCCGATGCATCATGGATATGCAAGACCGATGAGATGAATTTCAGTGGTGACGCAGGTGACTGCAAAGGCAAGGCAACGGGTGACAATGATGACGGTTATGGCGACGAGGCCAACTATGAAGCTTCTCGCGACTGGGATCATAATAGTGAAAAAGTGCGTCAGATGTTCCGCGCTTACCTGAAATGGTTGCGCAATGATGTGCACGTTGAGGGTTTCCGTTATGACTATTGCAAAGGTTTCCATAACTCGCATATCAATGACTATAACAAGGCAGCAGGTGCTTATTTCTCGGTGATGGAGATGTGGGACGGTAACCCCGATGTACTGCAGTCGCACTTGAATGATGCTGGTTGGAACACCTTGACGTTTGACTTCGCAACCAAGTACCAGGCGTTTAATCAGGGTATAGCATCCGATAACTACTGCGGCTTGAAGGGTTCAGGTCTGTTAGGCGCAGGTAAAAGTAAGTTCGCTGTGACTTTCTTGGATAGTCACGACTCGTTCCAGCGCGACGATAATGAGTTCTGCGGTTCTGGTAACTCAATGACGGTATGTAAGGATAAGATCCTGCAATGCTATGCCTATATGCTGTCGATGCCGGGTATCCCGTGTGTGTTCTATCCGCACTGGGTGAAGTTCAAAGAGCAGTTGAAGCCGATGATCAATGCCCGTTACAAAGCAGGCGTACATAGCGAGAGTGCTGTGAGCGATGAGTGCGGAAACGGTTTCTATAAAGCAACGATTACCGGTACGAACGGTGAGATCCGCGTGCTGGTTGGTCCTAACTCGGGTTATAATGATACTCCTGCCGGCTTCACCAAAGCGGTTACAGGCGTGAACTACGGTGTTTATTATAAGACCACCGCTGCTCGAGGCGATAAGGACAAAGAGCGTAAGGCGCAAGGAATTGAGATAGTCGAAAGTCAAAAGTCGAAAGTCGAAAGTGGGGTTAAGTTCATGGAGAACGGTAAACTCTATATCCGTTGCGGTGAAAAAGTGTACGACGCGCAAGGACGATTGGTGAAGTGAGAAGTGAGAAGTGAGAAGTGAGACGGATCTTAGCTTTCATAGTATGTATGTGGAGTGGTTTGGTCATGATGGCTGAACCGTTCTACGTGCGTATCAACGGTTCGCGTGATGTAGCGGCCGTGAACACGGGAGTCAAAGATTTTCAGGAACGGGTGCAGTATGCGGCGATGAACGTCCAACTGGCAGCCGGAGACAAGTTGACTTGTTACGACGCGGGTTCGGGTAGTGCATGGAACATAAGCGTGATTGATCCTTATGGTGCGTATCAGAACTTCGCAACAGGCAGCGAGGCATTGAGTTGTAACAAAGCCGGTACCTATAACGTCTATATCAAGATGAAGATGAATGACGATATGTGGTATATCGAGGCTTCTGACGGCAGTACACCTACACCGGTGACACCGACCGACTACGATACAGCCGTTCCGGATCAATGTGAGGATGTGATGCTGCAGGCTTTCTATTGGGACAGCCAGCAGGACAAAGGGTATGGCGATACGCGTTGGTACTCGCTTACCGGACAAGCCTCCGAGATCGGTTCGTATTTCTCGCTGGTATGGCTACCGCCCAGTTGTGAGTCAACCGGAGGATTGGGATATATCGCCAAGTGTTACAGCAACCAGAACTCGTCGCTGGGTAGCGAGCAGGAACTGCGTTCGCTGCTGGCGGCCTTCCATGCGAAAGGCACGCGTGTGCTGGCGGATATCGTCATTAACCACTGCGGCAACCGCAGTTCATGGTGCGATTTCAATGCGCTTAATTTCGGTACGTACGGTACGTTCCAACCGAGTTCTCAATGGATCACCTCCAATGATGAGGCGAACGGTCACGGATGTCAGTTGGGTAGCAATGCCGATGACGGACAGCACGAACCGAACTACGGTGCGGCGCGCGATTGGGACCATAAGAACAGTGACGTGCAGAACATGTGCAAGGCGTACACCAAATGGATGAAGAACACGATCGGGTATGACGGATTCCGGTATGACTACTGCGGCGGTTTTCACACGAAGCATATCAATGAATACAACAGCGCTTCGAAACCTTATTTCTCGGTGATGGAGTACTGGTACGGAGATGCGGCGGAGTTGAAGACGCGTATTGATGATGCGGGTAAGAACACGCTGACCTTCGATTTCGCGATGAAGTACAACACCTTACGGGACGGTATCTTCAAAAAGAGTTATACCAAGTGCCTTAAGGCGGGTCTGCGCGGAAAAGGGTATAGCAAGTATGCCGTGACTTTCATTGATAACCACGACACCTTCGCACGCGGGAATGATAACGAGGACGTGGCGAATAAGCGGGACGGGTCGAGTGTGAATGACAAGAGTCTGATGATGCGCTGCAACGCGTATATCCTCTCGATGCCCGGAGTGCCGTGTGTGTTCTGGCCGCATTGGATCAAGTACAAAGCGGAGATCAAGAAGATGATCGATGCGCGTCGCACGGCAGGTATCCATTCGGAGAGTTATGTGAATGAAGAGGCAGGCAGCGATTGGTATCGCGCAACGGTCTATGGCAAGCACGGAACGGTCAAGCTGATGTTAGGTTCGGCGGCTTCCGATGCTACACCGGAAGGATACCAAGAGGCGGTGAAAGGCGCCGACTACGCGATGTATTACAGGTACTCGGGGGAAGGAATTGAGATGGTTAGCGATGAGGAGTTAGTGGTTGGTGGTGTGAAATTTCTCAAGGACGGACAGCTCTTTATCCGCGTAGGAGAGAAAGTTTATGATGTACAGGGTCGACTGGTCAACTGGTCGACTGGTCAACTAACTAATTAACAACAACAATAAAATAAATTTTATACAATGAAAAAGATTTTTACTTTTTGTGCAGCAGTTCTGATGGCTGCAAGCATGTTTGCCGGCAATTACGGCATTTTGGTAAACAATAAGACCTATTTTGCGGGCGAGCAGGTAGATGAGTTTGAGGGTTTCGTGCAGTATCTGGCACATGTGCAGGTGAAGAAAGGCGACAAATGCCAGTTGTGCGATGCCGACAACAGAGCCGTATGGGCAGTAGATATCAATACGCATTCTGTAGCCGGTTTCACGCGTGACGGAGATCATTACAACGCAACCGCTGACGGCTGCTTTGACTTCTACATCAAGTTGAAATACGAGGCAGATGAGTTGTATATCGGTCCGGGTTCGAACTGCGGTAGCGGTGTGGATATCGGCGATCAAGGCGGTCAAGGCGGTCAAGGTGGCCAAGGTGGTCAAGGCGAAGATGCATCCGGTTATTCATTCTATGCAATCGGTTGGATCAACGGCGCTGACTCCGGTGAGTCTGCTTACGATAAGTTCGATGACAAATATAAATTCACGGACGGTAAGTTGACCATCGACTGCAAACAGGGCAGTTATATCGCGATGAAAGACGACTACGGAAACTTCTACTATTCCCGTAAAGCAACAACTATCGCGGATAGCAAAGCGACTCTCGAATGGGCAAACGGCTGGTCGCCCTGTGAGAAATGGGCTATCCCTGAGGGTGTGAACTATATCATTATCCGCAGCATCGCTTTCAAAGGAAAGATTGAGTTGGAGCGCGTGGACAAAGCTACCTATGACGCTTATCATCTCCAGGCTATTGAGAACACCACCGTAACGGAGCAGGCAAAGAAAGTGCTCATTGACGGTGTGCTCTACATCCGCGTGGGTGAGAAACTGTACGATATCCAAGGACAACCTGTTAACAAATAAATTTTATGCGAAAGATTAGTCTTTGCCTTATGACGTTGTTCGCCATCTGCGCGGTTGCGCAGGTGACGACGTCTCCGGCAATCATCGATCCGGGCTACACCGGAAAAATCATCATCACGTTCGACCCTGCCAAGGGTAACGGAGGGATGATGAAAGCCACACAATGTTACACGCACACGGGTTATTGCACCGCAACAGCCGATTGGCAGGGTGTGATCGGTTCGTGGCGTAGTGAGTCTCAACCGCAACTGACCAAGGTAGGCGACAAATGGCAGTTGGAGATCGACAACATGTACGATTTCTATAAGATCCCTGACGGCACGGAGGTCGTTTCGTTGGCGTTCGTCTTCCATGACGGTCCTAACGGTTCGCTCGAAGGAAAGACTGCGTCAGGAGGAGATATCTTTATCTTCATCGGTGAGGATAACTCGGTGGCTGATCCGTGGGATGCGGTTGAAGGCATAACGGCAGAGGAGAAAGCACGTCCGGCAGGTATCGACCAAGGTATCTACTACGGCGATGACGGTACGTCCGTGACGCTCTGTACCTATGCGGCGAGCAAGACCGAGGCTGCCAAGCGCGTGTTCCTGATCGGTGACATGACGGATTGGAAACTGAGCAAAGACTATCAACTATACAAGGACGGAAATTATTTCTGGATCACGCTTACCGACCTGGTGCCGCAGAAAGAGTACTGCTTCCAATATGCGGTTGAGCGTGCAGACGGTGTGAAGAAACAGATTTCGGATCTCTATTCGGAGAAGGTTCTTCACCCTGATGACAAATACGAACCGAAAGAGGTTGACCCGAGCCTTCTCTCGTATCCCAAACGGGGTGCAGACGGCGGGTATGTGACAGTCATCCAGACGCAGAAACCCGCCTTCCAATGGTCGGACGCTACGCTTAACTTCAAGCGTCCGGACAAGAACAACCTCGTGATCTACGAGTTGTGGGTGTATGACTATACCAGAGCGCGCTCGATAGAGGGTGTACGGAGTCGTCTGGACTACTTGCAGCAATTGGGTGTCAATGCGATTGAATTGATGCCGATATGCGAGTTCGACGGCAACTATAACTGGGGTTATTCGCCCAACCATTATTTCGCACCCGACCGTGCGTACGGTTCGGAGACGATGATCAAGACCTTCATTGACGAGTGTCACCAACGCGGCATGGCGGTCATCCTCGATATGGTGTTCAACCATGCGACGGGACTCAACCCGATGAATAAACTCTATCCGTACGGAGCGGACTTCGCTGATAACCCCTGGTTCAATGTGAACGCACCGCATAGCGATAATGTGTATGAGGACTGGAACCACGGTTTCGCACCCGCGCACACGATGTTCACGCGCGCGCTCCAATATTGGTTAAAGGAGTATAAGGTGGATGGTTATCGTCTGGACCTGAGTCACGGACTGTGTTCTGACAAAGCTGGTACGTCTGTGGAGAACCTCAAAGACTACTATGCGAACGGTGTCAAGGCGGTTAGTCCCGATGCCTATATGATCTTGGAGCATTGGGGTGATAAGATGGGTTCCGAGCGACCGAAGCTGATTGAAGAAGGCATGCTGTGCTGGAATAATACGACCAATGCTTACTGCCAGACGTCGATGGGCTGGCTCAAAGACGGTGACAGTTTTGCGGAAGCGAACAAAGACGGTTATGTATCGTATTGCGAGAGTCATGATGAGGAGCGTATGCAGTATAAGTGCTGGCAGTGGGGCAATGCGGATATGCAGACCAACCCCGCTACGCGTATCGCACGCGTGCCGGAAAACGTAGCGTTCAACGTGCTGCTCAACGGCTCGCATATGTTGTGGCAGTTCGAAGAGATCGGATATGATTTCTCAATCAATAGCGAACTGGAGCACCCCTTCAAGTATAATGAGAATTATCGTTGTAACAAGAAGACGCGTCCGGAGGACCAGGGTTATTTCAAGGACGAGAACCGCGTTGCAGCTTATGAGAAATGTGCGCAGACTATTCAACTGCGTACGAAGATTATGCCGGAAGTATTTGCCGGCAACCCCACTGCGCAGGCGATCGGAGGCGGCCTCAAAGTGCGTTCGATCCAATGGGGTAGCGATGTGTATGTGGTAGCTAACTTCTCTGCATTGGAGGAGCAACCTGCTACGTTGCCGGATGGTGCATGGTATGACTATTTGGCAGGAGGAACAAGTGCTTCGGGCGAGATCACGTTGCAACCGGGAGAACTCAAGATCTACACCGGTAAACAAGTGGAACTGCCGAAGATTAATAAGGACCTCGAATCGATGTTGCCGATTGAGATGGTTAGTGATGAGGGGTTAGTGGTTAGGGGAAAGAAGATTCTTCGCAACGGTCAGATCCTCATTCTCCGCGGAGATAAAACATACGACCTTACAGGCCGAAGAGTTGAATAACCCTTTAACGTTTTTCGCAGAAAAACCTCATGTATATCGCGATCGCAGGAAATATCGGAGCAGGTAAGACCACGCTGACGAAAATGTTAGCGAAGTATTACGGGTGGGAACCGCGCTTTGAGAGCGTGAGTTTCAACCCGTATCTGGAGGACTACTACGGCGATATAGAGCGGTGGGCGTTCTGCCTGGAGACCTATTTCCTCAAGGAGCGATTCAAGGACATGCTGGTTGTACAGCAGGCGAGCCACACGATCGTACAGGACCGCTCGATCTTCGAAGGCGTGTATGTGTTCGTACGCAATAACTACGAACGGGGCGATTTGAGTCAACGCGACTTCGAGACGTTCATGGAGCTGTTCGACCTGATGAAATCGCAGATGAAGATGCCGGACATGATGATTTATCTGCGTAAGTCCGTACCGGCACTCATTGCACAGATCCAGAAACGCGGACGCGAATACGAGCAGACGATGCAGATTGACTACCTGATGGGGTTGAACGAGAAATACGAGGATTTTATTTTTAATAAGTACGAAGGTCGCGTGCTGGTCATTGAGTCGGACGGGATGGACTTTGAGAATAACCCCGCTGACTTCCGCAAAGTGATTGATAAAGTCGATGCTGAGCTCTTCGGTCTGTTCAGTGAGAATAATTGGAGTGAAGATATAAGAGTGGAGGGAGAATAACTAACGAATAACGAACGAATAATCAACGAATAACTAACGGTTATACCGTACAAACCATTACAAATATGCATATAGCAGTTGCAGGAAATATCGGATGTGGCAAGACCACACTGACGAATATGTTAGCCAAACATTACGGCTGGGAGCCGCGCTTTGAGAGTGTGGAATATAATCCTTATCTGGCGGATTTCTACGCGGATATGGCACGGTGGTCGTTTAACCTCCAGGTCTATTTTTTGAATAAGCGTTTTAAGGACGTGATCGAGATCGGTAAGTCTGACAAGTATATCATTCAGGACCGCACGATCTATGAGGATGCGCGTATCTTCGCGCCGAACCTGCACGACCAGGGGATGATGTCCGACCGCGATTTTGATAACTACCAGGACCTGTTCGAACTGATGACCTCGCTCGTTAAGATGCCCGATCTGCTTATTTACGTACGCGCGTCTGTGCCTACGCTTGTGGCGCAGATTCAGAAGCGTGCGCGGGGTTATGAGCAACAGATGAAACTGGACTATCTGCAGGGTCTGAATGATAAGTACGAGAACTGGATCAAGGACTATAAGGGCAACCTGCTGATTGTAGAGGGCGACCGGATCAAGTTCGGTGATAACCCCGAAGACTTCCGCTGGGTGACCGACCATATCGATGCCCAACTGTTCGGTCTGTTCCCGTTTGAAGCCGAAGAAAAAACAGGAAAAGAGATATAATTTCAAATTTATAGTTTCAAATTTCAAAATTTTAAGCTTATGAAAAAGTTTTTCTCATTACTGGCATTGATCCTGCTGATGGTGGGATTTGAGGCCCAAGCGAAAGATGTCTATGCCGTAGTCAACGGTAAGAGGATGACCATCAAGTACCTCGACAGCAAGCCTTCCGGCGCTTATACTGTCGATGAATGGACGGCGCACAACGCCAGTACTTTTGTTCCTGATCTTCATGCGACTCTTCAGGATGTGATAGAGACGATTGTGATCGATGGGAGCATGACGGATGCCAAGCCGACAAGTACGAAGTGCTGGTTCTCTAATTTCGTTGCGATCAAGGAGATTGAGAACCTTCCGAATCTGAATACGTCGGCAGTGACCAATATGGACCATATGTTCGCAAGGTGCGGACTGCTGGAAACGATTGATTTGAGCGGATTCAATACCGAGAATGTGAAAGATTTCAGTTGTATGTTTTTCCATTGTACGTCACTCAAGGCACTGGATCTGAGTACGTTCACTACCGCGAATGCGACCTCTCTTTTTTCTATGTTCAACACTTGCTCCAAGTTGAAGAGCCTGAACCTTGCACATTTCAATACGGCGAAGGTGACAAACATGGAATATACGTTTAAAAACTGTGCTTCGCTGGAAGAAGTGAATCTGCGTAATTTTAGTACGGATAAGGTTACCAGTACGCAAGAGATGTTTAACGGTTGTTCCCAACTGCGTACTATCTATTGTATGAATGATTGGACTAACGTATCATACAGTGGGGATATGTTTAAGGGTTGTGCCGCTTTAGTGGGCGGTAAAGACTCCAAGTGTGACGGTGAAAACGATATCAATGGTACTTGCGCACTTGTGGACGGCGTAGGTGACAAGAAAGGTTATTTCACGGCTGTGAAGGAAGTGTATACCGAGTTTGCGGACGGTGTGCTGACGTATAAGTGTGACGATCAGCGTCTGTATAGCGACAAGAAAACAGAGGTGTATGACAACCCGGAAACGCCGCGTTTCTCCGGCTATAATAAAGATGTGACGAGTGCTGTGATTGACCCGTCGATGAAAGACACGAACCTGATATCGACGCGAAAGATGTTCTATGGAACAGGCACCAATCAACTGGCCAATATGACCACGATATCCGGCTTGGAGAACCTGAATACGGAGAATGTGACTGATATGGCCTATATGTTCTATGAGTGTATGGCCCTGGAATCATTGGATTTGAGAGGCTTCAATACCGCTAAAGCGACTACTATTGCATGTATGTTTGACGGCTGCCATGCGCTTAAGGAGTTGGATTTGCGTTCATTCAATACGGCGAATGTAACTATCTTTAATTACATGTTTAACGATTGTAAGGCGTTGGAGAAAGTGGATTTGAGTTCGTTCAATACCGAGAAAGCAAGTAATATGACGTTTATGTTTGCGAACTGCCAATCGCTCAAGGAGTTGGATCTGAGCGGATTCGATACGAAAAAGGTGACCGTTATGAGTAGCATGTTTAATGGCTGTACCGCGTTGGAGAAACTGGACCTGAGCGGATTCGATATTACGAATGTGACTACTATGGAGAAAGCTTTCAACGGCTGCTCTTCGCTGAAGACGATTTACTGTAGCGGCGATTGGCGTTCGAGTACGGCCACGGCTACAGGCCTGTTTACGGGTTGTACGGCACTGGAAGGTGGTAAAAATACGAAATATGATGCAAACAAAGTGAAGAAGGAGTATGCCTGCTGGGATGGTCTGGGCGGTGATCCGGGTTATTTCACGCCCGCTAAGGCGGTGTATGTGGAGTTCGATAATTCTACCAAGGTAATGACCTATCGCTATGACAATAACTGTTATTATAGCACGAAGACTGTCGAGTTGTACGACCCCGATGCATCAGCCTCGTTCTCTGGTTTTGCAGACCAGGTAGAGAAAGCTGTCATCGACCCGAGTATGGCAGAGGCAAAACTGAAAAGTATGGCGCATATGTTCTGCGGAACAGCGTATGACTTTTTCACTAACATGACGGAAATAGAGGGCATGGAAAACCTGAATACCGAGAACGCTACGAGTATGAAGAACATGTTTTATGGATGTACTGCGCTCAAGGCGATTAATCTGAGTGCGATCAAAACCTCGAAGGTGACTGACATGCGAAATCTATTCAATTTGTGCGAGAATTTGGAAACCTTAGACCTAAGCGGATTCGATACGAGAAAGGTGACGGATATGTCATATATGTTCTTGAAATGTAAAAAACTGAAAAGTCTGGATCTAAGCGGATTCAATACCGCGAGTTTGAAAAATATGTGGAAGATGTTCTCCGGCTGCAGTGAACTGACCGAATTGGATCTGAGTTCGTTCTATACTATATATGTGACAAGTTTGTATGCTACGTTCCAAGACTGCGCAAAACTCGAGAAAGTGGATCTCAGTTCGTTCCATACGGCGAATGTGACGTCAATGGAAACCATGTTCCAGAACTGCGCTTCGCTCAAGGAAGTGAACCTAAATAGTTTCAATATGGATAAGGTGACAAGCACGAAGGATATGTTCAATGGTTGCGTGGCCTTGGAGACTATCTATTGCAACGACATCTGGCCGAAACCCACGACGTCCACGAATATGTTCAAGGGTTGTAAGGCACTCGTGGGCGGCAACGAAACCGCTTATTCGGACTCTTATATAGATATCACGTATGCGCGTTTGGACGGTCTGGGTAACCTGCCGGGCTATTTCACGGCTACGGCAGAAGTTTATACGGAGTATGAGGACGGTGTGCTGACGTATCGGTATGACGATCAGCGCCATAAGAGCTATAAGACCGTGGAGAAATATGACCCGAATGCACTACGTTTCGAGGGATATCGCAGCGATATCATCAAAGCGGTGATTGATCCGTCAATGAAAGACGCGAATCTCACAACGACCTCTGCTATGTTCAACGGCATGTACGGTTATTTAGGTTATGGTCTGGATAAACTGGAAACGATAGAGGGCTTGGAGAACCTGAATACGGAGAAGGTGCTGGATATGACTTTTATGTTCATGGAAGCTGCTGAGTTGACAGAACTGGATATGTCGCATTTCAATACGGCGAAAGTTACGAGTATGAGTTATATGTTCAACGCGTGTGAGCGATTGAAAACGGTCGATATCAGTTCGTTCCAAATGGACAACGTGGTGTATGCAAATTCTATGTTTGGTAATTGCACCCGATTGGCAACGATCTACCATAATAGCGATTGGACCAAATCGGATATGACTGCGGACTATATGTTCTCCGGTTGCAAGCGGTTGGTAGGCCGGAGCGGAACGAAATATGATGGTTCCAAGCCGATAGATAATACCTATGCACGTCTGGACGGCGGTAAAAAGAACCCGGGTTATTTCACGGGTGTCTATAGAGTAACACTTGAAGCCGAAAACGGTTCTGCGAACGTCAATGAGAGCGGCGTTAACCTCAATCATGTGCTCGAAGGAACCAAGCTGACTTTCAGCGCTACGCCGAACGAGGGATATGAATTCGATGGATGGACCAATTACAATTCGGGCAGCAGTCTGACCGTGACCGATAATGTGACCGTTACTGCGAACTTCAAGCTGCAGACCTTCACCGTTACCTTCTACGATTGGAATAATACCGTACTCAAAACCGAAACCGTTGAATACGGCAAGGCAGCTACGGCTCCGGAGAACCCGGTACGTGAAGGCTATGAGTTTACGGGTTGGGATACCGATTTCTCGAACGTGAAGAGCGACCTGAAGGTTTATGCGCAGTATAAATCGGCGCAAGGCATCGAGGACGTACAAAGTGACAATGTACAATGTACAAAGGTTTTGCGCAACGGTCAGATCTACATTCTCATTGGCGAGAAGATGTATGACGTAACAGGTAGAATGATCCAATAAAAATATATAATTTTATGAAAAAGTTATTTTCAATATTTGCATTGATCCTGCTGATGGTGGGATTCAAGGCACAAGCGAAAGATGTCTATGCCGTAGTCAGCGGCAAAACGATGACCATCAAGTACCTCGACACGAAGCCTACCGGCGGTTATACTGTCGATGAATGGACGGCGCACGCCGATTATTTTGTTCCTAATCTTCATGCGACGATTCATGATGTGGTAGAGACCATTGTAATCGATTATACCATGAAGGATGTCAAGCCGACAAGCACGTCCTTCTGGTTCTCTAATTTTATTGCGCTCAAGCAAATTCAGAATATACAGTATCTGAATACGTCGGAAGTGGTTGATATGAGCTATATGTTCTATAAGTGTGGATTGTTGGAATCGATTGATTTGAGTGGATTCAATACCGACAATGTGACGACTTTCCAATGTCTGTTTCATAGTTGCGCTTCGCTCAAGGAATTGGATTTGAGTACGTTTAATACAGCGAATGCGGAATCTGTATTGTCTATGTTCTATAGTTGCTCTAAGCTGAAGAGACTAGACCTTGCGCATTTCAACACGGCGAATGTGAAACGTATATGTTATATGTTTGGAAATTGTACGTCACTGGAAGAAGTGGACATTCGTAATTTTACTGTGGAGAACGTGAAGGAAATACACTCTATGTTCGAGGGCTGTTCACAACTGCGTACCATCTATTGTGTGAATGACTGGAGTGGGCTCGCAAGCACTATAACGAGTACTGAAAAAGAGAATGTGTTTAAAGGTTGTACCAGTTTGGTGGGCGGTAAAAACTCCGCATGCGACGGTGCTTCGGATATTGATGTTACTTTCGCACGCTTGGACGGCATAAGCGACAAGAAAGGTTATTTCACGGCTCCGAAGGAGGTTTATACCGAGTATGCGGACGGTGTGCTGACGTATAAGTATGATAACGAGCGTCTGTATAGTGCCAACAAAACCGCGGTTTACGACCCGGATAAGCCGCGTTTCTCCGGATATAATAACGATGTGGTCAGTGCTGTGATTGACCCGTCGATGAAAGAGGCGAACTTGACAACCACGAATATGATGTTCTATGGAAAAGGCGGCTCGGAGTTGTCAAAAATGGAAACGATATCCGGCATGGAAAACCTGAATACGGAGAACGTAACGGATATGAATTATATGTTCTACTACTGTAGGGCATTGGAATCCGTGGATCTGAGAGGATTAAATACCGCAAAAGTGACAGGTATGTATGGAATGTTCAGTGGTTGCTCTTCGCTTAAGGAACTGGATCTGAGTTCGTTCAATACCTCCAACGTGACAGACATGATGTGCATGTTTTATAATTGTTCTGCTCTTGAGAAAGTGAACCTGAGTTCGTTCAATACTTCTAATGTGACAAGGACGATGGAGATGTTTGAGGGCTGCTCTTCGCTCAAGGAAGTGGATCTGAGTTCGTTCAATACACCGAAGCTGGAAATCATTAATTACATGTTTAAGGACTGTTATGCTCTTGAAAAAGTGGATCTGAGTATGTTCAATACCTCCGAAGTGACCAGTATGGTGAGTTTATTCGAAGACTGTAAGGCACTTAAAGAAGTGGACCTGAGCGGATTCGATACGAAAAAGGTGAAAGACGTGAAAAATGCTTTTAAGAATTGCGCTGCGTTGAAGACGATTTACTGTAGCGGCGATTGGAGTGTGGATAACAGCATTGTCAATGCAGATTACAAAAAGAACTTGTTCTATGGTTGTACGGCACTGGAAGGAGGAAAAGATACAAAGTATAACTCAAGTTATGTAGATATCGACTATGCACGCATGGATGGTGTAGGCGGTAACAAAGGTTATTTCACACCCGCCAACACGGTATATACCGAGTATGAAGACGGTGTGCTGACCTATCGCTATGACCATAACGCCTATTATAGCACCAAGAATGCGGAGTTGTATGATCCGGATAAGCCGCGTTTCAAAACTTATTATGGCGATGTAAAGAAAGCTGTCATCGATCCGAGTATGAAGGAGGCAAAACTGACCACTACGCAGAATATGTTCTTTGGAACAGGGAGCTACAAGTTGATTAAACTGGAAACGATAGAGGGCTTGGAGAACCTGAATACGAGTGAAGTGACGGATATGAATTATATGTTCGGGTACTGTTATGCGCTCAAGGAGTTGGATCTGAGTACGTTCGATACGAGAAAGGTAACCAATATACGTGCCCTTTTCTACGAATGCAATGCATTGGAACAACTGAACATCAGTTCGTTCCGTACCCCTAATGTAACGAACATGCAAAGTGTGTTCTACAACTGCAAGGCATTGGAATCATTGGATCTGAGCGGATTCAATACCAGGAACGTGACGACTATGTATTGCACGTTCGCCGGTTGTAGTAAACTGGAGCAAGTGGATCTGAGTTCGTTCAATACGGCGAATGTGACGAATATAGCATATATGTTCGTCAACTGCGTTGCGCTCAAGGAACTGAATCTGAATAACTTCAATATAGATAAGGTGACGACCTCGCAGAGCATGTTCAACGGTTGTACGGTCTTGAAGACGATCTATTGCAACGACATCTGGCCGAAACCATCCACATCCACGGATATGTTCAAGGGTTGTAAGGCACTCGTCGGAGGCAATGAAACGGCTTATTCGGACTCCTATACCGATATCACGTATGCGCGTCTGGACGGTTATGGAGACATGAAAGGTTATTTCACGGCTACGGCGGAGGTTTATACGGAGTATGAGGACGGTGTGCTGACCTATCGCTATGATGATCAGCGCCATAAGAGCTATAAGAAAGCCGAGAAATATGACCCGAATAAACAACGTTTTGCGGCATACCGCACCGATATTATCAAGGCGGTGATCGATCCGTCGATGAAAGACGCGAATCTCAAAACGACCGTTGCTATGTTCTACGGCTGGCTCGGTAATTCCGGGTATGGTTTGAAAAACCTGGAAACGATAGAGGGCTTGGAGAACCTGAAAACGGAGAACGTGCTGGATATGTACTATATGTTCGGCGATGCCGATGAACTGAGGAGTCTGGATCTGTCGCATTTCAATACGGCGAAGGTGGAGAATATGCGAAGTATGTTCTACGATTGTGAGCGATTGAAGACTGTGGATATCAGTTCGTTCCAAATGGACAACGTGGTGGACGCATCTTATATGTTTTATTATTGCCCCCGATTGGCAACGATCTACCATAATGGCGATTGGACCAAATCGGATATGACTGCGGACTATATGTTCTCCGGCTGCAAGCGGCTGGTAGGCCGGAGCGGTACCAAATTCAATAGTTCCGATCTGACCAACAAAACCTATGCGCGTCTGGATGGCGGTAAGAAGCATCCGGGTTATTTCACGGGCGTCTATAGAGTAACACTTGAAGCCGAAAACGGTTCTGCGAACGTCAATGAGAGCGGCGTTAACCTCAATCATGTGCTCGAAGGAACCAAACTGACCTTCAGCGCTACGCCGAACGAGGGATATGTTCTCTCGGGATGGACCAATTACAATTCGGGCAGCAGTCTGACCGTGACCGATAATGTGACTGTCACCGCGAACTTCAAGCTGCAGACCTTCACCGTTACCTTCTACGATTGGAATAATACCGTACTCAAAACCGAAACCGTTGAATACGGTAAGGCAGCTACGGCTCCGGAGAACCCGGTACGCGAAGGATATGAGTTTGCCGGTTGGGATACCGATTTCTCGAACGTGAAGAGCAACCTGACGGTTCGTGCACAGTATAAATCTACGGAAGGCATCGACAATGTCGATGTGGAGGATAACCCGCAGAAGATTGTACGTGACGGACAGATCTACATCCTCCGCGGCGAGAAGATGTATGATATGACAGGAAAAGCAATTAAATGATTTCGCATTTTCTCGATTATATTGCAATTGAGAAGAAATATTCCGAGCGAACGGTGGAGGCCTATCGCGATGACTTGCGTGACTTCTGCCGTTTTCTCGGATGGCAACCCGAGGAGTTTGATCCGGACGAGGTCGATGAGACCGATGTGAAGGATTGGATGTTGGACATGCTGGAGAAACAGCATCAGTCGCCCCGTTCGGTCAAACGGCGTTTGTCGGCGCTCAGGTCGTTCTATAAGTTTCTGCTGCGACAAGGCAAGGTGAAACGCGATATCACTGCGCGTGTGCTGTCGCCTAAAGCCGATAAACCCCTGCCCGTCTTCTTCCGCGAAGAGGAAATGCAACGTGCACTTGCTAATGGTGAATCGGTCTATCAGTCCGAAGGACGGTCTGTCAGTGATAACGGTCTAACAGCGCAGCGGTCTAACAGTACAACGGTCCGGCGAGATAACTTGATTATCTCGCTATTATACCAAACCGGTATGCGTCAGGCGGAGTTGCTCAATCTTACCGATGCGGACTTTGACCTGAATCAAGGTCAGGTCCGTATCTTCGGTAAGCGGCGCAAGGAACGCATCGTGCCGATCGGGGACAAACTGATTGCGCAGATCAAGGAATATATGGAGAATCGTGATCTCGAGATCTCGTCATCACGTGATCACGAAACAATCACCAATCACCAATCACCCATCACCAATCGTCAGTTTTTCCCAAAACTGACTAAATACACCTTATATACTATCGTGCGCACGCGTATGGGGGAGGTGAGTACGCTCAAGAAGCACTCGCCGCACGTGCTGCGCCATACGTTTGCTACAGCGATGCTCGATAACGGCGCGGATATCCGCACGATACAGGAGTTACTGGGTCATGCGTCCTTGAGTACGACGCAGGTGTACGCGCATACGACCTTCGAGCAGATCAAGCGGGTTTATAACGCGACGCACCCCCGCGCAAAAGGTGAAAAATGACAAGTAAAAGGTGCAAAATTGAAAAAAATGACCCCTCAACTGCATTTTTTTGCAGAAAAATTTGGTCATGTCAAAAATTTGTTGTAATTTTGCACGCTTTTTCGTCGGAAGGGGAAAAACGACAGCCTGAAAAGGCACAGTTCGTGACAACGAGATTGCACACGATCTGCCTCTATAGCTCAGTTGGTAGAGCACTAGATTTGTAATCCAGCGGTCGTTGGTTCGAGTCCGACTAGAGGCTCTGAGTTCTTTGACAAAAGGGTGTGTTCCAGAGTGGCCAAATGGGGCAGACTGTAAATCTGCTGTCTTCGACTTCGGTGGTTCGAATCCATCCGCACCCACACAATCGAGAGCTTACCTCTCGTTAACGCGAAAGTAGCTCAGTCGATAGAGCACTAGCCTTCCAAGCTGGGGGTCGCGGGTTTGAGTCCCGTCTTTCGCTCTTATGCTGCTTTAGCTCAGTGGTAGAGCGCATCCTTGGTAAGGATGAGGTCCCGAGTTCAACTCTCGGAAGCAGCTCTTTTATTATGTAAAGACGAAAACAAAAAACAATTTATTGTTTAATAACGTTATTAAAAATTAAAGAATTACTATGGCAAAAGAAAAATTTGACCGTTCGAAACCGCACGTTAACATCGGTACCATCGGTCACGTTGACCACGGAAAAACGACTCTGACCGCTGCTATTACCCAGGTATTGGCAAAGAAAGGTCTGTCTGAGATCCGTTCGTTCGACTCTATTGACAACGCTCCGGAAGAGAAAGAGCGTGGTATTACCATTAACACCGCACACGTAGAGTATCAGACGGCTAACCGTCACTACGCACACGTTGACTGTCCGGGTCACGCCGACTATGTAAAGAACATGGTTACCGGTGCTGCTCAGATGGACGGTGCTATCATCGTTGTAGCTGCTACTGATGGTCCGATGCCTCAGACTCGTGAGCACATCCTCTTGGCTCGCCAAGTGAACGTACCGCGTCTGGTTGTATTCATGAACAAGTGCGATATGGTTGACGATCCTGAGATGCTCGACCTCGTTGAGATGGAAATGCGTGAGTTGCTGAGCTTCTATGAGTTCGATGGCGACAACACTCCGGTTATCCGCGGTTCTGCACTGGGTGCACTGAACGGTGTTCCTGAGTGGGAAGAGAAGGTTATGGAATTGATGGACGCTTGCGACAGCTGGATTCCGCTGCCTACTCGTGACAAAGATAAACCGTTCCTGATGCCGGTAGAGGACGTATTCTCTATCACAGGTCGTGGTACTGTAGCAACAGGTCGTATCGAGACCGGTGTCATCAAAGTAGGTGACGAGGTTCAGTTGATCGGTCTGGGTGCTGAGGGCAAGAAGAGCGTTGTAACCGGCGTTGAGATGTTCCGCAAATTGCTGGACGAAGGTGAAGCTGGTGATAACGTAGGTCTGCTCCTCCGTGGTATCGACAAAGATGAGGTTAAACGTGGTATGGTATTGACTCACCCGGGTTGCGTTAAACCGTACAGTGAGTTCAAGGCT
>Ga0310690_10001530_pt1 | contig 40717 bp, 31 predicted proteins | sample AusTroGonzalo_MG_2_FD_207661 | JGI IMG/M metagenome (GOLD analysis project Ga0310690, IMG submission 207661) | Bovine rumen microbial communities from tropical cattle in Woodstock, Queensland, Australia - Gonzalo_04 (v2) (version 2) | ecosystem: Host-associated > Mammals > Digestive system >... | reverse complement strand
GGGAAACCGTCAGGGCAACTGGTACAACTATACCGTTGACCTTTCCGCTTATACCGGTCAGGAGGTCTATGTCGCTATTCGTCACCACTATTGCTCTGGACAATCTGCCATTTGCGTTGATGACATCGAAATTTATGGTACGCTACAGCAAGAGGGTTTGGTGATTACGCCCGATACGCTGACCTTTGAAGAGCCTTGGGTGCCACAGACATTCACTATCAGCAATCAAACCGACAATGCCGTCACCATTTCATCCATCAATGTGGAACCTGATGACAATGTGGTGCTTCTCTCCGGTCAAGGTCTGCCCCGCATTTTGCAGCCCAATGAAACTATGAACGTGGAAGTGTATGTGAACGGCATTGGATACAAAGGCTATCTCACCTATTACGTCAATGTGGTAACCTCGATTGGCTACAGACAAGTCACTATCAGGGTCAACGAGGAAGCGTGGGACGAGGGATTGCTTTGGATGCCTATGCAGGGACTTACTTTCGACGAAAACTCACCTTTAACCCAGGGTTTCAACTTGACTAACACCAATGCCTTGGAGAGCATCACAATCTATGAGCTTTATGAAGACGGTACTAACTATCTTGAACTGGTGCCCTCGCACAGTCTTCCTTATGTAATACCGCCCCATGAGTCGCTTTATATAGACGTTACCTTGGTCAATTTTCCTGAAAACACCACTAATGTCAACATCTATAGCAGTAGTTCCTTGGGTCAAGGAAGTAGCCCGTATGTTCATGTTGTCGGAGGCCTAACACCCAGCAGCGGTGACTTGGTATTCAATCCCGATACGCTTTGGTTTGACGAAATGTATCAATACGAAAAGACTTTCATCATCAACAATCCAACAGACCAACAAGTTACCATAACAGAAATCAATACCGAATCGTCAATCGTCAGAATCACTTATTTCAATGGGAGTTTCGTTCCCGTTGAGGAGCTCTTGCCCCTCACTTTGCAAGCCCATGAAGGCATTGAATTGATAGTTGAGTTGGATGTCGTTTGGCCTTGGGCAAAACGTGATGAGTTTATCAATGTTCCCATCGATATAATTTCAACCGCAGGCCATGATATGGTTACTTTGATGATTGGCAAGGAAGCCACCAGTTTTGGTTTGGTTGCCTATCCACCTTACATACAACTTGATTATTATAACCCCGAAAGGTTTAGTGCAGTTAGTTCGGTATGGGACCAACCTATCACCATTACAGGAATTGAGGAAATTGGCACAAACTACTTGGAAATTATCCCCGACTCATTGCTTCCCGTTACACTGCAAAACTACGGTGATTTCTTGGGAGGTAGCGTAAGGGTGAGGGATGGAATACATGAATTCTTCGAAACAGAAATACGCATTTCTTCAAGCATAGGGAATGCTTATATTGGGGTGGATAACAGTTTGGGGTTCTTGGCTCCTTTCGGTAATGAATGGTACTATGAAATCCAAAACGAGAACGGCAGCATCACCTACCAGTATATGTATCTGGCGGGCGACACCATCGTCCAAGACGAGCCTACGCATATCCTTGTGAAGATTAACACGCTTTACGACAAGGATATTCATGAAGACGTGACGCACGAATATATCAAGGAACAAGGCGGAAAGGTGTACTGGTGGAACAAGACCTTGGGTGAGTTTACCACCCTTTATGACTTCGAGGCCGAGGAAGGCGATGAATGGGAAATCAAGGTAGGCACACAGAGCATCACCGTGCATGTGGACGTGGCGCAAATGGTCACCTTCAAGAGTCAAGACTACAGGATGCTCACCATCAGCGACCCCGACGACCTCTTCAGCGGCGACATCATCTGCGGCATCGGCCACCTGACAAGTTTCTTCCCCGAAAGGTTGATGGACAACGGCGACGGTGTGCGCGTGGAAGGTCTGCGCTGCTACTGGGTGGAGGACGAGCTGGTGTACACCAACGGTGGCGACAACTGCGATGCCATCTATGAAGAATTGCACGGATTGGAAGAAAACAATCCTTCGACGGATTCAGAGATCCTAACGGTTTATCCCAATCCAACAAATGGCGTCCTCTTCGTAGAGACGCACGGCCGTGCGTCTCTATCAGATCAGGTCTACCGTATCACCAACCTGATGGGCCAGACCCTAATGACCGGCAGCATCACAGCAGAAACCATGCAGATTGATGTTTCCAACCTGCCCGAGGGAATGTATTTCATCAGCATTGGAGGCGAAACACGGAAGTTTGTGGTCAAATGATTCAAGATTCGCATACAATCCAACAAAAACACACGACTATGAAAAGATTAGTATTAGCACTAACAATTCTGTTTGCCTTCGCCCTTGATGGCGCGGCGCAGCAAGGCGATTTGGTGATGAATCCCGACACGTTGTGGTTCTACCACAATGGGGAAATTGAGTACTTCACCGTCACAAACGAATACAACTACCCAGTGCAAATTGATTCCATGGGTGACTATGGCGGATACCTACTGCCTGGCTATGACCTCCCCGACCTCCCCTACACTATTGAGCCGGGAGGAAGCGTGTCGTTCAACTTCTGTTTTACCTATCCAGTAAAAGGCCATCAGGACTTGAGGGATTATGTTACAACAACGATAACAATCTACACTTCCGTTGGGCAAAGGGAACTGCCAGTAATGATTGACGAAGCAGGCATGGTGAATTTCGTGTACCAAGATGTAATGTATTTTGATGACCCAACTTTGGTCATAGAATCATCTTTCTTCAACAAATCTGTTTTTGTTCCTATAATCAGGGTATTTTCCATTGCCGAGAAAGACACTGATTATCTGAATATTGAAACAACCCCCACCCCACCTTTCGATTTGGAATTCAACGGCGAGGAAGCCTTTATGTTCGTGAGTTTGAAGGATTTCGCAAAAGGTTATGTGCAAACAAGCATCGAAATCGAAACGGACTATGGTATCTTTGAGATAGCGGTTTACATCAACGAGGAAATCATTACCATCAACGGTATCTTGACCCAAGTAGAGGCACCCTATTTCGATGGCAATGCCAGCGACACCCGATTGGCCATTGTTTCGGGCGAGGAGACCTACTATACAACAGTAGACGGCTATTGGCCTAATCCCGATGGTGATGCTCTCATCGTCAACTTCGACACCATCCCGATAGGCTCTGAAATCGAGGTCGGTGGAACTTGTTCCATAATGGAAGACGAAAACGGCAACATCTTTAAAGTATTTGATATCAAGAGGCTTACTCATCCCATTTACACCTCCGCCCTCGGGTATTTGCAGAAAAGCGCAATCGCTTTGGAGAGTTCACAATTTATTTATGCATGGTCCATCTACGACCAAAAACAACCTAATACGAATCCTATGACGTATTTTGTGACCATCAACGGGGAAATCCAAACCGAACTGCCTGTGCTCAACGGAATGCAACTCAACGATTCCATCCGATGCACTTTTGTAGGTATCCCTGGCATCATCTTGGACTATTTTGGCAATTCCCAAAACGTCCTTGAACTGACCAACGTCATCTCTTACGAGCCTAACTTCACCGTCAGTGGCTTCCTCAGCACCCAAGGCGACCTTTGCCTTGCCACCCCATGTGGCGAAACACCTTATTTGTCGTTAGAGGAAGGCGACGCGCGGCATTATCTTACTCTTGTGGACAAGTTGCAGCATAACTATATCAACGACATCTTTTTCAATGAGGGTGTCACAGCAGAGATTCACGGCATCGAAGCCACGCATTACGACCTCTTTGGAGCACCGTTCCACACCTTGGACATCCTTGAAATGGAGACTTCAGTCGAAAAGACGTTAGTGGGGCCTATGGTTTCCGTTCCCAATCCGTGTATTGGCTTTGAGTGGCCTTTGGGAATGGAATTCGCTTTCTATCACAATGGCATTGAGTACTATACGCCCAATGTCTCGGAATGGTACTATCCTATGGGTATGAACTATTTGATGTGCTATATTGTAGATAGCGATACCTTGTTTGCGGGAAAAGAAGTGACAGCCAACCTCACGAGCACCACCATGCGCATCGACAATTACCTGAAGCCTCGCTATTGGGCCACCCTCAACCATGCTGAATACTATGACCATTTGGAGACGCTTCGCGGCCGATTGGCCATCACCGAAGAACCTTATAACATGCCTGTTTACGCTTTCGTCACCAACGACAATACAACCTATTTGATTGAGCCTTATTTCCTTACCTATGCAGAGGATGACCATATTGTCATCAACCACGACACCCTGTTTGTGGGCGATTCTTTCACGGCTACGGGCGAGGTGTTCAAATGGTACGACAACTCTTACGAATATTTCAATTTCAGTGGCATCCACATCCTTGAAATAAGCGACATTGTAGAACCCTTCCCGCATGGTTCCGAATGGTACTATGAAATCCAAAACGAGAACGGCAGCATCACCTACCAGTATATGTATCTGGCGGGCGACACCATCGTCCAAGACGAGCCTACACATATCCTTGTGAAGATTAACACGCTTTACGACAAGGATATTCATGAAGACGTGACGCACGAATATATCAAGGAACAAGGCGGCAAGGTGTACTGGTGGAACAAGACCTTGGGTGAGTTTACCACCCTGTATGACTTCGAGGCCGAAGAAGGCGACGAATGGGAAATCAAGGTAGGCACACAGAGCATCACCGTGCATGTGGATGTGGCGCAAATGGTCACCTTCAAGAGCCAGACCTACAGGATGCTCACCATCAGCGACCCCGACGACATCTTCAGCGGCGACATCATCTGCGGCATTGGTCACCTGACAAGTTTCTTCCCCGAGAAGCTGATGGACAACGGTGACGGTGTGCGCGTGGAAGGTCTGCGCTGCTACTGGGTGGAGGACAATCTGGTGTACAGCAATGGCGGCGAGGATTGCGACGCCATCTATGAAGAATTGCACGGATTGGAAGAAAACAATCCTTCGACGGATTCAGAGATCCTAACGGTTTATCCCAACCCAACGAATGGTTTCCTCTTCGTAGAGACGCACGGCCGTGCGTCTCTATCAGATCAGGTCTACCGCGTCACCAACCTGATGGGCCAAACCCTGATGACAGGCAACATCACAGCAGAAACCATTAAGATTGATGTTTCCAACCTACCCGAGGGCATGTATTTCATCAGCATTGGAGGCGATTCACGGAAATTTGTGGTGAAATAAACAGTTGTAGTATATTGTGCATGCAGCCCGAGAAATGATTCTCGGGCTGTATTGTTGTAGTTTCATTGTCTTAAAACAATAAAAATGAGATTTTTTCGAGTTTTGTTGTTTACGGACAACAAAAACTTACTTCTTGATTTTGATGTTTCGTTCTTCAATATATTGCCTGACAAACTCTGCAATATCAGTTGTCGAGACATCATATCTAGGTTCAAGCAGATTAAAGCCCTCGGGGTTGTTGAAATAGTTCTCGTTCAGCAGAATGCTGTATATGAATTTAGAGTGTATCGTATGACGTGAAAACTTGCCGGCATATTCAACACCTTTTGCCAAATCGTAACCTTCCCTCAACAAAGCATAGATGTCGTAATAATCCCGAAAAGCACTGCGAACGGCAATAGTGAACAGTTTCATTCCCAACAGTTCTTGCAAAGAGGGGGTGACGATGTTGTTGTAAACGAAGCCTTCCCCCAATTCTGGAACGGCATTTTCCGGACGGAAGAACGATAGCTTCACATTTCCATTCACAAAGATTTGCATCTGGTTTTTGCCAAGAAACTCTTTTCTGCAATCAGGGAAAACATTGGTCACTTCGGTAGAAATAGCCGAAAAATCGAGCATCGGACGCTCTTTCCTCAACCCCAGCAGTTCGAAGTCAAGGTTTTCGCTCTTCCTGTGTTTCATTTGCAGGGATTGAGCCGTTCCTCCACACAGATAGAGGCCTTTGACAACTTCCATTTGCGAAACAGCCTCGAAAACGGGTATGGTTTCCTGCTTAAGCCCTAATTTCCATTCTTGGTTTTCCATATCGTTTCAAGTATTGGTCGGGTTTCTTGATATCAAAGAACATGACAGCAAGCAACCAATTGATGATGCCGTAATAATCGCCTTGCGAGACCAAACGCTCGCGCCACACACGCTGTATTTGCTTCAGGGGATATAACTCACATAGTTTATATAGGTCTTCAAACTCTAAATAGAGCAAGGCTTTCTCAATAAGCAGGCTGTCGTCGATGCTATTCGGATTCTTGGCATACGACCACAGGCAGCCTGATTGTTCCAACTGCCGCCACAAGACGCGCTTTTTGTCCTCACTTCGTTCAATATTACCACACCTTTTGTTCATGATGCTGCAAAATTACACAAAAACTTGAAATCATCCCTCTTTATCACCATAAAAAAGTAGGGACAAGCCCATTTTGGACCTATCATTACTTCGTTGATTCTCAACAAAAACCAAAAAGGACATTTCAAAAAAGTAGGGACATTGGCCCTGGACACCTCCCTACCCTCTTGACAGATGTTTTTTCTGCCTATCTTTGCATCAAACATCAAATCACTTACGTATGAAACGCATTCTATTCTTACTGGTTTTCGTTTGGCTTACGGGGAGCACCCATGCCCAAACCGACCTTGAGGCTCTGATGACCGCCCGTGGGGAATACTACTTCTCCCTTCAGATTGAACAACGCGAAGAAGCCACTCAGCTTACACGCCTCTGCTCCATCGACAAGATGGAGGGCAACCGTCTGATTTGCTACGCCAATGAGGAGCAATACCAACAGCTTTTGGCTAAAGGCTACCGCCCCACCCTACTCACACCTCCATCCATGTTGGAACGCTACGCCATGTGGGACGGCACCAACCGCGAAGCTTACGACTGGGACGCCTATCCTACCTACGAGGCTTATCAGGACATGATGAAGCAGTATGCCGAGGATCATCCAGAGCGATGCACATACATCGATTTGGGTACGCTGGACAGCGGGCGCAAGCTCATGTTCTGCCGCATCAACAACGGACATCCCGACGGCAAGCCCAAGTTCCTTTACACCTCCACCATACACGGCGACGAGCTGACAGGCATGATGCTCATGCTTCGCCTCATTGACGATCTTTGCACCAGCGACGACCCGCGCATCCTTGCGCTGAAAGACCAACTCGACATCTTCATCTCCCCCTGCACCAATCCCGACGGCACCTACTACGGAGGCAACAGCACCGTCTATGGCGCCCGTCGCAATAACGCCAACAATGCCGACCTGAACCGCAACTATCCCGACTTCGACAACGGTCCGCATCCCGACGGCAAGGAGTATCAGCCTGAGACGCTTATGATGATGGAACTTGCCGAGCAATACCCCTTCACTATGGCGGCCAACTTCCACGGTGGCTCAGAGGTGCTGAACTATCCCTGGGACACCTACCAGCCGCTGCATCCCGACGACGAATGGTGGCAGCTGGTATGTCACGAATATGCCGACCTGACCCACGAGCACGATACCTTATATATGAGTATCTATGACAACGGCATCGTCAACGGCTATGTGTGGTATCCTATCTACGGCAGCCGGCAGGACTACATGAACTATTACGCCCAATGCCGCGAGGTGACCATCGAGTGTTCCACGGCCTATACGCCCAATCCTTCGCTGATGCCCATGTATTGGACTTACAACCACGAGAGCATGCTGCGTTACATGGAGCAATGCCTCAATGGGATTCACGGCATAGTGACCGACTCGGTTACTGGTCAACCTTTAGAGGCTGAGGTCACCATTCTCAACCACGACCATCACGGCTCTGCCGTCAGCAGCCACCTCCCTGTGGGCGACTATCACCGCCCCATCAAAGGCGGCACCTACGAGGTAATGTATTCCCGAGAGGGCTATTACCCCAAGACCCTCACCTTGACCGTTGCCGACGGAGAGACTTTGGTGCAGGATGTGCAATTAGTGCCTATTGGGTATGGGATAGAAGAATTTGGCCCTACGAAACAGACCTACCGTATCACCAACCTTATGGGACAAACCATACAATCCGGCATCCTCAATGCTGGAATCCAAGAGCTTAATATATCGGCATTACCCCGAGGAGTCTATCTCATCACATCCGGCAGCGCAACGCGGAAGATTGTAGTAGAATAGTAGCCAAAAACCTTCAATTCGGTTCGATGCTCTGATTTTGGTTGATTCCTCTCGGTTTTATCGGAAAACAGCTGTTTATTGCTCTCGGTTTTATCAAAAAATAACTATTTTTTCCTCTCGGTTTTGTCAGAAAGTGTTATTTTTGCAGACTAAACAATCCATAGAAACACATTTAAAATGTATATAGAGAGACCTATTGATGCCATACTTCTTGAATGGAAGAACAGCCCCGTCCATAAACCGCTCCTGCTTAGGGGAGCACGACAAGTGGGAAAATCGTGGGCTGTGGAACATTTAGGCGATACTTTTGAATATTTCATTGAAGTGAATTTTGAAAAGCGCCCCGAGATGATCGATGTTTTCAAAAAACTCCACAACGTTCACGATTTGGCAAACCATTTAAGCATACTTTACAATACTCCAGTAGAAATCGGAAAGACTCTTCTTTTTCTTGACGAAATACAAAATTCTGCCGATGCCATCATGAGCCTTTGGTCGTTTAAGGAAGACTTCCCGGGGCTGCATGTTGTCGCTGCAGGGTCGCTATTGGAATTCGCCCTCAAGGAACTACCTTCGTTTGGCGTGGGTAGGATACGTTCCTTGTTTGTCTATCCTTTCTCATTCGATGAGTTTTTGGTAGCTGAAGGAAAAGCATCTTGGTTGAAAGCTAAACAGAAAGCAAATGCCGAAAAGCCATTGCTTGAGCCATTGTACAACGACCTCATTCATCACTTCCGCACCTTCCTGATGGTAGGGGGCATGCCCGCCAGCGTTGCCGCCTGGACGACGACCCACGACTATCGCCAGTGCCAGTCGGAGCTTGATGATATTCAACTGACCTATTATGACGACTTTAAAAAATATGCCAAGAAGGTTGATCCGATATTGCTTCGCAACACGCTCCAAAGTGTAGTCATGCAAATAGGAAACAAATTTACCTATAGCAGGGTGGACGGTGGTTATCGGGCCGAAGATGTGAAGAAAGCTCTAAGCCTCTTGTGCGACGCAGGTATCATCAAGCGGGTCAGCCACACAGCAGCTAATGGACTCCCGCTTGGAGCGGAGGTGAACGACAAGTACAGGAAATACATTTATCTTGACAGTGGCTTGCTGCTACGCATCCTTGATATGGATTTGGGTGGGGCGCGACAGTTGACAGAGTTAATCATTTCCGGTACCGCTGAAGATTTGGTGAACAAGAGGGGGCTGACAGAAATGGCGCTTGGTTGGGAGATAGTGAAGTACAATAATCCCCGTACACAACACGAATTGTACTATTGGGAGAATACCGACGAGGGGACAAGTTCGGAGGTAGATTACATTATCGCCCGCAATCTGAAGGTGATGCCTATTGAGTGTAAGGCGGGAGTCAGTGGGAAAATGAAGAGTCTATTCTTGTTTATGCAACATAAGCATCTAACGGAAGCCATCCGTTGCTCGTTGGAAAACTTTTCGGAGTTGACCCACAAAGACAAAAAAGAAAACGATACGGAGCGTCACATCAAGATACTTCCTTTATTTGCAGTATCCAACATTTACCAAGAGGGCAAAGATTCCTATTCTATTCAACTTGATTCATGACACCTGACAGTGGAATTTTCCAGATTTTCCCTACTTTTGCCCACGTAAAACTTCACATTTACATAGGAATTACTTTGATAACATTATTATCATCCTGCAATACTCATCCCACATCCCCCCTGCCCCTCTCCACAGTGGAGGGGGTCAGGGGGTGAGGTCAGAAACACAGAACGCAAAACTGACAACGGTATGGAATGACGGGCATGACCACACAGGTATCCCCCCCATTTTTGCTCAAGTATACTTGAGCTGCCAGCTGAAGTATACTTGAGCTGCCAGCTCAAGTATACTTCGCGAAAAACGGCTCTTTTTTGACCCTAATTTTTTTTCATTAACCAATCTAATATTTTCAACCATGGCAAAAGTTAAGTACACGGTGAAAGAAGGGACCCGGAGGCGGCTTCAACTCCTAAGCCCAGCCCGACAGCTGAAATCCATCCGCCCGATTTCTCCAAAGGTTCAAAAGCCTTGGAGGGGCTGGGCGGATGCTTTTTAATCCCCCTTTGGGAGCGGGTCATAGGTGGACTTGATATTCAGCACCGTCGTGTGGCTGTCGCTGTCGTATGTGGTGTCTATATCGATGAGCCCTGTTTTCTCCATGGCGACGAGTAGGGCATGATGATTGTAGGGCTGTGTCTTGTAAATCAGTTGGAAGCTGCAATTTGGATAGCCTCTTTCAGTCACGAATTTGACCGTGTCGCTGTTAGGAACAATGCCCTTTTGACCTGCTTCATAATACAAGGCCTGCTCGGCAAAACTCGCCGTGCTCCCGAAATAGTAGTTGGTATCGGTATCGAAAAAGAACCTGTTTTCTTCACAAATACTGTCGTTGTGAACCAACACGGGGCGAACCTCCAGCTGGAAGTACCCGTTTTCGATAGTCACGGCAGAATTACCCAGTTGGCCGAATGCCAGTCCAAGGGGAATGGCCAGGATGCCGTTGTTGAGGGCATGAAATCCCATGGACCACAGCAGGTTGTGATTAATGACAAGATAGGAGGCCACCAGTCCAAAGCCCAGTTTGTGGACTACCCCGACAATCACGATGAACTTGTTTCCATCATAATTTCCCAAGTGGGCAACGGCGAAGATGACGGACGACAGCAGCATGAGGGCGAAGAGCCGCTTGGTTTTGTCGTCACGGAAGACCATGAGTATCGTCACGCCACAAGCCACCACGAGCAGCGGAAGCCACCAACCGACATTGAGGCTCCAAAGGGCCATGAGGACAAGGGAAACGATGCCCGTCCATGGCTTACCGTTACCCCACAGGCGGAAGCTGAGCTCCTCGACAATGGGTCCCAACAGACCTATATAGAGCATGATAGGCCAGATGCCGAATTGGTAGATCATCGCATAGACTTGATTCATAAGGGGTCCGCTCAGTTCATTGGCTGATTCAGGGTTGGCGATTGCATAACCGAGCAAGATGGCCAGGCACGCCACCACGATGCCCAGTCCCCACCAAAGCGCCCAACGGAAAAGGCGCGGCTTGCGGACAGATGCAGTAAGGTTTTCGGAATTGTTCATGATTACGTTGATTTGATATATTAGACGCAAAAAACGTGAAATAACTACAAAAAAAGCTTCTAATTGCCTTCGTCATCAAGCATTCGAAGCTGCTTCAACACCTTGTCAAAGTCGCTCTCAAGTAAACGCATTTCACGTTCACGATAAATCTCGAACTCGCGCTCGGCTTTTTCTATGGCTTGTTGATGGGTAATGGTACCATTGTCAATCAGGATGTTTTTGCGCAGACGAAGTATTTGATCATCAAGAGCCATAATCCAATCTGCCATAGTCATAGGATTTTGTTCCAATGCCTGAAACTCAGCGAAGTCCAGAAACTGAGAGGTGAGCAAATTCAACCGTTGAAGCTCCAACTCTGTGAGGTAGTTTTTGGCAATCTTCACATCGTCTCGTGTTACATAGTTACCCTTGAAATTCGTCATCCCAACAAGTGGCTTCTCGTTATCGACCCGCTCATATATCAGTTCTGCTGCTGTATGCTCGTGAACAGCATAATGCATCTTGTTTTGTACTGTGGCAAAAAACAATTTCGTCATCTTAGAGCGAGGGTCGTAGTCGGTTGAAGTGGCATATATGTCGGTCACTTGCTGATAGAAGTTGCGCTCGCTGCTGCGGATGTCGCGAATACGTTGAAGTAGTTCTCTAAAGTAACGGCTTCCACCCTGCTTCAACCGCTCGTCATTCATGGCAAAGCCCTTTTGAATGTATTCATGTAGAATTCGCGTGGCCCAACGACGATAGCGGACAGCTATTTCCGACTGAACGCGATAACCTAAAGCGATAACTACATCAAGGTTATAGTGCATCACTTCATGAGTCTGCACTTTCCCTTCGATGGCACCATGCGGAGTGGTTGTTCGGAAATTCCGAACAACCACTTCTTTCTCCAACTCATGGTCATTAAAAATGTTGGCAAGATGCTCACTGACATTCGATTTGCTGCTTTGGTAGAGTTCCACCAATTGCGCCTGTGTCAGCCACAAGTCTTCATCAGCATAACGCACATTCATGCTCACCCTACCGTCATCATCTTTATAAAGTATCAGTTTGTTTTCCTTATCCATCAGATTCACAATTATGAATGCAAAAATAAACAAAATATTCTATACCTTTATCTCTTCCCAAAACAATTTGTCTATCTTTGCACCATGAATATCAATCCTTAACCAACTATAAAATGAAAAAAGAAAAGCTTTACGCCATACTAACGCTACTACTATTGTGCGTTCAGATTACCGCCCAAGAGCGAACCATAGTGCAAGGCTACTGCAAGGACGAGAACGGCAAGGCTATTGAGAACGTGAGCGTGTATGTGCGCGACTCGCTGCTGGTATCGGTCACCGACGAGAAAGGTCGCTTCACCTATTATCATGCCAAGGCAGGCGAGAGGCTCCGTTTTGCCCACATGGTCTTTGACCCCTCATACTATACCATCAGAGAGAAAGACCTCAACGGCAAAAACCTGACCGTCAACATGAAAACCAAGAGTCACGAACTGCTTGAGGTGGAGATAAAAGCCAACGCCCCTCACAAAGTCTTTGACAACCCTGTGATGAGCGTCATCGACTACACCCTCCGCGACGACGGCATCTATATGATTGTCTATCGCCGCCGCAACTCCGCCCTGCTCCACCTCTCCTTCTATATGGACACCTTGCACGAGCTATCCATCTCTTCACGCTACAAACAGATTTACAAGGATATGCGCGATGAAATCCACCTTATCAGCGACTATCAGGCGAACAAAGTGGGCTTCACCCTACGCGAAGACGAGCATGAAATGTACCTCGGCATCCCGATGTCGCTAACGCGATTCCATAACATATACGGTCCCGTGGTGGCCGCTTCTGAAAGCGTTTACGTAACTGGACAATACTCCTATTATAACAAGGAGCTGGGCTATTACTGCCACAGGTATTACAGCGAGGAGGAGCCTTACCTGCTGTGCTACATCGTGGATGAAGAGGCACGCGACGACATTTGGCTACAACTGCGGACCGGAGAATTAGCCGCCTTTTCCAAAGGCCGCATCTACAACCCCATATACGAAATCGACAACAAGTTCTACGTCTTCGCCTACACCGACCATGAGACTATCATCTTTGATTCGGTGGGCAACGAACTGGAACGTCACCCCCTCACCTTCCACGAATACCGCAAATGGAACGGCAAGATGGAGCCCGACCGCCGCTGGAAGCAGAAGATGATGGTGGACGCAGCCCGGAAGGAGTTCTACACCTTCTTCGTCACCGACGGCGTCTACACTCTAAAGCGCATCGACCTTGAAACTGGCACCGCCAAAGCCGTCATGGACCTCAGCGGCTACCCTTTCGCCCAGCAATTGCGCATCCACGACGGCATGCTGTATTTCATCTATCCCACAGGCATCAACCGCAGGAAAGCACTTTACCAAGTAACCCTCGCGCCATGATGTGATTACAAAATCATCAAAGGAGTGTAATAAATCCCTACAATTTTCAAATTATTTTGAAGTATAGTTTCAAATAATTTCTTATTTTTGCAAAGTATATTTCAAAATATTGCTATGAATAAAAACATTGTCAAAGCTGTCATAAAGGAAAAACAACAGGAAATCAGTTTGTTGAATTTGGTTTATCGTCCTTTTTCTTACGAAGATAATGCGTGCTATGTGAATGTCGGAATCCGTAGGGCGGGCAAGTCCTATTTGTTGTATCAGGATATTCAAGAAAAGATTTCGGCAGGTCAGATCGGAATTGAGGATTGTCTGTTTGTCAATTTTGAGGACGAGCGGTTTGCCGATATCAAGGCTGACGAATTGAATCTGCTCATTGAGTGTTATCAGGAGCTGTTCGGGCCAAAGAAGCCTTGGATTTATTTGGATGAGATTCAGAATGTTGAGGGGTGGGAGAAATTTGTCCGTCGGCTTGCTGATTCCAAATATCGTGTAATGGTGACTGGCAGCAACGCCAAGATGCTCAGTAATCAAGTCGCCACGACCTTAGGCGGTCGTTTCATCGTGCGCGAGGTGCTTCCGTTTTCATGGCGCGAATACCTGTCCTATCATGGTGTTTTCCCAGACCAAAACTGGGAGTTTGACCTTGAAACGAGATTGCAAGTCCGCCGCCTCTTCGATGATTACTTTTACTTTGGCGGTTTTGCCGAAACTTTCAATCTTATCGGCAAGCGTGAATGGTTGAATAGTCTGTACCAGAAAATCTTGATGGGCGATATCATCACGCGCAACAGCATTCGCAACGAACGCCAACTGCGCCTGCTGACCCGAAAAGTGGCTGACAATGTGATGCAAGCCACAGCCATTTCGCGTTTCGGAAACATTATCAAATCAATAGGCGAGAACATCAGCACACCTACCATAAAGGACTATCTGCAATATTTGGAGGAGAGTTACCTTATTTTCTCGTTTCCGAACTATGCTTCGCCAGTGTCGGAGCAGGAAACGCTTCGGAAACGGTATTTCATGGACAATGGCCTCCTGAATCTCTTTATGTTTGAAGGAGAAGCCAAATTGTTGGAGAACCTCGTCGCACTCCATCTGCGAAGGAACTATTGGAATCCTGACGAACCGATGATGTTCTATTACAAGCACGGCAATGTGGACTTGGATTTCTACATTCCCGAAGCCAAGATGGCCGTTCAGGCTTCATACAGCATCCAAAAGGACGAAACACGCACTCGAGAAGTGAATACCTTGGTGGATTTCAACAAGGTCTTCAAGTTGAATAAGGCCGTCATCGTGACCTACGACGAGGAGGAAACCATCGAGAAAGACGGCATGACGATTGAGGTGATTCCCATTTGGAAATGGCTGTTGCGATAAACATTGAAAAAAACGCTTTATCCATGTAATAAAACTACCTCTCTGTTGTCTAACATGATGAACGTTGCAACGAAAACGCATTATGAACAACGACAAGGAACATCAGTTTGAACTTTTGGTGCGACAGCACAAGCGGACCATCTACACGGTGTGCTACATGTTCTCGCACAACAAGGCCGAGATCGACGACCTTTTTCAGGAAATCCTGATTAGGCTTTGGAACGGCTTCGACACCTACGAGGGTCGCAGCAACGCCCGCACTTGGATCTACCGCGTGGCACTCAACACGGCCATCAACCAGGACAAGAAAGAACGCCGCCGCATAGAGACCGTGCCGCTGACCGTCGACATCGACCCTTACGAGGCCGACGACCCCTCGACGCATCAAATCCGTGAACTCTACGACCGTATTTCGCGCCTTGACCTCATCGACCGAAGCCTCATCCTGCTATGGCTCGAAGGCATCAGCTACGACGAAATTGGTGCCATCATCGGCATCACGCCGAATAACGTGGGGGTCAGGCTCATGCGCATCAAGGAAAAACTGGTGAAAATGTCAAACAACGAATGAAAGGGAATCATCATGGAAAACCAAGAAAACAATAACCTCTCCGAACTGGACCAGCTCAAGGCCCAATACGAAACGCTGAAACAGCAGTTCGACCAACAGGAAATCGTCAACGACAGGCTGATGAAGTCGTCTATCAACCATAGCGTCAGCTTCTACAGACGCTACCGCTGGAAACAAATCATACTTTATCCGCTGTTTGTCTTCCTCGGTCTGTTGATCATCAAATGGCATTTTGACAACAACCTTTATGTAAGACTGTTTTTTGTTTCTTTCTGCTTGGTTAGTTTCGCCATTGAATTATGGGTCTTGGGAATACTTCGACTCAAGACAATGGAAAACAGCGATTTGCTGACGCTTTCCAATCATGCCCGAAGTTTCAAGAAACTCTTTACCCTCTTCAATTTCCTGAGCGCCATTCCGATGCTCATCCTGGTTTTGGGTTTCCTGCTTTCGCAGGTTGGAGACAATATTTACGTACCTAATCTGAGAGCATTTCTCTTAACGATTTGTCTTTTCTTTCTGGTTTTTGGAATTTCAATGACAGTTGGAATACGCCATATCACAAGACCTTGCGACGAGATTATCCAGAAGATAGAGGCATCTGAAAACCCAACGGACAAGAAAACGGGCCTCGACAAGAAACAAAAGTGGTTCTGCTTCGCCATGATTGTCGTGTTCCTCTGGTTCGACATTTGGGCTTACTCAATCGTTGGTTATAATTTGAAGCTGCCCCCGATGTGGCGCACCGTGGAATATGTACGGGCCGCAGACGACTTTTCAGCGGAAGGCAAACTAGAGTTTTGGGAAGTCTTTACAGATACGGTCGTTTCCGAAGCCTATGCTCCAACCCTGCTAAAACAATGGCAACAAAATGACTCTCTTGTGGCTATGGTGGCCAAAGAAAAACCCACGACTATCGGTCTTGCCGGACCCTCTATCCATGAATGGAAGGAGGAAGAGAAAGGCCAAGTGAAGGTATATAGGTTGAAAAAGACCACTCCTGAAGGGCCTGCCATCAGTTCGGACATTATGGAAGGCAAACCTTTAGTGCAAAAAGTGGAGGTCACTCGCCCTAACAAATACCCGAGCACAGAATCCGTGCCGTTGATTGTAACCATGACCCCGGAAGCTGCACAACTTTGGTACCAATTCACAACGGAAATGACTGGCCGTCAGGCTGCACTTTCCTTGGATGGCGTAATATATCAGGATTGGAAAATCATGCAGGGGCTCGATAACGGCTGTTTCTTCATCATGAGGAAATGGGAGTCAAAGGAGGAGCTGGAGGCATTTTGTGAACAATTGATTAGACAGTAAATACATCTTTTTTCAAAAAAATCTCACTTTTTTCTTGACAGCAACAGAAAAAGCCGTACTTTTGCGGTGTTCTATTAGACTAATACACTAATGCAAATAAGTACAACATACAGATTGTCAAGCGGAAGCGAAAAAAAGGAAATATTTTCCTCGGGATGTAACAAAAGCAGACTTTCTGCGTATTAGATACGGCAATAGTGTTGCGAAGACACCTATTAATATTAAGGCGATGATTCGATTGGAAAAAATAAACAAGACCTACTTCGGAGCCCAGCCGCTACACGTGCTGAAGGGCATCGACCTCCATATCGAGGAAGGCGAGATGGTCAGCATCATGGGGGCATCTGGTTCGGGGAAATCGACCTTGCTCAACATCCTGGGCATCTTGGACAACTACGACTCGGGCGACTATTACCTCAACGGCCAGTTGGTGAAGAACCTTACGGAGAACCAGGCTGCCGACATGCGCAACCAGATGATTGGCTTCATCTTCCAGTCGTTCAACCTGATTCCCTTCAAGACGGCGATGGAGAACGTGGCCTTACCTCTTTATTACCAGAACGTGAACCGCAAGAAGCGCAACCAGCTTGCTTTGGAATACTTAGAGCGTTTTGGCCTGAAAGAATGGGCCGACCACTACCCTAACGAGCTCTCCGGTGGACAGAAGCAACGCGTCTCGATGGCCCGCGCCTTGGTGACCCAGCCGAAGGTCATTCTTGCAGACGAGCCTACCGGTGCATTGGACAGCAAGACCTCAGCCGAGGTGATGCAAATCCTCCGCGAGGTACACCAAACGGGCATCACCATGATTATCGTCACCCACGAAAGAGGCATCGCCCTCCGCACCGACAAAATCATCCACCTGAAGGATGGCGTGATTGAGAATATCGAAATCAACAACCCAGAAACCATCGACTTTACCCAAGAAATCAAATAATGGACTTCTGGCAGGAAATATTCATGGCCTTGAGCCGCAATAAGTTGAGGACTTTCCTCACGGGATTCGCCATCTCGTGGGGCATCTTCATCCTCATCGTGCTGCTTGCGGCAGGCAACGGCATCATGAATGGCATCAGCGATCAGTTCAGCGACCAAAGACGAAACGTCTATATGATTTTTAGCGGTGAGACCTCCAAACCTTTCAAAGGGCATGGCACCAATCGCTCCATTTGGTTCGACGACAGGGATATGCGGTTTTTGGAAACCGAAGTCAAGAATGTGGAAAAAGTGTCACCTCGCATTTATCGTAGCGGCTTTGCAACCTTCAAAGACCGTTCGAGTAGCATTACCCTGAGTGGCATAAGACCCGTTTTCAAGGAAATCAACGGCGTCAAACTCTTGGAAGGACGTTTTATCAATGAATTGGATGAGAAAAACAGCGAAAAAGTCCTCGTGATTGATGAGTCGTTGCGCGACAAACTCTTTGGTGACGACCTTTCTCCGCTGGGTCAATTTGTCATCGTCAGCGATATCGTCTATAGGGTGGTCGGCGTTTGTGAGAGCTTCGGCAATTCCAGCGGCGGCGACGGCTATGTGCCTTTTTCCACCTTGAAAGCCATCACAAGGGAGACCCATTACTGGATGCTTAATTTCACCGTGAAAGGCTTGGAGACCAAGGAACAAAACGAGGCGTTCACCGAGTATCTGCGAACCCAACTGGCGCATCTCCACGAGTTTGACCCCGATGACACAGCCGCCGTTTACATCCGAAGCAGGCAAGAAGACTACTTGCAAACCATGAAAATTCTCAACACTTTGCAACTCTTCATCTGGATTATCGGCTTCGCCATGCTCATCTCGGGCATCGTAGGCGTGAGCAACATCATGCGCATCACCGTGAAGGAACGCACCAACGAAATCGGCATCCGCAAAGCCTTGGGAGCCAAATCACGCTCAATATTAGCCTCTATTGTTACTGAATCCCTAATCATCACCACCATCTTCGGCTACATTGGAATGTGGCTCGGTATGGTGGCGGCGGAAGTTGGCGGCAATATCTTGAGCAAAGTTCAGGAAGGCAAAGAAATCACTTTGAACATCGTGCCCAGCATCGACATCCGCATCGTGCTGATGGCCACGGCTTTGCTCATCGTCTGCGGAGTGTTTGCAGGCTTCTTCCCTGCCCGCAACGCCGTGAAAATCAAACCTATTGAAGCAATGAATTACAGATAACACCCGCGCATCATGTTCGACTTTGACGGCATACACGAGATTTGGCAGACCATAGCCCGCAACAAGACAAGGAGCTTGTTGACGGCCTTTGGCGTGTTTTGGGGCATCTTCCTCCTTGTGGTGCTTTCATCAACGGGCAACGGTTTCGAAAACGGACTGATGATGCAGGTGGAAGGTGTAACCCCCAACACAGCTTTCTTCTTCACCGATAAAACCAGCGAGCCCTATAAAGGCTACCAGAAAGGCCGCTCATGGTCGATGCAAATGTCAGATATCGAGGCGCTCAAAGAAGCGTTCCCTTTCATCAAGGCCATCTCGCCCGAAGCCAGTGTCTATTCCAACGAAGACAAAAATGTAATCTATGGTAATCGTGGCGGCAGTTTTTCGGTGAAAGGCGTACTGCCCGAGTACAACGAGATTGAGAAGTCGAAGATTATGAAGGGTCGTTTCATCAACAACACCGATATTGCTACCAACCGCAAAGTATGCCTATTGGGCAGGAAGGTATATACGACCATGTTTGAGAAAGGCGAGAATCCCATTGGAAAGATGGTAAAAGTCAATGGTATATACTTCCAAGTGGTGGGCGTGGTACGTTCCTACACCGATAACGTTAACATCAACGGCACCATTGACGAGTCGGTTATTTTGCCCTTCACCACCATGCAACAGGTCTTTGCCATGGGCGACAAGATTGGTTTCTTCGCCTTTGTAGCCGACGACGACACTCCCATTTCGGACATTGAGGAAGATGTCAAACAATTCATCAAGCAGCGTCACGACATCGCACCCACCGACAACGAAGCCGTCTCGTCCTTCAACCTCTCGGAAATCTTCAAGGCTTTCAAGGGATTGTTCTTCGGCATCCACATTTTGATTTGGATTGTGGGTTTAGGTACTTTAATGTCAGGTGTCATCGGTGTGAGCAACATCATGCTCGTGACCGTAAAGGAGCGCACCCGTGAGATTGGCGTGAGACGTGCCATCGGAGCCAAGCCTAAGAACATCATCACACAGGTGCTTTCGGAAAGCCTGTTGCTCACCACTTTAGCGGGTTTGGTGGGGCTGTGCATCGGTGTGGGCATCATGGCCATCGTGGGGATGATTACTTCCAATATGCCCAGCGACAACATGATGTTCCAAGACCCATACATGAGTTTCAAGGCCGCTGTATTGGCCACGATTATAGTGATACTTTCAGGACTCTTGGCTGGCGTACTGCCCGCTTTGAGAGCCATTCAAATTAAGGCGATTGATGCTATTAGAGAGGAATAATGCCATGAAAAGGAACTACGAATTAAACGAATTATACGAATGCCTATGCTGGAATTTTGCAGCCAAGGCTGCGAATTCATACGAATATTCGTACCCATTCGCGACGAAGTCGCAAAATTCAATTCGCCAAAAATCTGTTCAATTCGTAAAATTCGTAGTTAAATCTATGAAAATCAAATAATCATCATACCATGAAGAAGTTTTTCAAAATCTTGTTTTTCATCTTGTTAGGAGTAGGAGTCATCTGGACTTTCGTCTATCTATACAAGAAATCGAGGCCGCAGGAGGTCGAGTATGAAATCGTGGAGGCCCGCATCGACACGATTCAGAAGTCAACGGTGGTCACGGGACAAATCGACCCTCGTGATGAGGTAGCCATGAAGCCTCAGGTATCGGGCATCATCTCCGAAATCCTCAAGGAACCCGGTCAATATGTCCAGCAAGGCGAAGTCATAGCTGTGGTGAAGGTCATTCCCGACGTGAGCAACCTCTCCGCAGCCGAGTCGCAGGTACGTGTGGCCAAAATGAACCTCGACAACGTGGAAAAGACCTACCAGCGGCAGGAAAACCTGAAAGCCAAAGGCCTGATTTCCACAGAAGAGTTCGAGAAGTCGCAACTGGAATACCAGCAAGCCAAGGAGAGCTACAACAACGCCAAGGACCAGCTGAACATCATCAAGGAGGGCATCTCGAAGAGCACGGCAGGCTACAGCAACACCATGATTAAGGCCACCATCTCCGGCATGATTCTCGACATCCCTGTCAAGGTGGGTAACTCCGTCATCAACTCCAACACCTTCAACGACGGCACCACCATCGCGACCATCGCCAACATGCAGGACATGATTTTCAAGGGCAAGCTCGACGAGACCGAAGTAGGCAAGATTCACGAGGGAATGCCCATCACCCTGACTATCGGAGCCATGAACGACAGGCATTTCGATGCCGTGTTGGAATATATCGCCCCTAAAGGCACCCAGGAGAGCGGAGCCGTCTTCTTCGAGATGAAGGCTAAGGCCATCTTACCCGACGATGTGTTTGTAAGGGCTGGTTATTCCGCCAATGCAGAAATCATCCTCGACAGGGCTGTCGGAGCCGTAGTCGTACCCGAAAGCTGCATCAGCTACGAAGACGGCGAGACCTACGTCTATCGCTGCACCAAGGAAAGCCCGCAGGAATTTGAGCAACAGGCCGTGAAGGTAGGCCTTTCGGATGGTGTGAATATCGTCATCACCGAGGGACTGAAACCTGGCGACAAGATTCGTGGCAATGAAGTAACCCAAGAATAAACCGCCATGAAAAAGCTTTCATTACTCCTGCTCCTCCTGACTTTTGCGGGTTACACGCACGCCCAAAAGGTGTGGACCCTCAATGAGTGCATCCAATATGCCCTTGAGCATAACCTCGACCTGAAGAAGACCCAACTGGCCCGTCAGCAGGCAGAATACCAATATAAAATGAGCCAAAACGCCTGGCTGCCCACCTTGAGTGCCAACGCGGGCGAATACTTTGGATTCGGACAATCACCTTCCTACACAGGTGTTTACGTGTCCGACAACTCGTCTTCAGCCTCCTTTGGAGCCAACCTTTCCCTTCCGCTGTTTCAGGGCTTGAACCTCTATAATACCGCCAAAGCCGATGCGCTCAATCTGCAAGCCTCAGAAAAAGACCAGGAAGCGGCACAACTCAACCTCAAACTCAACGTGATGGCCTTCTACATGCAAGTGCTTTACGGCAAGGAGCAGGTGGAAATCGCACGCAGGCAGACAGAGCTCACAGCCGAACAGCTGCAAAAGACCCAGCAACTTTTTGAGAGTGGTCGCATAGCCGAGGCCGACGTGTATGAAAGCCGAGCCCAGCTGGCCACCGACCAAGCCAACCTCACCCAAATGGAAACCGACTTAGCCCTCAGTCTGCTCACCCTGACGCAAGCCCTGGAGATTGAAGACAGCGAAAACTTTGAAGTGAGTGATCCAGAGGCTTTCTTTGCCGACCAAAGTCCTGAGCTTGACACTCCGCAATCCACCATCACCTTAGCCTTGATGAACCAGCCCTCCATGGAAGCCGCCCGCCTGCGCCTGCAAAAGAGCCACTACGACCTGAAAGTCGCCAAATCGGCATGGTATCCCTCATTGGACTTCTACGCCGGCTATTCCAATGGATTGTACCATTACTTCTCCGACAACTACCCCAACACGCCCATCAACGAACAACTGAAACGCAACAGCAGGGCACAATTGGGCGTCTCGCTCAACATCCCGATTTTCAACGGAATGAAAACGAAATATCGTGTGAAGATGACTGAACTCTCCATCGACGACCAGCAACTCACCCTTGAAAACACAGAGAAAACCCTGCGCAAGGAAATCCAGCAAGCCTACGGCAACGCCAAGGCTGCCAAACAAAAAATGGAGGCTATGGTAAACAGTTTGGACGCATCGCGTATCGCCTACGAATATGCCAAAGCTGGCTACGACATGGGCAAGAAAACCTTGTTGGAACTAAACGAGAGCAAAATTCGCTTCCACAAAGCAGAATCTGACCTGCTACAGGCACGATACGATTACCTCTACCGTTGCAAAATTATTGATTTGTATAGAGATGCAGAATAAACGAGACTCGCAATAATTCAGCTTTAACTTCGTTATTTAGTCAATTCAACAAAGAAATTCCATATTTCAAAAACAAGACAAGAACAATGAACAAGCGTATTTTTATCCTCTTCGCCCTTATCGGATGCTTCGTTATGCCCGCTTTGGCGCAGAACAAAATCACGGGAACCATCATCGAGGAAGCCAACGGCAAGGGCATTCCCTTCGTCAATGTGGGTCTGTTCCGTCAGGCGGACAGCGTTTTCGTCAGCGGTGCTGCCTCCAATGACAAAGGTTGTTTCGAGCTTGTAGCCCCCAACGGCGACTACCGCCTGCAGGTCTCAGCCATCGGCTTCCAGACCTTTGAACAATTCATCACCGTGAAAGGCAATGTCGATCTCAACAAGCTGGCCCTCAAGGAAGGCTCAATGCGATTGGACGAGGTGGTCATTACTGAGAAGCGTCCTCTTTTCGCCGTTGAAGGCGAGAAAACCATGTATAACGTGGCCGAAGACAACAGCATTCAAACCGGCACACTTTCAGATGCCTTGCAGAACGCCCCGGGCGTGGAGGTCGACGTAGAGGGCAACATCACCCTTCGTGGCACTTCGAGTGTCGAGGTGTGGATCAACGACAAGCCCTCACACATGACCGCTGAGAACCTCAAGACCTACATCCAGACCCTGCCCGCCAACAGCCTCGACCGCGTGGAGGTCATCACCAACCCCTCTGCCCGTTACGGCTCAAAGGCTGACGGCATCATCAATATCGTGACCAACGCCAAAATCCAAAAGAACGAGTTCTTCAGCTTCGGCGTGAACGCCTCGACGCAGCCTTACATCGGCCCTTGGGTGTCCTACGTCTGGTCGAATGATAAACTGACTGTCAACGCTTACATTAACGGAGGCTATACCAACTGGACAGGCCACAACAATATCGAACAATCCCTGTTCAACAATGAAGGGCTCTTGGCCAGCCACGAACTCGATTCCTCCAACTACTCCACCAAGAACTTTAACACCGGAGGTTACTTCAGCCTTGATTATGAAATAGATACCTCTAACAGCCTGAATTTCTGGTTCAGCTGCTGGCCGAGCTGGGGCAACAGCACCAACTTTAGCCTGACAAGACGTGAGGAATTCCTGCCCGATCCCTTGCTTACTGACTTTACCGAAAGTTCTAATGCCTACAACAGAAACTTCTTTGCCGATGGAGGTCTGTATTATATGCACAAGTTTGACAACAAAGGCCACAGCCTCTCAGTCAGCGTCAACGGCATGGGTTGGGGTGGTGCCAATGGTGGCGATGTGGAAAGACGGTTCAATTCTCCTATGGCGTACAACCACATCTTTCGTCAGGAAAACAGCGACAGTTCCATTGGTGTAGAAGGTGAAGTCGTTTACAACCGTCCATATTCCGAGAATGGCGAAGTCTCTGTGGGCTACACCATAGGGTACGACCCTGAGCATCAGTATCTGAAAACTGATTCTCTAGTTGGAGAAGACTGGGTGAACGATGTTTACCGTTCCTACAGAGCCAACTTCACCAAGCTGAACAACGAGGCCTTTGTTACCTTGCAGCACAAGTTTGGCGGGTTTACCGTGAAGCCGGGTGTCCGTTTCGTCAGCGAACTGGTCAGCGGTGAATATCCCTATACCTTCCCTGATGACACCACCGATTATGATTTCTCGAAACATTTCTTCAGCGTCAGGCCGTCGCTGCACCTCTCGTACCGCACTAAGTCCATGCACAACTTCAAGTTAAGCTACACGATGCGCATTGCTTCGCCCGAGGCAGATCAGTTGAGCAAATTCCCCTTGTATCACATGGACGATTACAGCACGGGCAATCCTGACCTGGAGCGTATCTATACCCATTCCGTCGAGGCAGGCTGGACCAAATATTGGAACAAGTTCGGCTCCATCGGACTGTCGGCCTACTATCGCGGCAAGACCAACGAAGTCAACACGATACAGCTTTCCGAGTATCATTGGCTTTACGACCGTGTGGTGAAGTATTCCTATCCCGTTAACGTGGGGCAAAGCCACACCACGGGCTTCGAATACAACATGATGTACCGTCCGAGCGGCTTCTTCAACCTGCGCTTCTACGCCAACCTGTACGATTCCTACATCTATACTGAATACGATGGCCAGCCGTATGAGTTCAACAAGTGGTCGTACAGCTTCCGTCTGAACCTGTGGGCCAAGCTGTGGAACAAGCTGGAGGTGACGGCTTCGGGATACTACAGCTCCCCAACGCAATACCTGTTTGGCGAACGCCATGCCCGCTACGGCATCAACGCCGGCCTGCGTGCCGACTTCTTTGACCGCAAGCTGTCGGTCTATGTCAACGCCAACGACATCTTCAACTGGAACAGCTTCGGACAGAGCAGCTACAGCCCCTATGTGCAGTCCAACTCCAACTACAAGTTCAACAGCCGCAGCATCGCCGTCGGTCTGACCTTCCGTTTCGGCAAGATGGAGCTTGAACAACGCGCCCGTCAAGGCGAAGGCGAGTCAGGTAGTGCACCTCAGGGGATGGGTGGGATGTAAGATGGACATCACTATCATCTAAACAAAAACACATGAACCCAAATACGGAATATGAATGTTTTACCCAAGAGATTTACCAGCAATTAGTGAATTCTGATGTCGTAAGAGCGACCAAGGTGCAACATAATGTAAAACTAGTTGGACGTTCTGGCCAAAAACACCAAATTGATGTTTATTGGGAATACAATATTGCAGGAAGCAAGCACCAAGTAGCCATCGAATGCAAAAACTACAACAAGCCTGTTTCAAAAGAAAAAGTGTGCGCTTTTAAAGGGGTTCTCGATGATTTGAATGGAGTGTGTGGTATCATGGTCACCAAAGTTGGGTATCAAAAAGGAGCCAAAGAGTATGCCAAGGAATACGGCATCTCGCTACAAGAATTGCGTGAGCCAAGAAATGGAGAAACAATTATTGGTACAATTGAGAATCTTATTCATATTGAAACACGGCACACCCTCTTTATGGTTGATGAAGAATGGGCTTTAGAACACCAAATAAACATTGCAGGGTACAAACAAAGATTGGACACGATTGGTTGTTCCGTAAATGACCACAAATGGAGCAAAGCCACGCACATCCCCCTGCGAACCACCGACAATTTCATTCGCGATGCTAATGGACAAGAAATCACCTCGTTAGAGTTATTGGAAAAGCAAATCCCCAATCATCCTACCGATGATTTTCCCTACATATTCCAATATGAAACTGCATTTGTAAATACTTCCCCTTGGGGACCCGTAAAAGTTTTAGAAGTAAAATTTGATTACGAAATTGAGAAACGGCGCAACATCATCGATATTGATGCCGAAGGTTTTGTGAAAGCCATTTTGAAAGACGCCTTAAATGACAAAATTGATTTCATGGTTATGCGCTGAGCGACTTGTCCTTACCATAACAAACCAAATCCATAATAGGGACAAGCATATTATCTTCTTTTGTCACACCCAATGTGGCTAAAACATCATTTGAAAAACAAAAGCTGAATAACGCTGATGAATCATTGGCTTTGTATTTTTCAACAAATTCAGTTTCAAATGCATCTATAATCTCTGGTTTACGAAAAACCGATTTCATAATCTCCATGAACTTATCCGTTTCTGTATAGAATGTGCATTTTTCAAATTCCCGTTTCCTTGAAAATGTAAACCAGTCTTGCTTTGTCGATAAATTCAAAAAAAACTCCAGTTTGTTAAAATAGCTCCAAAATGGGTTCTTGAGTCTTGTCCATTTACAATAGACTGAATCTTCATCAAATTCCGTTGGGATGTGTTGATCATAAAGCACTTCTTTCAAAGGTTCTTCGATATTGTTTTCATTCGCAATTGTGTTTTTCAGATAGTTCAGTACATCTTGTTTGCCAACGATTTCAGTCGTTATTCCACAATACGAATATACAGCCTCGGTCTTATGCATCATTCTATTATCGCCCGTTACCAACACATCACAATAACTGCCGTAATATGCATGTTCGGCATCAGCAATAATATTCCAAAGATTTCTTTTATCCGAATAATACCTAACAAAATCCAAACTCAAATATAACGTCTGAAATAACAACATATCGTTGCCCTTCTGTTTTTCAGATATACCATTTACAATTATTTCTTTTAGACCTTCTTTGATACCGTGTTTTGCAAAGAAAGAATTGATTGTATCGATTACCATCTGTGGCGTACTATTGTAGATTTGTGTAATTTCTTTTTCAGGAATATTTTCTGTAATTTTCGATTTAAGTTTTTTTGTCTCTTTCTCATCAGAAAAGACACCCTCAAGAAACCTTAGCAAACATTGAAAAAACTCCAAACCATTTGAGAAGCTTCCGATTAATGGAAGTGCTACCTGTCCAAATTCTATAGTTTTCAAACTCTCGCTTAGAATGCCAAACAAATCGATTTCTCCAATAGCAAGGTTTTTTTTGTAAAAATCCCAACTAAATAATTTGCTGAAAAGTGGATAGTCTTTGCCTTCCTTTTCGAGGAACTCGCTGGGAGGACACCTATGAAGATTCATCTTATTGTTACTATACTTCATCAAATGGGTCTCACAAATCTGTTCAAGCCTTTCTATATCCTTCTCAAAAAATTCATTATAGTTATCTCCTTTTACGCTTCTCATCAAGTCTGAAAAATGCGCTGGAGAATAAACGAACACAAAGTGATTTTGATTATTTAGAATAAAATCATACAATTCAGGCATTTCATCAATATGGTTGATGATATTCCAATCCAAATAAATTTTTTTCATTAAATCGTTTTATAATATGTTTTCACTTCTTTATCACCCCAAACAACTCCTCTATCTTCGCCACAATGCGACGCTGCTCGGCAAGAGGAGGAAGAGGAACTGGGAAGCCTAAAATGTCTGCCATTGAAATATTATCATTAGTAGAGTTCTTCACATCACTAATAATCGATTGAATCAATGGAGATTTTATAATAAAGTTCAAGTATTCAATTTCGATATCCTTACTAGCACGAATCATTGCAACGCGTTGATTCAAATACATAGGTTCCGATATATATTCAAGTAGCAAACTCTTGCCGACAGTTCCTCCAGTCATTGCAATCAAAATATCATTGCTTTTAATCGCATATTGATTGGGCACATCATTCAAGGAACATCTTACAATGCTTTTATTTGACAATCCTTTAGGCGTGATATCTGATATTCGAATTACTCTTGTTCCAGTATCTGATTTCAAATCTCCACTTTGGAAAGCATATCCTCCAATAACATCTGCTATTTGATACAATTGACACCATTTCCAATTATCGGGTATTTCAAATGAATAATCGTCAAAATTTGATGTCTTTTTAGGAGTTTTGGGATTATTACTAATTATTGCAACACCATCAGTGGAATCTTGCGGTACCAGTTTGCCTTGAATGGCTTCTTGGAGGATGCTCTTTTTGAGTTTTTCGGGCAAGGAGTTATTCAATTCTTCAAGGGTTTCTTGGGTTTCGCCATATTTCTCCACCAAGGGCATCAATTCTTCTATTTTTGCCACAATGCGATGCTGCTCGGAGAAAGGGGGAAGAGCCACCGGAATTGAATTCATATTCTCTTGATTCATCTTTGGCTGTGCCGTTCCTGTAACATAATCAACAAGTGAAATTGCATTGATATATAAACATATGTATTGCATTAAATCTTCATTAAGATAATCCAATACATGAGCATGATTATTTACCCAATATTCTCCTTTCGCAATAAATGCGATAGGAGTACTTCTATTGATTAAATTCGCGCCATCTTCTCCAATTAACAATAAAGGTTTGTTAAATAAGTATTTGTCCACTTTATCAATCACGCCAGATGCACCATAATAATCGTATTTTTTCTCTAATCGACTTCTTTCTGCAACAGATAATGGTATTCTTTCACTATCTCTATTGATAGTAATTGTACCGAATCTCACCCATTCCCAACTTTCAGGTATCTCAAACGGAATCTCCTCTTCGGCAATGGGCTTCATCTCCAAATCTTTCTTCTTCAATTTGCCTTCTTTTACCAGCCGTGCCTTTTCCGCCCGAATCTTTTCGAGCAGCACGGAGGCTGGCTCATCGTTAGGGTCTTGGGGAACAAGCTTGCCTTGTATGGCCCACTGGAGGATGCTGTTTTTCAGTTGTTTTCCGGTCATAGTTGTCTTGTATGGTTCGCAGACTTCCAGTCTGCGGCAATTGTTTGTTCTCGTTGTCCAATTTGGTTGGCAGGCTTCAAGCCTGCTACGTTGCAGTTATCCTGTAGGTTGGAAGCCCTAGAAACTTGCGTAATGTTGTTTTCTTGCGGGCTGGAAGCCCACAGACCATTGGGGGGTGTGCCTTCGCGCGGGCTGGAAGCCCGCGGACCGTTGATGGATGGGTCTTCGCGCAGGCTGGAAGCCTGCGAACCGACAAAAGCGCTGCTCCAACGGTAGTGAGTCGGGTCATCAACTAGCCCGGCCTTGACGGGATTGTTGTGAATATAGTTGATGACATTGTTGAAATGCTCTTGGTCGCGGATGTAACGGTCGAAATACTCGGGCATCCACAATTGTCCTTTTCTATTAAACAGTTTATTGATTTCGTTGCTTGAGAAGGAGCGCCAACTGTGCAATATCTCCGAAAGCGAAACAACCTTCAATAACGATATCAGCACATGCACATGATTGGGCATAATACACCAACTGATGACCTCGTATTTCACTTGATTGTAATAAAAGAGCGCGTTCCGTACAATTTCTGCGGCTCGGTCATCACGCAAGTAGCATTGACCATAGCCTGCATCTTCGTATTTGTCGAGAAGTTTAAGGATACGACGGGCTTCGTCTTGTTTGTTGGGGGATGTGTTCTTTTTCTGCAAGCTTCCAGCTTGCAGACCATTGAGAGACGACGGATTGTTTTTCTGCATGCTGGAAGCACGCAGACCATTAAGAGTGTCCTTCCATTGCTGAATAACGTCTTGGGGGACTGAATCGTACAAACGAAAGGTAATCATCTGCAACTGTTGGTTCTCAATGTGTGGCAGATAATTTCTACAATGGTTTTCTATCTTCCTTGGTTCGGTCATTTTGTCTGGGTTTGGCTTTCGCGCAGGCTGGAAGCCTGCGAACCGAGGGGAGGGTCTGCAATTTCGATGCCCAAAATCCGCTCTATCTCTGCCAAAGTACGGTCAATCTCGTGGTCGAGGGCGGCGCGTTTCTTGTAGTAGTCGGCCAATAATTCGGCAGGCGGCAGAATTTCCTCCTCGTCCTTTGGGAACTTGCATTGGTCGAAGTTACAATCCATGTCGAGTAGCTGCTGGGCCGTGAAACGGCGCGACTTCTCGTCTGTAATATTTCCATCATCGTCTTTGGTGACAATTTCCTGACGGTCGGTCCACCAGTCGCGGATGGGCTGACAATGCTCCACACGCATGGGCTTGGTCTTGCTGAAGTGTTTGTAGCCTTCGGGCATATCCAAGCGATAGAACCAAGTCTCTTTCGTACTGAAACCCTCTTCCGCGCCATCCACTTTTTCATTATTGAAGAAAAGGATATTGGTGGCAATACTAGTATAAGGTGAGAAGATGCTGCCAGGCAAACGAATGATAGTGTGAAGGTTAAACTCACGCAACAGCTTTTCCTTGATAGCCAGTTTGGCATTGTCAGTACCAAAGAGGAAACCATCGGGCAGAATGACAGCGGCGCGACCGTCTTCTTTCAGACGATACATGATAAGCACCATGAATAAGTCGGCTGTTTCGCTGGAGCTCAGGTCTGACGGGAAATGCTGTTTGATGTCATTTTTCTCGCTACCACCGTAGGGCGGATTCATCAGTACCACGTCAAACTTGTCGTCATCGGTATAGTTGAGTACGTCTTTAGTCAACGAATTATCGTGCATCACCCGAGGCGAGTCGATGTCGTGTAGCAGCATGTTGGTCACACACAACATATAAGGGAACTGCTTCTTCTCGATGCCGAAGATGGATTGAGCATATTTCTCTCGGTCTTCAGCCGTCTTCACCTTTTTGTCCAACGCTTTCAGCCAACTGGTAATGAAGCCGCCTGTACCGCAGGCAAAGTCGGCCATCTTTTCACCCACCTTGGGATTGATGATTTCGGCCATGAAGTCGGTAAGGGCACGCGGCGTATAGAACTCGCCTGCCGAGCCTGCCGACTGCATCTCTTTCAAGATAGCCTCGTAGATTTCGCCAAAAGCATGGCTTTCTTCATAATCGCCCAAGTCAAGTTGATCGATTACGTTAATCACTTGTCGCAACAGCACGCCGTCTTTCATGTATTGGTTGGCATCCTGGAAGGTGGTGCGCACAATGGCGTTGCGCATGGGCGTTTGCGGCGTAATTTCCAGATTTTTCAGCGTTGGAAACAACGTATTGTTGACAAAGTTCAACAGGGCATCGGCAGTCAGCGCGTTGCCGTCGCCCTCGTCCTTGGCCCAGTTGCGCCAACGGCAGTTCTCAGGGATGAACGAAACATAGTTGTCCTCGTTGAACTCCCAGTCGTTCTCTTTTTCGTCGTAAACCTTCAGGAACAACAACCATGCGATTTGCTCGATACGCTGGGCATCGCCGTTGATGCCCGCATCGTTGCGCATGATGTTGCGGATATTCTTTACAAAATTGGTGAGTGCCATTTCGTGTTATGCTATGTTATAAATCAATTCTTCCAATTCTTTGACCGCAGCAAAGTATTGCTCTTTTCCGCCAAAAAGGTCTGCTATCTTTTTCGGCGCACCCATCTGACGGAAGGGGTCGAGTTTTAATGTCGACGTGTTTTCAAGTTGTGAGATGCCGTCGTCAGCATATTTATCAAGCAAGGCTTCCAGCACCTTTTGGGCTTGTGGGCCGTATTTATGGAATACGTCGCGCTTTTTCACATTCTCGGCACGTTCACGACGGGTCAAGGGCTTCTTGCCATAAGCAATATGGCAGATAAAGTCGAAGTCGTCCACATCAGCCATATTTTGGTCCTCCTTCAAAGATTGGAGGTCGATGCCGCTCTCGCGTAACAGGTCGGATATTTCAGCCTTCTTCTCTGCAGCATTCCACTGTTGGATGAAGTCATCGAGGTTGGCGTAGGTATCGTTGATGTTCTTCTTGGTGTAGTCGGTGATACTCTCCACACGGAGCAGCTTGCCGTCGACATCATATACCGAGACGGTCTTGTTGATGATGACAACCTGACAGCCCTGTTTGTCCACCACGGGCTTCCTTGCATCGTCTTCAGCCGCGACGGTTGTCGCTGTATCATCGTCTGTCGGATAAACTTTGGGGCGTGTCGTTCCGTAATTGTCATCCATCTCAATCGGGCCGTCCCAGTCGGGGTCAGCGAAGAGTCGAGTGATGTTGCGGAAATCCATGATGGTAAAGTGGGTTTTGCCCTCCTTTTCGCGGATACGGGTACCGCGACCCACTATCTGCTTGAACTCCGTCATCGAGTTGATGCTTTGGTCAAGCACAATCAGCTTCACCATCTTGCAGTCCACGCCCGTTGAGAGCAATTTGCTGGTGGTAGCAATGACGGGGTACTTGGAGGAAATCGAAATGAAATAGTCGAGTTTCGACTGCCCGTAGGGGTCGCTTCCCGTGATGCGCACCACGTAATCGGGATTCTTTCTACACATATCAGCGTTCTCGTTGACCAAGGCTGCACGCATTCTTTCAGCATGTTCCTCATCAGCACAGAAGACGATGGTTTTGGCCATGCGGTCGGTACTTTTTAGAAATTGCGTAATCTCGTGAGCCACTTCACGGATATGGTCTTCGATAACGATATTGTAGTCGTAATCTTTGTTGTTGTAGATGCGGTCCTCGATGAGGTTGCCGAAGATGTCGCGCTGGCCTTTGGTGGGTCGCCACTCGTCGCCGATGTTGGTGGTAATGTTAATCACCTTGAAGGGTGCCAGAAAACCGTCTTCGATGCCTTCTTTCAGGCTATAGGTATAGATAGGCTCGCCAAAATAGTTGATGTTCGACTGGTATCTCGTCTCTTTCGGTGTAGCCGTCATACCCAGCTGGATGGCTCCGTCGAAATATTCCAGAATCTCACGCCAGTTGCTGTCGTCCTTGGCGCTTCCACGATGGCACTCATCCACAATGACAAGATCGAAGAACTCTGGCTTGAACAGCTCCTTGTAGTTCTGCTTGCCTTCCTGACCGATCAGTTGCTGGTATAAGGCGAAATAGACTTCGTATGCGGTAACGCCGCCTTGTATGTCCTGCTGGTAGTTCACCTTGTGAATGGTCTTCTCCAAAGGTTTGAAATCCTGTTGGATGGATTGATCGACCAAAATGTTTCGGTCCGCCAGATACAACACTTTCTTCACCAATCCCGCTTTCAGCAGGCGGTAGACGATTTGGAAGGCGGTATAGGTCTTTCCCGTGCCAGTGGCCATCACGAGCAACAATCGGTTACGCCCTTGCGCCACAGCGTTCACGGTACGGTTGACGGCATTGCGTTGGTAATAGCGTGGCGGGAAGATGTCCTGCCCTGTGCAATAGGGCTGCGAGATAACCTTCATTTCCTCGTCGCTCACCCCTTTTCCATCGTTGATTTCTGCAAAATATCTGTTGTAAAGCTCTTCTTTGGTTGGAAAGTCATCCATTCCAAGGGAGCGTTCCCTGCCTGTAAGGAAATCGTATTCCTGAAAACCTTGTCCGTTGGAACTATAGGCGAAGGGGACATCCATCATCTTGGCGTATTCCTTGGCCTGCTGTATTCCATACGAGACAGCGTGGTTGGCATCTTTGGCCTCCACGACAGCGATGGGCGTGGCACGGTTGTAATATAACACATAGTCAGCAAACTTGGGTTTGCTGCGTGCCACAAGGTTACCTTTCAGGTTGATCTTGCCATCGGTTAGTTTTACCTTGGTCTCCATGGTGATGTCCTCCACCGACCATCCTTTATTAAGAATGGCAGGCGTGATGAATCTCAACTTGATGTCTTCTTCCGACATGGAATGGATGTCCATAATTGTATAATTTGCAATGTAATGTACCATCCTTACAGGATTCTGTACAAATTGCAAAGATAGGAAAAAACCTTGAAATCCGTGCTATGCCAGTCTCAAATCTCAGTCTCAGTTAGAAAAGAAAGTCACAATCCAACTCGAAACCCCTTTTTAAAGCACTTATAACTATTTAATATTCAATAATATAAATATATAATACATAATAAAAAGCGAGATAAGGGGTGCCTTTTAAAACAACTGAGACTCTGAGATTGAGATTGCAGGCACATCGAAAAATAACTGAAACAACTGAAACTGAAACGTTTGACGGATTGTTTTTCGTCTAAAAAGCAACAGGACAATGAGATACGGCATCAGCAAATCATCGGCTACCGAGATTCCGACCCTTAGAAAAGACTGAAATCGTCTCAAAACTCTCCTCTAAAAGGCCTTAAAAAGCATGCAAAAGCCCCTCTTTCCGATGCTTTTCCCCTTCCTATCGTGCATGAAAGCGTTTCAAAAAATCATCGCTTATACTTCCTTTAGAGGGTGCTTTGCAACAAAAAGGCCAACTTGATTGCAGAAAATGGGGTAATAAAGGTGGCTTGGGGGAACAACTGAGACACTTAGATTGAGACTATGGCCAACAGCCCCTTTGAGAGAAACGGCGTATCGCTGATAGAGAAACGGCCTTTCTCTGGCAGAGAAACGGCATATTGCTTGAAAAGACTTTCTGATAGTAAAAAAGGCCCAATTAAGGAGATTGCGGGTCTGCGCCCGCAATGAGGGTGTAAGAGGGCTATCTTTTCCGTTTTGGCAAGCTCTACCCAAGGTGTTGGCAAACCCTACCCAAGGTACTGGCAAGATGTAGCCATACTCTACCCATACTGTTGCCATACTTTACCCATACTTTAAAGTATGGCATCAGTATGGCATCTACTTGGGAAAGACGAAGGGAATACGGTTGGTTTTTTATTTTATACCTCACCTTCACAATGCCACAAAACTGAACATCATGTCGAGTACCTCGGTCTTGATTACCTTCTGTCCCCAGTTTGGCCCTCTGTCTTCATCGCGCTCATTTACCTCGCATAAACCGATAAAGCGGAACAGGCGGTTGAATACCCTGAATCCGTATGCACTATAATACATCATCATCGGAAAGGCTTTGGCATATTCTACCGTATAGAAGTCTGTATGCCGCCACTCGCTTCCATACTGATGCAACAGCCACAGTGAGTAGAGCCTTCCTACATTGCCTACATCCATATCGTCGAGAGCATCCAGCCAACCAGTGTTATAATCCCGCAAGAGGAACATTAGAGTTGTGCGCAACAGGATATTTCGGTCTTCCAACTGCCGACGACCCTTAGCTGTAAGCGACATCTTGCCTGTACGAGTCTTAATCAAACCACACTCCCGAAGCACCACTCGCAGCACCTGCACCTCTTCTGTTTTAGGCTCGCTTTTCTGTTTGAACCAATCGGTGCTCCAACTTTGGGAGCCCATGTGATACAGCTCGTCCACTATTTTTGAGGGAATATAGCCCTTTGCCGTCAGTTTCAGTTCACCTTCAGACAATATCGTCATCAGACGTAGAACTTGTCGCATATATGGAATTTTCCTTATCTGATCGTCCGACAAAGTGCGCAGCTGTATGGGACAATCCTCCTCGAAGGGAGAATACAGCATTTTATACATCTGATTTGGAGAGAGCTGGGGCATGGGGCTTTAGTTTTATTGAAACAATCCGCGATGCAAATATACGTATTTTTCCCAATGTGCAGCCAAGGAGTAGCTTCGCCTAAGGTACATTTAAGGCACAAAATCCACCATTTTCTGACCCGACCCTTGTCAAAATTCCCGAATTTCGCCACAAAAACGCCCGAATTTCGCCACAAATAGCCGAATTTCGCCACATTTTGCCCGTTTTGGACACATTTTCCACATGGCATCACACGATGCTGTACTTTTGCGGCGTTTTAGAAAATCGAAAACGAGTATCAACTTTAATCGAATCGAAATGAAAATCATTGGAACAGGAAGCGCAGTACCGAAACTTACGGTTACCAACGACGACTTGGCCACTTTTTTGGACACAAACGATGCTTGGATCTCGTCACGCACGGGTATACAGGCGCGTCACCTATTATCTAATGAAGATTTGTATGACCTCGCTGTGGAGGCTGCTACCAAGGCCATCCAGGCCTCAGGGCTCCGTCCCGACCAGATAGATTTCCTCTTGGTCTCTAATGTGGCTAACCGTCATGTCACCCCCGGACTGAGCTGCATCGTCCAAAAGCGTATCGGCCTGACCTGCGCCGGTCTCGACATCAACGTGGCTTGCGCCGGCTTCGTCAACGCCCTGATGCTGGCCGACAGCATGATCAAGGCGGGTCACGCTAAGAATATCCTCGTCCTCTGTGCCGAAGAGCCCACCAAATACTGTAACTGGCATGAACGCGACTGTAGCGTGCTCTTTGGCGATGGAGCTGGTGCCGTGGTGCTGACCGAAGGCACGGCCTTCAAGGACGTGAAACTCACCATGATTAGCGACCGTGACGTGCTGTATTATGAACGCGGCATGGAGACCACACCTTTTGAGCAACATTACACCAAAGGTCAACCGTTAGTGATGAAAGGCAAGGAACTGTTCAAGACCGCCGTTACCGAGTCGGCCAAAGATATTCAGAACGTGCTGGATTACAACCACCTGACCCACGAGGGCATCACATGGTTCCTGCTGCATCAAGCCAACAAGCGCATCATCGAAGGCATCCGCCACATCATCGGAGGTCCCGAGGAAAAGTACCCCACCATCATCGAGAAGTACGGCAACACCTCGTCTGCCAGCATCCCGATTATGCTGGATGAGATGATTGCCGCAGGCAAAATCAAGCAGGGCGACAAGATTATCATGAGTGCCTTTGGTGCAGGCTTTGTCTCTGCCGCTTGTTTGTGGGAATGGGAGTTATAATAGTTTAAAGTTTAGAGTTATTATGGAAAACAGAAGAGTAGTAATCACAGGTATGGGTGCCGTCTCACCGATTGGCAACGACCTTGAAACCATATGGAAAAACCTGATGGACGGCTATTGCGGCATCGACTTCATCAAGTCGTTTGACACCACCGACCTTCCCGTAAAGATTGCAGCCGAGCTAAAGGACTTCGACCCCGAGGCTTGCGGTGTCGACAAGGGTTTTGTCAAGCGTAACGACCGTTTCGCTGTCTATACCTTAGCCGCAGCTTATCAGGCCATGAAGGATAACGAAGACCTGCAAATGAGTCCTGACCGCTTGGGTGTGTATGTCGGCTCAGGCATCGGAGGCTTCGATACCATCTTGCGCGAAATCACCAAATACAACTCGGAAGGCGCACGTTGGATTTCGCCCTTGATGATTCCCACCATGATTGGCAACATGGCCTCAGGCAGCGTCGCCATCAAATACAACGCCCAAGGCCCTTGCGTCCCTATCGTGACGGCTTGTGCCACAGGCACCCACAGCATCGGTGAGGCCTATCGCGCCATCAAGCACGGTTATGCCGACGCCATCATCGCTGGTGGTTCCGAAGCAGGTATCAACCCAGTTGCTATTGCCGGTTTTACCAACTGCAAGGCCTTGACCAAGGCTGAAGACCCGAAATACGCCTCCCTGCCGTTCAACAAGAACAGGGCTGGATTCGTTATTGCTGAAGGTTCGGGCATCGTCCTCCTTGAAGAATACGAACACGCCAAGCAACGTGGCGCAAAGATTTACGCCGAGTTGTGCGGTTACGGCAACAGTTGTGATGCCTACCACAGCACAGCACCTCGTCCAGATGGCACTACCCAATCATTAGCCATCAAACAAGCGCTGCAAGAGGCCCAATTCAAGGCCGGTGAGAACATCTATATCAACGCCCACGGCACAGGTACGCCCATGAACGACAGCGGCGAGACCAAAGCCATCAAGATTGCCATGGGTGAGGAAGAAGCCCACAAGGCGCATATCAGCTCCACCAAATCAGAGATGGGTCACGCTTTAGGGGCAGCAGGTGCCATCGAGCTCATCATCAGTGTGATGGCCTTGAACAACAGCATCGTGCCTCCCACCATCGGACTGGACGAACCCGACCCGGAATGCGACCTCGACTACACGCCTAACACGCCTCTCAAGACCAACTTGGACATCGCCATCTCCAACTCATTGGGCTTCGGTGGGCATAATGCTTGTTTGGCTATCCGTAAGGTGAAATAAGAAACAATCAACAACTCAACAATATGAACAGAGACGAAATCAAACAGTATCTCCCCCACCGCGAGCCTATGCTTCTGGTTGACGAGATGACCCTTGACGAGAACCATGTGGCCCATTCCAAGTACCACGTGACGGGCGAGGAATTCTTCCTGAAAGGCCATTTCCCAGGCGAACCCGTCGTGCCTGGCGTCATTCTTTGCGAAATCATGGCCCAAAGTTGCGCCCTGCTGATGAAGGACGACCTTATCGGCAAACTGACCTTCTACACGGGCATCGACAAGGTGCGTTTCAAGAATACTGTGAGACCGGGGGACACCGTCGAAGTGGAAGCCACCCTGACCTACCACATGCGCAACATTTACATCTGCTCAGCCGTGCTGAGCGTGGGTGGCAAGATGTGCGTCAAGGGCGAGCTCTCTTTTGCCCTGCTTCCCGACACCAGAAACAAATAACTATCACTATGGCAACAATTCAAGACAAGGCAAGGGCTCTGATTTCCTCCAAGATGAAAATCGATGAAAGCGAGATTACGGAGGACAAGCACCTTTTCAATGACTTGGGCGCAGATTCGCTTGATTTCGTGGAACTTTCCATGACTCTGGAGAACGAATTCAATGTGAAATTCAACGAAGAAGAAACGTCCAAGATCAAGACTGTCGGAGACTTGTTTAATCTGATTGAAAAACACACGAAGAAAAAATCTAATCTGAAATAATATGGGACTGTTAGAAAATAAAGTGGCTCTGATTACGGGAGCCGGACGTGGCATCGGCAAGGCCATCGCCATGCGTTTTGCACAGGAAGGATGCAAAATCGCCTTCACCGACATCGCCTTGAACGATGTCGTTTTGGAAACCGAAAAGGAACTGAAGGCTATGGGCGTTGAAGCCAAAGCCTACGCCTCAAATGCCGCCAACTTCGAGGAAACACATCAAGTGGTTGACGAAATCGTCAAGGATTTTGGCCGTATCGACATCCTCGTCAACAATGCGGGTATCACCAAGGACACCGCCCTCAAGCGTATGACCGAAGAGCAATGGGATGCCGTCATCAACGTGAACCTCAAGTCGGTATTCAACTTCACCAAGGCCGTGCAGCCCATCATGTGGAAGCAGGCTGGCGGTAGCGTCATCAACATGAGCTCGGTGGTGGGCGTTTCGGGTAATGCCAACCAATGCAACTACTCTGCCTCAAAAGCTGGTATCATCGGTTTCACCAAGAGTGCTGCCAAGGAGATGGGCGTGCGCAACATCCGCCACAACGCCATTGCTCCTGGTTTCATTATCACCGCTATGACCGATGCCCTTCCCGAAGACGTCCGCAAGGCTTGGGAAAGCCTGATTCCGCTGCGTCGCGGTGGCACTCCCGAGGATGTGGCTAACGTGGCCCTCTTCCTCGCCTCCGACCTCAGCTCGTATGTCACGGGCCAAGTCATCCACTGCTGTGGCGGCATGAATTGTTAAAACACTTATTTTGAAAACGATAGCAGATGAGAAAGCCTCGCGTTTTGCGGGGCTTTTTCGTTAGATGTTCATTTTCTTAATATAGAAAATCCGTTCATAGCGTGCTTAGAACTCAATTTTTTTCGGTTCCAAGCTGGCTATAAACGGATTTTTGTGTTGTAAAATTGCCAATTTTTATTGTTTAATAAATTGACAATCAATAATATCTATTCCTTAAAGAGAAACTCTAATGTAATTACGCTTTGGACACTGTGTTGATACATATTTGGTTTTATTCCAAAGGGGGTTATCATCGTCAAATGGAGGGATTTATGGGTCTTTTGCGATATACTGAAGCGGCCTTGTTTGTGGCGAAGGTCTGCATCATCTTCGCTGTCAATGGCGTATTCTTTTGTAGAAAACTTCATCTCGCAGAGATTGATTACTTGGTCGGATCGGTCGATGACCATATCAACTTGTGCTCCAGCACCATAAATGGGGTCTTTCAGCACTTGCCATGAGTATACTTGTGTTGAAACGCCAGAAATGCCCAATGCCTGCTTGATTTGCCGAATATGCTCAAAACAGACTCGCTCAAAGGCTAAACCTTCCCATGTATTTCTGACAGGCGTATTGGTGTTGACGCTCCAAAAGGATTCATCAGTCGCTGGGGCTTCGTGCAAAAACTGATAATAGAACAAAGTGTAATTGTCAATGAGTTGGAAAATGGTGTTGCTCCTCTTGATGCCTTTGTAACTATATTTTCGGATGAAGCCACAAGCCTCCAAATCCTGCAACACCTTGGTTAACTGCCCGTTGTTGGTGATATGTCCTTCCCTAATCAATTCCTCGCGAGTCAGCCCCATCTTTTTGGTACCCAAGGAGGAAACCACGCTCAAATAGGGTTCAGGATGCTTGAACAAGGAATCGTACAGTTCCTGATATTCGTAATGCAATTTACCCATAGACGAAAAGAACAGGTTATCAATGTTTTGTGTCGCACTTTTCCCTTGCTCCAAAAGCGACCAATAGAAGGGAACACCACCCATCACCATGTAAGCCTCTAATAACTCGAAACGGCTCATCCTCAG
>Ga0310690_10001528_pt1 | contig 40765 bp, 65 predicted proteins | sample AusTroGonzalo_MG_2_FD_207661 | JGI IMG/M metagenome (GOLD analysis project Ga0310690, IMG submission 207661) | Bovine rumen microbial communities from tropical cattle in Woodstock, Queensland, Australia - Gonzalo_04 (v2) (version 2) | ecosystem: Host-associated > Mammals > Digestive system >... | reverse complement strand
GCTCTCGCACACATCCCCTTCGGTCGTGTGCCTTATGACCCTGCTGAAGCACGATCACATGAGCCGCGAGTAGCCGACGTAGCTGTTCTTGCATCCCCAGCAGCGGTTGTTAATCGTCTCGATTCCGCTCGTGGATGTCGTAGCGACCGTGCGCACGGGAAAGTACGACGTGTACGGGACGAACCAGCTCATTCAACCACCGCTTTAGCCATGCACCTGTAGCAGCACTCCTCGTCACGCTTCTGGCAGAACTCGTCGAATCGGTGGAACCCGATTCCCGCTGGCGCGCTCGCTATCTCTGCATCGGTAGCAGGCCGCAGATGCTCGAGAGGCGTGCTAGCAGCGGTGCATCCCTGGTGGTAGCATACGAACGCCGAGTTCTCGCTGCACTCCGTCACGCGCCCTATCTCATGCTTGTATCCAGGATCGTATACGACCCATTCCCCGAACAGGTATCTCATGCTCCCTCGCCTCCGTACGTGTTAATCATCTCGTTCGCCTCGCTTATCTCGCGGTAGGAGAACAATCCGCTATCCCACATGTCTGCGAAGGCGTCGCGCCTCGGGCACCGCCAGAACCTCGACGGCTCGGTTTGCTCTTCAATCGCCCTGTCGAGCTGCCTTTTCAAGTACCATCGCTTCACCCATGCGACTGCCTCCCTTCTTGTGTCGAACTCGTATGTGAACGGAGGTAGCCTACCGAAATCGGAAGCGTGCGCGTTGTTCGACGAGAACACCCACTGACCTCCTTCGTCGCGCAGCACGACCGCCAGCTTCACGTACCTTTGGCCCGATTTCTTGTTTCCCCATATCTCGGCATAGTTAGGCTTGATGTTGGTCATCTTCAGCCTCATTCAACCACCTCCGGCAGCTTCACGTCGATCGGCACGTCGTTTATGCCGCCGACCTCGCACCCTAAATCACGTAGGCGTTGGAGCAAGATGCCGAGCTTCTCCTTCCAGTAGTCCCTCGCGCCAGTGGCCTGGTCGAAGTTGTTGCGCTGGGTCTTGGCCTCGCCTTCGAGGCGTTTCGACTTCCTGCGCTCGTCAGCGTAGAAGTCCCGCAGGTGGTCGACCTCGGCTGTCACGAGCAACGACGGCTCGCAGCATCCGTCTTCCCTCGGGTAGTCCATGACTCCCTCCGAGTAGACGGCGTGGCCGTTGTGCATGCAGGCTGAGTTCAGGCACGTGCGCACCTGGGCCTTCCAGTAATCGCGCTCGGCCTCGGTCTTGTCCGCTTCCTTGTAAAGCTCGTTGATTCTGGCGTACATCGCGTCGTTCTCGGATTTCGCCTCGTCCACCTTCGCTCGCAGCGCCGTGTTCTCGATTTCCAACTGCTCATTTGAATGGCACCATTCGAGCGACGTGATGGCCGCTTGGCGGTCGAGCCAGTCAACGGCAATGCGATGGCCTTGTGACGGGTAGGGGCTGTTGTCGAACCACTTTGAGAATTGGCGTGTTATGTCCGCTTCCAGCTTCTCGCGGCCGTCATCGAACGTCGCAAGATAATCATCTACGCGCTCGTGCCACGGCTTCTCGCGAGTGTCGTGCTCAACATGTAAGTTTTCGCCATCCGAATCTGACACGTTTCCAGAATCGGCTTCTCTCGACCTGGGCTTTTGCGTCTCCTTCGACGAATCGTGTAAGTTTTCGCATACGTCTAACTTCGGCGCGTACACTCTGCAATCGGCTTCCTTGCCGCCCATGAATTTAACGAACACGAGGTTTTGACGGTTGTCGAGCGCCCTAGCCGCCTTGAATCCGCTGATTCGCAGGTAGTTGCTCTTCGAGGTCATGTAGCCGTCGTAGCGCAGATACCAACCGTTATCGCGGCTGTCAACCTCGGACATTCCAGGCTCCGAACGGACGCAATCGGCGCTCATTTGGGACATGTCCGCGATTTGTCCGCAATCGTCGGACGCTGTCCCATTGCCATCGGGACATGTCACATTGCTGTCCCATTGCTCGTCCACCTTCACGCGCAACTGGCTGTTCTCGGCCATCAGCTCGGCCAGCTTCGAGCAGCAGTAGCACTCGATGTCGCAATCGTCATCATCTATGAGCAGGTCAATGAGCGCATCCCTCAGCTCATGCCTGTCCACGCCCGCATTGACCTTGAACCCCAACATCGCTGAGATATAATCGCTGGTCCATGCACACGGCGTGGTTTCCAGTCGTTCCACCGCCTCAGCGCGGAGCTGCGCTTTGGTCTTGGTCATTTGCATTCATCCCCTTTTTCGCACTTGTCACATTCGCACCCCTCGCCCATCCAGAATCCGAGACCTTTGGGGCATATCCCGACCGCAATCCTCAACTCGCGAACGTCGGGGTCGAACTTCCCTTCGATTTGGTCCGCTATGAAGTCCAGGTCATCCCTGACGCCCCTGCCGTCTATCCACGACCAATTGAATCGGATAGCTTTCCCGTATTCCCTAAGAACGTCAACGGCGCTCTTGCGCTTGGTCTTGGTCATACTCACCACTCCCACCAGAGGGCGTCGAGCGGCCAGTTGTACGTCGCGCACTCGAACTCCCATACCTTCTCGGTCTCGTAATACGAACCGCCAACCCTCGTGTACTCTCCTCCGAGCAGTTCCGCCTTCCAGTTCACAAGGCAACGGAGCGCACCGTCCAAATCGCCCCACCCGTTCTCTGGGTTGTACTTCTCGTACTCGGCGCGGTTCTCCGTCAGCTCCCTGATTCCGCGCTCTATCTTGGGCAGCACATCGGTCATCGGGTAGTGCTCGCCTTGGTCGTAATCCCAGTCCATGCATGCCCTGAACATGTCCCCAAGGTTGTATGTCGGGCTGTCGTACTCTGGCGTCTTGACGACAACGAACTTGTTGCCGTGGTTGTCCTCGCGGACAGTCTCGACGCAGAACCGAACGTCATAGCTCATGGCTCGAACCTCCTCCTCTTCAAGTCTCGGTGACGCGGGCATTCCTCCTTCGTCATCGCGTACACCTCCTTAAGGCTAAGCGTCCTGGACAGCGCGTGGCAGTAGTAGCGGTACGGGTGCAGCCTGGAACGCTCCTGCAAGATGCAGCTCATGTCGGGGCACATGTCGCAGCGCGTGTTGGTAATCTCCGGCGACGTGTGCGGCTCCTCGCGCGTGCGCCTCGAATCGGTGAACTCGTCCCTCATTCGGCCTCACCCCAGGCGCAGAAGCCGTCAAGGTTCTCGAGCGCGAAGAACCCGCACGGGCATTTGCCCACGATGTTCAAGTTGTCGCAATCCCGACACCTCACGACGCGCTCGCGCGGCCTGCCGTTGATGACCGGCGCGTGGAGGTCGCTCACGTACGTCCCGAGCGTCGGGTATATGTGCTCCGTTTGAATCACTTGTCTACCTCGATTCCAAGCGCGGCCATGCGCTTCTCGATTGGCGCAAGATACTCGTCAGCCCACGGCGCTCTAAACTCCGTGCCGTCAGGCTTGACGTACATTGTGTCCTTCACCAGCTCCACATACATGTCCCGCACGAGCTGTTCCAGCTCCTCGGTGCGCCCCTGCCGCTTGTCCAGCAGCTTCACGAGGTTGCGGATGGACTCGTCGCGGGTCTCGACCATGTGCTCTAGCTCTGCGCACCTCTCGCGCAGGTTCCCGTCTCCGAAGCTCATGAGACCACCTTCCCGCGCAGCTCGCGCTCTTCCTCAAGCGTCTTCACGCGCTCGTTCAGCTTGTTGTTGGCTTCCATGAGGGCACGTTGCGTATCAAGCAGGTTCTTAGTGCTGCTTGTCAGCACCCGCTTTGTTTGGAGCCATTCCTTAACGGACGATACAATCACTACCACGACCGCTCCGAGCATGATTGCGGCAATGGCGAACGTGGCGAACGCGCCGACCACAGCGAATGCTTCTGTCATCGCTTCACCGCCTTCCCGCAGTTCGGGCACACAATCGGCGGTTCATGCCTGTCGGCTCCGATCACGCCGCCATTCGTCTTACCGCACTCCGAGCACGTCCACATCGGCATCCACATGTGCTGGCGCATCTTGCACGTCCCGCTCCCCAGCGTCGCGGCTACGGCCTGCTCTGGCGTGATTCTGTGAAGCACGACGCGAAGCGTCCCGTCGCTGAGTTCACTGGCGCTGAAACTGTAGGCGAACTTATCGCCTTTGTCCCAGTATGTCCCGTGCCTTCCGTTGAAATACTCGAAGCCGCGCTCGCTCAGCAGCTTCTTCAGCTCGTCCATCGCCGTCATTCCGCACCGCCTTTCACACGTGCGCCGCACACATCGCAATACGCTGGCGGCTCAACGTCACCATTCCATGCGTCATGGCCGCATGACAGGCTATGGCAATACTCGTCAAGCAAATCCTCGAAGCGCGTGCCGACAACTTCACACTCACGCACGCGCTCGTACCTGACCACCTCGCCAGTAACGGTGTTCTCAAGCGCGAGTGAATCAGGAAGCTCCGCATAAGAGAACGGGTACGACGCGATGCCTAATCCTCGCCATCCCACCTAGCTCACCACCTTCGCGCCGCACCTCGGGCAATGCTCGTGCCGCCTGGGAGCACAGTGCGTCTTGCCGCATTCGGAGCACGTGTAGTCGTTGCAGGGATAGCCCCTGTAAGTCTCCTCGAGCGTGCAGGTGCGCTCGGGCGCGTACCGCACGCCGCCGACGCTCACGCCGCGCACCGTGCGCCCGTTGAGGGCCAGCGGGTAAGTCCACGGGTGGTGCTCGCCCTCGAAGTCGATGCGGAGCATGATGGCGTCGTAGCTCGTGGAGTTTGAACAGTCGCTCACTGCTTCCTCCTAGCCTCTTCAACCATTTCCTTCGCCCTGTCCACGCATTCGTCGCACAGGTGAACCGTCACACCGAACTTATGGAACTCGACTAGGCATTGGCACTCGCTTGCCATCCTTCCGCAACCGTCGCACACGACTACCTGAACGCTCATGACCAATCGCCTTTCATCCTTCTCTCGTACTTCGCCCTCTCGGCCCTCTCTGCCCTCTTCGGGTCGGACCTCGGGCCCCTCTTCTTCCTCGGCGTCCAGCTCTCGCAGTCTCCGTCCTCCGTCACCCACCAGTAGCATCCGTACGCTATGCTCTCGTCGTCAACGACGGCGCATGCGCCCTGCTCGCCCCAGTTGAACGGGTCAGGCATGAACGCGTCGCAGTTACCGCAGCACTTTCCATCGGCTGTCGTCATCTCTATCTGCCACCTATCCGAAATTCACGTAGAAGTCGGTCACGCCCTCGTCGCAACCGCTGTCCAGCACGATGCCGGTTCCCTTGCTCGTCTCGATTTCCGAGCCTTCGGGGGCGTCTGATGCCGCCACCACGTAGCGGCCCTGGTCGTCGCGGTAGTATCCCTCGTCGTCCACCGTCCACTCCGCGGTGTCGCGGTGGTAGAGCTGGTTGCTCGAATACCACGACTCGGTGCGGCCTTTGTACTCGCGCACGCCCTCCTGCATGAAGCCGTCTCCCGTGAACGCGTACGATGAGCTGTAAGGCTCGCTGTACCATTCTTGGGACTCGTACTCGTTTTCCTCCCAAACCTGGTCGCATTCGGCTTCCTGTTGCTCCTGCTGCTGTTTCTCGGCTTGCTTTGCCAGCAGCATCTCGCGGATAACCTCCGGGTGCGTCTCAGTCTGCTCCCGGACCTCTCCGAAGACCTGCTCCTCGCCGACCTGGTCCTGTGATGCGACGGCTGGAGCGCATCCCGTGAGCGCAGCCGCTAAGAGCAGGCACGCTGCCACGTTAATCGCTTTCATGTCGCTCCTCCTCCAGCTCTGATTCGAGCCTTTCGATGTAGTCCCTCGCGAGTTCGAGCTCCTCGGTGAGCCTGTCGACCTCGTCCTCGAGGCTCCTGATAGCCGCGAGGTACATGTTTTCCGTCATCCGCATAGCAGGCCCCTTCCGCCCGCTATGACGGCGCACAACGTCTCGAGGTCGCACGTGACGTAGTTGCGGCCCATGTTCGCCTTGCCGCAGCCACGGCGCTTGTGGACGACGAACGCGAACTCGGCGCCGTCGTTAGCACGCTCCACCTCGGCCTCGTCGAGCCATTGGGATAGCTCCATCCTCGCGTGGTTCTTGCACTCGATAACTACCGGCTTGCACCCGAGCTCCACGCCAGCGATGTCGCCACGGTCGTTCACGCCTCCCATGACCCTGCGCTCGATGCGAGCGTCTCCCAGCTTCTCGGCCATGTAGTCGACCACGTCAGCCTCGAACTGCGTGCCTTTCTTCCTCTGCTTGCTCATAGCCTCACCTGCCATATCCTGCCGTCCCTCAAGTCGTAGGCTTCCCAGCACCCGAAGCCGTAGAGAGCCTGCGAGTGCGGGCCAAGCTCCTCCATCATCGAGCCCTCCCACCACTCGCGGGCGAACCTCTCGGAGTCCCACTTCCACAGCGCCTTGAAGCGGGCGCCTCCGTGCCATCCGTCGTGGCAACCCGTCGTGCCCGATCCGCACACGGCGAACAGCGCGGGCTTGAGCGTCTTGCCGTGAAGCGTGAACAGAGGCGACTTGCCCCTCGGTGGCCAGTGGTGGGCGTTGGTAGCCCTCCTGCCGCAACACATGCACGTCGCGTCCTCGAACAGCTCGTGGCTGTTCACCGCCTTCCCGGCGTACCGGCATAGGAAGTGCGGCTTGCCGTAGCACTCGGCGGCCTGGTAGGCGAAGCCGTGCAGCAGCGACGCGCTCGGTTGGTAGCTCATGCGACCACCTTCTCCGACGCGAAGAAGTCCTTGCATGTGTCACAGAACCACTCGTCGCCACCATGCATGCCTGTCTTATCGAGTTCGGTTCCGCATAGCGGGCATGTTGGCGCGGAGGGCGGCGTGGCCCCAGCCACAGCCGCGCCGACCGCAGCGCCCTCTTCTTTTGGAAGTTGTTGTTGTAAGACAACAACTTCCTTCTTTCCTTCTTTCTTTTGAGCGTCACTGGTTCCGTACTGGTGTCGTACTGGTGCTGTTTCCACATAGTTTTCCACATGGTCTTCATTGTTGTTTACGCACTGGTACGTAACTGGTGCGTCACTGGTTCCGCACTGTTCCAAATCAGTGAACAAATGTGTCCTCTTCGGCATCTTCTCTGGCGGGTCGGGCACGTTTGACTTGTTCGGTTTTCTGACGGTCTGGTACGTCTCGAAGTTAGGGATGTTTATGTACGCATCTCCGTCGACGATGTAGCCCCTGACGCATCCGACGCGCTCGAGTTCGCAGAGCATGTCGAGGATGTCGTGGTCTGAAATATCGTCGTACGGGAACGTCTTGAGCTTAATCCAGCTAAGGCGCGCCTTGAGGTTGCCGTAGTCGTTACCATGCACCCATAGTGCTATGAAGAGGAACCTTGCTTTAATCGAGCATTTTCCAAGGCTTTCAGAGTCGTAGAACTCTGGCTTAACCATTCGCTGCCTTGACATGCTACTCACACCTCCTCTTCATGGAGGTTGAAATACGCATCTGAGAGAGCGATTTGAACGTCAACGATGCTGGTAAAAGGTTTTTCGTCGATTAGGTTAGATATAGCGTTAAAAGTTTTCTCGTAACCAAATTCTTCAAGCATGTCGTACGTTGGTGTATAGAGGTAAACCTGCTCAACGAACTCGCTGAATCCTCCGAGTATCAGTTTTTGCAGTGATCTGAGCTGCAATATGCGCATCGAACTATCTTTAAGGTTCCTGCCGCTCTTTCCGTTATTGCATTCACGACAAGCTACGACAAGATTCGAGTCATCGTTCGTGCCGCCATTAACAACAGGCACCACATGGTCAATCTCGAGCAACGTCGTAGACGAATCGGCGCCACAATACTTGCATCTGAATCCATCACGCTCGAGTATCCTGAACCGCTGCGATGTTGTGATTTTCTTCCTTGCCATAGCAGCCGCCCTAGAAAGGAATTTCTGAGGACTCGTCGTACACTGTGGCCTCGACGTACTCTGGATTGCTAGACTTGCGCTCACCGCCCGAGAGGAAGTCGATCTCGTCGACCACCACTTCGAGCTTGCTTCGGTTGTTGCCATCCTTGTCCTGCCACTTCGACTGGCGCAGCTTGCCGCTGATTGCCAGCTTCGTGCCCTTCACGAGGTAGTCGGCCAACTTCTCGGCCCTCGTGCCGAACAGGACGCAATCGACCCAGTGGGTGATTTTCTCCCACTCGCCCGTCTGCTGGTTCTTCTTGCTGTCCGATACGGCGATTGAGAAGTTCGCTATCGCCATTCCAGACTGTGTGCGGCGCAAGTCGCAATCCTTCCCAAGGTTCCCGCTGATCGCCACTACGTTCATCTATTCCTCCTTCAACGTGCGTTCTGCTTCTTCGAGCATCTCGCTCATGTTCATGTGCTCGATTGCCTCCCCGAGTTCGGCCATTGCATCTGGACCGAGGAGGTCGTACATCCTCATGAACGTCTCTCCGACGACGAACAGCTTCTCGATGACGAGGAAGCTGATGAACCACGGGAAACCCTCCTCCTTGCACTTCCTGATTGCGTAATTGTCGACGTCGATGCAAATCTTGTTGATTTGCTCTTCTGACGGCATCTCGAAATCTTTCACCTGTCTCACATCCTCTTCGCTTGGTTCCATTCGCGCTCTATCTCGGCCTCGAACGACCTGAGCACGAGCTTGTAGACGTTCACGGCCTCTTGCGCGTTCTTGTACTCGACCTCTGCTGCATGGAAGTCGCGCAGCTTGCCGACGACGCTCTTAACTCCCTTGATGACGAGGGCTATGAGGGTCGCCGGCATCCTCGATTCCTTGAGGTCGTACACTGCCTCGGCCTTCGCCGTGTAATAGGCCGCTTCCGCATCGCACATCGCCAATCCACGCTGCCTGCACAGCTTCAGGGCGTTAACGAGCTGCCTGATGCACTCGTCGCGCCTTATGTGCAGCGGCACCGACTCGTCGTCGAAACGGAAATCGCTAGGCATCGTCGAACTCCTGCGCCACGTCGCGGAACCACTCGGGGTTCAGCTTGTTCTCCTCGTAGTCGGTGCGCTTCGTGATGCCGCTCATAGCTCCATTGGCGTCATGTATGACCCCGCGCTGAACGGCTCCGTTAATCGCATCCCTGAGACGCAGCTTCGCCTTTGCGAGCTCGCCGTCGTTGCGTGGCTTGCGCTCAGATGCGGCCTGGCCGTCGTCGTCCTCCATCCCGCTTATGCAGAACACCGTGCAGAGCGCGTAACGCTTGGCGTACGTCTCCGCGCTGCCCTGCTCCTGCGGGTTGCCAGTCGTGGGAACGTGCCTCGAATCGAGCACGAGCACCTCGTCGCCCATGCGGGCTATGGTCTTCAGCTCGCCGTCCTCGATGCCCTGCGTGAGCAGCACGCCTTTGTCCATGAGCGGCGGGATGATGCTCTTGAGAACGTCTGACAGCAGCGCGTACTTGTACTCGCGCACGCCGTTCTTCCCAGCATGTCCGACGCCGTTGAGGGGCGGCATCTTCATTTCCTTGCGCGCGGCGAGCAGCGCGTCCGTCAGCCCGCTCATTCGGAATCACCTTCGAGAAGCAGCTCGTTTGCACCGGCGAGGAAATTTCCGCCTAGCTTGTCGAGCACCATGTCGGGCTTGAGCGAGTAGATTTGCGCCGACAGGCGCTCGGGCTTTCCCTCTTCCTCGCGCGTAGTCACCTCGATTCCGTCGGCCATCTCGCCGTTCGAGTCGAGCCACCACTTAGCCAGGTCGGTTGCGTGCAGCTTCGCGAACCCGAACACGGCGGACTGGTTCTCCTCCAGCCATCCAGCGAAAGCCTCGTCGTCTACGAGCTCGAACTCGGTGACGGTCTTCCCAGGTTCAGCCTTGTAACGCTTAATCGAGAACTTGCCTGCATCGGGGCCGAATAACGGAGACGTGCGCCTGTCGGTCCCTTCCTCGTTGAATGCCGCTATCAGCTCGTCGCGGCATTCGTATTCAAGGAGCTCCCGCTCCTCAGTGATTTTCTGCTCGAGCGCCTTGAGCGCGAACAGTTTGTCGATTTTCGTTGCCATTTAACCTCCTCACGCAGCCGCCGCATCTCCTGACTTGACCATGCGCTCGGCTTCCATCCTGCTCGATGCGAGGAACACCGTCTCGGGGTTCACTACCTCGTGCCACACGGCGACGAGGTCGACGCCGTCGAGCTTGCTCTTTCGGAAATTGACCGTCCTCGCCAGCCTCGGGCGCAGCATCACCGCGTATCGCGTGATGCCCGCGTACAGGTTGTGGTCGTGACGGAGCTGGTCGACGAGCGAAATCTCTATGCCCATGTCGCGTGCGTAGCTGAGAACGTCGTCTCGCCTCGTCCTCGGGTTCCCGAGGTCGACCTGCTTGTGGAGCACGGACATGATGCGCTTGAAGTCCTGCTGGTGCTCCTTGACCCAGTAGCACACGTCCTTCGCGGTGTTGACGGCGTCATTCATCGCTCTCCGCCTCCTCGAAGCTGGTCCACTCGTCGCAGACGAAGCTCCCTGGCTTCTTGCTAGCCTCCTGCTGCTCGCACGTCTGCCCCTGCACGTGCAGGTAGTCGGCCTTCGTCGAGCCGGAGTTCTCTCCGAGCCATGTGATTGACGAGCACTCGTACCCTGCGTTCAGCGATTCCTCCCTGAACTCCCTCGCGAGCTCGATCATCCTGGCAGTCACCTTCTTGCGTCCGAGCATCAGAACATCACCGCCGCCCACAGGAACATCAGCCCGAAGCTGACGGCGATGACGAGCCCGGCAGCTAGACATGCGGACTCGTAGTCTGCTACGATTGACTTGGTTCTCCGCGAACCGTTTTTGGCGCGTGCGTAGTTGCAGCTACCGCGCGCCGCTTTCTCTCTCATTCCTAGATACCTCCTCTGCCATCCGCTCTAGCGGGACTCTTACATCTGCGAGCCGAACGTCTTCGTAGACGCTCAGCGTTGCTTTCCACTTGTCTCCGTGAAACTCGAAAGTCCCCGCTTGGAACACGTTCTCTCCTTCCATTCGGCTCCTTTCACGCCAGCAGTCCCGCGCAGACGGTGCGGGTGGTGGTTCGGTTCTTCGCACGAGAAGTTGGCTGCCCTAACATGCGGTCTGATTGGTCAGATCAGGAGTGGCTCTTTTGCTGGAAAGCAAGGAGGTTCCCGCGCCGCCCGTACGGAACTGCTGTCTCTTATTGTTTGCCCGCCTCGGTGTGCGGGGGCGCGTGCGGGACCTACCGCCGCGTCGATTCGTTTTCAAGGTGCTGCCGCGCCGCTCTGCGTCTTGGACGCGACGTGATGTGCTAATTGCTAGTTAACGATGGGTTCCTCGTAGAACAGGTAATCAACCGTGAACTCAGGGAAGTAGTCGTCCTTTATGGCGAATGCAACGTTCGTTGGCAATTCGCCTGCGCGACCTGTAATCCAATTTGAAATGGTGTCGCTGGACTTGTTGAACTTCTCTGCCATCGAATCGTAGACTTCCTTGTAGTCCATGCTCTTGCGTGCCATCTCGGCTGCGAAGTTCGGGTACTTGTACGCCATGACTCACCTCCTAATTCCACTGTGGCGTAATTACATTATCAATAATTACACCATGCCGTAATTATGTCAAGGCAGAAATGTGGTAAAATTACGTCGTAACGTAATTTCCACAAGAGAAAGCCTTACCATGAATCTCAAGGAATTAGCTCGTGCGCGTGGAACTAATCTGAAAAGGCTGTCAGAAGAATGCGGAATACCCGCATCAACCCTGTATGCGATCTCATCAGGCGAGACGAACTTCGACAACGTTGGAATCGGCCTGTTCGTCAAACTTGCCAACGCATTGATGATCGACACGGATGACCTATACAGGATGAACTTCGACGCAAGCGAGATTAGCGAAATGGAGTTCGATGCGTCAGATAAAGACGACACAGCTGTCAACGATAACCGCATCGTCGAATTATCACCCGACGAGAAGGAGCTGCTTTCATGCTACCGCTCTGTCGAGGCATGGGAGAGGGAGCTGATATTAACGCACGCGAAGATGGTGTTCATGCACGCGAGAAAGGACTAGAAGATGGCTATGATGAACTGCCCAGAATGCGGGAACCAGATTTCAACGGACGCTGTCATGTGCCCGAAATGCGGTAAGAAGATAAAGGGGACCGGATTGGAGGCTGTAGCTGGAAAAGGCGGCACTGCCATAGGGGCAATCATATTCATCGGGGTGCCGATAGCGTTCGTGATATGGCTCGTATCGTCAATAGTCTCGTGCGCTGCCCATTAAGAAGTCGCCCCCGTGCAGCGGCCAACTGTCCACGGGGGCTATACAGCACGCTCAAGGGAAACGTCTGCGAGGTGATTCTACCATGAATGGAAGGTACTGCGCCTACCTGCGCAAGTCGCGTGCCGACGAGGTGCGCGAGAAGGTCGAGCCGAACTACGACGCGCTCTCCCACCACAGGCAGACGCTAGAGGCGCTTGCCGCACGCATGGAGGTGCCGATTAGCCGCTGGTACTCCGACGGCATAAAGTCCGGCGATTCGATCAGCGCGAGGCCTGAGATGACCGAGCTACTTTCCGATGTCGAGTCGGGAATGTGGGACGGCGTGCTGGTGATGGAGGTCGAACGCCTCACGCGCGGGGACATGGTCGACCAGGGGACGGTCGGGAGGGCGTTCGCCGAAGCTGGCACGCTAATCATCACGCCGTACAAGGTGTACGACCCCGCCGACGAGATGGACTCCGAGTTCCTCGAGTTCAACATGTTCATGAGCCGCAGGGAGTACAAGGCGATAAAGAAGCGCCTCATAGCTGGCAGGGTCGCGGCGGTTCGCGAGGGCCAGTACATAGCCGCAAACGCCCCCTACGGCTACGACAAGGCCACCGTGGACGGAAAGCACACGCTCGTCCCAAACGCGTGCTCCAAATACGTCAGGGCCGTATTCGAGCGGTTCGCCGAGGGAGACAGCTACCGCCAGATTGCCCACATGCTCGACGCGATGGGCGCTCCACCCGCGAGGAGCGCGAAGTGGAGCCCCGCCTCTGTGAAGAACATCGTCAAGAACCCTGCGTACGCGGGAAAGGTGCTGTGGAACGCCACGACCCAGAAGGTCTACAAGGAGAACGGCAGGACGAGGTACAAGACGGTCAGCAACCCCGACGCGATACTGGTAGACGGCCTCCACGACGCCATAGTTGACGACGAGCTGTGGAGGAAGGCGAAATCGAGGGTCGACGCTGCGCCGAAGAAGGCCGAGTACAAGACGAGGAACCACTACGGGCGCATACTCGTGTGCGCGGAATGCGGCAAGGCGCTCCATTACTACGACACGGGCAACGCCAAGGAGCCCATGATGGTCCACCTGCGCAAGGGAGAGGGCTGCAAGACCAAGGGGTGCTCGGTGAGAATCCTCGACGAGGCCGTGACCGAGACCCTGGCCGCGTACGCGAACGACATCGAGCTTAAACTGTCAGATGTCGCCCCCGACATGCGTAGGGAATCTTACGAGAAGGCGATAGCCGAGGCGCATGCGACGATTGACGCGAACTTCGACCGCATGGAACGCGGGGTCATCTCCGAGGACGACTTCGTGGCGCGTCGCAAGGTGCTAGAGTGCAGGATAGCCGATGCCGAGGCCGCGCTCTCGGAGCTGCCGCAGGAGGAGTCGGCGAGGGACGTGACGGCCTCGATAAGGAAGTGCATCGAGGGCATAGCCAACCCGAACATTGACGAGGAAGTCAAGCGTAAGCTGATATGGTCCCTGGTCGAGAAAATAGAGTACAGGAACCGTGCTCCCATAGGAGACAACGCGATTGAGCTGCATATCGTCTTGCGCCGTCATGGGTTGGACATGTATTAGCAGACGAGTTAGCTGATACATGTTCAACCCATACGTTGAGCTTGCAAATCACATTGCATCGTCCTCCCGTCCAAGCTCCTCCGCGCATTTCGCGACGACCCACGCGCACATCCACAGCCTCGGGTCGCTCGTCTGCCCGCACAGCTCGACCAGCACCTCGGCGCATCCCCTCAGCGCCTCGGAAATCTCGACGTTCTCCATGCGATCACCTCCGAAACGAGGCTAGCACGGGAGCCGCCTGCGGTTGTTGCTTATAAACGGCAAAAGGCCCCCGACCGAAGCCGGGGGCGTCCAAGACCAGCTAGCGTGCTTTCGCCGAGCTGGCTTACTTGCAGATGAAGAACCGCTCGTAGCAGCGGCGGCAGGTCAGCTTCCCCTCGCGGTTGTGCCTGCACGGCTCGTCGCATCGGTACTCGTCGAATGTCACGCCGAGCGTCCTGTAGTCGTCGATCTCCCACGACTCGTTGGCCCTGCGGTAGGCGTTACCGTCAGGCATGGATGAAACGCCCTCGTCCCAGTCGACGGGACTCCTGCGGAGCTTGCGGTTGTATAGCTTCTTGTACCAGCCCTGCTTGTTGACATAGTGGCCGCAGGGCGTCTTCTTGCGGGAGCGTGTCATGGCTTCCCCTTTCGCTAGGTTGCTAGAACACGCTCACCCCTTTCGAGAAAACGGCCCCGCATGGTTCGCTGCCGAAGCTCGCGTGCGGGGCGCTATGTTGGGGCGGGGTCCCGTGGTACACCCGCCCATGCCGAGTTCATTTTACTACCTGTCCTTCACGCTCGTCTCAACCGAGTACGGCCAGTACGCGTTCTTCTGCTGCGCGTGCGCCTGCGGTTGGGATACCGCAACCATCCATCCGGCGAGTATCGTGAGGACGGCCATGAGTGCGATGGTCGCTATCATGACGCGGTTGAACCACCTCATACGTGGAACGCCACGCCCTCGTCGGCGTAACCGGCTGCGATGGCGTTCGCCATGTCGGTGTCGCTCGTGGTGAGTAGGTGGTCGCCCGTGTACTTGTTGAACGCGCGGCGCACGGGAGTCCCCTCGCGCTTGGCGAAGAACGGCACTCCCTCGCACTTCCAGCGGTTCTTCGTCAACCCCTGCGCCTCGTCGAACGATGCCGTGAAGAAGTGCTTCCCTCCTGGCATCCACATGCGGAACACGGCCACCTCAGGGTCTGGGCATCTCCAGGCCACGCCCTCGTACGCCCAGCCGTTTGCTACGAGGCCGTCCTTCTCGTCCTCCGCGCAGGTGTAGAAGTGCTCGCCAGAGCCCGCGTTGAACAGGCGGTGTACGGGAGTCCCCGCAGCCGGAACGTTTACATCGTACATTGCTTCCTCCTCGAATCCTCCGCTCGCCATGTAGTCGGCGACCTCTTGCTTGAACTGCTCCCACGACTTCCCGTGGTTCTCGAAATAGCTGATGGGGTCGGTATGGTCGGAGCCTCCCCACCAGTTCGTGCAATCGTTGTGGCTGATTAGACGGTCGATGCCCCACCCGTAGCGGTTCAGCATCATGGCCGACCACTCGATGCCCACGCGCCAGACGGACTCGAAGTCCTCCTGGTTCGTGGCGTGGCACAGCTCGATGCCCACAACATACGGATTTCCATTGCCGACCTGCCAGCAGATGCGGTCGTCTGGCACGCAGTGGTACACGTCGCCCGTCCAGTCGCCGCAGTAGTGGACCGCGTAGGTGTCGTTGCTCGCCCAGTAGTCGCGGTGGTTGCGGGCGGTAGCTCCTGGGTTAGCCGTCTCGTGAATCACCACGTAGCTCGGGTACAGCTCACCGTGGCCCCAGGAGACGATGTCCTCGATGATGTTCATTACGCCTCTTATCCTAATCATCGTCGCCTCCCGGCGACTTTCGTCCTGTATTACCAACAATTGGATATGGGGCATAATTTCCCGACGGCGGGGATCGCGTAATGCACGCCTTGAGACCTGGTTCTCTTCGAGGAGGATCGCGCCCCCGCCCGACGGAGCTGCGCTAATCAGCTGGATAGCACCTTGTTGCTTCATTTCGCAAGAGGCTGCGCGCCGCCGGGTCGAGGGGAATCCCGCCAGGCGACGTGTCCCCGAGACGGAAGGAGGCAAAGATGCGTTGCTGCATAGGAATCGACCTGGCCAAGAGAAAGCACTCGGCCGCGGTCATCGCGGAGGGAGGCGAGCGGAGACTGCTCGACTTCGAGTTCCGCAACGACGGCGAGGGGTTCGCGGCCCTGCTCGCCAAGCTGACCGAGGCCGGCGCGATGCCCGGCGAATCGGGCGTGTGCCTGGAGGCCACCGGCCATTACGGGCGCAACCTCATCGCGTTCCTCGAGGCCCGCGGCTACCAGGTCTTCGAGGTGAACCCCCTGCTCACCTCCAACTGGCGCAAGGCGATGAGCGTGAGGAAGGTGAAGAACGACGCAGTCGACGCCGAGGCCCTTGCCCTGTGGCTCCTGGCGGGGAACCCCACAGAGCGGCGCCGCACGAAGTCGGAGACGGACGACCTGAGGTCGCTGTCGAGGTCCCGCACCTCCCTCTCCCACATTGTAGGCGATTGCAAGCGCAAGGCCCACGCGATCGTCGACGTCGTGTTCCCCGAGTTCCACGGGTTCTTCTGCGACGACTTCGGAAGGGCCGGAACGGCCGTGCTCTCCAGGTGGGGCTCGGCCGCCAACGTGGCGGCCGCCCGCGTCGACTCGGTGGAGAAGGCCATCCGCGAGGCGTCCGGCGGCAGGTTCGGCCGCGCCGACGCCGAGCGGCTGAAGGCGCTGGCCAAGTCGTCGGTCGGCCAGCACAGCGGCCCGCTCGCGTTCCAGCTGCGCCAGCTCCTCGCGCAGATCGAGTTCACGAGGGGCCAGATGGCCGATCTCGACAGGGAGCTGGGGAGGCTGGTCGCAGGCTCGCCGATCACCACCATCCCCGGCATCGGCACCGTGTGCGCCGCCGGGATCCTCGGCGAGATCGGCGACGTGTCCAGATTCGAGAGCGCCTCGAAGATTGTCGCCTTCGCGGGATGCGACCCGTCGGTCTTCGAGTCCGGCGAGTACGAGGGCTCGCAGGCCCATCTCTCGAAGCGCGGCTCGCCCTACCTCAGGTGGTACCTCTGGCTCGCCGCCGACAGGGCGAGGAGGTTCGACCCCGTCCTGCGCGACTACTACCTGAAGAAGCGGTCGGAGGGCAAGTGCCACAGGGTCGCCATCAGCGCCGTGGTGCGGAAGCTCTGCTCCATCGTCTTCGCCGTGCTCAAGGACGACAAGCCCTACGTCTGCCCAGTTGCCTAGCGGCTGGTCGAGCCCGACATACCTCTTATCAACTCAGGCGGCTGGCGCCGCCCGCTTTGCCATGCCCGGAAACTATGTCCCATATCCAATTGTCAAAGTGCTAGAAAACTCGTTGAAACCTATTGACTTTTACATAGCTGGCTCCTTCTCCTTGGCCTTAAGCTCGTCCAGGTACTCCTGCGCCTGTTGAGCAGCCTGCGTGACGTTCTGGTTCTTCCACCATGCCCACGCCACGGCTGCGAGCGAAGCCACGCTGAACACGACCTGGTACCACATGTCGAAGTCCAGCGCGTAGCCGAATACGTTCGCCACGTTCAGCGCGACCGTCACTAGAAGCGTGACTATCGCCTTCAAAGACTCTGCGTTCATTTCCGCCTCCTAACTCAAGTTGTCGATTGCGTTCTCGTTCGTCAGCATGTTGCACTCCCCCTTGGCCTTCTGGATGCTCGCTATCGCCGCGTCCACGTTGCCGTTCACCTGATCTCCGTGGGCAGCGTGCAGCAAGACGAGCAGGCCGTTGGACACAGCGAAGACCAGGTTCAGCTGCGCCGTGTCGAACTCCTTGCGGGCCTTCTCCTTGGCATCGCGATCGGCCTTGTACTCGGCTTCCTCGCGCTCGCGCTTCTCGCGGTACTCGAGGTCGTCCTTACGCTCTCTCTCACGCCTCCTCTCCTGCCACTTCATGATTACGCCGAAGATGCCGCCTATGATGGCGACGCTAAGGCTCTGGACGTAGGCGATCTGGCCGAGGATTATGCTTGGGTCTACGTTATCCACTTATCACCCCCTAACTAGAGCAGGTACGTCCCCGCAATGTACGGGTTGCTCACGCTGCTCTCGGTAAAGGACGAGGAACCTATCGACACCTTGCCGTCTGTTCCTATGGTCACGAAGAACGACTTGCCGCTAGGAGTGCAGCCGAGGATGTACCTTGCGCCGCCTGGTGTGAAGGCAGACGGCACGCTGCCGAGTTCAGTGCTCGGCGCTATGTCGAGGCTCGCGAAACGAAGATGGAAGTACACGATGCTGCCCACGCGTTGGAGCGAGTAGCCGTACAGCGTCTTGTTGACGGTCTTGGTGAACGTGCCAGACACCTGGGACATCCCTATGGCGTTGCAAAAGGCGGCGGGGTCTCCAACTGCGTACGCCTTGCTCCCGTCCTTCATCGCGAATACTGATATGTAGTTCTCCACCTCGTCCCCATTAGAGGTCTCGTTGTTGGAATAAAGCGTCATGCTAACTCCGCCAGTAGCTCCTCTCAGCGGAACAAGCCTTCCAATCATCTCTCCGTCCTTGTCCTTGACGAGGATGTAGCTGTCGCCAGTCTGCATTGAAGACGGATTTGAGCCGTCTCGGTCGATGTTCGACTGACTGAGCGTAATCGTAGATGGTGTTGCATCGGTGAGCGCCGCGTCTATCGCGTCCATGTTCCCGTTGATGATGGAGATGTCGGGGTACTCGCTGCCCTCTGGCTTGACGAGGTTGTAATTGGTGGTGGTGGTTGACATGGGGCCTCCTGATGGTTACACGCTGCTCAACGAGAACGAGACGTACTTGAGACCGTCGCTTGATGTGGCTGGCATTACCAACGCACGGTAATTGGCACCTATCGAGGTGCATTGCCACACGAACGCTACGCCGTGCTCGGCCCCGATGGTCGTCTTAAGATTTCCAGTCAAGTTCAAGAAGCAGATGATTGACATGTACTCGCTTACGCACGCGGCCTTGAACGCGTCGTTTCCGCTCACTCTGTACCCGGTCATAGAGAACTGGCCCTTTACGAGCTTGTCGTACACTTGCGACCTGACGTTGTTCACTCCCTTGCTGCCGACCATCCTGTAATACGTGCCGTCGTACACGAGTGGAACGGTCTCGCCTGCGGCCCACGTCACGTCAGTGGCAGTCGTAGAGTTGTTGGCGTAGATTGCCTTCGCGCCAGTTGAGTTGATGTTCAGGGTCGCATCCGCCGCCGTGTTGGTGTTGGCGAACCGAACGCAGACAAGCGCACCCTCTTCGAGTACGAACCCTGTGCATGATGCCGTTTTTGCGACGGTAGAAGCTGAATCGGAGCATGTCGCGTACCATGCCCTCGACTTCCCAGCCATAGCGGCGTCTATCATGTCCAGGTTGGCGTTGAGCACCGACACGTCTGGGCGCTCGTTTCCAGCCTGCTTCACGAGGTTGTAGTTAGTTGTGGTTGTACTCATGGGTCCTCCTGGTTTGGCGAGGTTACTAGCTGATGTTGATAACGAGAATCCACCCTGGATAGTTGCTGTTCGGCGCGAGCTACCCGATCATCAGCGGGATGTACATGCTCTAAGCTGTCGGCCACGCGAACGTGTCTGAGAAGTTGCTATGACCCGTGGTGTTATATGCATATATTTGAAAAGTGCCGTTCTGGTACACCGTAAGTCTGATCTTCGTACCATCTGCCTGAATCCTGTCGAATTGGACATAGTACGCAGGCCGATATGCCAGCGGGATAGTCCCTATGGTGGTGGTGTCGTTGCTCGTAAGGTTCTTGAAGCCATTGACGCGCAACATCGCGAACTTTCCGACCCTTGAGAGTTTCGCGGTGCTGTAAAAATAGCTCGACGTGAAATCCTGGGATACGGATTCCCAGAGCGCGTTGACGCCTACGCTCCCCACCATCCTGAAGTAAGTCCCGTCATAGACGAACGGGACGGTCTCGCCAGCCATCCACGTCACGTTGGCCGCGTCGTACGCGCCTTTCGCCTGGATGAACTTCGCGCCCTTGCTGTTGACGTTCATGGTCGCGTCTGACGCCGTGTTCGTGTTGTCGAAGCGAACGCATATCAGCGCACCCGTTTCCATGTGGAAGTCGTCGCACGTGACGACCTTGGCCGCTGTACCCGCTGCGGTCGAGCACGTCCCGAAGTACGCTCTGGAGCACCCGAGGTTGGCCCTCGCGGAGAGCGCGGAGAATGCACCCGTGCCGCCGTTGGCTATGGCGAGCTGGCCGCTCGTGATGTCCGATGCCGCGAGAGCGTGGGTTGAGTCCGCTATGCTGTCGAGTGCGGAGTCGATGATGTCCATGTTCCCGTTCACGGCTGTGGTGGACAGACGCCCTGGCTTGACGAGGTTGTAGTTCTCCGTGTGCGTGTCCTGGCTGGCAGACGAGTTGCCAGCGAGGTCATCCCAAGTGAACTTGGCGTTCAGCGTGTTCCAGGTCAGCCCGCCGAGGTAGTCGTCCTTGTCCAGCTTCTCGGCTACCGCAGCCTTGACCTTCGCCCATAACTCCGTGATTGCAGTGGTTCCAGCTATGCTCATGCCGTCCCCCTTACACGCAGATGGCGTCCACTTCGGCTGCGGTCATCTCGGTGATGTTGTTCTGCACCACGGTGAAGTCGCTTGCCGAGTAGGACGAGGACTTGGTGCCCTTGGCGAAAATCATGTCGCCGACCTCGCACGTCTGGCCCACGTAGGTGCCAGCGGTGTCCACGACCCAGTACCATCCCGCAACGTAGGACGCGGCCTCGATTTGGGCTTGCGTGTAGTCGGTTGGCACGGTGCCCTTGAAGGACGCCCCCCCGCTCACGACGAGGGCATCCACCTCGGACTTGGAGTACACGTCGAGTCCCGTGCGTGCGTCCGCTGCGGAGGTCGCGCCAGTGCCGCCCTGTGAGACGGCGAGCGTGCCGCTCATGGAGGACAGCGCCGTGGTGTCGGTCCAGGGGACCACGGTTGCAAGGTGGCCGTCCTTGTCGGTGACGGTTGCGTACACGCGCCCGCTGGTCTCGGTCTCTGCTGTGGACGCGCCAGTCAACGCCGTCTCGCTCTTGAGGTCGGCCTTGATGGTGCCGCTGGACGTGACGGACCCTCCTGCGAGGCCGACGCCAGCGGCCACGCTGGTGACGGTGCCAGTGTTGGCGGTCGCCCCTGCGGCGATGCCGTCGAGCTTGCTGTACATGTCGGCGGTCATGATTCCGGCTGCGGTGGATGTTGCAGCCCCGATGGATGCGGCGTCTCCGAGGCTGTCGCCAGCGTTGTTCTTGAGCTGCAAGCTGACGGTCGTGGTCGTGGTGGATGCGCCGAGCCTCCTGCCGAACGCCGCCTTGCATTTGGCCCATAGCTCGGTTACTGCGGTTGTTCCTGCGAGTCCCATATCGTTCTCCTATCAGTCGATTACGAGCAGCGCCGCGACTTGGGCCGCTGTCAGTTCCTCGATGGTTATGTTGCCGTGGTCTACGTTCACGTTGTCGCCACCTGATAAGCCGAACTCCGAGAGCAGCCTGTCGCCGACGAGTTCGACGCCCTCGATGGAGGGCTTGTGGTCGAGGTCGAGGTAGTCGTTGTCAACGGGGACGCCAACGGCCCCCGACTCGATGTCCATCGACAAGTCGGGGTCTGCTTCGAGCGAAAGCTCGGATTCTCCCTCGACCAGCACTTCAAGTTCGAGTTCCATCAGATCTCACCATCCAATAGAATCTTCCCGACCTTGAACGCCGGTATGCTGGTGGCAAGTGCCTTGCCTCCCTGTGTCTTACCGCGCACCTGCACCTCGACCTCGCGTCCTGCGGTGAGCGCGAGTGTGTCCGATTGCGTGAGGTCGGCAGACACGAGCGAGTCGTTGTTCGATACCTCCACGGTCACGTTCTCCCCGCTCTTGGTGATTTCATGTCCTCCAGACACGTTCTCCTTCAGGGTCAGGTAGACGTACGCGTCCGTGAGGTCGAGCGCGGTGCCGTCCTTGCTCTTGACCCTTACCTTGACGGTCGGAGTGGTGCCCCTCCTGACTATTGGCAAGTCGTTTCTCATGTCGCCTCCTTTACAGCGCCTCTATAGCGGCCTTGACGGCGGCCGCGTCGACGTATATCTCCCCGTATTGGTTGACCTTGATGGTCGAGTTGTCCACCTTGCACGCGCCGGTCTTGGCTAGGAAGTGGAACACCTGCGACGTGCTGTCGTACATGAAGGTGAGCGTGTCCCCAGCTTCCCAGTAGAGCGGGTTGTAAGACGACGTGTTCTGGCCGTCGACGTAGATGAACTTTGCACCGTTAGAGCCGACGTTCAGCGTTATCTCGTCGGCCTCGGCGTTCTTGTAAGTGAACCTGACTGACAGGATGACGCCGTCTTTCAACGTGAACCCAGTCGGGGCGGTCGAGATTTCCTTCGCCGTTGTTGATGCGGCTGTTGAACATGAGGCACGCCATGCCGTCCTGGCAGAGATGGTTCCCGCGCTCGTGACGCTCGTGGTGGAGCTGTCGGGCATGACGCCGCCCAATGTGCCACTAGTTGCAGCACGCGGAACGCTCGGCGCAACGAGGTGGTAGCTGGTGCCGTCATAGAGGAAGACGAGCGTATCCCCAGCCGACCAGACCAGCTTGTTCTTGCCGTTGAGGCCGTTTGCAGTTCCATTAACCATGACGTACTTGTCGCCAGTCGAGTTGACGTTGAGCTGGACGGTGCTAGACCCATCTCCAGCATTCGAGAACGTGACAGCTATCATCGCGCCGTCCTGCAACGTGAAGTCGCTGCACGTTACGGCTTTTGTGGCAGTGCTGTTGGCCGTGGAACTCGTCCCGTGCCAAATCGCGCCTCCGCCAGAACCCTGGGACGACTCCTGCACGCTGCTCCTTGCTATGAGGTGGTACTGCGTGCCATCGTAGATGAACGTCAGGACATCTCCGGCGTTCCATAGGAGCTGGTTTGACGACGACGTGACGGATCCGTTTACGTAGATGCTCTTCGCACCAGTGGAGTTGACGTTCAGCGTCGGCGCGTCTGCTGTGTTGTCTGCGGAGAACGCGACGGAGACTATGGCGCCAGTAGATAGCGAGAAGTTCGAGCACGATGCGACCTTCGCAGCCGTCGAGTACGTCGTGGAGCACGTGGCGTACCACGTAGAGCCGCTTCCTGTTCCTTGAGACGAAACGTCACGCGCAATTAGCAGGTACCTGGTTCCGTCGTACATGAACGTCAACGTCTCATGCGCACTCCACGTGAGCGGGTTTGAAGAAGACGTGGCAGAGTTGTTAACGTAGATTGTTTTCGTGTCAGTTGGCCCGACCTTTAACGATATTGCCTTCGCAGTAGTGGCAGGGCTTGTGAACGTTACGGACACGATGGCTCCAGTAGACAGAGTGAACCCTTCGCATGTAACGGTCTTAACGTCGATTGAGTCATCTGTCGAGCACGTGCCACGCCACGTGGTCTTCGGAAGCGCGCTTAACATTCCGTCGTCCGTGACAGAGACAGTCGTGCCGTCTGGGTAAACTCCGCCCAAATCAGACGAAGTAGCAGGAGGCAGGTTTCCAGACTTTACAACCGCGCTTTCGAGTGTTCCGTTCCCATCGAACTCAGTGTCGAATGCGATGCTTGCTAGTATTCTGAGGTTTGAGAGTGCTGAAGCGAGGTCGTCGGCAAGCGAAAGAGTGCCAAGCTGACTCGCTTCGATGCTCTCACCATCGACCATGACGCCACCGAGCCTAGATCCAGTGGCTATTGGCAGCGTGTAAGACTGGGCGCCGTGGATTGTGCCGTCTTGCTCTACTGTGATGGTGGTGCCGTCAGGCTTAACTTCGCCGAGAGACGACGTGGTTGCCGCCGGCCTAGTGGCCGTCCGCATGTCCTCGATGGCATCTTCTGCCGCAGCTGCCGCGCTGAGTGCAGCTGATGCCGCCGCCGCAGCGTCCGCGTACGCCTGGCTCCACTGGTCGATTGTAGGTGTCGCTTGCGGGTCGTCTCCGTCCACCACGTCGCCCGCTTCCTCGACCGAGAGCGGCGAGCCTGCTGCGGTTATGATGTGGTTGCCGTTCGTGTCGAAGCCCTGGAACGTCACGCGGATGGGGCCGACCATGTTGATAACCTCCCACGGGATGACGCACTCTGCCTCGGCTACCCATTGGCTGTTGCTCAACACCTGCGGAGTAATTGATGTCGTGACCTTCTGCTCGGAACTCCCAGACCCCTGCGCAAACGTCACGCTCAATGCGAAGTCGAGCCATTCGTCGTTGTCGAACAGCACGTGAATCTTGTCGATGCCGATCGACGTGCGCACTAGGGTGGTGTCCGCGCTGTTCGCGTGAACCGACCTTCCCTTCACAGTTAGCTCGTATGTTTGCATTCTGGCTCCTCCGTTCGGAATTTGCGATAGCTATTGCTCAATATCGAAATTGCTTGAAACCACTTGAGTGAACGTGATACTGAAAATCGTTCCACCAGCAACAGGCTGTTTTGTATAGCCGTAGGCTGCTGGGAGAGAATACGGTGCCATGTTTTGCGTCGTGTATATCCCTTCTTTTGTGACCATGTACGCCCTGCAACTTGACACTCCAAAATCAAACACAGAAGGAGTCAGCTGTCTGTGCATTGGTGGGGTATACGCACTCATGCTTCTGAGCCTGTAAGAGTAAGTGACGTAAGGCGCGAATAGACTAGCTGATTGATCGATGCCAACATCCACGCTCTCGCTTTTATACAACAGCTTGTTGTCATAATCAGTATTGACAGGATGACCAGCTGGCCTCGTTCCATCGTAATGAAGGTTGAGAGAACACCCTTTTTGATAGTCAATCGGGTTATAGAAGTACGCAGCCTCTTCGAGGGCGGATGGACGGCTTCCCCACATTAAACCCTTGGGCAAACCAGTGGCAGATGTTCTAATATCGAGCGATATGCTGACTTCTGGGTAAACCCTATATCCCATGTCGTCGTAGGAAGAGGTAGGAGTGAAGAAGACCACAAGAGATTTCTTACCTTGTTCGGATGGAACGCATTGCATTTCACCATCGCTGCGTATGGTCATGTCGATTGACGCAGAAACGCTTGCGCTGCCGTCGACGTAGTTAAAACTGGTCGGCACAGCAAACGTCTGAAACACCTCTTCGCCATGCAGCACAAGCTCGTACTTGTACTCCTTGTCTGGGTACACCTTCACGCCGTCTGCATACGCTTCGACGACCTTGATGCCGTTGACATAGAAAGCGTCCTCGGCTTTCCTGAATTCTTTTCCGGCAATGACGATAGCCATCAGAACTTTCCGCCTCCAGTGCCGCCCCACGACTTGTCGTAATCAGACTTGTACCAGCCCTTCTTGTTCTTGGCCTTGTCAACTCCACCCCACGTGTCTGGGGTTTTCTGGGTTGACGATGACCCGCCAGATGTGACGAAGTTGATTGTTCCAGTTGCTTGAGTGACTCCGTTGACCTGGTGGGTCCACCCGTCTCCACCGCCGCCGCCTCCGATGACGTACGACCCGCTGTCGGTCGTGACCGGCGTGTAGCTGTATGACCTGACCGAGTTGCCAGAACTCGACTGCGTGGTCTTCTCGGTGGCCTTGAACTGCTCGACGAGCGGGTTGGCCCTATCCCCCACGGCGACCTTGCAGGACATGCGGCCCTTCAGGCGCCTCGAGACGTGGCTCACGCGCTCTGTCAGCTCCAACGGCGGGTCGAACAGCTCGTCGACGCACATGACCCTGTTTCCGAGCCTAACGTCGCTCCAGAGGCCCTCATCGACCTCGGTGATGTCGAACTCGTACCTTATAAGCGGCTTTGAGAGCACGTCGAGCTGGCGCTGGCACTGCTGGCGCAGGAACGCCAGGTCGTCGCACTGCGAGTCCGTGTACGTTGTCCAGTTGTTTGTGAAGCCGCCGCTTCCATCTGGTATGCCCCACTTCGACAGGTCGAGGTCTGATTCCACGGTGACGGCGTAACGTTCCGCGTAATCCTCGCGCGAGTCCCCTATGACGGCTCCGTACCCGATGATGGCCGTGTAGACCTCGTCGGCGCCGACCTCCCTGGTGATGCCTGACACGTTGCGCCCGTAGGTGAACTGCCTCATGACCGACGAGCTGCCGCGCTCTGACACGATGCGCGCGCTCCTCGACGTTACGCCTGACGAGCCGACCGTAACGGTCGTCTCGAGCTCTCCCCCAGTTAGCTCGCACAGCTCGCGGATGCACTGGCGCACGTTCTTGTGCCACACCTCGAGCTCGACGTTGCCGAAGTCGGAGCACGTGCCGCATGTCCATCTAGTGCCAGAGAGGAGGTGCGCAAGGAGCGCCTGGACACTGCCCGTTAGCTTCGTGCCTGCGGCGGGGGTGCCGAACAGCTCGCAGATTGAGTTCGAGCAGGTTATTTCAGATTTTGGCCTTCCGTTGCTGTGAACGCGTTTGGCGGAATCGACCATGTGCTCGTGCCACACGCCGCCAGCGTCCTGCCACACGAGACGGTCGCGTTTTGACGGCTCCTCGCTCGCGGTGACTGTGAGCATGTCTGAGTTGTCGAGGTCTTCCTCGTGGGTTGCCGCGTCGTACGCCAGCACCCCGAGTGACTCGCCCGCGTTCGTGTACCTGTAGATGACGGCCTCCATCACAGCCACCTCTCCGTCCACGAGAGCGTGGTCTGGGCAGACGCAACGAGGTCCATCGAGCCTTCGAGCGGGAAGAACCTGCTGCCAGTCTGCAAGCCGGACGCGTTGGCGACCGACGGGGACACGGACACCTTCTGGGCCTCGAAGTCAACGGTGACGTTCTGCCCAGAGAAAGGCGCGCTGAAGCCAACGAATCCGTAACCTGTCCTGACTATGCTGTAGCTGTTCCCCGATGGACATGATGTCGCCGTCGCCCACGACGGGGCGTTGCCACCTGCGTTGACGGACTTGTGCGCGTTCGAGCTGAGGACAATCGAGCGGTTCTTCCCGTAGAGGAACGGGTCGTGCATCTTGAACGAGCACGTCCACCTTCCGGCGAGCGCGTACTCCTCGGCGTCGAACTTGCCTGTCGGGACGGCGTAACGCTTGAGCTGCACGCCGTCCTTGTCGAGCTCGTCAGAGAACGTGAGCAGCGCGGGTTTCCTGACAGAGAGGATGGACATGAGCCTCCTCGCGTCGCTCTGCTGGGCTGACTTGCCCTTGTCGCACGACGACACCTTGAACGAGCACTCCCTCGTCCCTACGACGATCGACTCGAAAGCCTCGCCGTCCATTCCCCCGACCTCTGACGATTTCTCCCTGAACTCGGGAAGCGGCCTGCTGATGTCGCTGACGAGGAAGTAGTCGTTGAGGCACGTGCCGTTGAAAATGACCTTGACCAGCATTACGCGCACACCCCCTGCATCCTCATCTCGTAAGCGGCCTCGCGGCCGACCTGCCTGCCTATCTCGCCGAAGTCACCGCTCGAGCCGTCGACCGTGACGTAGATGTTCACGCCGCCGAACCCTTGCAGCGACGCCATCTCGCGGCGTATGGAGCGCAGCTCGCCGAGCATCGCACCACCCGACATCTCGGATGCAACGGCCTGCGCGAACGGGCGCACGTGCTGCCTGTTTGAGAGCGGGATTATCGCGCCGCCAGCGTTCTTCATGTGGAGAAGCGCCTCGTCACCGGCTTCGCCTACCCACCCGACGTTGGTGAGGGTCGGGCGCGTCACGATGCCGTTTATGCCGCCAGCGGCGTTGCGCGGTATGGCGCTGATGATTCGGCCGGATACGCCGCCAGCCGCGTTTTGCGGGCTGAACATGTTCTGCACGACGTCGATGACGGCAGTTGCCTTCGACCTGTTCACGGCGTCAAGGCTTTCCAGGATGTTGTTTATCCTCCACGTCGCGTCGTCTCTGAGCCCGACGTACGGCTCGGACCTCGTGAGGTTGAGCTCTTCGAGCTTCCCGATGATTGCTTCGATGTCCCCGTGCGCGCTTGCGTTGATTTCGTCGAACTTGTCGATCGCGACCTTCGCGAACTCGGACGCCCTCACGCCTGATGCGGCAAGGCCAGCTGCAAAGTCGTCGACGTTGACGCCGAACATCTCTGCGAGCTCGTCGAACGCGGAGCTGTTGCCGGAAACGCCCTCGAGCGCGGCCCTGAAATCATCGGTGCTTTGCCTCGCTGTCGCCGCGAGGTCATCGTACCTGAGCAACATGCCCTCGAACGTCTCCGCTGCTTGCGTCGCCGAGTAGTATTCGGCTTCGAGCTGCTCGAGGTTGTCTTTGGCTAGTTTGAAGTTGAGCCAGCTCTCGTCGGTCCCGTACCTGTCGTATGCTTCCCTGGCCTGCTCGTAGACCTTCTTCGCCTTCTCGATTTGCGGCTCGATTTCCATGGCGGCTTTAAGCGCCTCCTCGTAGAGGCTCTGCGCTGCCTTCGATTTGGCATTCGCAACGTAGGCGGCCGTGTTCCGTTCGAGCTCCTGGGTTGAGACGCTGAGCGCGCCTGTCTCGAGGTTGGTTATTTCTATGCTGCTTCCAGTCGCCTCGTTGTACCCTTCTACGGCTGCCTGGAGCTTGAGCACATCCTCCCTCGAGCCGGTCCATTGCTCCCTGATTTTCTTTATCTCGTCCGCATAGTGCTGGGCGAGTCCCGTGTTGCTCGTGACGTCCGTCATCGTGCTGTTTATGGTGTCTGCGAGCGAGGTCAGCTTGTTGGCTATCTCGTCGGCCGATATGTCGATGCTGAACTCGGCGTTCGAGCTGAATGCCTTGCTTATCTTGTCGACGGACGACGTGAGCCCGTCAGTCGCCTTCTTGAACGTGTTTGCTTTGGCGACCGCATCGGCTATGCCAGCTCCGAGCATTGCGAAAGCGACGGCGAACGCCGCGACGCCAACCGTGCCGACAGAGCCGAGCGAGCCGAACGCGGCGGCCAGCTTCGATGTGCCCTTGCCGAGCTTACCAGCCTCGCCTGCCGCCTCCTTGAACTTGTACTGGACGTTTCCGACCGTCATTCCGACGGCGTCCATCTCCTTGAGCGCCGCCTTGAGGTTCTTGTGCGACGTGAACTTCGTGACTATGTCTGGAATCGAGGTGACTGCGGTTCCGACGGCGCCGACGGCGATCGTGAGCGGACCGAGGGCCGCTATGACGCCGCCGATGCCGACGACGGCCGTCTTAGCCCAGTCGGGCATCTCCGTGACGACCTTCGCCAACGCCGTAAGCTGCTCTGTGAACATCTTTACGAACGGCGTGGCGCCTTCTGCGAGCGCCATTCCGAACGCCTCTGCTGCATGGCGCATCTTCTCCATCGAGCCTGAGAAGCCTTCGGACTTCCTCTCTGCCTCTCGCTCAGCGTCTCCAGCGAGGTTCCCGAACCTGTCGTCCTCGCCGTTCCAGGCAGCGTTGCTCATCTCCCTGAACTCGTTGTACTTGCCGAACGTGTTGAGGAGGTTCTCGATTGTCTGCTTCTGGCGTACGCCGTTGATGCCCAAATCGGAAAGCGTGGCGTCGACAGAGCCGCCCTCCGCGTCTATCCTGCGAAGGCCCTCGATGAACGCCTGGAACGTGTTGGAAACTACCTTACTGTCGGAGCTGTTCCATCCTGCCGCGAACTCCTCCGCGCTCATGCCTGCGACCTTGGCGAATTTCTCCAGTTTCTTGGAGCTCTTCTCGAGCGTTTCCTGGAAGTCCTCCACTGACTCGCCGTCCTCGAGCATTTCATCTTTGAAGTCGGCCATTGCCTTCTCGGGGCCCGCAACCGCGCTCTCGATGTTCGAGAACGTCCTCGCTATGGCGGTTCCCGCCGCCTCCGCGCCCTGGCCCGAGGCAGCGACAGCCGTCGAGAGGGCGAGCAGGTCTGGAGTAGCCATGTTAGAGATGGTGCCCATCGAGGCGATGCGCATCATCACGTTCATTATCTTGTCTTCCTGCGTCGCCGAGTTGTTGCCGAGACGCACGAGCGCGTCTGAGAACGAGTCGAGCGAGCCTGGCCCCGATTCGATGCTTTGGTCCATATCGCGCATGATGTTGGACAGCTGGCCGAGGCTCTCGGCTATCGACTCTGTATCCATGTTCGTGGCGATGTCGAGGTTCGATACCGTGTGGGCGAACGACTCGAGGTTCTCGACCTGGATTCCGAGCTGGCCGCCAATCGCCTCGATTTCGAGCATCTGCTCCGCGCTCGTGACGTGCGTGAGCGAGAAGTCGATGGCTGCGTCCTTGAGGTGCTCGAAATCCTCTTCCGTTCCGTTGACGGTCTTGCGCATGTCGCGGTACGCGGCGTCGATGTCCTCGGCAGCCTGTATCGAGTAGCGGCCTATCATGGTTATGGCTGGCGTAATCGTAGATGACAGGCCGTAGCCCATCGTCCTGATGGTCCCGAACGTGTTCTTCCAACCGCTGAAGCCCTTTACGACGCTGTCGTACCTCTCCGCTTCGACGATGGCCTCTGCCTCAGCGTTCTTGGTCTCGCGCCAGGTCTTCTCCATCTGCGCGTTCTCGAGTTCCCTGTCGGCCCTCTTCACCTCTTCGCGGTACTGCTTGACCCTCTGCTCGCAGTCCCTCTCCTTGGCTTTCAGCTCGTCGAACTTCTCATCGGGAATCTTGTCGAAGGCGGTCGCAAGCTCCTTCGCCTCCAGCTTGATTTGCTTGAGGATTTCCTCCTCTTCCTCGAGCTTTGCGTTCGCCTTGGTTGCTTCGTCCTTTGCCTTGGCGAGGGCCGTGTACACGTCCTTCGTTGCTGCGGCATGCGCGTTGAAGCCTGGCATGTTCTCGATGATTGCAAGCTCCCTGCCCAATGCCTCGATCTTCGATTTCGCAGCCTCCTGGACCGTCTTGAGCGCGACGACCTTAGCGCGCGCAGCCTCCATGCTCTTCGGCATGGCGGTGAACACAGCTTCCATGCGGCTCGCAGAGTTCCTCGCGTCGTCAAGTCCGGCCTCTATGAGCTTTATCTCGTTCCTGACTGGTATGAGCTCTCCAGTCTTTCCGAGCGAGTACATCTTCGCCTTGAAATCGACAGCCTCGGCGGCAGCCTGGTGCAGACTGCTCCTCCATGAGACGAGCTGCGTCTGCATGGCCCTGTAACCATCGACTGCCTTCGACTGGTCGTATGCCGCGTTGAGCTCGACATGGCGCTCTTTGAGCTTGGTGAGTGTTGACAGGAGCGCCTCGGCGTCGCCCTTCTGCTGTCCGAACAGCCTGTTGATGTTGGTGCTCTTCGACGCCTCTGCGAGGAGGTCCCTGAAGCCCTTTGCTGCGTCGTCGGTTGCGATGTCGAGACCACGCACGTCGTCGCGCATGATTCTCACGTACTCGACGGCTTCCTTCTCGGTGAGCCCCTGCCTTTGCAGGACCTTCGCCATCGAGTCGTAGATGTGTTGCAACTCTGCGTCGACGTGTACGTACTCGTCCTTGAGCCTCTGAGTCTCCGAGTACGCCTTCGACGTCCCCGACGCGAGGTCCTTCGTCTCCTTGCTCGCCTGCTCCATAGCAGTGCGGATTTTCACCATCGACCTAGCGGCATGCTCTGCCTTGTCGCGCGCGAGGTCGATGCCGAAACCCAATGCGTCTATGTCGTTGCCGTCGAACTTCAACGCCTTCTTCATGGCGTTGAGCTGCTTATTGGCTTGGGATGCGCTCCTCTGGACGGAGGAGATGGCCGAAACGAGCGGCCTTTCATCTGCACCGAGCCTGATTGTCAGGCCCCTGAACGCGTCAGCCATTTCTCCTCCTTACATCTTCATAAGAGCCCTGACGTCCGAGGGGGTCGCGTCAACCGTCTCCTCGACGTCTGCACCGTGCATGTCCTCCCACTCGTAGAGGAGCTGCATCAGGTGCGTGTACTTCATGGTTCGCAGGTCGTTCCATGCGAGACCCGCCGCGAGCGCGCTCAACGCCATCGACGTGAACGGCCTCGTCGACGGGTCGCGCTTATTCGCCTGCTTGCTCTTCCTCTCCGGCAACTTCGGAACGAAAGAAGCAGTCGGCGACCTCGGCCGACAAGAGCTCTCCGACGAGCCAGAGGTTCGCCCCTTTCGCGGACTTCATCCACTCCGAATAGCTTTTAGCCGATGGGTCTGCTGTCTTCACAGCAGCCCAGAGGACCTTGGTCATGGCGGTCCAGTTCGTCTTGGTGAAGTCGACCTTCACCAGGCGCCCGTCGCTCGCCTCGATCTCAGGCTCGAAGTCCTGGGTTCCGAACAGGTCCTTGATGAGGTCTGAGCGGAACTCAGCCTCGTAGAGGTACGCCGTGTAGAACGAAACCTCTGCCTTGACCTTCTTGCCGTTGATGTCGACCTCGAACATCTACGCTCCTTTACGCCGAGATTCCCGATGCGGCCGTGCCGGGGGTCACGACCGAGGAGAAGAACGCCTCGAACTTGCTCGCATTGCTCTGCGTCTTCTCGATGTGACCCTGGACGAAGCTCTTGGTGCCTCCGCCGTAGTTGAACTCGCGGGCTGCGATGCGGATGTTCAGGGTCTCGGTGTCGACCTGCGGGTTCTCGCCAGTGGTGTTCGCCGTCCACTCTGGTCGGTTCGCCACGCAGTCGTAGAACACGAAGCCAATCGGGCCCTGGTCGCCCTGCATCTCGGTGACGAGCGCGAAATGGATGGACTGGGCCGTGGTCGTCTCGAACTGGACGCCCGTGGTGGAGTCGACGATTTCGCCGAGGAGGTCCTCGCGAATCTGATCGGTGATGCGGGCGACCTCGAGGTTGGCGCTGTAACCGCCGTTGGTTCCGGCGAACGTGTAGTAGATGCCGTCGTCGGCGTAGAAGTCGGTGTTGTCGCCGCCCTCGCGTGAAAGGCTCAGGGACACGGCGCCCTTTAGCTCCTTGTAAGCGCCGTATTGGCTTGTGTTGGCATTCCAAATGGCGTACTTGGTGTTACGGAGGCCGTAACGGATTTTGTTAGCCATCGAACTCTCCTTCTATCTGGTAGAACGTGAATATGACTTCGAGCATGTTGTCGTTTTCGATGTACGATTCGCTCCGCCTGACGTTCCCGAACCTCTCTCTCAGCGCGTTTGCCAACGCAAGCTCGAGGTCCTCGTCGGTGCGCTTCTCGTAGAGCTCGACGGTCCAGCGGTGCATGACGGCGAGCTGGGCATCGTCTGCTGGAATCGGGCGGTCATCTCCGTGGAAAAGCGCCCACGGGAGCGGCGGTGCCGAGTCGTTGGGCCACTCCATGTGGCAGCACGGGACGATTTCCGACACTACCGATTGGACGTCTTCGTGCGACATCAGCGAATCGCCCTCCCAACTGCCTTCCCTGCCCTGTCAATGAAATCGCTCGACATCTCCTCGAACGCAGGTTCCATGTGCGGGTAAGCCTGCGTTCTCCTGCCCGTTAGCGTCGCATGGCCCTTCTCGAGCAGGTGGACGAGGCCGGGCTTGTTCTTGTTGCCAACCTCGCCGACCACGGTCGGGCCCGACCTGTCGACGTGGGACGTGAATCCCTGGCGGTACTCGTCAGACCAGTCGTTCTTCCCTATTCCGTCCGTGAGCTCTCCTCTGAGGCTCTTTGCCGCCTGCCTGACTGATTTCCTCACGGAGTCCTCGAGCGCGTCTCCGCATGCTTCAGGGAGGTCTCCTATGAGCTCGTCGAAACCTGCGGCGAACCTGTCGAGGTCGCACGTGACGTTCCTGCCCATGTCACGCCTCCTCGGAATCGGACTGCTGGTGCCTGAGCGTCAGCAACGTGAAGTCACCGCGATCGTCGACTACTTCGACCGAGTAACGCTTGCCCTTGTACTCGACGTCTCGCTGTCCCTCGTAGTCGCAAGACCTGACTTGCAGCTTCGCGTCGACAGAGATGCCTATCTCGTACATCGAGGACCAGGTATTCGCGCCGATATGCTGCTGGTTGCAGAACACCTCGGTCAGGTACTCGGTCGGCTGCGGGGCGCCCCTGCCGTCGACCTCGTAGACGGTCTCTATGAGGATGCATGTCTCGTTGAAGCGCATCACTCGCCGCCTTCCGCTGAGGACTCGGGGGCCGTCGTCGTTTCATCTGCCGCCCCCGAGCCGTCTGACACGCCCTCCTCGAGGGCGATTGCCGCGATGTTGTGCGACGAGTTCATCAGGTCGCAGACGATGCGCCTGTACGAGTCGTCGAAGCGGTCAGCCTCGGGGTTGTCGTAACCGAAGTGCGCTTTCGCGTAGCAGCGGATCGCCTGCTTGACGAACTCGTTAGACAAGTCCTGGTCGGATGGGTTGAGAGCGAGCATCGTCGGGTCGACGCCAGCGCGCTCCATGTCGAAACGCGCCGCGTCGATGAGCCCCCTGACCTCGGAGTCGAAAGCGTTCGAGGTCACGCGGAGCGACGTCTTGATGTCGTCGAGTAGGGACACTTGCTACGCCTTCCTCGTCCTGCGCTTTGCCGGTGCCTTCTTGGCACGGGATTCTGGCGTCTCCTTGAGCTGCTCGATTCGGGGAACCTCCTCAACGATGGGGGCGTTGATGCAATTCATCCCAATTTCGTTGATTTGCTCGAACCGCTCCTTGGTGACGACGAACTCCTCGCCGCTCTTGCGGTCGACGTCCTTCAGGTTGTCGTGGAAGTCGACGAGTGCCTTGACGTACATGCTCTATCTCCTTTAAGCGGACAAGCCGGATACGCTGACCGTGTACTTGCAGAACGCTGCCGGGTACTCGACAGCCAAGCAGAGGCGCTGGTATGCGCGGAACGACACGCGGCCGTGGCTGAAGTCCTCGCCGTCGTAGCCGACGTCGAAACGACGACCAGTGACATGCTCGTAAACCGTCGCGCCAGCCTTGAACGCGCCAAGGATGGCCGTGCCGCTCGTGAGGGCGGGCGTGGGAACCATCGTGATGGTGTTCCACAGGTTCTTGCCGATGGTCACGCCGTTGCCGTACACGAAGCCCGTGGGACCGCCGAGTACGTACTGGTCGGAGCTGTTCTTCAGCTTCATGAGGGCGTCATAGTCCTCGTCTGCCAGGAGCAGCGTGTCGACGTTGAAGTTCGGGGTGGCCTTGCGGATGCGCGTGCGCTGGTCGAGCAGGGACTCGATGAAGTCCATGTTGAAGGCGGACGCGCTGGCGGTCAGGATGCCGGTCGTGTTGGTGAGGCCGGTGATCTGGTTGGACGAGCCGGTGCCAGAGAGCAGCTGGTCCTCGACCTTGCAGTCCAGCTTGTAGGCTGCGCGGGCGTTGACGTGGCTCACGAAACGCGGGGCGTCTGACAGGATTTCGTCGGTCTGCTTCCAGATGGCCGTGACCTTCTTCAGCGGTGCCGTGACCATGACGGGGTCGTTGACATGCAGCTGCGAGAACGCGCCGTTCTCGGCGGTCATGCCAGCGTCACCGTCGACAGCGCCCTCGACGAACCATGCGACAGAATCCTTCTCGGTCTGCTCGTGGTTGAACAGGTCCCAGATGGTCATCGGGCGGCGGTAGCCTTCCTTGATTTCAAGGTCGACCTGCGTGAGCGCCATGTCGTAGTAGTTCGGGCTGGATTCGCCGTCGAGCTCGCCTACGGTCTGGACGTCGGACGCGGAGCGGAACGCCACGTCGGACACCTGGAAACGCTCATCGCGCTTATAGCCGCGTTCCTGGATTTCGTCCCAGACGCGCTGGCCCAGGGAACGGTCGCGTTTGACAGCTGCACGGGCCTTCGGGGTCTCGCTTGCTTCGACGACCTGGCCTGCGCCCTGGATGACTTCGACTGCCTTGTGGTTGCGCAGCTCGGTCAGTGCGTCGCGGCGGGAGTCCTCGGCCTTGATGATGCCCATTTCCTCCTCGATGGAGCGGATTTGCTCTTCTGTCGCGTCCTCGGGCAGCTCCTCTGCCAGGGACAGGACCAGGGCGCGGCGCTCCTGGTACTGGTCGGCGTTCAGGCTGCGGTATGCCCGAGCGTCCATTGCGGTGAAGTCCATGACTTCTCCTTTCCTCTAACGGATTGACATGCTCTTGGCGCGCAGCGCAATCTCCTTGCGCTTGCGGTCAAGTTCGCGCTGCTGCGACTCCCGCAGCCGCCTTGCCTCGATCTCTCCGTTTACGAGGTGACGTGCGCTTATCTCGGTGTTCGGGTCTGCGGGGTAGCTAACCGCCGAGACGTCGAACACCTTCTTCACACGCGTGATACGCGTGGTGAATACGCGGTTCTCGACATCCTCCGTGTACTGCTCCTCGGATGGGATGAAAGCCCAGCTCATGCGCGTGACGTTGCCTGCGGCGATGTCCTCGTACATCTGGCGGGCCAAGCTGGTCTTCGAGAGGTCGGACGCGATGAAGAGTCCGTGGTCGTTAGCCTCGAAGAACAGCGTGTTGTTTGTGTTGCGGGCGTAGACGCGGCCCTCGTGGTCGTACTGGAAGATGACGTCGCTCATGTCCGCGTCGTCGAGCGCGTGGCGGTCGATGATCTCGACGTATTTCCAGCCGTCCCTGTCCTCGAACAGCGTGTAGGGGTCCTCGAACGTGGTGGCGTAGCCCTCCACGTAGCACTCGGAGGCGAACCTGTTGTTTGGCGCCGAGGAGACTACGTTTCCGTCCTCGTCCTTCAGCTCGATCGTCTCCGCCTGCGGCACGAAGAGCGGCGTGCTCATCATGCGGTACTGTCTCTCGTCTGGCTTGGCTGGCATGGTGGTTCCTTTCCTACGAAGCGTTCTCGCTCCACCTGTCCTGGTTTGTCGAAGTGACGTCGCCCGTGTCGGTGTCGCCTGGCGACCCGTAACCGTCCGAATCGGGGCGGATGTTGTCTCCGTCGAGGCCGTCTCTGTCCTCATCGGAGCTGCTCACGCGTCCGCTGGACTTAGCAGCGGCAGCGGCCTGCTGTGCTTGGAATATCTCCTCGAAGGTGTGGCCTACCTTGTACTCGCCTCGGAGGATGAAGATGTCGCCTCCGTCTATTGGCGGGAGCTGGAGGATTTCACGGCCCTCGTTGATGGTCATGATTCCTCGGTCGGTCATGTCCTTGTTGATGTTTCGCTTCGAGGACGCGGCTGCGTACTCGAGTCGGTTGGAGCTGAACATGATGCGGTTCGCAGGGCGCTCGCGCATTGTGAACGTCGCCTGGCTGAGCGCCTCTCCCAGCGCCAGCGCGAACGGCTCTATGCAGCCCTCGTAGAACGCGTCCCAAGCGTTCTCGTCGTAGTTGTTCTGCAAGATGCGGCGGTTGATGCCGAAGTAGTCGAACACGTTGTTCTCGATGCGCTCCATCTCCTCTGAGGGGATGGTCCAGTTCTGCGATTTGAGCTGCTCGATCGAGGCGAACGTGTTGTCGTAGAGCATGATGGGCGTGTCGTTTGCGTCAGAGAGGTTGTCGGTTGCGAAGCGGTCGCGCTTCTTCTTCATGTCCTCTTCCCTGACCTGGCCGTTAAGCTGGCCGATGAAGCGGAGCTGCGCCGAGTCGTTGATTGACTGCTTCTGCGCGTCCTCCTGCGCCTTGAGCATCGAGAGCGTGTTTGCGAGGATGTTGCCGTCGCCGAACCAGTCGCTCATGTACTGGAAGCGCGTGACGATGGCGACCTTCGACAGCTCGATCGCGTTGCACCCGCCGTCCAGGTCGGTCCAGCGCATCCAGTATTCTCCCGAGTAGTCGACGACCTCGGCATGGGAGAGCGGGACTGGGTAGAACCCGATTTGCACCTGCGTTCCAGGCTTGTAGACGGGAACGACGCACACGGTCGTGTTGTTCATGTAGAGCGTGGCGCACCTGTATAGGAACTGGGGCCACGTCTGGAACTGGTTCGGAGAGGTCTCGACGGCGCGCCTGACGCGGGGTCTCGCGCTGCCCTGGATTTCTGGCTTGAGCTTGGAACATGCGACTGCGAAACGCTCGATGACGCTCCTGACGAGCACCTGTTGGTACATTGAGCCGTTCCAGCCGGTCGTGTAAGGACGCGAGCCGACCGTTTCGACTGAAGCCACCCTTGGAGCCGCCTCTTTGCCGAGCAGCTTGTCTAGGATTTTTCCCATATTCTCCTAGCTGTACTCATTATGGTACACTACATACACGATTCTATGTCCCATTCCTGGGACACGTAGGCCCGTTACCAATCGGGGCGATTTAGGGCGATTCGGGAAAGGAACCGAATGGCAACTAAGAGCAAGCTCGAACAGGCTGTCGAGAAACAGGCATCCGACCTCAACGAGGCGCAGAAAGAGCTAGTGAAATCCCAGTTTTCGGAGTTCAAGAGGAACAAGGCGCGAATCATGCAGATTGACGACATCCTCGAATCGCCTGTCGCGGCGCAGGAGTCTGACGGCGACAAGGCGAAGCTGCAAATCGCGAAGAGGATGGCGCTCACTTCTGAGAGGAGTCAACTCGTCACGACGAACAACGAGATAGCGTCAACACTGTTTAACCAGCTCAGAGACGAGAAGGAGTAGTCATGGATAAGAACTGCGACACATGCGCCCACAAGGAGATGGAGTCCGTCGATGACAACGGCAACCGCATCGTCGACTGCGACGAGAACGAGTTCCAGCTGTTCGCGCCGTTCGCTGAAGACTGCAAGCACTGGGAGAAGAAGCCGGAGTAATCCGTTGAAGGCTTCAGATGCCGAGAAATACCTCCTGGACGTCCAATCGGGAAAGATAACGGCGTGCAAGCGCATAAAGCAGCTCGCCGAGATGATGCTGCCGCGCTTCAAGGACGGCTACAAGCGTTGGCACTTCGACATCGAGAAGGCCGAGCGCCCGTGCAACTTCATCGAGAGGTTCTGCATGCTCCCATCAGGGAAGCTCGGCGTCCCGTTCGTCCTCGAGCCTTACGAGAAGATGGTCATACAAATCGCCTTCGGGTTCGTCGACGCCGATGGTTACAGGCAGTTCCAGGAAATCCTGGTAATCTGGGCAAGAAAGCAGGGCAAAACGTCCCTTGGCGCCGCCATCGAGCTGTACATGCTCGTGGCGGACGGCGAGGGTGCTCCCCAGGTTTACAACGTTGCGACCTCGAAGGACCAGGCTTCGCTCGCCTACGGCGCCGCTTGGAAGATGCTCAAGCAGTCTCCCGAGCTGTCGAAGGTGGTCCGCAAGGGAACCGTCGTCGAACGCGACCAGGACGGCCTGATATGCGACCGCACGATGGGCTACATCACGCCGCTTACAAGCCAGACTCGCCACCTTGACGGCCTGGACGTCGCGTTCTGCCTGTTCGACGAGATGGCTGCTTGCACGAACCGCGACCAGTACGACCTCATCAAGCAGGGCATGTCTGCCCGCAAGCAGCCGATGATCTGGGCCATCACGACGAACGGCTTCGAGCGGGAGAACCTGTTCGACGACCAGTACGACTACGCGTGCGGAATCCTCGACGGAAAGATCGAGGACGACCGCATGCTGCCGGTCATATACGAGCTGGACTCGCGTGACGAGTGGACAGACGACCGCATGTGGGTGAAGGCGAATCCGGGGCTTGGCACGGTCAAGAGCTGGGACTACATGAAGGACGCCGTCAACAAGGGCATGCAGGACCCGTCGTTCCTACCAACCCTCATGACCAAGGACTTCAACATGCCAGAATCGAGGGCGGCTGCATGGCTCACCTTCGAGGAGGCCGTGAGCGACGAGACGTTCGACATCTCGGAGATGGGATTCCGATACGGCATAGCAGGTTTCGACGCGTCGGACACGACCGACCTGTCGGCTGCGAAGATGCTCATGATGCGTCCCGATGACCCGAAGATTTACGAGCTGAGCATGTACTGGCTTCCTGAAGATGCCCTCAATTACGGTGACGGTTACAGGCGCGAGCGAGACGACGTGCCGTACAAGCAGTGGGTCGAGCGCGGCCTCATGCGCACCGTCCCCGGCAACACGGTCCCGAAGCGCGTGTTCCTCGACTGGCTCGAGGAGGTCAAGCAGAACTTCGACGTGTACACGTTCGCAATCGGCTATGACCCGTGGCACATCATCGGGACCGACGAGGAGCAGCTCGTGCAGTACGTCGGGAAGGAACGCTGCATCGCCGTGAGGCAGGGCCCGAAGACGCTGTCGCAGCCTATGAAGCAGTTCAGGGCGCAGCTTGCGAGCAAGCTCATCGTCTGCAACAACAACCCGATCGACCAATGGTGCCGCATGAACGTGAGCGTCAAGTCCGACGTGAACGCGAACATTCAGCCCGTGAAGATGCAGGGCAAGGCGAAGAACAGGATTGACGGCTTCATGGCGGAGCTGTGCGCATACATCGCGTACATGATGCACAAAGACGAGTACGAGGCTAACCTTTAGGGAGGAAGAATGAGGAAGGAAGCGGTTTACACGGGAAGCAGGAACCTGTACGGGGACATGCAGACTGCGGCGAAGTCGCTCATAGCGAACAGCGACGTCGACAAGGTGTGGCTCTTGGTGGAAGACGACGATTACGACTTCTACCTGCCAGACATGTGCGAGGTGGTGAACGTATCCGACCAGAAGTTCTTCCCGAAAGACTCACCGAACATGAACTCGCCGTTCTCGTACCTGTCACTCATGAGAGCCGCTCTCGCGCTCATGCCCGAGTTCGCCCACCTCGACCGCATCTTCTCCCTCGACGTCGACACGATATGCGTGCGCAACGTGTCCGACGTGTGGGACATGCCGATTGAAGGATGCTACTTCTCGGCATCGAGGGAGGATTGCAGCTGCTATAAGAACATGCTCTACTGCAACACGGGCGTAACGGTGTACAACCTCCACATGTTGCGCAACGGTAAGGCGCAGGAGGTCATCGACTGCCTCAACTGGCGCTACTTCCCCAACATCGAGCAAGACGTTTTCAGCTTCCTGTGCCAGGGTCACATTCACGACATGCCGTCGGAGTACAACTGCACGAGGTTCACGGAGCCTACCAACGTGGTGCGCATCATGCACTACGCGGGCTTTAAGGCGGACATGTGGAGGCATGAGAGGCTCGTTTCGGAATACAGGGATATGACCTGGGACAATGCGATGAGGCTCCATGAAGAGGCGGCGAAATACAATGGCTAGGGTCCTCTTGTCGGTTCCGACAGGCGACGGTCTAATCTGGTCCATGGTGGACGAGGCACTCGGCAACCTCGACAGGGGAGGTCACGAGATCGTTCAGAGGAACGTCTCGTTCTACGGAGTTGACGAGGCAAGGGAAATCATGGCCCAGACGGCACTCGACG
>Ga0310690_10001526_pt1 | contig 40874 bp, 53 predicted proteins | sample AusTroGonzalo_MG_2_FD_207661 | JGI IMG/M metagenome (GOLD analysis project Ga0310690, IMG submission 207661) | Bovine rumen microbial communities from tropical cattle in Woodstock, Queensland, Australia - Gonzalo_04 (v2) (version 2) | ecosystem: Host-associated > Mammals > Digestive system >... | reverse complement strand
TGTCCCCGGTGTTCGTGGCTGCGCTCATGTCCCCGGTGTTCGTGGCTGCGCTCCTGTCCCCGGTGTTCGTGGCTGCGCTCCTGTCCCCGGTGTTCGTGGCTGCGCTCCTGTCCCCGGTGTTCGTGGCTGCGCTCCTGTCTTTATCATTTGATACTTTGGCATGTTCCCAGTCCACCTGGCCTTTAATGTACGCCACCGCGGCACTAATAATGCCCGGCAAACCAATTTCGGCCTTTACCGTCAGCTGCTTGCATACCCGCTTGCTGTCTAACTTATCTTTTTCATTGTCCACATCTTCAGCGTCAACCGTGCAATACCTGCTGCCGGTACCGGGCGGATAATAATCAAAAACATCCAACGGATACTCGCAGAAGTGCATACCGGCATTACATAACACAGCCTTCTTTTCTACGTACGTCTCTCCGACTTCGTACTTCTTGTCCCTGCATTTCAGATCCTTGTCAAATCCTTTGTAACCTAACATGTTATCCCTCCCACGGTTTGATAGGCCGCCAGGCTATCACTTCGGCATGTGTTCCGCTGCCATGCCAGAAGCCGTCCTTATCTACATACGCTTTGTTCCAGTTCCGGTCGCCCTTCTTCGGCTTTGTGGTCACTGCTACCTGCACGTCCACTTCCGGCAGCGCCTTGTCAACCGGTATCCACCCCTGATGCAGCCCGGCTATCGCCGCCAGCCGGGCTGTGCTTTTTTGTTTGCTCATGTTGCCTCCTAAACTTTCATATACAACATCTGCGGGCAGATGCTGTCGCCGCTGCGGAATTTGTCCAGCGCTTCCGGTTTAATAAAGTTACGCAGTTCCTGTTCGTCTACTACCAGCACGCCCTGTTTAATCATCCGGCGCAGGCTCTCTACGCTACGGACGGAACAGTTAATCGCGTTAATCCAAAACTTTGTTCCGCTCTCCATTTTGGCTACCTGGTTTTCAAACCACCTTACGTTCATGCTTCTTACTTTCATAATTGACCTCCTGTTTACCAACTTTATTGGTTAAATGCGTCAAAAAAAATTTTTTCCATCGGAATTTTACTGTCAATGGCTATCTGCTTCATCACATGCGGGCGCGGTGTAGATTTTCCAGCTTCCCAAAAGGCCCATAACTGCTGGCTCACGCCATACTTCTCTGCCATTTCGCGCTGGCTTCTTTTGCCGCGATACTTGATTAGCAACTCCCTCATTTCTCCACCTCGCTTTCTTTATCCTAACCCTTAACTAATTTTATTAGTTTTGATAATTGTAACAAATTATATTAGTAATGTCAATAGATTTTTACTAATTTTTTTGATATTTACTAACACCTTTGTATTTCTTTTTACAAATATTTTTAGTAAAATTAAAGCAAAGAAGGGAGGCGCACTTTATGGCCAGTGAATATTCAAAAATTTTTGGTTTAAGAATTAAATCTATTCGCGAAGCCAAACACTGCACGCAGGCAGAAATGGCGGAAGAACTAAACTGCTCCCAGCAAACAATAAACGTGTGGGAGAACGGCAGACACACTCCCAAAATATCCACGCTGGTAAAAGTGGCGGATACATACAACGTGACTGTTGATTGGCTTCTTGGCAGAAAAGAGGAAATCAAAATCGTAACACAGACGCCGCAGGAATATCAGCCCGTCGTTGACATGTACAGCCAGCTAAATCCTGACGGGAGGGCGCAAGCAGAGAAGCTGATCGCTCTTTTATTGCTTGATGCGTCATACAAAAAAGAAATTACTGCATCCGCATAATTAAATAAAGGAGATCGTAATGGGGAAAATAAGAGATCATTTAGGCTACGGCTCTTTTATGGTAATAGCAATTTTAATCGGCATTATATGTATTATGGCATTTAATGCTACCGAAACATTAGCTACATTTACCGGAATTGGAATCACTATAATCTTGTTTTATTTAATTAACAGATTGGCCGACAAAAAAGAAACGGAAAAGATACATGCCCGGCAGGCAGCGTTTAATAATGAGTTTGAAAATTTTAAAACACGCTACGCAATGGACTTTGAAAACATGCCATACTTATATCCACTAATTGACATGGCGCGAACCAACACGATTAAACTTTGCGAAGAACACCCAGGCGACTATATAAATGTGAAAGATTATAGAAACGCCACAAACCGAATAATCGTTTTGAAATTGAATGAACATCTTTCCGCTTATCGTCATCGCCGCGACCTTCACGAAGAAGAAATCAAAAAGTTCATTAATGAAATTAAACGCAGGGAGAATTTATAATGAAACACACTACCACCTACCGCCAGAAGGACAACGGCTGGCAGATCATAGTCAGCTATAAGGACACGTCCGGCAAATGGCGCCAAAAAAGTAAGCAGGGCTTTGCGCGTAAGACGGATGCCAAAGACGCCGAAGCCGGACTGATAGAACAAATAAAAAAAATGCCCCGGCCTGTAGACCGAGGCATAGCAAAACTTACACTGCTGGATTTTTGTGAACACTATATAAAGAACAAAAAGTCAATAACAGAAGGCACGGCCCGCCAATACAAACAGGCCGTAAAATCGTTGCAGGACGTCGCAAATAAACCCATGCGACAGATTACCTTCATGGACTTACAAACGGCTGTCAGCGGCTGGATAATGAAGCCGGGCACACAAAAGAATTATAAAAGCAAACTGGATGTTCTCTTCCGGGCAGCCGTTAAACCGTATGGAATTATAAGCCATAACCCGGTGCCGGACCTGGAGATAGAACGCAACCGGGAAAGCACGGAGCGGCTGACGTTATCCGAAAGACAATTCCAGCGCCTGCTGCGGATTTGCAAAACGTCCAGCGTGCAGCTGGCAGCAGAAATATGTTACTATGCCGGGCTGCGCCGGGGAGAATTACTGGCCCTCACCTGGCAGGATGTTAGCTGGAAAGATATGACTATCACCATCAACAAACAACTGGATATGCGGAAAGCAGACAAGCCGGATGCAGAACCAAAAAGCAAAAACTCTTTCCGGGTAATTCCGGTCCCGTTTGTACTGATCCGGCACCTGGCACGCTACCACGACACGCAGCCGTTAAATATAAACCGGCGAATATTCGCCATGCCATACGGCATATATGGCGGGCTGGAGCGCACAATGAAAAAGATAGACAGCAAGTTTACGCCGCACTGCCTGCGCCACACCTATGCCACCAACCTGCTGGCCCACGGCGTAGATATTAGGACCGTGGCAGCGCTCCTGGGCGACAGTGTGCGCACTGTTATTAAAACCTATATTCACTACACGGACGAGATGCGGGCCGCCGCTGCCAAAGATATAGAAAAAATTTTTGCGCAGAATTTTTGACGGATTCTTTTGACGGACAGACAAGAATATGTCAACCATGCGGATTATAGCAGCTTACTTGGTTTCATACTGCAAATCCTTGTAAATGTACATATTGTATTATATAGCGCAAAAATACGCAAGCTGATACCGCAGCAAAAATATTAGACCGACAATAAACGCAATGTCCGTAATCAGTTTTTGACGATTTTTTGACGAAAAAACGGCCCCGGTTTCCCAGGGCCAATGGCAGGAAGATTATCTATTATGGCAATAGATAGCTGTAGTTAATGTAGCGACCGCTACGCAGATCCAAAAGTTACGCTGCGCTTTTATCTTTAGCCGCTTACGTTTTTCCTCTTCTGCGTATGTTGCTAATAATTTGTTCGCACTGTCTAATGAGTTCTGCGCTTGTGTTAGCTGTTCCTTCGATGTAAGCAGCTGATTCTTTAGCATTGCTAATTCCTGCTCCGACTTTATCAGCGTGTCCTGCAGCCGCTTCGATTCCTGCTGTTGCGTTACTGATATTTGTGCCAGCCTGTTCAAGTTGGTTTGTAATTGGTTCAGTTCCGCTTCCGTCACCTGGTACATCTTTTCCGTCCCGGAGGCCGACGCAGTAGCCTGCGCTGAAAACAACCAAAAGGAAAATAAACACAGCAAGAATAAGAGCAGCCATTTCTTTGTTGTTTGGTCCAATGTCAGAAACGTCATACATATTGCCTCCTATGATACCACATGCACGCACGGATCAATGCCCGCCGCCACACTCCTGCGCCAGTGCTGGCACAGCCAAAACACATCAGCGTTATACATACGGAAACAGCCTAACGTAGGCAATAATTCCTGGAACGGTTCCATAGCACGGCCATGCCCAAGATTACTGCCACCACCATGCAAAGCACGGCCCCTGCCATCAATGTTAAGATAGGCCCAACCATAGGCATCTGACAAGTCATCCTCGTCCGGCCAATCAATGTCCGTCCATACCGTCTCACGATATATACCATCCTCCGCGTTACCGTGCGCCTGTCCTGCTTCGTTTGTTCCGTCGTAGTAATCTGTACTCATGGGCAAGTCCGCAAAGACATTGTACTCCATATCCAGCAGGAATACCCGCTTTTTGGTTTTGTCTATCTGCACTTCCTTTAAGTAACTCATAGCTCACCTCTTATCAAACGGCGTAATGCGGAACGCAAGCATATAGCGGTCCACCTCTTTGTCCATCCATTTGAATTTCCATCCGACGTAATTATCCCAGCAATGATTTTTAAACGACGGGCGCTCATCCTTATAACAGAACGCGTAATCCGTCACATACCAGGTATAGCCGTCTGTTTCATCCGTCTTTACCATAACAACGTCCGCTGCGTTCACTTCTATACCGGTAACGTAATAAGAAAATCCGTATGCGTTATTCCGGTACAGCCACCACACCCGGCATACATACCGCTGGAAACGCTCCCACAAAGTAAAGTTTGGATCCAGCAGATCCACATACCCGCGATACTCACCGATAAGCTGCTCCGCTTCTTCCGGGCTGTGGTACCGATAGTGCCGGTTAAAATCGTATTCAGCAAAGCCCGGCACATGGTGTTCGTATACCATCCAGTCGATGTCTAAATGGTCGTCCCAGTTTTCCCACCATTTAAAGATACCGGGCAGGTTTCCCACGGCATCCGCAAACAGCAGGACAAACGGATTTGTCAGGTAACATACGATGTTAAACAGAACGTCAACAACGGCATATAATATCCATTTAACGTATTTCATGTTATTCCTCTGACGGCGTAGTGTTTTCCACGATCTGTTTCAGCAGTTCAATAATCTTCTCCAGCTGCGCGTCAATAGTGGTTAAGCTCTCATCATCCATATTTTTTTCTCCTTTCATTTAATAGTTTCTTTGCGCTTTTTAAGTAAGCCGCTAATCTCACCCGCCACCGAAACACCGGCAGCGTTTAAGTTCTCACAAATCGACAGGCCCTCTGTGCAGGCCAGTATCCCGCAGAATATTGTCAGCGCGTATTGTGGCACATGGCGCAGTCCTAAAACCCCGTCAATCGCAAACCCTGTCAGGATAATCAATGCGTAACAGATGGTCTTGGATGCGAACCCGTCCCGCAGCGAAAATGAATCAATGTAACGGAAGGCATGGGCCGTGTACAGATAGCGTATGTATGTCAGCAGACATCCGCGTTTCTTTGTTATCTCCGGTCCGTACATCGCCTTGTACAGCAATGACGCCTGATAGATACATGCCGTGAAAATGTCAATGATCTCCAGCAATATCAGCAGCCCGAACACGGAACCCAGGTCTAATATTGTGGAACCCACAGCAGACGCGGCTATCTTCTCCAGCCCTTTGTCTGTTACATGTTGCGCCGTTTTATGAAATTCGATTTTTTGAAAAACCTCTTTTATCGCATTCACTTCACTCCTCCGCAGGCATTCTTTAATAACCTTGCAAAATCTTGTTTTGTGACAAATGGCCTGTCACCGTGGGCAATCTTCCGGATCATATCGTCCGCCTTTACTACAGCCTTATCCTTTTTACCGGGCGGAAGCCTTGACAGCACTTCTCCTATAGCCTTTTCGTATTGCTCATACAGATAGGCTATTTCTTCCTGCAGCGCGTTTTGGTAATAATGGTCCCAATGACGTAACACATGGGCTTCCAGATCCGGCCTGTTCGGCAGGACCGTTTCCACCATATTTGCTGACACATCCACCATGCCGGGCCGGTACGGCGTCTCAATGTACGCCGTGTACATCCGCACGACTGCTTTACCTGTCGCCAGCCTTCTGACATAAATATTATCTTTGGGACGACTAAATACCGGCGTGCGCATCAGTAATCCCGGCCCGTAATCTCTTTGAACCGTTCTGCTGTGATCACGCCGTTCGCTACATCCTCACGCAGCAGGGCGACGACGGATTCCTTGTATTTGTCCGGGCAGTCATCAAACTTCTGCGTACCGGCAATCAGTCTGTTTCTCCAAATCTTTGCCATGTTTTATTCCTCCATAGACAATTCACACAGCGCATCTTCAATGCTGGCACGCCACATTTCTTCTTCACTCATTTCACTGAAAGTGAACCAGTACCGCTTATCCACCGACGCGCACTCAACGACCTGCGCATTCTTTAAAACCTTTTCACCTTCGCTGTCCGTAATTGTTACGACAGACAGATCCTCCGGGAATCCGGGATCTGCATCTGTTATGTAACAGCTTCCGTTTTTTTCAGCCACAATCACGTTTCCATTTTTAAATCTGATTATCGCTTCCATGTTGGCTCCTTTCCAAATAATTTTTTAAATAATGTTTTCATGTGAAACACTTGCTGCTTTGACATCAACCGTGCATACACTCGTCAAGATGTTTTCTGCGTTCGCGAAATTCTGCGACTTTAGCTTCTCCGGACGGGTATATGCTGTTGCCTAATTCAAACTCCGTCACAATTTTTCTCGCCATGTTTACGGTTACGTCCGTTTCCCGCTGTACAAAATCAGTGTAAAAATTTTCATTCTTGCGCCGCATGCTGGCCACTACATCCGCCTTGCGTTCAAAGTCAGTTACGCCGTTTTCAAACTTCTGTATCTTTAATTCCAGCCGTTCTTTGTCGTAACCGAAATCGTTAATTGCAAGTTCGGTTATCTTCGTCCGCAGCTGCCGCAGTTTGTGAGGCGTTTCAAAATCATGTTTTTTACGCCGGGATTGTGGTACTCCGCTCATGGTGAAAAACTCCTTTGTGCGCCGGGGATAAACCCCGGCGATATAAGATTATTTCTTGATGGCGAAAGCGGGGCGCACGCCATAAGAGTTCGACGCGCCGTGGCTGCTCGCGGCGCCGTCGTAGGTGACATGCGCAAAGGCCGTGGCTGACACGCCGTCCCGCAGCCACCAGTGCGCACGGTTACAGATATACTCCGGTGCATGCGCAAACAGCGGAAGCTGGCTCTTGTCAATGGTATAGCTTGCCGGCACATTGGTTCCGTTGACAACATTTGTAAAGATAATGCCGCCATATACCATCTGTTCGGTCATCAGCTCGAATTTACTGTCATACCACGCGCCTGCGGATTCATATCCGTTTGTCACAGCATTTTTCAGATATTCTCTGTGCTGAAGAATATGAGATGAACCGAACGCATTATTGATAGCAGTCTGCGCGGTCGATTTTCCGGTATTGCTGTTCGCGCCGGTGTAGTAGTTGCTGCCGATATACGCGCCGGTCGTCACGTTAGAATTGTTCATCTGACAAGTCGCCAGGTTACTGTCCGGCACAATAATAACGTGGTGCGTAGTGCATTCCGTATCACCCGTGTGCAGCCAATAGTCAAAGGCCGCAATGCGCCAGTTTACGCCGTTGATAATCCAGTAGTCACCAATAAACAGATCTTCAAACGTGCCTGCGTCAATGGCATCATACTGCTCATCCGTCACATGATCGCCCAGGTATTTGCCACGGAAAATACTGTTATGCGCGCCCGCGTTATTAAGGATAGGCAGGTAGGTAGTCGCAATCACATTGCCAGCGCTGTCATTGGTAGCGTTTGTAGCATTAGTAGCGTTTGTGGCACTGTCCGCATTGCCGGTCAGGTTACCGGTCACATTGCCGGTTATGGTCCCGGTCACGGCAACATCGCCGCTAAAGGCCGCATCTGTACCGTTCAGCGTGCCGGTCATCGTGCCACCGGCCAGCGGCAGAAATTCGCTAAATTCTTCTTCGGTTCCTAATGTTTTAACCGTCCATACCGCCGTGCCGTCAGTAACCGTGCTTCCAGATGTAACACCGGAAAAGTCCGGCTCTTCGCTGTCCGTGGTTCCGGCAGTCGTACATTTTAAAAAGTATTTTGCATTGATACCGCTGTGGAATGCAACGTCGTTCAATGCGTAGGTAGTGCCGCGCTGCAGTGTATGTACAGGCGCTTTGTCGCCGTTGGCAATGTCCATCTTAATAAAAAAGCCTTTCGCCCAGCGTTTCAGTAATTTACCAACAAAGCCTTCATTATTGGCGCGTGGCACAACATTTTTTGTCGCCATGTTATTCATCCTTTCTATGCTGCGGGCATAATGTCTCCGTCAGCATCAATATCCCAGTACGCCGAAGTCGTAGGAGAAGCCAACGGCATCAAGTCTCCGTCCTCATCTTCTTCAAACGTCCGCAGCTGCACCGTCTGCGTAAGTCTCCAGTACGCCGGTTCCGTTTCCGGATCCTTGTTTGTGTTGGCCTGTAAGCACCGGTACACGTCGCCATTAGACACCATCACCGCGTCGCCTGGATTATACGTTTCCGACGGATCCCACAGGCCTACCTCTTTGGCAGCGGCGATATACCCTTCCACCTTTGCAAGATCTTCTTCCACCAGCGCCGCCTGGGAAGTCACGCTGTCCGCGGAATCTTTGGCAGTGTTCGCCGCATCGGCCGCGTTACCGGCAGCCGTCAGCGCGCTCGTTTCAGACTGCAGCGCGTTTGCTGCGGAAGCTGCAGCCTCGCCTGCAGAATTTTCCGCTGCGTTCTTTGCATCGACCGTCTGCCCATACACTGTATAGCATTCTGCCAGCACTTCTGAAGGTGCGTCCACACATTCAAAACCGCTTCCATCTGCCTTAATCTGTATAGCCTTCCCAGGTTCTGCCTGTATCGTCGCGTCAAATCCGTTTTCATAATCCGATACACGGACTTTTAGGCAACGGCTTAACGTGTTCGTAAAGTCCTGGATAAGCATTGTAAGTTTATCAAGGCCCAGCTCTATCACGTTAAACGGCCACTTGTCGCCCAGGTTTGCCGTCTGCGTCAGCGGCAGGCCGCGGTAAATAACAATCTTTTCGCCTACCTGTACTTCCGGCGGCTGGTCAGCTTCCGGCGGTTCCGATCCGGGCGCATAGCCGGGATAGTACACCGTGCTGTTGTCCTTGTCCACATAGAAGTCAGACGACAGCTGTTCTTCTGTTCCGTCAGACCGAATCAGCAGCACGTCAATGTCAGATGCTTCTATGATCCGGAAGGTAAACGGCCAGGCCTTGTTAGTTCCGTCGCCGTTATACACAACCTGGTTCACGTTAGTAATAACCATGATTGCACTCCTTTCTTTAAAATTAAAAGGGACGGCCATTTGACCGTCCCTGTTTCCTGTTACCATATTAGCACATAATCTGTATGTTTTATTATGATAATGAGTTATTTCTTTTTCTTCAGCTTCCTGTCAAAGATTGTCTTTGCAATGTACTCTCTTAAATCCGCCATGTTGTCAAACTGATAATCGTCTCCGATAAAACGCACCGTGTTAAAGATTGCGTCCGTTACAGTATCGCTCATGCCGGTTTTGGTATTGGCAGCGCGGGCCACGTCCCGGAATAAATCTATGGCGTCTATGCTGTCTTTGCCCTGGGTAAGTTTTGCCACGTCAGTAACAACCTTTTTGTAACGCTCCACCGTTCCGGAAAGAACACCAACGCCACGGCCGCCCATATAGGACGGCTTTTCAAAGATGGATTCATACAGGAAGTTTACACCTTCATTGATACCCGGGAAGCCTGCCATAGCATTGCCCAGGATGTTTTTGCGCATGCTTTTCAGCCGTTTTTCGTCGTCATCATCATCGCCGGTTCCGGCCAGTAAGTCCGGCACCTCACGCAGCAGTGTTTCCACCATAGCACCCAGCACAAAGTTAAACAGGATGGCCCGCACAAATCTGCCGTACCGCTGCACAAACGATTTTTTGACCGTTGTGTATTCCGGCAACCCGTCCTCATTCAGCACCGGATTTCCGTTTGCGTCCAGCTTCTCTATGCGCTCACTGCCTTTGTATTTGCCCTCATAGTATTTGCTCCATACCGCGTTCATCATGGTATTGGCAAAGGAGAAAAATGGCGTAATGAGTTTTACCATTTCCTTTTTGCTTCGCTGCACGGCGCTGCTGTCAACCGCCCGGCTGCTGCCAAATACTTTAGTCACGCGCCGGGTAGCTTCATAGTTTGCCGTTTCCCTGGCTTCTTCTTCGGACACGCCCTTTTCCAGTTCCACATTGTACGTTTCCATAAACTGCCAGCGGTAAAGCGGCAGCGACACCATCATATCCGTTTGTTCTATCAGCCAGTTAGCATATTTTCCCATCTGGTAGCGCAGATCTTCCGACCTGCCGCCGGTAGCCTTGTCAATGGCATTGCCGACAGCGTTATGGCGTTTCAGTATCTGTTCATTCTGCACGCTCAAATCCCGATCCATGTTGCTGGCCCGGTTCCGCATAAACACGCTAATGTCTAATATCTCGCGCCGGTTTTCTATCGGATGCCGGTAAAAATCCACCATGGCAGCCAGCGCATTTTTTGTGCCAATTTCCTGCGCCATATATACCACGTTGGCAGCGTTCAGCAGTGCTGTGCTTACACGGTATCCCATAATAGCTCCCACGGTTTTGCTCCGCAGACTGGCCGCAACACTTTCATACCAGCTGCGCGGCCTGATCGGCGGAGCCCAGCAATTCAGCACCCAGTCATTCATGGTTTTTACGGTACCGTCACCGCAGGTTTGTTTAATCATGCCCTGAATGGTTTTGTTATTGATAACTTTGTACGCATCCCGGACAGCCATCTTTGCATTGATTAAATGGATCTGCGCCGTGATATGGTTATTGGCCACATCCAGCGTCAGTTTCAGCGGTCCCTGGTTCAAGAACAGACTATCAGCACGTTGTTTTGTGGCGCTCATGCCGGTGCCAAACACACTCACGCCTCCCAGCGCTTTGGCTTCTTCCATCTGTTCAAACTCACTCTGCCTTGTGGACTTGCTGCTGTCTTTTACAATCGGATAATACCCACCGGCCAGCCGGATTACTTTGCCGTCCGGCAGATCTACGTCAAACGCATCTGCCTTCACACGGTCCAGCGGAACGCCCACGGATTTTTCCATAACTTCTGACACCGGCTTCGCAAACGTGTTGATATGGTCCCACATGGTCTGCACAAAGTTCCAGTCCTTTTCAGTAAGCGTGTTGCGCAGTATATCCATCAGCTGCGCCTGGCGTACCGCAAGTTCCGTTTCATTCTCGCAGTCAAACAGGCCCACCGTCAGACGCGCCCGGTTTGCTTCGTTGCCCCAGTTCAGCGCCATACAGATAAGGTTTTCTTTTGTTATATCTGCATCTGCGCCAATCTGCAGCTTAACTTTTTTACCGTCCGGACCGTCCACCATTACCGAATCATTCACCATGGCCCGCAGCTCTTCTTTGGTATAGTAACGCTCGTACAATCCTTTGACATGCTCCGTGGTTCCATCTTCTTTTTTGATATCATACCCGCGCATAAATCTGGCTTCCGCTTCCCTGGCTTTTTCTTCTGCTTCGGCAGCGTTAAACAATACCCGGTAAATGTATTTTACAAACGCGCCCTGCTTGCCGCCCAGCATGGACAGTAACACTTCCGGTTTTAACAGGTCGTTCATGTAGTCGCCTATCGCGCCTTTTACTTCGTTAATGCGCTGGTTCCCCACCTCATAATCCACATTGTTATGCCAGTCTGCTACACATTCGGCCACCACCGTATCCATGTCAACGTCCATGGTCAAAAGGCCTTTGTCATTGACAGCCAGGCGGTACAATATCCGCGTCAGCTTATAGAGTTCTTCCAATTCGCCCATGGTCAGCTGCTGGTAGTTCTTGCCCGGTTCGTCCTGTTCCGCTGCGGCGATCAGCCACGCCGGTACATCATCTTCAAACTGATGACTTGCCCGCAGCTCCGAAAGCAGCGCGGTAAATTCTTTGTAGTTTACCGGCGGCGTAGCATCGCCACTCCGCAGCCCAAAGATATACAGCAAGTGATTATGGAAATACCGCATATCCGCATTGGCTTTTACCTTCGGATCTGCCATGCGCTTGCCTCTGGCCATGAAGCCGTCCCGCTTACCGTTCAGCCACTTGTCAACTGTTTTCCGGTTTTTAATGGCCTGCGCAGTCATAGCATCAAAGACGGCCTGCTGTTGTTTGGCCTGGACAGAAGCGTTATAGTCTGTTTCTTCCCCACGCCGCTGCGCCCTGGCAATATTATCCCACGCCTTTTTAGCTTCGGCCAGCGCCTGCCTGTGCCAGTACCGTACATTGGTAGCCACGCTTACGGATTCTTCCGCCAGCCGGAATACCGCAGCAGACTGCAGCACTCTTGCATGGCCCAGCGTAGCGTCACGCACGCCGCGTATCCATTGCTGGTTCCGGACAGTCGCCTGCTTCAATTCGTCATACCGTTTGTTAAACTTCTCTATCAGTTTGTCCTGGGCTTCTTCCTGGCTTTCCATTTTCGCCAGGTAGCTTTCCAGCTCGTTGATAGTTTTAAATTCTTTTGCGCCCCAGCGCTCCGCATACTTTAATTTTTGTACAGCGCTCCGTACCGCCTCTGTTTCAAAATTAGTAATGGCCGCGTCCATATCGGTAAACGCCTTGCGAAGCCGTGCCGGGATGTTTTCATACTTCTTTTCCCGCGCCCGCATCAGCTCCGCTTCCAATTCAGACAGCCTGGTATTATAATCGCCGGACAGCAGAGCTTCTTCTGCCATGCTGTACAGCTGCGCTTTACCTGGCATAGCCGTAAGCATGTTTTCTTTGGCCTGCTTCACCACATTATCCAGCGCAGCAGTCATGCTTCCACCGGCAGCCGCCAGCGCATCCTTGTAATCCTGCTCACTGTCAAAACCGGTAATCTCCAGCGCGCTTTCCATGTCCGTACCGTCTGCCAATAACTTTTCACAGACAAAGCACGGCACGTTTTCAACCTCTGCCTGCGCAGCTGCTCTAACATCTTCCAGGCGCTTGTCAATGTCCTTCAGATTGTTTTCCCGGTACAGTTTCATTAACTCTTTCAGCAGTTTTTCTTTTGCCTGCTCTTTGGCTTCTGCCTGCCACCGGTCACGCGTGGCCTGCGCATCTTCCGTCAAAATATCCGGATCCAATTCTTTCAGCCGTGCGATACTGTTCGCCGCTTCCATGGCGTCAATCTCATCTTCGCTGGCCACCATCCGCGCCATGATCGCTTCTACTTCCGGCGTAGCACGGACACCGGCACCGATAACGTCATTGTAAATCTGTACCAGCCATTTTTTGAATTGCCGGAACGCGCGTTTCAGACCTTGCGCCGGGGCCTCGCCCGTCCGCAGATATTCTTCAAACGCCCTGGCAAAACGCTCCTGCGCCCACGCATTTTTCAGCGCTGTGGCCTTTGTGGTATCGCCTTTTGCTTCTGCATCCTTAATAGCCGCTTCACGCTGCAAAAACTCTGCCGCGCTGGCCGTGCCTTTGTACTCATCCGCCTGGCCCGGTTTGTACTGCGCCCACGCCATGATAGTTTGCAGGTCTTTGGCCTGCTGGCTGTTAGGATCTATTCCGGCGATCTCCTGCAGATCCAGCAGGAACATGTGCGCCATTTCATGTATGAACGTGGACTGGTCCGCCGTTTCAAACAGACGGATAAACCGCTGGCCGTCCTGCGTAAAGGATATAGCGCCTTTGGCTGTGCCTTGCTGCTGGTAATAAATATTTCCACTTTTCGGATCAAAACCAATGTTGCGGCCAGAAGCATCTTTGATTTGGTTAGGTTCAAACGCTACAGCCTCATCTCCGTATTTTGATTGAATAATGCCATCATAACCATCCTTTAATACTGCGCCTTTAAAATCAATGTCCTGTATAACCAAAGGCGTTCTTGGAAGCTCCATATAACCATCATAGATAACTTCTTTTAAATACAAATAGGTTTGATTCAGTTTGTTTCCCGCATCTTCTTTTGTGAGAAACTTTCTTTGGAAATTATAATACTTGTACGTCCGTTCATTACCTTCAGAATCAGTAAACTTTTCTTCTTGTAAATCAGCCAAAAGTAAGTATGTTTTTTCTCCAGTGTATTCGTCCGTGGTTTCTTCGACTTTAAACTCCGTGTTTTCCATTACGTCTTTGGCGGTCTTTGCAAAATCTTCAAAAGGTATTTTTTCAATAAACCCTTCTTCAGAGGCTTCTATATTTTGATTTTTTGCCAGTTCCGGGAATTTATCAACAAGATTTAATATAAAAGCCATCTCACCTGTTCCATAAAGATTACTATTGTATCCATTGTATGTTGTCATGTTTTCGTGAAAATCAAACGGATTACGCATATTTAAAAACGCGGCAATAATTCGTCTGTCATTATACATCCTGGCTTCATTTTCAGAAAACGCAAAGTAAAACCCTTTCCCAAACCAGCCAGCATCACCACTTGCAGCACCCAAATAGCTAATGTCAAATGTATCAAAGTCAGCTCCGGTTCCGTGGTAAAACACTTTCGGCTCGCCGTTTTCGTCTAACAGCTTTGACGCATTTTCTTTGTCCGTTTCCCAATTTCCAAACCATCTTTTGAATGATCTTGTTCTAACAGTTATCCACTGATCTTCAGTTAAATTTGATTTTTTCCCGTTTGGAGCCTTTAACCATTCATCAGTATTTTGATAACGCAAGCGCACCTCTGCTTTTTGGCGTTCAAGTATTTTGTTATTTCTTTCTGTTTCTTTTTGCAGATAAATGTTTTCTTTCTCCGGATCAAAGCCTACGTTACGGCCTGTGGCATCTTTTATCTGCGCAGGCTTAAAAGCTATGTAATGCGTAGTATCCGGCGACAAGTCCATGCCTCTAAATTTTTCGCTTACTGTTTCGTCTATAATACCGTCATAACCAAGTTCATCAATAACAATGCGCAGAATTTCATTGCCGGAAAGATTACCTTCCGCATCTTCCGGATACAAATTGTTAATCTGTTCTTTTAAAGCAGCTATCTCAATGCCGCCATTATAAATAGATTCCCATAACAAATTGGATAGCGCGCTGGTATCGTCCATTAGTTCATCATATTCTACCCGGTCAACAATAGAAGCGATCATATCAGACCATGCGTTTTCTACTGCTTCATTTTGTGCTTCATAAAACGCATCTTCGTCCTCGTAATCTTCTTCCTTTACTTCCTCGGCTTCTGCTTCGTCCTGTAAAATTGTAGTGCTTTCAACATACGCCGGGTATCTGATATTCAAGAAAACATTAAACAAATTGGACGCTGTAAATAGTTCTGCACGCGCCCGCCCTTCTGCTTCTTCATAGTCTATTTCTTCTTCACTTTCAATACGTTCAGCCAGCCGGGCAACCTTATTTTCAAAATCCGGGCCGCCACCTTCATAATTGTTTTTCACGTCGCGGCGGTTATTTGTGAAATAAAAACCGTTACCCATGTCAGATTCAATGCTTCCATAGCTCCGGTCAAACGTATCAAACTCCCCGGCAACTGTTCCATGATACACCACCAGCGGTTCACCGTTTTCATCCAGCACCTTTGAAGCATTGGCCGGATCGTTTTCCCAGTCGCCAAACCAGTTTTTAAATGCTGGCGTCCGGACAGTAATCCACTGGTCCTCTGTCAAGTTTGTTTCGCTGCCGTCAGGTGCTATCATCCAGCTGTCCGTGCCTTCATACTGCTTCCGGACTTCTTTTTTCTGCCTGGCAAACTCCGCAGGCGATACCTGGAACATCTGTGCCGCGTCCTGCATAGCAGCATCATAGATAGCGTTCACATCCAGTTTAAACCGGTCACGCGCAAAATCCGCTGCCGTGTATGGCTGCTGGCGTATACGGCTTATAACCTTTGCCATGTTGTCTGCATAGCGGGCCATGAGCAAAGCATTTAGTTTGCCCGCCTTCCGCACATTTTTGTTTTCGCTTTCGCCCATCATGGCAATAAGATTGTCATATACCCGCAGCGCATCTTTGGATAGCGCAGCCGTGGCCACCATCTCACCTGGATTCAAGTTACGCATACGGTCCTGGATAGCCAGCAGCGCATTGCGTTCTTCTTCCAACCGGTCAAGTGTTTCTGCTACCGGCGCAAAGTAAGCCCGCGTTTCGTCCGTGTTGTTCTGATAATCCATCAGGCCATACCGGTTATCCTGGCGTCCGCTGGCAATATCAATAGCCAGCCCGCGCAGTTCTTCTGCATTCGGTGCTCTGCCGTAATCCGCAAAATAATTTCGGTACCAGTCTGCGTTATTGCTCTGCTTCCGGTAAGTATCATCGCGGCCATCTTTGCCGCCTTCTATACGGATAATGTCAACGCCCTGCTTCATGCCGCTTTTCAGTTCCTGCAGCACCGGGCCGATGTATTCATCCATTTCCGCATTGACTGCATCCAACCGACGCTTAAATTCCTCCTGCGGATTATCATAGTTTGCTTCGATAATCTCACGGGCTAACTTCGCCTGTTCTGCGTCCGGGAACCGGGCAGCAATGATATTATCCACTGCAGCCTTGTACGTTTTGTCATTAAACTTCTGCAGGCTGTCCATCTGTTCTTTGGCAATCTTTATGGCATTGGTTTCCTGCGCAGACGTAAACGCATCCAGGCTGGTGGTAATATTATCCAGCAGTTTTTTGTGCTGTTCGTCTTTCAAATCCATCTGCATCAGCGTTGACGTTTTCACCTGCAGCATGCCGGAACCATCCATGCAGGCCCGCAGCTCATCGTCAGAAATATTATTTTGCTCCGCGATCTGGCGCACCATCTCCATGCCGTTTTCCTGCTGCGACAGATTTTTAATATCCACAAAACCATCTTCCATACCGGCGGCCCTGTTCTGCACGTCCAAAATGGTAGTCACCGTTTCCGGCGCCTTGTTTTCCAGTTCTTTGATATTGCCTTTGTTTTTCCATACGCCGGTCAGCACTTCGTTATAATGCGCATTCGCCATACGGCCCATAATGATTTTACTGTTTACCACGTTGCGCACGTTGCTCCGGAAGCCCAAAACGGCCCTGGTATTGGCAATCGGATTCATGCCCAAACCAATAAGGCCAAAGCCTCCAATAGCAGGCAACGCTTCCAACATCTGCCCGGTAGAAGCAGTCAGTATCTCATCAATACTGGCCGTGTCTGCGTCCTTGCCTTTTAACATGATTTGCGCCATGTTTTCCATGAGCATATCGCTGGCGCTCTGTGTAAATTCTTCAAACGCTTCCGCGCCCAAAGAAATGAAACCGGCCTTGCCAGCTTCCCGCAGTTTCAATGCCGCATAGTCACGCACACCGGCCTTTGCCGCTTCCAGCGTGGGGCTGGACTTAATAATCTCTGTCAAAGACTTGGCAGCGCTCCGGCCAAAGATAGCCTTGCCAATCTGATTCAGACTGTACTGTTCCAGCACCGCTTCCCCGTAGCCCTGGGCCAGCGCTAACCAGCTTGCCTGTTCCGGCGTATACATGGGCCGCCCCTGCGCATCGGTTTTGTTCACCAACTCTTCATACTGGCTCCCGGCGATCTGCTGCGCCATTATATAAGTGGACGCTGCATTCCTGGCAATTTCTCCTGCCTTTACGCCGCCCAGCCGTCCGGCAGCAAGGCCAGCCACAGCACCAGCGCCCTGTGACTTTAATATCATGGCCATGTTCTCCATGGCTCCGCCGATCATAGCGCCAGCCACGTTAGCGGCAGTATTGTAATTATATTTTGGCAGCGCGTTTAATTCGGCAGCGTATTCATCCAGCCGGGCCTGTTCTTCCGTTGTCGGCAGCCTGTTTTCTTTTCGTGCGTCATTCCATATTGCCGCCCGCCTGTCAGCTATCCAGCCGCGCCTTGCGCCCGCGTATACGCTTCCGGCAAACCGGGAAAAGGCATTGTCATATACTTCATTGATAGACCGGATACCATCAATGTTGCCCAGCGCCAAAGCTGCAGCAGCCGTGCCATATTTCTGCTGGACTTCGGCAAGGCCCGGCGTATCGGCGTAAATCTTGGCCATGTCAATATTGCCTTCGGCGTCCTGGTATTTTTTAAACTTGCCCAGGCGTTCCACACGATCCGCGGCCAATGCAGCCTTCTGATATAATTCCCGGTTATGTGCAAACGTGTTTCCGTCAATGTGCAGGATATTGGCAATGCGTTTTACTTCTTCGTTTTTCTTTTCTGCATTGTAAAAATAATTCTCATACAGTTTTGTATGCTCCAACTCTGTAGCATTGCTCATGGAATGAATAACTGACTTTATGCCACGCTCCCAGCCTTGCGGTGTAGCATAACTCCGGATCCGGTCAACAACCTGCTGGCGCTGTTCTTCGTTGCCAGTAATGAAAGGCATAGTCATGTCCATAATAGTGCCAACAGGCCCTGGCATTCCGGCAGCCGGGCCTGCGTTGCTGGCGTACTCTATTACATTGTCCAAAATCGGGTTATCATTCTGCGGCGCTTCCGGCATGTTCACCGGGGCCATAATGGGATTACCTGCCTCATCCGTGCCGGTTTGCGTCAGCTCCGGGCTGGCAGGCATAAGGTTTTCTTTATCGTTATATAAGTCATCACCAAAACTTTGCGGCCTGTTTAACGTGCCAAAGCTGTTATACATCGCCCGCATCTGATTATTGTCCATGTTATCACCCCGCATTGATAGCCTGTTCCACTGTCATATTCTGTTCAATGATACGCGCATACTGCACATCCGATACCGTTACCGTCCCGCCGTCTTTCAGCGTGATACGTTTGCCGCCGCCCGGATTTTCCGTCACATTCATAATGCCGTGTGCCGCAGCCGCAGCCAAGTTAGTTTTAACCGTGTTCGTGCCAAACAGTCTGCCGGGAACCTGATAGCTGATACTGTCAACCAGCGCTTCACGTCCCCACTCTGCCACCGTCGCCCGGTCCGGATCCTGTCCGCCATGCTGCGCACGGTATGCGTTAATATCATAGATCAGTTTCTGCTGGACGTTACCCCAGGCATAATTTTTATCCTTTTGTTTATAGTCTGCCATTACCACGTCTTTGATGCCGTCCCAGTCATACGCGAACTGTCCTTTCCCCTGGTTCTTTTTCTCCAGCACGTCCAGTGCTTTCTTTTTGTCCGCAGCAGTGAAACCGTTTTCTGGATTATCCATAAATTCAAGTATGGCCGTATCGCTTGCGCCGTTGTTCAGCATATTTGTAAGTTTATATTCCAGCAGCGGATCACTCTTGCCGCTTCCGCTTTTTGTCCCGCTGGAACCTCCGGCAACTTTGGCGTAACCGTTGGCCAACGTGGTAAGTTTACGGAACAGTTTAGGATCGTCACCGGCTTTTTGCAGCGCAGCCATCCGGTAAACTTCCGGATCCGTTATGCCGTTCTTATACATCTGGAAAAACTCATTTTCCGTATTCTCCAGCGCCTGCTTATCCCGCTGCGCTTCAAATTGTTTGTGCAGCGTCACTTCATGCGAATAGGCAGCAAACAGTTTCTTTCTATCTTCCGGCGTGGCAGCCTTGCCCTGCGGACGCGAAAAGCCTATCAGTTTATAGGCGTCCAGCTTAATAGGCGCAAATCCGCTGGTCCCGGACTGATACACCATGCCGCTTTTGGCATCGTAAATGCCTACATGGCTGGCGTCATTATCACCGGCGCTATCCCAGTACACAATGTCACCGTTACGCAGCTGGCTTCTGTCAGTAAACGTCCGGCCCGCCGCCTTCTGTTCTTCCCATGCCGTTGGCGCCCATGTGTTGATAGGTTTATACCCGCCTGCCATCAGCGCCGCATTGACGCCCTTTGTGCAGGTGTTACGTCCCCAGCCTTCGCCCCGGTCCGACATTCCTTTGAACCAGGCAACAGAAGATTCGGCGTTTCCATTCCCGCCAAAGTCTGCAGAATTGATATAGTTATAGGCCGCTTCCATATTATCACCAAACCGGCCAAACAACGATTTTGCGGTCACTTCCTGCATGGTAGACATACGGCTGGCGTACACATTTTTTGCGTAGCCGGTCAAAGTTTGCGGATTCATGCTGCGCCCGTACAATTCAATATACGCTTCGGCCCGGTCAATATCGCCCTGTGCATACGCCCGGTTAATAACCTGCGCGGCAATACTTCCGACCGCCTTACGTTCTGCTGCCTTAATTACTTCTGCGCCCTGCCCTGCCAGCCTGGCCCGCACAGACATGATCGCTTCTTTCATGTTTTCGTCCACCACATCAGGCATGGCGTAATTATCTGCTGCAGCCTGCGTGTTTAATTCCAGTGCGTTATTAAACGTAACATCCCGGTATGCTTCATACTGCTGTGCCTGGTGCCTGCGTACCAGTGTGAGGCGCTGCGTAGCGGAATTATCTGTCAGACGGTTAAACGTCATAGCACCTTTAGCAGACAAAAAGTTATATTTGCTGCCGACTTCCTGCCGGATCTTCCGTTCTGCCTCTTCAAATTTCTGTGCGATACCGTCCGCGCCCTGCATCTTGGTATTCATAAGGCCGTTATCTTCGTTATACAAAACATCGTTTAGGCGGTTTGTATATTCATTGGACGCAGCCTGGACGTTCACGGCGTCGATGTTCTCACTGACCTGGTTAATGGTGTTGGCCAGTCCCTGCAGCGCCTGCCCCTGCATCCGTCCAATATTAGCCGCTGCCTGCCCGGTATTCTCTGCCAGTTTGGCATAACTTAACATGGCCTGCGCAGCGCCTCCATCTCCCTGCGGCGCGACGTGCGCATTGTTTATTGTGGTTTTCTGTACCGTCGGAGTATATGTAGCTAATTTCATGTTTCCTCCTTATGTGTTGAAATACTGGCCATGTCCCCTGCCGGTTGACTTTTTCACCGACAGCGGGACGTTACCAACCCACGTTTGCGTGCCACCGGTTGAACTGCCGCCACTCTTCACGCCAAACATAGACGTAGCCCCGCCCAGCAGCGTGCCAAACATGGCCAGGTTTCCGGCGTTCTTGGCAGCGCTGGCCTGCTCCATATAGTTTTGCGCCTGCCGGTCCAGGTTCCGTCCCTGTATATCATAGTTTGCGCCCTGGGCGACCAATTCATTGCCCTGGTTCCGCAGGTTTACTTCCTGCACATAATTGTCATACGTCGCGTTACGCTGCCCGGTAAGCAGGTTTAAACTGTCGTTTTCCCATGCGTCCATTGTCGCATTATAAATATCCAGGCCGCTTCCCACGCCGCTCACGATACCGGAAGCACCAGCAGAGGCTCTTTGCTGCGCAACCACCAACCGGCGTTTATTGTCAAGCTGGCGCTGCTGGTCCGCATACTGTTCCGCGATCTGTTCACCCTTCCGGTTTTGGATCCGTGCATTCTGGTACTGCGTTTCTGCCTGCTGTCGTGCTATATCTGCCTGTATCCGTGCGGCTTCTGCCTGGTTTTTCGCAGACTGTGCCTGCGCTTCATAGGCCGCCGCCTGCGCTCGGCTCTGCTGGTATTGGCCGACCATCGAAAGCCCCGTTGTGAGGCCCGTCAAAGCTAATACTAAACTGCACATTATTGTTTCACCTCGCTTAATAAAAACGGTATAAACATTTCTCCATTAAACATTTCTCCACCCAGCAGCGTAGCGCCTAAATGTTTTATGTACCGCAGCGCCGGTTCATTCCCGGCCCATATCCAATTACACAGCGGCCCTACTTCTGCAATCCATCGTGTGCAAAACTGTTTGCCATAGTACACCAACGCCCGGTTATGCCGGTACGCTTTATTGGTTCCCAAAAACCACACCGTTGTTGCCGGGGTTCCTTGCACGGTACAATGTACGCCAACGCCGGTAATCGCCAACAGATTGTTTTCTTTGTCCCGCACCACATAACAGTATTTGCTGTTATCTATGCTTTCCCATATCGCACGGTCCGGCGCGTCCGTGCAAAGCAGGATCTCTTTCATGTCCGGTTTGCGCAGATCGTTTAACAGTTCATACACCAGCGGCATAGTGGCCGCCCGCACTCTTTTAAATTTAACCACCTGGACGCACCGCCCTTACCAATGAAGATATACTGAACGGGTACGGGTAAGACGTGGAAATGGTAACGCGGCCTTTATCGTTATAACCGCCCGCCGTGATATTCGGCACCGTCACCATCTTTTCTCCGCTGTACAGTTTTACCGTCTGATCCGAAAGTTCATCGAATTTAATAACATCCATCTGCCTTTCATCAATGCCAACACGCCCGGCAAGGGACCGCTCCAGGCGGAGGATCACTTCTGCTATCTTCTTTTTCCGGCCCTGCATGCTGCCGTCATTCAGTTGCATTTCAATGTTCGGCGTTTCAAACAGCGTTTTGTAGCGATAACCTATTACATAATTCTTGCAGGCCACCGGCAGCGTTACTTCTCCGTTTTCGTCTGCTGTCAGTCCCATGATATGCTCACCATCCGCCAGCACGTCCACTTCCTGATCTGCCAGCCATGCCGCTGTGATAGTGTCACTCTTTGGCGTGTTCGTTCCTTTTTTCGCGCAGTCCAACATGACGTAATCGTTAGGCACATCACTGTGCGCATAGTCTGCCAGCCGCTCCAGGTAGTTTGTGCCGTCCCGGTTCACAACAAAATAGACGTCCTCTTCATCCGGCGTGTCCACAGTTTCCACCGCCACAAAGGTTCCGTTGGTAATCATGCGGGACCAGGCATACACCTTCTGTTCGTTTATGTACGTCAGGCACGCTATCGTGCCGTCCGCCAACACAAAGAACATCATGTAATCCGGTTCCTGTTTATATGCTGCGTCCACAATGTGCGTGTCCAGTGTGATATGCTTTGCCAGGATAGACAGATCCATGCCGTCATAGCTGTCAATGGTGTAGTTATACTGCAAATCGCGTACCGTCTTTCCGTGGCGCTGTACATAAATCATCTGGCCGCCAATCATTTCCGGTATCACGTCTGTGCAGCCTCGGCTTGTCTGTACCTGCGGAGCAATTTCTTTCGGCGTAACCGTCGTGCGCCCGGATATGATCCATTCATTCCCTTCCGTCAGCACAATTAAATCGGCCTGGGCCATCAGATGCAATATGCGGAAATCCCGCCGGGAAATGAACGATACCGCAATAGCGCTGTCGTCCAGTACTTCCCCGTCGGCCTTTTCCACACCAAAGTTATAATAATCCCCGGTCCGGCTCATCCATACCATGAATGGCTGCCGGTTATTGGCCGCAAAGCACAGCCTGTCCTGGAAAAATGTTACGCAGGAAGGATACCCATACGCAGAACACCAGCTGCCGAATGCCCAGTCATTAGAAGCGCTTGTGTTGGCAAACCGTTCATCCGTCTTTGCAGTAACATGCGTGCTGTCCGTATAGGCAGTTATCCTGGCCGTGCCGCTGCTGGTGTATGGCAGCCGCGTAAGATCTGCAGAGAATGTGCCGCTGTCAATACTGGCGTTTATACGGATATATGTTTTTTCATCAAACGTGCCGGATTCCGTTACGTTGAAATCGTCTTTGGACGAATAGCTGCGCAGCGTTTTCCAGTTTGCATTGTCCGACGAATACTCCACGGAAAATGTGCCGGTCCATGTTCCATGTGAAATGATTTTCCAACCGGCAGGGCCTGCCTCTAATGATCCGCTTGTGCCGGACGTGGTACGCGTCACCGTGGCCGCTGCTATGTTCTGATTCAGCTGTACCCAGTTCCCCACCTGACCGGACGTAAACGCAGCCGCGCTGGCCGTCAGTGTCACTGTGCCGGATACGGCGGACGGCGTAATCGTTACCCCGTCAACCATTGTGGTAGCGTCAAAGTAACCCGGATACGGGATATACTCTGTTAGTGTCCAGCTGGTATCACTGTACCGCGTCAGCTCCTGCACCGGATGACTTCCGGAAGCAATAAACATCACGTCTGCGCTTTGCGCAAAACGCAGCTTGTGCAGTTCTGTGCCAGCAAACGGCGTTGACAGCGTGGCCTTTTTCACACCGTCATACCACACGTTTAAATAATTGTTGCCAAACTCCAGCAGGTAACTTTTGTCAGCGTCAACAGCAAACTCCTGCAGCTTGATTTTGCCGCTGGCAAGGTCCGCAATATGCAGTGTCCCCGGCCTGCGGTATGCGCTGCCGTATGGCCGGATAAACGCATTCCGGGCCTGCAGCAGCGCGCTGGCGTATTTATCCAGGTCAACACGGCTGGCCACGTCCGGAGAAATCTCACCGGCAGCAAACGACGGCTGCAGCATGTACAATCTTCCGTCTGCCATACGCTCACCACCTTGCGCGGAAATACTTGCTTGGATAATCCGGCACCCGGTTCCGCTCACCCATCGCTGTAAACTTTGCTTCCTGCAGCAGCTGTGCGCCCATGCCCTGCATCTGCTGCGCTAATGCTTCGCTTCCGGTCAACGGTACGGCAATAGCACCGGCCAGGTAATAGGACAAAGCCTGCGCAAAATCTGCCTGGAACAAGTCTGCATCCTTTACGTCGTATGTATATTCCAAGTATGCGTCTTTGTAATTACATACTAATGCTTTCGTGTTATCGTTTAACAATACCTGGTCTAAATTGCCCGGAAAGTTTTTCCACAGGATGCACCAGGTATTATCTTCGTTGTATATCTTCCGGGCCATTACGCAGTCATTCGGATAGGCGTATGTATATTTCCAGCCCGGCGTCTTTGTGTTAATCTCCGCCAGTTTCACGTATTTTTTGGCAAAGCTCCATGTATAGGCCCGCAGCAACACGCGGCGCTGCAGGTCATAATGCAGCTTGCAGGTGCGCGCGGCCTCTGTGTTTTCATCCAAACTGGCTATCTGCTCACGTCCAATGTGATTCAGTGCCAGGTTACAAATGTCAGTTATATTCATGCGTCTGCCCCCGCTTTTAAAAAAGGGACGGAGAAACTCCGCCCCTTAAATCAATTTCTACTTATCACGCAATGTCCGCGTCGGCAACAAGGCCTGCGGTAACAACGGCGTCGCCGGTCATGCTTGCAGAACCCTGCAGTTTCAGCCGGAAATACTTCAGCGCGCCAACCGGTACGCGCACGGCGATAACTTCGCCCTGGGAGCCTGTAGCAACAGTCTGTGCGAACAGATCTACCACGCCGGAACCGAAGCCAACGGCATCACAAGTCTGCAGCGTAACAGTCAGATTGCCGCCTGCAGAAGCTGCACCGGTAATCAGGACCACCAGCCACGGCGCCTCATAGGCATTGCCGCCGCCGGTGTTTTCCACTACGTTGTCAGAATAAGCAGCGGTAGTGCCGTAAGTAGTGATTGCTTTTTTGTCCAGGAACAAATTGCCAGCATCAAAAATCATGGTGTTTATCCTCCTTCCGTATCAGGTAAACTGGGATTCATTGTTGACCATGGAATCCATGCGGACAACTTTCATGCCGTCGAATTTCAGAACGGTGATGCCGTTGGACAGGGTTTCCATAGTTACATAGCTGTTGTTCTTATCCATCAGGAACAGCTTCAGCGCAGTGTACAGCGCGACGCTTACATACATTACGCAGCGTTCCGGATGCCGCATACGGTCATGCGCAGTGATAAACGCATTCAGCAGGGCCAGCTTCTGCGCAGCAGTGCCGGTCGTGAACAGGCTCGGCAGGATGTTGCGCACAGCACCTGCGCCGCGGTAGTCACGGCAAGTCAGGCCGCATTTCCATTTGAACAGAGAAACCATAGCTTCAAACGGTTTGCCGTTTGCGTCATATACAGTTTTCTGTCCCAAATCTTCATGCACCAGGCCTGCGGTAGCTTCGCGCGGATAAATTCCAGTGGTAGCACGGTCGCCCCACTCTACCAGGAATGCGGAAGTCATGCTGTTAGCGGTAGTGCCGCCAGCGTCAACGGTGGTATAGCCCTGCTGGGTAGGATCGGTCACGCCCATAATGCGGTGACGAATGTCCAGGCCGTTAAAGGTGTCCGGATCCAGTTCAGTGTTGCCATACATAACCATTTTGGCAACCTTCTGGCCGAATGCTTCAATAAAGCCTTTGTCCTCGGACCGGCGGAATGCTTCCTTATCCGGAGCCAGCGCCAGCAGTTCGGTATCCACTTCGCTGCGGGATTCCAGCACTACGCTGGTATCCACAATCTGTTTCGTGCTGGACTTATCCGGAGTAATACCACGGTTGATATAACGAACAGCCGGATCCGGCAGCTTCGCGCGCAGCGTGGTTTTATTACCGGTAAGCAGGTTACCTTCCATCCAGGTCATGTCATCCAGGATGGGATTACTCAATGCCAGGACTTCAATGATTTCATCAATATAGCCCTGCGGGTTCATGCGTTTTCTGTAGTCGTTCAAAGTCAGTGCGTTTGCACCTACAGTTGCCATGTGTTTTCACTCTCCTTTTTTAAAAATTAAATTTACATTTTGCTATTGGGATACCAGGTCTTTGCCTGCTGCGGCTGACCATTCCCATTAACATTGACCATGCCAGGATCCTCACGGACCTTTAACCCGAACATTTCAAATGCCCGGATCACTTCAATGCGGTTACCGGCTCCCGTCTCGTTTAATGCTTTCCGGATGCCGGGTACAACCTTTTCTACCGCCTCAATACCAGCGCCCGCTGCGGACATAACCTTTTCAAAGTTTGCCCCCAGCTCCGCTTTCGCGGCTTCTCCCCAACGTGCGACTTCGGCATTGTACTGATTCTGTACAGCTTCAGCTATCTGCTGGCCGTATTTAAAACCAAACTGCGCCATTTTGTTTGCCTGTTCGTTGGTAAGATTCATCCCTCTCGCAATATCGGAAAAATCTTTTGTCAGCGCGGCGTCAATCTCCATCCCTTCCGGAATAGATGCTTTAAAATCATACTGATCCGGCGCACCTTGCGCCGCCGGTTGCGGCTGTGGATTCTGTTGCTGTGCGTTGGCACCATTTCCGCCCAGCATAGTATCTGTTGCCGGAACTCCGTTTTGCTGCTGTGCATTGTTGTCTGCACTCGGCTGCACATTCGTGTTATCGTTGGCAGCGTTTTCAATATCAGCCATGTTTTGCCTCCTTTTGTTCGGCCATCTCCAGCGCCCGTTCTTCAAACTCCATCAGCTCTTCCTGTGCGGAATGCAGCAGCTTGATTCCTTCCACGCCTAACAGCCTTTTAATGTTTTGGTATATATCCACTGCCACGGATCTGCGCCCTTCGTTGTAGAACGTGGCAGAGTTACCCGTAAACGCGCTTGTCGTCAGCCCTTCGTTTTTCATCAGCCGGGCCACAAACCAGCGCCCTTCGTCATTAGAAAGCAGCGCTTTTAATGCGGCTTTGTCTTTATCTGCAATGGCAATGCGTACCCACTTCTGTTTATCATCGCCGTCATAGTTGCTCATGTACCGTTTGCCCATCATACAGCACCACTCATTCCTAACCAGTCAGCCAGCGCCGGGTTTCCGTCGTTTGCCGCTTCGGTAGCGTTCTTTGCCGCCTGTGTAATATCCGGCAGCGCCTGGGCCATCTGCATGGCCTGCTGTTCCTGCTGGGCCTGCTGCATAGCTTTCTGATCCTGCTGGATCATCTGCTGCACTTCCTCTTCAGGCCGCCGCATCTTGGCAGGTGCGCCCAACAGATCCATGTATTTTGCCACAGTCCCCAACGGATCCACCGTCTTGATAGCGTCCGGCCACATCTGCGCCATCTGCGCCACAAATGCAATGGACTGTTCGATGTTCACAAGGCCGCTCATCTTCTGCGCCTGGGCCAGCGGACTGATGTAAACTATCTTTACGTCCTCTTCCGCAACCAGCTCCGCAATGTCCGGCGGTATCGGCGGGAATATGCCGCCCCGGTCCAAGATGTTGTATACCCGCTCCAGTATCGGCGTCAGGTATTCTTCCTGCAGCCGTTCTACTACCGGCCCCAGCTGCTGCAGCTTTTCCTGCTGGCGCTCCACAATCTCCCGCGCCGTCATCTGCCCGGTAGTAATGCTGTCCAGCATAAGGAATAAGTCTGCACTGTATGCCCGCTTGATAGCATCTTCCGTCCGGATAATCTCTTCTGCCAGGTGCGGCAAATCCAGCGCCACATTGAACAGCGGATCCACCCGGCTCTGCGGTCCTGGCGTTTTGGTTACGCCGCCCGGTATCAGGTTTATGCCTTCGGCCATCACGTCTGCCGACGCAACCAGCGGAGGCTTTACGCTCAATTCAACCGCGGTAAGATAATCGCGTTTCATTACCTGCAGCATTTTGGAATCGCCCAGCGCGTACCATCCGGGGCCGTAGCCATACGGATTATTGGCGTTCACCATGTACCGGCCCGTTGGAACGGGGAACTCTTCAAAGCCGCCGACGTACAGCCAGTCATTAGGCCCGCTGCCGTCTATCCAGTACATGCTTATGTACGGCATGTTCAAGTTTCCGATACGTCCCGGCACGGCTTGCGCATTCGGCTGGATAAGCCACCACACATAACGCGTCACGTTATCCGGCACGCTCCCGCCTGCCAGGCGCTGCTTTTCATTCAGCGGCAGCGCGTCCACGCCAAACGTATCAATGATCTGCTGCAGCTTCATAGGATACCGCCTGCAGAAAGTGTTTACTTTTCCGTCGCCGCCGACGTCAATGTAATAAGTCCCTACGCTTTGCGCTTGAAACCGCACGCCCTTTTTGGTATCCGGCAGCACCGATAACGGAGCCTGGCCAAACGGCAATTCAAAATAGCTGCTGTGAATCGCGTTATAGAAATTGCTCTGCGACAGGATGCTTTGCATTATCTCCTGCCGCTCATCCAGCACCCGCCCGGCCTGTACGTTTTCATTCAATGCGCTATCGCTGAACTCAAACTTGAACCATTGCCGGGACGGTGGCGTAAGCCCTGACATGATACCCGCTGCAAAGATCTGTGCGCTTGCCCATGCCACGCCCTGCGCAATGTGCAGGTCACGGCGTCTGCCGGGATAACTGTCATCGCCGGTGCGTTTAAAGTCGCCCACAAACGGCAGCTGGTAGTCGCGTATCTCTATCCACTGATCTTCCCAGCGCAACCGGTCCTGGCGTAACTGCTGCACACGCTGCAGCACCTTCTGTTTATCAGGCCAAAAGTCTTTTCTGACTTCCGCGTCTGCCGGCCTCATATTGCCCGCCGGCTGGGCCAGCAAAGTGTCCATCATAGTATTACCCCAGCGTCGATTTCTTACCGTCCTGCGCAGTGTCAGTCAGTACGTTTCTGTCCGCTGCAACGCGCGTTGCGGAATAGCCTCTGCGTTTTCTTTGTTTCTCATTCTCTGCTGCCGTGCGTTCATTGGCAGCGCCTGCGTCTGTCGGATTTACTACTGCCTGCGGCGTCGGATCCGGCGTTTTTTCTACAACCGGCTTTTCAATCGGCTTTTCAACTTCGACTACCTGCGGTTTAGAACTGCTTAAACACATTTTGTTTACCACCTTTCCGTCAGAATAATTTGTAATCAGTGTTTGCCGTCTGGACGTTCTTATGTCCTTCCGGTTTATTGATAGGCACCGCAAACGTCAGAGCCAGGCTGTCTGCCTTGTCCGGGCTGCGTCCCGTCAATTCTTTTATTTCATCCTTCGGCTGCAGTATAATCTTGCCTGCGGATGTAAACTTGTACTCCGTAACTGTAAGCTCCGTTTTTAAATCCGGATCGTCCGGAATACACCCGCCATGCTGCAGCCATTCCAGCGTTTTAAAATATATTTCGGCGCGGATATTTGCATAGCGCGTATTGTCTATGGCCGCCCCGCCGAAATTGATTTCAAACACATTCGGTATGCCCATCTGCCGCAAACGGTCAACCACTCCGGCTCCCAGGCCGCCCGCGTCTATCACTACGGCGTCCGGTTTAAGCTGCCAATACATGCTTGCAACCATGCTGGCTATCGTCATAGTGTCCAGCTTCTGCACGCTGGTTTGCTTGTCGCACCACAACCCTTTGCGGTATGTAAAGATGGTCTTATCATCACCAAAACGGGCCACGTCCACAGCCAGCACGGATACAGCGCCCTGCATCTGATCTTCCGTAATCTTCCGGGCAGCTGCTTCCGTCACAACGTCAATCGGTATTACTACGTTGGACGCGCTGGCCGTAAAGTCACACAGCAGCTCCTGGCGGATCTCAATATCGGTCATTTCTTTTTTCATGTCCGCTATCTGCTGATCCGTCAGCACCTTTGTTTCGTCCACTCTGTAGCGGCAGACAAAATACCGGTCATCCTTTTGCGCCTTTAAGTAACGGTCATAGAATTGATTTTGTCCTTTCGGCGTCCCTATAAAATACGCAAATCCGTTGCGGTCCGTAAGAGCCGGAACAATAATCTCACCGTATACGTTTTGCTTTACCTGCGCGTATTCATCCAGCACGCATCCGTCCAGGTAAATGCCGCGCAGCCGGTCCGGTTTGTCTGCGCCGACGATCATTATTTTTGCGCCGGGACTGTTCGGATACAGTGACGGAAATTCCACAAACAGATCCGATTCATTCACCTTCACGCCCGGTATCGCTTTGGCATAGAACTTTAAATACTCCCAGGCTATCAGCTTCGCCTGGTTCCGGAACGGCCCCAGGTAGCAGTATTGTGGCGCGCGCTGTTTATTCTCCAGCGCTTTTTTTATCAGCTCATTGATACAGCCGACGGATTTACCAAAACGCCGATGGCACACCAGCACAGCCCGGTTTTTCTTTTCCAACGCCGGATGTATCACGTCCCGCCATATTGGCCGCGGATAGTACGGGATAACAATTTCACTCATGGCCGCCCGCCTTCTCATCCGGACTGTTCATCCAGCGGATCTCCAACGGCCCGCCGCCGGTTCCGGATACCTCCACCTTTTGCCCCGGGTCCTCGCCCAGCGCTTTCATAAGCAGCTCATAGGCCCGGATATTATGCTTGGCCATACGAATCAGGTTTTCATTCATCTGCCGCCGGTCATCTTCGGAACACTGTTCCTTCAGCAGCTCACGCAGCGGTTTGATAGCGGCCTTCGCTTCGCCGGATTTTTTATTAGCTTTCCGTGCTGTTTCCGTGTCAAAGCCGCCCCTGCCACTGTATGCTTTTTTTAAATTTTCCCTGCTTTTAGGACTGCTCCCCCGTGGCATTTATCTCACTCCAATGCAAACCGTGTTCCCGTATGATATCCCAAAATTCCTCCACGTCATGCGGCACGATATAAAACTTAATCTGCTCCCCGCTGTAATCTATTCCCACGTGATGAAGTTCATGCCTGATCAGGATCGCCAGCTGGTTCTCCGTAAAGTCAATCACGTGCGGCTCATACACCACAATGAAAAAGTCATACGGGCAGCACCAGGAATATTTTTTATCTACCTTGCAGCACTCCGCGAAGATAATTCTGTGGTCCTTTTTCTTCGGTTCGTTGCTGGCCAGGTAGGCGATCCGTACGCCGGATTTCTTTAGCTCTGCAAATTCATCCAGCGTGCGCAATAATCTGTATGCTATTGTCCTGTACTTCCGGCTATGTTCCATATCATCACCTGGCGGGCGCAGCGGGCACCGGCAGGAGGTCCAACCGGCTGGCGGAATTGCCCGCTTAAACGCCCAATATAAAAGGGACCGGCTTGTGGGCCAGTCCCTTGTAATAACACTATAACACAGTTTTTATAGTTTTTATTATGATAATGAGAATGGACTTAAAAAATCAGGTTTAACCGCGCTGCAATCAGGGCTGCGCACAAAATAAATTCTTTCCGGTACGCAAAATATGTCGGATCTGATATGTGACATTTTATACAGGTACGCTGCCACGATTCCCGGTTCCCATACCGCCGCAGCATTGCCTTGCCAACATTGGTGCCGGTGTACTCTTTCCATGTCTGGTCCACAACACGCAGCCACGCTTCCGGATTGTTGTATCCCATCACGCAAGGAATCTCCGCCACGATCTCCACAGCTTCCTTGCCCGTCGGGTCCGCACTGTTCTCCGCGTCAGCCCGGCGCGCCTGGCGTAACTCTGCTACGGCCTGCTGTAATTTTTGCGCGTCAAAGAACAGCTTATCCAAAAACTTTTTCTGCTGCGCATTAAGGACTGCCAAAATATAACCTCACCAAAACCATCTGATAATTAAAACTACCGCTGCCCAAAATCCAGCCAGGCTTATCACGATTAAAATAACGTCAATGTTCATGTTTCTCCTTTAGCCACTTTTCCCAATCCATGCGGTCATATTGGTCATATAAATCACTATATGGAATGTTATCCAGAAACGCTGCTTTTTCTTCCGTTGGCAGACCGCAGAACCATTCTTCGTTAGTTTGCTCCTGCGGTTCGTCTACTTGCATATTGTTCCATTCTCTTATAGCATCAATTCTGTTGTTTGCATTTAACGGAATTTCGTTTCCACAATCTCCGCAAATCGCATACCAATGTTGTCCAGTGTAATAACCTTGTCTATAATCTAAAAATACTTCTCCGCCACATTTGCAAGTATTCATTTGTTATTCACACTCTCCATTCAACCATTCTGCAAAAGGTCTTGCTCCAAGATATGTATTGTCATCATCAACACACCACGGAGCGACAACCTTGTATATTTTTCCGTCTAATACTTGCGTTTCATTGGTATCGTGACTACCAAAAGGACATTCAACATTCCCACCATCTCGGCAGATACCACATCTTATTGATACCTTTTTAAAAAATTTTTGCAGTTCCTCGTCTGTCATACTTCTGATTCTATCTCCATTGGTCATTTGTTATTCACTCTCCCACCATTCCATACCACCACGTTTGATAATCTCAATCAATCTGTACCAATCATTAATACGCAACTCCTTAAAGCCAAATTTAAAGTGCCTGTGCTTCTTCCATTGCGTAAGATAATACAAAAAACATTGTTTCTTACGTTTGTGTGGCATTGTTATTCACTCTCCTGCTTTAACCACCATCTTGTACTTCCCATTGTCCAACTCTTTGCCTACATCGTTTAGGCTGTCTTTTGCTCCACACCAATAACACACTGATTCTGTCATTTTGTTACCTCACAACTTAAATCCATCTTTACTCCGCAATGTGGACAATACTGCAACATACACATCTTTTTGTAATGCTTTTTACTGCACATTGGCATATCGTATGCAGTGCTACCACATTCTGAACAAATCCATTTAAAACTTTTCGGTCTTGTGTTTTCTGCTATCCAATGCGGTTTGTCTGTCATTCTGCCACCTCACCCAACCACTTATTCCAACACCATTTAATCGCCGCAAATACAATTTCCGTATCTTTGCAACGGCACATTTCCACATCATCGAGTAAAATTACATATTCGCCATCTTTGTATTGCACTCTTATTACCTCTTGCATTTATACTCCTTTGTTTTTATTGCGTAAAATATCAATATTTTCTTTTGCTAACATCAGCTCCGTTGTTATATCCCCACCCATTTCGTAAGGAATGATGTTAGCAAATTGGCATGATAACCCATCGCCTACCTTTTCGGCAAAAATACAAATTCTACATGTTCTGCCATTGCAATAATCAAACAGCGTTCTTGCCGCCCTGTACGCTTCACTATGCGTTATTTGTTCTCTATCTGTCATGATATTATCACCTCACACTCCCTCTACTCAAATAAACTTATTTTGATTCCTTGTTTCCAATCTTCCCTTTTAAATCGTTCTTCAATTTCAGCAACACTGTAATCTGCCCTATATTGATTCCAAGAACGATTATCCATTTGTTTTAGTTTTTCCCATAACGCAGGATACTTGTGGTAAAGTACACGCAACTCGTCAAGTGATTTAAAAGGACAACACCAACAACTTACCCTTTTTAAATCTCGGTAAAGTCCCCCCCAAGTGAATCCGTGTTCGTAACAGTAGGACAGTGCTTCCGCTTCTGTAATGTGCCAATCAAACAAAGGGTGTCTTTCGTGCTTTTGTATTTTTTCATGCCGTTTTGGTTCATCGTATGCTATGCCGATATAGGATATATGGTTTTTTCCTTTTGTGTACTTTTTCTGAACATCTTGTTTGTGGTAGATTGTACACCATCGTACAAGCATGGTTGCCCAACCATTCCCTTTTTGTCCTATTCTTTTGCCTTTTGTTTTTACATAGTCAAACATCATGTGTTCATAAGTGTATTCCGCTTTTAACCTTGTAATTGGTCTGCCAATATATTGTTCCACCTTGTCAATGTGTTCGTACATCTGTGGAAATTCCATACCTGTGTCGCAGAAGATGATTTCATCGACTTGCATACCACGTTCCAACATCATCAGAAGCATACAAGTGCTATCTTTGCCACCACTGAACTGTACTATGTGTTTCATGGTATCTCCACCTTGCACCGCAGCCATTGCCGCCCAAACTTCCAGCACTCATCCTCGCTGGCCATGAAAATGTCCAGCTTGTCCCGGTAATTCCCGCCGAACCTATCCGTCACCGTCAGGATCCGCCCGTCCGGCAGCGTAACTTTTGCGCCAAACGGCAAATGATCCGCCGCGGCCATACCGACCTGGGGCCATACCCCGGAGGCCGTACGGTTCCCGGTGTGACAGTAGGCGCTGCAATTCAGCGTCTGATAGAACACGGCCAGCAAAATTAAGTATCGCATTTTCTCTCCCACCTTTTCAGATCATGTATGCCTTTGACGTCCACCCGCCACAGCACAATCTTCATTACATCCTGCCGGCGCTGCAACTTGTCAAATTCTTCCTCCGCCTGGTGCAGGCCCACCTGCGTCATCCAGTATTCTTTCGTTTCCACCTTCCGGCTCGGTCCGGATCCGGACGTGATCACCAGCTTGTACATGGCCGCCTCCTAAATGCTGACGAAAATAAAGTGGTCCATAAACTCGGACTTCCGAACCAGCAGCTGCGTGGTGGACTTCTCCGTCGCCCTTTGCAGTGGTATCAGCAAATGGTCATCGTCAAACCCTCCGTTATTCCCGTCATCCCTGTAATTGGTCAGCGTCCAGATCTCGTCCCGCTTGGCCACGTCGTAGTCTTTAATACACTTGAATTTCATAAATACCTCCTGTTACAGTCACACAAAATCATGCCACCGTCCTTCTCATACACACCCTGCCCATGACAATGCGGGCAGCCCGGGCTGTACTCCGGTATATACGCCCGCCACTTGTCCTTCAAAAAATTCTGTGGCATGGCTATGTACTTCGGCTCTGTTTTTTCCTTTTTGCACTGGCTGGCATATTTACGCGCAGCCATTACAAGATCGCCCGGCGCAGCTCCACCGGCAACAGCCACCACCCAGGCCGTCTGCACGTCACGCAGCGCGCCCTGCTTCCGCGGATATTCCGACCGGAACAGATTGAATGCAGCCGGACTTTCCAAAAGATATAAATCCATTCCATCCAACGACTTCTTTTGTTCTGGTTCAGCAGATTGTTGTGCGTTCCCCACATTGTCAGAGTTAGAGTTATCCACAGGCTGTTGTGGATAAGTTGCTATATCCTTGTTACTTGTACTCTGTATATTGGATGGTATATCCTTATCACAATCACAATCACAATCACAATCACAATCTGCTTTTTTTGGTTTTGTTTGGTTTTCTGAAAAACCATTTGCTTTTTTTGGTTTTGTTTGGTTTTCTTCTTTTTTTGGTCTTCCGCCCATTTTCCCGGATTCCCGGCGCGCTTCCACAACTTCCTGGTATCTCTGTTTGTTGTGATCCACTTTTATTTTTATGTTCGTTTTCCATGTGATATCTAAAAGTTTATCATCCGAAAAATCAGGGGATTCGTCTCTCCGTTCATAAGCGTAAATTGCACGTATCAGACGTCCTGCCTGTTCAATAGACAAATACTCAAATACCGCTTCAAAATCATACGGAAGCACTAACGATGATTTTTCTTTTTTTGCCATTGCTCCCGCCTCCTAAAATAACGTCCGTAAAGACGTCAGGTATGGTTTAATATCGTCCACGCTCCGGGCCAGTATATACGTCCCGCCGTGCGCCTTGCATATTCTTTCAAACTCCACCTGGTATGCAGACTGCACACCCTTTGGCGTCTTAATTTCTATGTACAACGTGTTACCGTTTTTTAGCGCCGTCAGATCCGGGAACCCCTTCCTGCACATCGGCCCTTGCTGATGGTACGTCACGTCCCAACCGTCCAGCTTTAATATCTCCGTCACGGCACGCCGGATCAGTGTTTCCGGCTGTGTCTTTTTTGCGTAGCCCTGCTGTAATATCCTTGTCATACCTGACTCCTTAATCACGAATAGCCGGGACTGCTTGTGCAGCCCCGGCATCACTGTTATTCAAAGGGCACCAGCGGCGGCACTTCCTGATACTGTTCCACCGGCACTTCCTGCGCTGGCATTTCCGCTGCAGTCTGTTCCGGGATGGCTGCCGGTTCTTCCTGCGGCATATCAATGGTCATTTCATCGTCCACATTATTGCTGGCAATATCCTGGGCGATCTGTACCGTCTGCGCATCCGCGCGCTGGTAGTCAATGCTCATCAAACCCCACTTGGAAATCAGTCTGCGCAGCACAGTTTTGCAGGCCATAGCGTCATAGTTATCAATCCAAATCTGCGGACGGCCTTTGCTGCCTTTGCGGAATTTCTGTTCGTGCGCATTGATGGCGCCCACGCTCATGTATATTTTCTTTTCAAATCCGTTGATCAACCGGAAGTAACCCAGGTATCCGATAACCGGCAGCTTGCTCCGCTCTTCTTCGTCCTGGATCCATTCCACTTCCACATCCTCTGTCAGCCGGTCAAAATTCTTCAGCTCACCTTCCCGCACGTCAACCACATTCAGCTTTTCATACGCGCCGGTACGGTTCGCCAGCTGGATCATACCCCGGTAGCCCAAAATAAACTGTGCTTCACGCTTGCCGGTTTTGCTGTTCCAGAACGGTACAACGTATGCAAACCCCAGCGCCTTGTCAATGGGCAGGTTATACGCTGCGGCCTTCAGAGCGCTTTGCAATACCGTCAGCGGCGCATTAAAGAACGCTTCTTTCAAATACGCATCTTCATTCACCATGCTCACAATGGATCCCATGAAAGACGGCATACGCTTGCCAAGCAGTTCTTCAAACCGGGATCTCAGCTTTTCTGTGTCCAGCATACTCTGTAACAATCCAGCTACCGTCTGTTTGGCAGCTGCCTGTACCGGCGCAGTCTGCTGCGGCGCTTCCACGATTGCTTTCTTTGCGTTTACCTTTGCCATAATTATTGCCTCCTATACTTTTACCAAATTCTAAACGTCCGTGTTTCCTTTCCAACTTTTTTATACTTTTCATACACTGCAGGCATATCCTTTTTTAATGCCTTGCTGTCCAACGTCACACGTCCGGCAGTCGTTTTCCAGGTAACTTTAGTCCCGTCAATCTTTGCTTCTTCCGTGTCGCCCATCAGCTCCATAATGTGCTGTTTTACAGCTTCGGTCTGCTTCTCCAGCTCCGTTTTCTGTTTTGCCAGCATCCTGTATGCTGTTATAGCCTGTACCGCTTCCGGCTGCGTCATCTCCAGCGTTTCTGTTTTACCGCCCGGATACTTTGCGTTCAATACGTCCCTGGCGCTGTCGCTGCCATCCGGCGGCGGCGGGATTAAATCTGTCACCTGCTGCCAGAAGTTTTTACCCGCTTCTATCAGCTGGTCAATCTGCTCCTGGTTCCGTTCCACCACGGCCCAGCGTGCATCGTTACCGCCAATCAGCACGGCGATATACCAACGGTCATAACCGGTAACAGCCATGTACCACTGGCACTGCAGGTAGTACATATCCGGTATTTCGTCCTCGCCCCAGTATTTCGCCTGGTCAACACCAGCCGTCTTGATTTCCAGCCCGGCCTTTTCGCCGATCACTTCCCGGTCTACGCTGGCCAGCATCCACGGATACTGGCAGCTGCGCATCATGCCGCGTCGGCGTACCTGCTTGCCGGTTTCTTCTTCAAACCAGTCAGCGATATTTGCCTCGTTCTTCTGCCCCCAATACACGCGCTGGTTCTTGGACAGATCTTCCGGCTTTTTCTGCCCGGTCTTTTCGGCCCACAAAGCCAGCTTGCTTTTCCAGGGATTCACGCCCATGATCACTGCTGCGTCACTTCCGCCCAGACCGCTGTTGCGTAACTCCAGCCACGCTTCCCGGTCTTTCATCTGCTCTACCGTCATTACTAATTCAGCCATTTTATTTTGCCTCCTAAATTCCAAACAGCTCATGCAGCTGCGCCGATAAATCGCTTGCTTTAGCTACAATTTTTAATGCCGCGTCCAGTTTTTCCCGCAGCGTTTGCACTTCTTCTTCCAACTTTCTAAACTCTTCATCACGCTCAAACGTAAACAGGTTCGTCATTTCTTCTGCAGGTTTTTCGGCCTCCGGTTTGGGCGCATCCTTGCCGCTTAAATAATCCGGCGTAATATCCAGATCATATAAAAGATTTTCAAACTTTAGCGGATCAATTCCGCACACGCCAGCTTCAAAATTTTTGTACGTTGATTGCCTTATCTTTAAATCCTCGGCAGCGTCACGCTCTGACCTTCCCAATGCTTCACGCCGTGCCTTAATCCGCTGTAAATATTTAGGTCCAATTTCAATGTTGGGTAACATCTTGCCATTGAAATAAAATAGTTGTGAATAGCTGCTCTGCAAGCCGCGGCAGATTTTCAACAGAAAGATTAATGTTATGCGCTGCGGATTACCGGCCATCTTCGACAGCTCCGCATGACCGATACCGGATGCCTGGCACACTTCGGTTTTGTTCATGCCCAGCATCTTCATCCTATACAAAATATTTTCTGCCAGCTTGTCTTTAAGTGTTTTCATTACTTGCCTCCTTTACATATTCATACCAATGTTGCCGGATTATCGTGCCATCCACGGCCTCTTCTGTTTTGTTCATGGCCACAATAATTGCGTCCTGTTCTGTTGTGGCTTCTACTTCCAGCTCCAGCCGGATCGTCACGCCGACTTTGTATTTCATGGTTCCTCCAGGACACGGCCTGCACTTGTGATAGATTTTTACTTCTTCTGCTTGCTGCGCCTGGTTTACATTCTGCAGGCCGTGTGATATAATTAATTAACAACTATTTTTTCTGCCGTTGACAGCCCCAAATGTCAGCGGTCTTTTTTTATTCCGCACTCCACGCCCATGGTCACGGCCTGTAAATGCTTACAATAAAAGCATTCACCGTTCCCGCTGCGGCTCTGGTGCTTTTGCTGTGATTTCTTCCGGCATGAGTAAAACTTCAGACAGTTCTCACAGTAATACTCATCCTCGCAGTAACCGTTGGATGCCGGACAGTGAATCACCTTGGCCATCAATATCACCTCCCTATGTACTCACCCGTGATAGCCCAGCACAGCATTTCCATAACAACTATTATCATCAGTCCTGCAGCTGCTCCGGCCACCACATCTTCTGCATTGATTTTCCACATCACTTTTCCACCCGCATAAAATCGTACTTGTGGTAATCCACACATTTGATGCCTTCTTCTTTCAGCACTTTTTCGATACTCTCTACATCCAGCATGTCGCCTTCCTGGATGCAGTTTTCAAAAATCAGGCTGAACCGGTCAAGAAACCGTTTTGTCCGTTCTTCGCCAAAACCAAACTCATCATGCAGCGCAGCTGCTGACATTACGATACAGTCATTAACCGTGGCCAGCACCATCCGCCAGCCTGCAGCAATGGCATCTTCTTTCTTTGGTTTGTTGGGCCGCACACCCCGGCGATGCCTGCGCGTCAGCATCACAACCACCCGGCCAGTTTCAGAAACATTACAATGGCAGCGCCCCAAACTGCACACGCAAACAGATCCGAATTGTCAATCAGATCTACCAGCTTATCAAAGAACATAATGAAATATGCGTAGCTGTAATAATATACTTTTTTCATTCTTTTACACCACCTTTTTATGGTTCCGGCAGATTATACTTTTTACGGTTTTCATAACGTGGACACCAGCGCGGATGTCCTGGCGGTTTTTCACGCCAAAATGTTTTTATGTTTTTCATCCCTACCAGCTGCATCTGACTGTGGCAATAGTACAAAGACTTTGGCGGCAGCTGCAGCGTATCGCAGTATGGACAGTCCCTGCACCGTATCACGTTGCACCTCCCCCCTGGGCCGCCAGCATAACCTTTGCCAACCGGCCCTGTAATTCAGCTACCAGCTCTTCCAGTTCTTTAATACGATTATCCTTTTGTCTGCGTTCCCAGGCTGTCAGTCCCTGCGCGTCCTTGCCCAAAGTTTCCAGCTGCGTTACTTCGACTATGCTGTACCGTGCGCCCGGAAGGTCCGGCAGCCGGTGTAACCTGCCGTCGTGTTCCATGTTACGGATACTGCCCGGCGAACAGTCCCAGCGCTTTGCTAACGCTTCTGCACTAATTGCCATCTGCATTATCTTTCTCCTTATCTGCCAGCACGGCCTTACCATTACGCAGCATATAATAGGTATCTGCTTTAATGCGCTTGCCATCTACTTTAAAACTCTTGACCGCTACAAGGTGCCATTCGTAGTTTTCTTCTTTCCACTCTGACAACACGATCCAGCAACCCAGCGCGCCTTTTGCTTTACCTTCGATACCCAGCGAACAGGCCACAGATTCTTTTCCTTCCACACTGGCTGCGCTCATGTCCCCGGTGTTCGTGGCTGCGCTCCTGTCCCCGGTGTTCGTGGCTGCGCTCCTGTACCCGGTGTTCGTGGCTGCGCTCCTGTCCCCGGTGTTCGTGGCTGCGCTCCTGTACCCGGTGTTCGTGGCTGCGCTCCTGTACCCGGTGTTCGTGGCTGCGCTCATGTACCCGGTGTTCGTGGCTGCGCTCCTGTCCCCGGTGTTCGTGGCTGCGCTCATGTCCCCGGTGTTCGTGGCTGCGCTCATGTCCCCGGTGTTCGTGGCTGCGCTCCTGTCCCCGGTGTTCGTGGCTGCGCTCCTGTCCCCGGTGTTCGTGG
>Ga0310690_10001524_pt1 | contig 40902 bp, 70 predicted proteins | sample AusTroGonzalo_MG_2_FD_207661 | JGI IMG/M metagenome (GOLD analysis project Ga0310690, IMG submission 207661) | Bovine rumen microbial communities from tropical cattle in Woodstock, Queensland, Australia - Gonzalo_04 (v2) (version 2) | ecosystem: Host-associated > Mammals > Digestive system >... | reverse complement strand
GAGATTTGCGAGTGGTGTAAAGATAACATCCAAACATCTTCAAGATTTAAGAATCACAGGCGTAAATAAAGCATCGTTATTTGATATGTGGATATTAGATATAAGAGAGGCGTGGATGTAATGGATATAACTGTAGTAAAACAACAGATACAAAAGAAAGAGCCACAACACTTTTATATCTTTGTTGGTGAAGAAGTAGCAGTTATGGATATATACATCAATAAGATAGCCGAATGTATAAATGTAAAACCCACAAGAGCAGACACAGTAGCAGATATAATGCCTAAACTGTCAGCAAATTCATTCCTTTCAGTACCGCAATGTTATGTGATACGAGAGGACAAAGAGTTTATCAAAAGTGATGCGGTGCAAGATTTTTTCGATGAGAAAATACAAAATAAAAACATAGTCATTTTATGCTTTTATTCGCTCGATAAACGCACTAAATTTTATAAAGCATATACAGATAGCATTGTAAATTTTGAACGCTTAAATGAGCAAATTTTGAGCAAATACGTGCATAAGGAAATTGACTTATCTGAACGTAACACAAGGACGTTGATAGAGATATGCGAATATGACCTCAGCCGTATATATTTAGAGATAGACAAGATATATCAACTTGCCGGATATTTTCAAAGAGCATATAACATGGTGAGTTATGATAAGGTATTTGAGATATTAGTTGAAGAAGGTGTTATATATGAACCACCTTATGATGCGATATTTGACTTTGTAGATGCGGTGTTGAAAAGAAAACCCAAGTTAGCGTATAATTTATATCAGCAATGCCAAGCAATCGGTGAAGCAAATATGACCTTACTGTCGGTGTTATATAGTAATACCAAAGCAGTATTGCAAGTCCAGTCCTGCCCATCTAAAGATATAGCAAAGAGTACAGGTCTGACCGGTTTTCAGATTAAGCTGGCGAAAGAAAAGTGCGGTATCTATAAGAATAGGGAACTTGTAGATATGATGAAGTTAATACAAAAAGTGGAGAGGAGTATAAAGACAGGAGAGATAGAAGATGCAGTTTCTATCGAGTATATCTTGGTGAATGTATTATGAGACCTATAACCCCGAATTGGAAGATTCAAAGTCCATGTAAAGATTGTGAAAGCAGATTCGTAGGATGCCATTCAAGTTGTATCAAGTATATAGATTATCAACAGGCATCGGCAGCCAAGAACAAAGAGATGGCAGATAAGAAAAAGGAGATGCGAGATAATGAATACACAAATTACATCGTTGGAGTCCACAGAGAACGAAATAGAAAGAAATTCAGAGGACAAATCTGAATATAATTATTGCCTTCGTTGTCATAGAAAGTTAAAAAACCCAGAGTATAGACTTCGTGGTATGGGCAAGATATGTTGGGAGAAATCTCACATAGAGCAGTCAAGGAGATTATTCGATGCAAACCGTGATACATGAATATACCAATTTATCACCAATATTTAATGATATTGAAATGGTTTATACTGATATATCTGCCGATAGTTATGCTACAAAATTATTGATGACCACATTAGACTTATCGTTTGCAGACCTCTATGATATATTAAAAGAGAATGTATCGTGGTGTCAGAAGTATATATTTGAGCCAAAAAATATTGTGCATATAAATATACCAGAGACCAACAATATGATAGTTTGTGTGTCTGGTGGTAAAGATAGTGTAGCACTTGCCAAGTACTATATGGATAAGGGTTATAATGTTTATCTGTATCATATGCATGGCATAAACAAAGTTTATCCTGATGAAGTCGAAGCCGTAAAAAGAGTAGCAAAATATTTTAATGTCCCGTTATACATAGATAATGTGGTATTAAGTGGAACGCAAGATTTTACGGAGCATCCGATGAAAAACTATATCATAGCCAATGGGGCGATACATTATGCAATCCGTGAACATCTTGGCCTCAATATAGCGTTTGGCAATTTCAATGAATCATATCTTGAGGACAATGATTTTGATGTATGTGCTGGTGATTGTATGGATATGTGGTATGCCTATGAGAAGATAATCAGACGATATTTACCACAATTCGTAATGAATATCCCGTTTAAGACTAATCAGGATACTATAGATATTATGAGAAAAGAACCTAAATTATTGGACTTGTGTGTATCGTGTATGAGTCCATATAGGTTTAGAGAACACTGGCATAAACGTACAGAAAATAAATACGGCATAAAGTTGATGCAGAATAGATGTGGATGTTGTTGGAAATGTTGTGCTGAATATATAAACTATACCGATTTAGATATATTAGATTTTAACTTGCAGTATTATATCCATTGTTTGGAGATATTACATAAAGCAAAGGTCAAAGAGAGTAAGATAAAAACATGGTCGATAGAAGATATATGGTCAGAATATTTCTTCTACCCGATTGAAGAATCAAAAGCATATGAGGAGATAAAAAATGCCACTATTTACAATGGGAAAGTCCAATGTATCACACAAACTTCTAAAAGATAGATATATCGTCCCACCTTTTTCAATTCTCAATACTATCACCCAGAATTGGCAGAAAAGAAAAGATGTATGGGAGAATATGGGTATCGAAAGTACATTAGGTCGTAACGTGAAGCGTTACAATGCCAATCCTGTAAACACGTTTAGTGCAAGAGGAGAACAGGCAAAAGAAGCGGAGAGAACAAGTACATTCGACCCGTTATTATGTGAGATAATGTATAAGTGGTTCAGTAATGAAGGCGATTATATTCTTGACCCATTTGCTGGTGGAAGTGTGAGAGGAATTGTTGCAAGTGCTTTAAATAGACCTTATTTAGGCATAGATTTATCTATTGACCAAGTTAATGCAAATTTCACCCAATTAAAGGATGTTCAGGAGCGTTACAACATTAAATGTTTACCTTATTGGCATTGTGACGATAGTGAAAGATTGTTAGGTGAAGCCATATATTCAACTACGGTATATGACATGGTATTTACTTGTCCACCATACTATAATCTGGAGAAATACACAAAGGATGAGAATGACCTAAGTAATATGCCGACCTATAAAGACTTCATCACAAAATATGCCACAATTTTGAAATATTCGGTGATGATGTTAGCCAATGAAAGATTCTTTGTAATAGTGGTGTCAGAGATAAGAAATCCAGAAACAGGAGCATATTATGGATTTGTACCAGATACAATACAGATATTAAGAGAATGTGGTTTAACTTATTATAATGAGATAATCCTTGAGAATAATATAGGTAGTCTTCCTATAAGAGCACCAAAATACTTTAATCAGAGCAGAAAAATAGGACGCCATCATCAAAATATATTAGTGTTTTATAAGGGAGACCCGAAGCAAATATCGAAGCGGTATACTGAATTTTTCGATGGTGAATGAGTTTCTTCTATATTATATATACGCACGTATGAGCAGGTATGTTGATTAACTTCATCATACCTGTTGTTTTCGTTTATATGGCGTGCTATAATGTAACTGTAAACAAAGTTGAGCCCGTCAGAAAACGAAAGGAGAACAGAAAATGACAGAAAAGGCACAAGCAAAAATCGAAGAACTTGAGGCACAGAGAGTATTAGTTGAAAAGGTAGACGAAATACTGGAGAAAGTAGAACGTGACCTGAAATATGCGAAAATCCATTCAGATTTAATCTATGAGAAGGATGAAGATGGTAATCCTATAATAGATGAAGAAACTGGTAAGCAGAAGTATCATTGGGAAGACCGTGACTATACAGAAGAGGAACTCGATGAGAATCCCAGAGTACGTGGTGAGATAAGAGCCTATGAAACGATAATAAAGGCACTTGAAAAGTTAATGTGAGGTGAGAATATGATAACAATAGGGACAATAAAACTTTTAGGAATACTCGGTGCAGTATGGTTAGCCGGATATATGGGCAGAATAGCACAGGTCATTTTGAAGGGAGACTGGGATGACGAAGGCTGAATTAGAAAAAGACCGAGACGAATGGAAACAACAGGCAGAAAGTTTGCAGGATGAACTGGATGCCCTAAATGATGCTTATACAGACCTTGAGATACAATTAGCGGATACTGTAAATAGCGTTGGTAATACTTATATAACCGATGTAGATAACTTCATTGATAGATTAAGGTCAGAAGATTTATATACACCAGAATTAGAAGCATTTATGGAATATTATATGCGATACCACAATGATTTATCGTTAGGATGAAAGGAGAGAATTATGAGTAATTATGAAATCGTACCCGGTAGGGGCGGAGTAAAGAAAGATAATAGTTTAGGATGTGGCATTATGTTTAGTGGTACTAATGAAAGTTCCCATAGACAACATGAGTCCATGTATGAGAGAACCAAAAGACAAGTATATGCCACTGGTAATAAGTGGGCAATAGAAAATTTCCATGCTACACACGATTGAATACCGCTTGTAAACATTTATTTGGCGTGTTATAATGTATTTGTAAACAATAAGACGCCGTTGAGCGTAACACGAAAGGAGAAATGATATGAACAGAGTGGAAAAGATTTTTATGGACAGAGATGGTTGTACACCAGGTGAGGCGAAAAGGGAGTATGAACTTTTAAGGGAAGATGTACTTCAAGCCGCAGAAGATGGTATGTTTGACGAAGCCGAAGACATTATGTTAGGTGCTGGCTTTGAACTTGACTATCTGGTAGACTTGCTTATATGATATACCTATTGTAAACGATTATATGGCGTGCTATAATGTACTTGTAACAAAGAGAGTGCTACGGCACATAGTTTGAAAGGAGAACAATATGATTAAGGTAACTATGAACGTAAATGGGACAACAATGACCTATGACATTAACACGATGGAAACTCTTGCAAAGTTTCAGGCACAGTTGACAGAGGATTTCTTCAAACATTATTCACAGGAAATATCGGATGATGTGAAGGATAAGATAGTGCAGGAGTATCTTGATACTTGTGATGATAACTTTGAAATGCGGTGTGATTTGGTAGAGAATATAACCAATAATATGTGCCGTATTAACGATGATATTGTGGCTGCTAATTTAAGGGATACAGACTATGATACCATAGACGAGATAACAGAAGCCATAGATGGTATGAGAAGTGATATGGAAGAGATATATAGTTATGCGAGGAACTGGTGCTAAAGCGCCAGTTCCAATAAGAAAGCGTGATACATATGAAACCCGAAATGGCGAGAAAATTGGCCATAAGAATGTCACAAATATTGGAACGATATGACTATTATGGCTATAAGGATTTATTGTATGATTATGATGATAGTGAGGAACTAATGTTAGAAGACCTTGTTGGTCAGATATTAAGCAGACCAGAGATAGTATTTGATGGTATGCTGAACACAATGGAACAAATGTTATCAGATATAGAAATGGGGTGTTAATTATGAGTATGACCATAAAACAGAGAGAAAACAGAGCCAGAGCCAATATAGTTAGTTGGAGAAATAGTAAGTACACCGATTTAAGAAGTGCTTATGGTAGATATAGCAAGAGAAAAGAGGAAGCATGGGAATATTGCCAAGACCTGTGCAGAAGAAAGAATGGCGAAGGACTAAAAGTTATTAGTAGAAATTCCCATATATTTACTGCAGGGTTTGTATTTCCTCATCCTGATACAGGAGAATTGATGTTCATGTACATCAGTCCATCCTACGACCAGGAGGTGTCTTTAGCAATTCAGGGTTAACCACCCTATTGCATATACTCCTTTCAGAGTGGTTGTTTTGTTTACGGGAACAGGGTACAAGGTAACACTTGTACCCTTTCTCATTGTAAACATACCGCTTGTAAACATTGATAAAGGTTAGTATAATGATAGTGTAAACAATGATAAGCCAGTTTTGATGAAAGGAGAACGGCTATGACAAAGAAACAGAAAGACCACATAATGAACGACCTGATTAGTGATAATCTCAAGGCATTCATTGCAAACTTCGGTGAACCGAGAATTGAGAGTGCAGATTATGGCGAAGGTCTTTATGTGTACTATCCAGCAGACAGTGAGACCTACATCCAATATTGCTATAATGCACATTATCTGGATGGGTGGCTTTATGGATGTGTTCAAGGGTTTTTGAGAGGAGAATTTAAGAAAGGAGCAGAGCAGAATGGACAAGAATGAAATGTGGGATAGACTTGTAGATATGGGTATAGCCACAGAAGAAGAATGTCAGTTGGTAACAGACATAAAGGGTTATACAGAAGAAGCCTTGCTTGACATCCTGTATGCAAGAACAGGGTACAGAAACTTTGACCAGATGGAGGATGAGTTATGACAAAAGAGGAGATACACGTAAAATTAGTTAGTCCGATATGTGCATTAGAGGAATATTGTAGATTTGGCGAGAATTATTCACCAATAGTAGATACCGTGTCAATAGCATTAAGGCATATATTGAATGAGATTGAGGAAGATTTTACGAAGGAGAAACGAAATGACAAAGCAGGAAATGGAGCAGTATAAAGATAAGAAACCCGTTGGAGTGTATCCTATGTGTAATCATGGGGGTGTAGAAATACTTGACATAATCTATGGCATAGAAGATTATGTGGTAGCAAGATATAACTTTGGCGAACCCGAAGAGAAGTTACATAAGGTGAAAATTAGAAGTACGCCCAGTGGCCTACCTTACATAAATTTAGATGGTAACTATATTAGACTGGGTGAGTGTTTGAAAGTGTAACATACCAATAGACGAGCGTGTTCTCCACGTAGTATAATGTTTTTAGAAGATGAGAACACGCTCGGCTGAATAAGACAGATAAAGGTTGAATCAATCAGAATTTGCCTGAAAAGCACAAAAGTGGAAAAGTCGAAACTTCAAAACCGTAAACAAACAAAACCAGAGAAAAGGAGAAAACGAAAATGTCAGAAATCAGAATGAGAGATGGAATCAAGGTAAGAGGTCACTATGGAAAATGGTACGTCATTGATGAAAGAGAATACAATGGTAGAACACTTTACATGGTAGAGAGTGAAACGTACGGTGACGAGGCTGCCTCACTTATCATTGATGAAGATTTTAACCTTGTAGCAGATGAGATATGGAACGGTTGGGATGATTATGAGTATCTTCTCGATAACGAACCCGAGATATACGTGGAGGAGGTGTAATAATGAAGTTCCATTTAAGTATAGGTGATACGGTATATAGTGTATATGATGATATGCGTGGCAAGATTATAGCAATAGTATCTACTTCGGGTATTCAAGATGAGTATCGGGTGAAGTGGAGAGATGGTATAGAATCCAATGTTATGAGAGAAGAGGTGTACTAATGAAAGGATATGCAGTAAGTTGTGGTTATATGGGATATGTAGGTAATGGCAGATATATGTTATTTGCCACAGAAGAAGAATATAAGGAGTATATCAATGAATGGATGTAATAATTGTAAGTATTATAGGATATATAGAAGTAATAGTTATTGGGATCCTGATGAGTCCGAATGTGTATCTACTATGGTGACAGAAGAAGACCTCGATAACGTGTATGGAGAAGCACAAGAATGGTCTGATGATGAAGAACCTAAATGTTCATCATGGGAGATGTACGATGAACCAGAGTATGACGATTATGAGCCCAGATGTTGGGATGATTAAGGAGAGAAAGTTATGGCGAAGAAAAAGAGTTACTGGTATGTATTAGTAATGACAGATGAAGGACCTAAATTTGTAACAAGTCTTGGTGACCATCATACTGCATATTGGGATGTGAAAGAAAAGCCCTATGAAATGTCAGAGGTCTGGGCTAAAGATGTAGCGAATGGGTTGATGCTTAATTTCTTCACCGCATTTGCAGTATGTTCACCAATAGAGTTAGAACACCATCCTTATAACTATAAAAGGTATCATATTGAATGGAAGGAGAATGAAGCAACCGAAGAATAACACCAATTACGAAACACCTGTTACCATAACGGGTGTTTCTTTTGGAACACGCACAGTTGGTTGGTTCCTGCCGTCTATGAGCGTAAACAAACCATGCTTTGGTCATGAACATACCAATAGCAATAGTTGACATTGGTTGATATAATATAATTGTAAACAATGATAAGCACTTAATAGAAAGTGAGGATGAAACATGACAAACCGATTTTTAGAGAACAAAAATTATTTAGATAGGATATTGAACGATATCCATCGCCAGTTAAGAAGAAAGAACCATAAGCCACTTGACAGAATAATGTGCGATGTTGGATATGCCCACTATCTGAATACCGAAGAAATGAATTACATTAGAGAAAGGATTTGAGGTGATTAAAAATGTATATTCCAGATTTAACAGAGAGATATCCTGAAGGTTTTAGAGGACCTGATGTATATGACCCTTACGATATTGAGTATGATTTATGGGAGTCATTCGAGAAACAGTTTGAGGATATGAACAGAGAAAGTGAGGAGACCGAAGATGTTAAGTAAGGAGATTAGAGAAGATTTACAGGAGAGATGTAACGCAAGGATTATAGCAGTAGCACCATACATAGCAGAGAATAGTGATGGTGAACCCGAGCAGTATTTTCAGGTGAATATGATGGATGATACATCCACATTCTATATCAATGTAGATGCCTTTGGGGCAGTATGCGGAGGTGAGGCCTGCAGGTATGATGTTGAAACCAATGAACTTATATAACATACCACTTGTAAACATTTATACGGTGTGCTATAATGTAGTTGTAACAAAGAAACAGAGCGGACGAAACTGTGATACACCGCTCACCACTCAAAAACAGAAAAAGGAGAAACAGAAATGAAGAAACAGGAAACAGTAGTAGCAGTAGTTAAGGAAACCAAAGTAGACAGAAAGACCATTGCAGAGAACATCGAGCAGGCTTTTAAGGACAACAAGATGATGGATGTTGTTGCAGACACGAATCTGGAGAACCCGACAGGTCTCTCATACGAGGACTATAAGTTCATCCACTTCTACAAGAAGGGTACAACAAAGGACCTGTTCCAGCTCTACATCACAGGCAAGACAGGAACATTCTATGTCAGGACTGTAGTAGCAGAGCATCTGGGTAAAGATGTAGAGAAGACCCCGGCCATGAAGAAGCAGAAAGATGGGTCAATGAAAGTAAACCTCTTCTTGGTGAAAGCACCTATTGATACAGTACCCACAGTAGCAGAGAAGATACTGGATGCCTGCATTGAGAACGAAAAAATGGTAGAGCAGATTAAGGCCCAGAAAGATGCAGAGAAGGCAGCCCAGAAAGAGGCCAAGAAAGCAGAGAAGGAAGCCAAGAAGCAGGCAACCGAGAAGAAGGAGACCAAGAGCCAGCCTAAGAAGAAAGCAGAAAAGACGGCGGCCAAAGAAAAGACACAGAAGAAGGTAGCCAATAACTAATCTCTCTCATATAATAACCTCACGGGTAGTATCAGAAATGATACTACCCACTTTCTTTTACGCACATCACCACAGCCATAAATTAAAAATTCGGCGGTATAGAAAAATGCCCAACCTCTATTATAAAATACACTAAATACACCACTCATACCAGAATAAGCATATACCATGTATTAGAACGTACCATAAAACCACTCGTCCTACGCATAAAATCAATAGTTCCAAGACCATGCCATATTTACAGTATTTAGCCCCAGGCCAAATTGTATCACACTATTGGCCCACCGAAACACACCCCAAAACGTGGATTTTGCCAGTTTTTTCAGAGGATGGTATCTTCCGTGGTTCTGCTCTCAACTGTGCGTGTTCCACGGATAGGCCAAAATGCTCAGGATACGGTCCAAGGCCCTACCAGGATACAAGGTTGGTACCTACCAAATAGAAAATATACCACCAGGGGCCTAAAAACACACCAATAGACAGTAGCGTTGTATAATGTTATGATGTTATCGTAAACAGAAACAAGCACACTCAAAGAAAGAGAGGGCCTAAAAATGAAGTATTATATGTTAGAGATTATTTACAGACAGAATGTAGAACCTGAATACCCTATGGGTGATCCTGAAAGATTTGAAAGTCTTGATGAGTTCCTTGAGTTCAACTATGAACAGATAGACCTCATTAAAGACGCCAGTCCTTCTATGATAGAAGTAGAACAAAAACTTAGGTCTGGTGATTATGAAATTACAAATTTCGGTGGGGTTCTTTATATAACCGTAAGAAATATAGATTTTTATGGAACTGGGTGTATATAAATACACCCTTCTTTTTTGTTTGTGCATAAAAGGCAGGTACCATCCCTACGGATGACATACCCAACATGGCATGTAAACACACCAATAGACGTTGTATAATGTTTCATATATAATGAGAGCGTAAACAAAAACACGTTCTCTTTGAAAGGGGGAAACAAAATGACATTAAAAGAGTTATTGCACGTTGTAGATGATGAGATAGTTGTGAGAGTGTATGCAGAACAATTAGTTGACGCTTGCAGTTATCTTGACAGAAAAGTTTGGAAAGTTGAGATATTTATGAATGAGTTAATTGTATGTGTAGAACATTAAGAAAGTGAGGAATGAGATATGACAATGACAGAGAATGTAAAACTGGTTAACGAAGTTCTTGGTAGAAATGATTTAACCGAAGCCGATGTTACTTGTTTAGCAGATGATTGGAGGGCATTTTGTAATGATCCAATGAAGTATGCTGATACAGTAGTACCGCTATTAGTAAATCAATATTTGGATGAGGACGCTTAATGCGTCCCTCCTTTTTGTATCACGCTCGAAGGTTGGTACCTACCTTATCTGTGATTTCTGGCAGCGGGCACATAAATAAAGAAGAAATACGCCGATAGACTTTGACGTTATATAATGTTAATATAGTATTGTAAACAATAACTGTTATATCTCTTTGAAAGGGGGATAAAATAATGAAAGCAAGATTTGCCAATATTGATTTAGTAGTATATGATATGTTCAAGTGTACAGACCTGAAACCCGAACAGTTGTCAGAAGTAGAGATAACAGAGATAGCCGAAAATGATTTTAGAGTAGAGTATGATTCCGGAAATCAGTTTGGGGGTTTTCTGTATTACGTCAGAATTACAGAGACCGAGACCGAATATGAGTTTGACATTTACAGAACTGCCTACGGGGATACCGGAATTATAGTTAGAGATAAATACCTCAACTATCTTCGTACCCTTGACCATGAGACCAGAGAAGTGATAAATGCCGCTAAAGAATGATATGTAACTCATAACCGAGTTTTTGTTTACACCCAGAGAATGGCAGGGATGCACAATGTACCCTGCCATCCTTGTGTCTGTGTATTGATGGTTGGTACCATCCATCCAATCGTATCACGGTTGGTGCCATCCAAAAATGAAAATGAAAATTTCGGGATCTTCGGCATGAGAATAAGAGCAGATACACCAATAGCAGTATCTTCTTATATATAGTATGATTATAGCGTAAACAAAAACACACACAGTTTCACAGAAAGGGGAAACGGAAAAATGACAAGACTGAAAAAAGAACTTACAAACAGAAACATTATTTGGGATGCAGATGACTACATGATAATGATGGGACCAGAGCATGATACATGTTCAGAGTTAGTAGACATAACCGACCAATTTGTAATCACTTGTTTTCATTCAGCAGTCCTCGATCCAATCTTACATCTCTACGACCGCAAGACATTGCAGTTGATAGCGTATCAAGACCTTTACAAAGATACGAACTCCTTCAACCTTGTTTCAACAAATCCTTGGAACGCATGGTTTGAGTATGAGGCCTGATGGCCTCTACTCCAGGTTGAGGATGGTACCATCCTGCTCATATATATAATGAGGATCGGTGTAAAATATAAGTCCAAGGAAGGTCTGTATATATTTTCTGGGTATGACTGTCTGTACATTGATAAATTTTTGTCAATGTCTGACTGTCTGACTGACAACGAAAAATGACGCGATTCAAAAAATCTATCATGTAAAATGAATCGGAAAAAATGAGCGTGTTTTTTCTATATAATAAGAAAGAAAAAATTTTTTGATAAAATTAACATTTATGTATTGACATATAATGTTAATAGTAGTATCATATCATTGTAAACAAAAACAAAGCACTTCCCCCGTAGGGGGAAACAAAGAAAGGAAAAAAGAACATGAAGAACACAATTAGTTATGACATCATTTACGCATTAACCGACAACAACATCATTTCAAGTGATAACATCAGTTGGAAAAAAGAAAAGGGGGGAAAAGTTACAATAGAAGATAGTAACAAATATCAAGTACTTTTCGACTTGCAAAACAGCGTAAAAGCAACATCAACTTACAACATCAATGATACAAAAGAAGATGCAGACAGAAAAGACTTACATGAACACAATTATGCAGTACTTATGAAAGATGACAAAAGCATAGTACAGTTACACGGAAAAAAGGGGAAATGCATAATAGAGATACGTAAACACTTGTATGAAGCACTTGAATGTGAGAATGTAAAGTTATTCAGAGAATGTGAAAAGAACATATACAAGAATGTAAAACGTGATTATCAACTTGTTGTATATACTGTAGACGATGCAGTTAAAATCATTAAAGAGTTTTTAGCACGTTTGGAAAAAAAGACAAAAGGGGAAACGACAGAAGCAAACGAAACGACAGAAGCAAACGAAAAAGTCGGATAATGTTAAGGGGGGGGGAACTACCCCCCCCCATTATCGTTCGAACATATGGTCGAAAAAATTTTTCTGATGAGAGATAGGCTCTGCTACGGGTGAGGCAGGGTAACAATAAACCAGTGGCCACGTGATTTTCTACGGGGCCTATTTTTAATAAACCGCGGGCGCTAATAAACCCGTCGGACTTGACAACGTAGGTATTTATGATATATTATGTTTTAGAACGAGGTGACAGATATGGCTAATATAAATGATTCTATAGGCAAATTGATAAAGGCGCTTAACATGAAAGGCTATATGCTGATGTATAATAAGAAGCAGTTCATGGGAGTTGAAGGCCAGCCTCATAATTTGTATGTAATTACTCAGGCGAAATGGGAACCACTAAAGAACAGATACGGGCAAGTCGAAGTGTACAAGAGTACCTCTACTGTCAGGGTGGTTCTCTTTTTGCGGGATTTATGGTTTTTAGAGTGCGGTAAAGAATTACCCACCGATAATCAGATGTGGAATGAGATTAGAGAGAAGGAGAAAGACAAATGGGTGCAACCGGAGCCGGTGGTAGTAGAGTAAGAACCTCAAAGCCAGCATCAGAAAAGACGTTCGGCATAAGAAATGCAAGGCGGCTACAGACAGGTACCAACATACCTAATGCCGGCTTTAAGCCAACTGACGATACTATTACAATAGCCGCTGATACTGATGAAGGCAAGGATATTGTTTTTCAGTTTAAATTGCTGAAAGGCGATAAAATGAAGATAACGGCGTATGACCCTAATGTGCCAAGCAAGGGCAGGGTATCTGTTAATGCCGACAGGCCATCACTTGATGCAGTAATGACCAACCCCAAGGCTACTACAGAAGATAAGCAGAACGCCATGAAGATTAGGGACATGTTCCAAAGGACGGATTCTGGTATCAAGGAATCTTCTTTAGGACGGATAGCAAACGAACTTAAAAAGAAAGCAAGAAAGAAAGGACGTAGAGTATGACAAAAGCAGAGTTAATGGAATTAGTAAATAACTGCAAATCAAATACCAGTGTTTTCTTTACTAATTCAGGTCATAAACTTTCTTTAAAGGAGAATAATTTTATCAATAGTTTCATGGTCAATGGCGATATAGCATTGGCTGCCAAAGATGCTGGCTATAAGTTGAAGAATGAGAAAGACAGTTGGCGTTATATAGGCCAGAAACTTATCAAGCGTGAATATATCTATGAAGAATTGATGTATCGGCTTGAAGAACTTGACAAAGAGAGCATTGCTGATGCCAATGAGATAATGCAGTATTTTACTAATGTAATGAGAGGCGTTGAAAAAGACCAGTTTGGATTAGATGCACCTCTTTCAGAAAGAACTGCGGCTGCCAGAGAATTGGCCAAGAGGCTTATTGATGTACCTCAGAAAGCAAGTGAGAATGACAAAGCCATCAATATTGTATTAGATTGGAAGCGTGATTGATGGTACCTGCAGTAGATATAAAACTAAAAGATTTAATAATACCGATGTTCGATGACACCCTTGAAGATATTTTGAGTCACAGGCACACTCATTATGTGTTTAAGGGTGGTCGTGGAAGTACAAAATCTTCCCTTATATCTATTGCAATACCTCTTCTTCTTATTCAGAACCCTAACATTCATGCCGTAATATTCAGAAAAGTCGGCAATACGATGAAAAATTCAGTATGGGGCCAAGCAGTATGGGGTATAGACCAATTAGGGTTAGAGCAATTTTTTCATATACCTAAATCTATTGCTAACCCCATTATCTATAAACCAACAGGCCAACAGATAATGTTTTTCGGGTTAGATGACCCTAACAAAGTAAAATCTGTAAAATTACCATTCGGATATATAGGCATAACATGGTTTGAGGAGTTAGACCAATACACAGGCGAAGCAGAAATTCGTAAAGTTTTACAGTCTACCATGCGTGGTGGTATAGATTTTTGGGATTTTCGCTCTTTTAACCCGCCAATAAGCAATCTGAATTGGGCAAATCAATATGCCACAGATGCAATGTCACGGGAGAATACACTTGTGACAAGTAATACCTATCTGGATGTACCAGAAGAGTGGTTAGGGCCTGCATTTTTAGATGAAGCACTCGACTTAAAAGAGACCAACCCGAAGGCCTATGAACATGAGTACTTAGGAATACCTGTTGGAACAGGTGGAAATGTGTTTGAGAATGTCGAACCACTGTATATGAACGATGATTTTATACATGGATTCGATAAAATATTTAGTGGTATAGACTGGGGCTGGTACCCAGACCCGTTTGCATTTACCAAATCCTACTTCAATTCATCGAAAAGAGACCTTTACATATTCGCCGAGTTTCGGGTGAATAAAATGAGCAATAAGGATACGTTTGATAAACTCTATCATGAGTTGATAGTGTATCCTGAATGGGAAGATGTTGAGGGTGAGATTCATCCTGCTATGCCATTTATGAAACAAGACGAGATAGTAACGGCAGATAGTGCAGAACCTAAATCTGTTTCTGATTATAAGAGTTACGGTGGTTATGGATGTAGGCCAGCAGAAAAGGGACCTGACAGTATCAATTACTCAATGAAGTGGTTGCAATCATTGAACCATATTTATATAGACCCTAATAGATGCCCTTTGACATTTAAGGAGTTTGTAGAGTACGAATATGATAGGGATAAAGAAGATAATGTAGTTAGCGGTTATCCAGACGAGAACAATCATAGCATCGATAGTGTTAGGTATGCCACAGAGCGTTATTGGAAACGCAAAGGTCAATAATTGCTTTCTTATCATTTTCTGTTTTCCTTCATATATGTGAAATTCAAGCGGCTTTATGCCACCGTTAAAGCCGGTTAATGCTTATGATGTTTGAGAATGCCGAAAAATTTATGTTTGAGGGTGTTGGTGAGTACGGAATACCAAAAGTAGAAGCCGTAGATGAAATGCCCGATATACAGAAATGGATAGAATTTGCCTATTGTAAGAGATTTAGGGCAGACAGATACGATAGGTCAAAAGTAGGTGTTCATTGTTTTGAACCTGATTATAAGTTTGACAGATTATGGCAAAAGCCAGATAAATATGCAGAAATGATAATGCAGTTTGGATGTATGTTAGGCCCTGATTTTTCAATGTTTACAGACTTTCCAAAAGCATTAAGTATTTATAATCATTTTAGAAAACACTGGCTTACCGCATACTATCAAATGGTGTATAATATAACTGTAATACCAACAATAGGATGGATTGATAAAGACAGTTATGATTGGTGTTTTGACGGTGAACCAGAAGGGAGCATAGTAGCAGTATCAAATGTAGGTCTTGGCAATAGAAAAGATGCCAAGCAGATATTCAGAGATGGCTATAATGAAATGCTGATACGACTACAACCTATAAAGGTATTGATGCTCACAAGAAACTTTGAAGATTATCCAGGACCCATTGAGTATATCAGGTGGGAATTACATAAAGGAGACCAGATAAACTAATGGGTAGTAGAGGATTAAGTTCAAAAGGTAGTTCATCAGGTAAAACACCAACAAAGTGGGAACTAAATAACAAAAATGCCGGAGATTATGGCATTACATTAAAAGAACGTAATACTAAAAAAGTAATTTTATTGAAAGAGGAGAAAAGAGAACGATTAAACACAATGCTTTCGGCAATAAACGAAATGAATACAGCGTTAGGTTTGTCTCCCGAATTAGCACCTAAAATAGTGATGGAATATGGTGGATTTAAGGATTGGAACGTTGGTGGCGATACAAACATTGTTGTAACTGACTCTGGTGACGCCGTCGTTAAAATCTATGCGAATGATTTGTTTAATATGGATAATTTTGATACCGGTGCCCACGAATATGTACACGCATTGGAAGCGTGGTGGATAAACGCTAATTATGATACTTTGCTTGATAAAGTTAATGCGTGGGTTGACAGTAAATATTACAACGGTTCTGAAATATCCTATGCAATATGCGAAAATGCCGCTATTAGATTAGGTGAGATAACAAATAATCAGATATTACCAGAGAGTCATTGGAAAAGTTTAGCGGGAACAATACCTGTAAATGGTAATTATGCACAGACAAATCCATCTGAAACAATAGCAGTGGCAGTGCAGGATGTGTTAAGACATCACGCACAAGCATCACCTTACTCAAAGGCTATTTTTGAGGAACTTAAGGCGACTGTTAAAGATACACAACGGCGCTTGAAGAACAAAAAGAGTAATAAGAAACATAAGTAGGAGGGAAAACAGATATGGAATCAGCAAGTGCAAAGGCAAGAAGATTACACGAACAGAGAAAACGTGAGGATCCTGAAGGTTTTAAACGTAGGGGTAAAAAGAAGCCTCAACCCAAAAGTAAGAGTAAATAGGGAGGTATTCCTATGAGTTTTAGTTCCATTTGGAATAGAGTAAAGGAGACAATAGGCAAAATGTTAGGTGCAAAAACAATAGAATCAGTATTAGGAGTTAAGTCTACCATCTCACAAGAAATGGAAGCGGCCATAACATTATGGGCAAAGATGTATGAGAATCACGCACCGTGGTTACATGAGGCAACAAAAGAGAATCCTACAAGGATTACATCTTTAGGTTTACCATCTCTTATAGCAAGTGAAAAAGCAAGGATGGCAACACTTGAAATGGAAGTAGAGATAAATGCACCTATGGAAGAGATAGAAGAACCCAATCCAGATTATGTACCACCAGGTACAGATGAGAATGGTATGCCTACTCTCGGTCAAGGTGCTATTACTATTAAGAAAAGTGTACCCAAGGGCAATACAGAACGTGCTGATTTTATATCGGATGAATTTGAAAAAGTAAAGAAAAATATTCGTAGACAGTTAGAGTATGGTATTGCAATGGGTGGTCTTGCAATTAAACCCTATCCTGTGTTCGATGATGACTTTAAAGCCAACTCAAAATCTGACGATTTAAGCGAAAAATCAAACGTAAACGATAAAACTATCGACTCTAACTCTAAAAACGTCAAAATGAGCAATTCTGACGTAAAATCAAACGATTCAAGTGTAAAAGAAAAGAAAGATTATAAAGCACATTTTGAATTTGAGTATATACAAGCAGATGGATTCTATCCTCTTGCATTTGATGCCGGTGGAAAAATGACAGAGGCAGCCTTCATTCAGAAGAAGGTGGATAAAGATACTACTTATAGCCGTATCGAATATCATAAACTTGAAGGTAAGAAATGTACTATTATAAATCTGGCATATAAATCAAATAAGTTTATGAAAGGACTTCAACCTGGTACAGAAACAGACCTCGGTATCGAGATACCACTTACTGATGTGCCAGAATGGGCAGGGTTACAGAAGAAAACAGTTATTGAAGGTGTAGATAGACTTCTCTTTGCATACTTCAAAATGCCCGAAGCAAACATTGTAGATACATATTCACCACTTGGTGTTTCTGGATATAGTAGAGTTGTAAATCTAATTAAAGATGCCGATACGCAGTATAGCAGACTTCTTTGGGAGTTTGAAGGTGGTGAACTTGCGATTGATGTTGACCGAGATGCTCTTAAACTTGTAATGGATGAAAAAGGTAATGATATTACTGAAAGACCGTTGATGCAAGAAAGACTGTTCAGAAAGGTTGACCTTAATGCAGAAGATACATATAACGTATTTAGTCCTGCATTAAGAGATGATTCACTTCTTAATGGTCTTAATGCTATTCTTGTAAGGATAGAAGATTGTATTGGTATGAGTAGAGGTTCTATATCAAATACACCTCTCAATGAAGCAAAGACGGCAACAGAATTAAAGATATTACGTCAGAGAAGTTATTCCACTAATGCTGATATTCAGATGGCATTAGAAGATACCCTTAAAGATGTAGTATATATAATGGATATTTATGCTTCACTTTATAAGATAACACCTGAAGGTGAGTATGAATGTTCATTTGAGTGGGATGATAGTATATTAGTAGATATTGAAACAGAACTTTCAAAACGGTTAACACTCATGCAGTCTGGACTTGCATCGAAACTTGAAACGAGAATGTGGTACTTCAATGAAACCGAAAATCAGGCAAAGGCAGCATTACAGAAAGTTGATGATGAAGCAAAACAGGCTATTGCAACGAATATGGCGGCACAAGCACAGATGGGTGAAGAAGTGCAGAATCAAGCACCGGGTACTTTTAAAACAGAAAATCTTTCAAATCCTTTAACTGGCGTAAAAGCAACGAATGAACAGAAAGCCAAGAAGTTTGCTAAAGACAACAAGAACGAGGATAAAGAGTGAAATACATAATCATGTGCGGTGGATGGGCTTGCCATCAGAGTAAACCAAAACATTTCTTTGAGTTTGATGGTGAGCCTATCGTACAAAGAACAGTACGATTATTAAAAGAGTGTGGAGTTGATGATATTGCAATTACTACTTCGCCTGATAGGGTTGATACTTATAAAGTTTTCGGCGTAGAAGTTATACCATATGAAGCATGTCATTATCCATTTGTATGGGTAGAAGCATTTTATCTTACACATGAACCAGTATGTTATATATTTGGCGATGTTGTTTATTCACCCGAAGCAATAAAGACCATTGTTGAAACAGATACGAACGATATAGAATTTTTTGCAAGTGCTCCACCTTTTGCCCCAAATTATCCTAAAAGATGGGCAGAACCTTTTGCATTTAAAGTACAGGATTATAATAGATTCAGATATTGCGTGAACACAGTAAAAGAGATGGACAATCAGCATAGATGGTATAGACGTCCACCTATTTCATGGGAATTGTGGCAAGTTGTAAAGAACACACCAGCAAATAAAATTATTTATGATAATTATACTGTAATAAATGACTATACTTGTGATGTGGATTATGAAAGTGAATTACAACAATGGAAAACTATCTGATACACACATGTTCAAAAAGAAAATGGTATGTAGAAAAGTACTTGATACCCTCAATGATAGAACAAGGGTGTAAAAATATCATCGTATATAGTGATGATACCAATGATGGTAATTTGCGGTCATTTTTGAAAAGTTATAATTCTGTAAAGGGCAAAGATGCATGGCATTTACAAGATGATATTATCATCAGTAGTAACTTTAGAGAAATGACCGAAAAGTATAATCGTGGTATAGTATGTGGATTCTGTAATAGTTTTTCAAAAGGACAACCCGGTAGAACAAATGTATGGAATATGTGGTACTCAATGCCATGTATAAGAATACCAGCAGGTGTGTTTACCGCATTTATAGATTGGATGAATGAAAGAGATACACAGGTAAGATATAGACATTATTTTGAAGATAATAAACATGATGATGTTTTCTTCCAATCATTTTTACAAGAACGACAAGCAAGGGCACAAGTACTTAATCTTGCACCTAACATCGTGAATCATATTGACCATCTGTTAGGTGGTTCTCTTGTGAATAAAGACAGGCGTCAAGAAACATCATACATAATGTCAAAGTATTGGGATGAACCTGAATTATTGGATGATATAGAGCAGAAATTAAAAGAAAGGAGGGCAGTATAATGAAACTTATTGATTTACTTACGGCTATGGGTGAAGATGATTTAAATCCTAAAGTAGATGTAACTATTTTAGATAATGCAGATAAGCCACTCATAACCTATCTTTCTGGTGGATATGCTTCGGTAGAATCTGATTTAGGACCGAAACATGTTAAGCGGATAAAGATAAACTCCGCTACGCAGGTTACTGTTGCTATCAGCGACCAGGACGAACCATAAAATGCCAAATTAGTGTTGACTTTTGGTATTTATGTTGTATAATTATTTATGAAAGGTTGCACCCAACAACATTTAAAGATGGGTACATTCAGTGTGGCCAGTGCCCACACATTTAATAAAAAACTGATATAAAAGAATGTGGAGGAAAGTACAATGACAATTAAAGAGATTTTTGAAAAGGCAGAGAATGGAACTCTTACCTATGCCGAGTTTGAAGAACTGGCAAAAGATGCAAAGTTTGCCGATTTAGCAACCGGTGACTATGTATCAAAAAAGAAGTATGAGGACGAAGTAGCAAGTAAAGAATCACAAGTTTCGGCACTTAATACTACAATCGCAAACCGCGATAAAGACCTCAAGGCTCTTAAAGAGCAGTTAGAAAATGCGGCACAGGCAGATGGAGCAGACAAAGAAGCACTCGAAAAACTTACTGCGGATATGGCATCATTACAGAGTAAATATAACGATGATATGAAAGCCTACAAGAAGCAGTTAGAGGAACAGTCGTATGAATTTGCAGTAAAAGAATATGCAAATGGTATAGAATTTTCAAGTGCGGCAGCCAAGAGAGATTTTATAGGTCAGTTAAGAAATGCAGGCCTGAAAATGGATGGTGATATGATACTTGGTGCTGATGATTTCAGAACAAAATATCAAGAAGCCAATTCAGATGCATTCCCTATAAAGTCAGAGCCTACACCTGAACCTGATAAGCAGGTGCCTAAGTTTGTTGAACCTACTGGTGCACCTGAAGGTGGAAAGAAATTCTCTTTATCAGAACTGATGCGGATGAAGAATGAAAATCCAGATTTAAACATTTAACGAGGAGGAATGAAAAATGGGCAAGTACTTTGATGCCAAACTTTTTAACGGTGAAGTATTCCAGAAATATGTAGACCGTATCCCTAATTTACATCTTAATGAACTTGTTAAGTCAGGAGCAATCGTAACGAGACCTGAACTTGCAAGTGTAATGTCAGACCAGGTTGGTGGTAACTATCTTACGACTCCTTTAAAGGGACTCATCGGTGGTGACCCTCTTAACTACGATGGTGTTACAAACATTACCGCTGATAGCACACAGACATATTCACATAGCCGTGTAGTTGTTGGTCGTGCAAAAGCATGGACAGAGAAAGACTTCTCATACGATATTACCGGTGGTGTTGATTTCATGGAGAACGTAGCACAGCAGGTTAGCGAATACTGGACAGAGCAGGACCAGAATATGCTCATCTCAATTCTTACAGGTGTGTTTGCAATGGCAGATACGGCTGGTGCAGAATTTGTTGAGGAACATACACATGATGTTTCAGCAGTAACAAATACTGAAGGCGTTCTTGGATATATGGATGCTACAACACTTAATACGGCAGTTCAGAAGGCTGCTGGTGACCACAAGGGTCAGTTCTCAATGGCACTTATGCACTCAAAGGTTGCTACAGACCTTGAGAATCAGAACCTGCTTACATACATCAAGTATAACGATGCAAATGGTATGCAGAGAGATACCAACATTGCTACTCTTAATGGTAGACTTGTTATCGTTGACGATGATATGCCTGTTATCACTTCTGGTACGGGTACAAGTGCTACCAAGAAGTACGTTACATACGTATTCGGACGTGGTGCTATCGAGTACACGAACTGTGGTGCAAAAGTACCTTACGAAATGGATCGTAACCCGTATAAGAACGGTGGTGAAGATACACTCATTTCTCGTCAGAGAAAGTGCTGGGCACCTTATGGTATATCCTTCACGATGGATAGCATGTCAACACTTTCACCTACAAACGCAGAACTTGAAATTGGTTCGAACTGGGAGATTGTTAATACAGGTGGCGTAACAAAGGCATATCTGCCTCATAGAGCAATACCTATCTCAAGGATAATCTCGCTCGGCTAATATAAATCATTGAAAAGGAGGTCTATCTAATGTATTTAACCTACGCTGAATATTTAGCATATGGAGGGCAATTAGATGAGACCTCCTTTCAAGATTTAGAGTTTGATGCTGAATCCACTATAAACTGGTATACATTCAATAGATTGCAAAAACCTGAATGGGCAGATGCACTTGATACAGAACAGTTAAAGAGATGCGTCTACCAACTTATCAGGTTAAAGCAGTTAGAAAACGAGTTATTGCTCGGTGGAATAGCAGGTGGTGGAGTAGGGTGGACAAAAGAACCCGGTATAGTGAAAGAGAGTAATGACGGTGTTACTACAGAATATAATGTCCTAAGTTCTGGAGATTTACTTGCATATGCAAGTGGTACAAAACCAAAGAAAGAACTCATAGACAGATATTTAAGTAGCATCGTTAATGATTTAGGTAGACGTTTACTTTATCGGGGATTATATCCAGGAGAATAATATGTACGGTTATATATTTGAAACAACAAATACAAAGACAGGCCAGACTTATTTAGGTAAGAGATATGCAGTAAGTTTTGATAAGAATTATCTCGGTGAAGATTGCGATAATGCTCTTGCACTTGCGATTGAAAAATATGGTAGACCTTCTTTCAGCGTAAAGATGATTATGCCATTTGAAAGTCAGGCTGCCCTTGATTCTGTATTTGCAGAAAAGAAAGGTGCAGAGAAGATAGCACTTGCAAAGAAAATAGAGTCCAAGGTAAAAGCAGAGCCTAAGAAAGAGGAGCCTGTTGAAGAAGTAGAGGTTGAAGAACCTAAACCGGCTAAAAGAGGTCGTAAAAAGAAAACAACCGAGGAAGAGTGATGAACCATTATCCAAGTTGGTGGAATGAAACTATTACAGTCTATAACAAGTATACGGATCCTGTATCTAACTTGATAACATGGCACAGACACGTTGTAGTCGGTGCTTTTTGGAAAAATATCGGTAATAAAGTAACGATAGATACCACTGTAATAGAAACAGATACCATCATTTGCAGAATGAGAATTGATGAACTCTTTTTACCCAAACATGAGTGGATAGCATTGCCAAATGATGAGATGGATGACTATTTCACATTAGGTAAAGGTGATATACTTATCAGAGATAGGGTAGAAGATGAAGTTGATGAGTATTCAGCAGGGCATAAAGCCACTGACTTGGTGAATAAGTACAAAGACCTACAAGGTTGCATGACGATTGATAAAGTCACAATCAATATAGGTGGGGGCAGAGGTAACGAGCATTATCTTGTAAAGGGTAAATGATATGGAAATACATATTAACGTACCATATCGAGATATACAACAACAACTTGTAGAAGCAGGTGAAAATGTTGTAAAACGAATTTATCAGGCAAGAAAAGATGCATGTTTAATGGCTGCCGGTGATGTACTTCAAGAAAACGGTTATCTGCCGAATGGTACCACATACGAAGCATGGAATGATAAATTATACTTTAGTGTAGATAAGGGTACTAATGCAGACTTGGCACATTACTTCCATGAAGGTATGATATACGGGCCAAATATTCCAATATTTGAGAAGGACGCAGAAGGTAACAGAACAGGTAAAATACTGCGTTTCTTTAGTCCAAAAGGTAAACCTAAAACTGCAATATATCCTATGAGAACTCAAGGCGTAGGTAAACCAGCAGGTGTAGCACATTGGACAAAAGCAGTTGAAAAAGGCGGTCCGTTGTATGAAGAATTAGAGCAACGTATAACAGAGATATTGGAGAGAAGATAAATGCCTGCAGTAGACTTAAATAAAAGTATTCTTGACTATATATATGAATGTCCTGTGGTAGAAGCAAATCCTATGTATTTTTGCGTTGCCGAAGAAAGAAACAACAGTAACCAGTTAGTCGTGGGCAGAGAACAACCACGTGATGTTATAGAGTATGTAGACGGTTCTGTAGAAAGAACATATAGAGCAGACATACTCATGTATAAGTCAGTAGCCTATAATCCAATCGTTACCGAAGAAGATAGTGACGGTAACAGAGTACCATCAGATTTATATCCGAATGAAAATATAGAAGATATAATAGATGGTCAGACACTTATAGATTGGATTAAGGAACAAAATGAAAATCGACACTTTCCAAATTTCGGAGAAGGGTGTATAATAGATAGTGTAAAAACAACATCAGACAGACCAATTCTGAATGGAGTTAATACAGATTTAGAAGCACCCTTGGCACAGTATAGTGTCGGTTTAGAGATTAAATATCTCGACATTTCAAAACAAATATGGAACTAATATTAAGAGAGGAGAATAAAAATGGCAGTAAGTCAGTTTAATCTTGCAGAACATCAGAGAGCCGAACGTAAGTTACTTCTTACAGTGGCAGAGTGGACAGAAGGCACAGAAGTACAGAGAGAACTTCTTGGTAGAAGAACAGAGGATTCAAGTGTAGAATATAACGCAGACCAGAGTACAACAACAGATATTCTTGGTATCAACTACACAGACGTAAACAAGACCCAGCCTCAGCAGGACTTCGACCCGTATCTGATTCTTGGTGGTTCAAAACTTGGTGCAAAACTTAACGATATCCGTAGAAGGAATGCACTTTCTGAACTTTCACAGTTTACACTTTATCTCATTACCGCTTATATCGGTAACTCAACTGATGGATATCAGGCAGAGAAGCATGTGAACTGCACGATTCAGTACAATTCACTCGGTGGTGATGCAAATGTAAATATGCCCATTTCATGTTTCTTTAGTAACGATATTACGAATGGAACAGTTAATAAGTTGAGCATAGACTTTGCATTTACACCTGATGCTACAATTTAATATTTGAAGGAGAAAACAGAATGATAGAGAAAGAAAAGGATAAGAATGTCATAAATCTTGACTTATCAGAAACCGCAAGAACCAAAATCTGGGTAAATGGAGATTGTACGAAAGTACTTGAACTCAATCTTACAGATATGGGTGTAATGTCAAGGCTTCAAGAAGCGTATCCTAAACTTGATGAGTTAGTAAATGAAGTAAAGGCTATCAATTCAGACGATGCATCAGATGAGGAGATAGTTGCTACATTCAAGAAAATAGATACGCAGATGAAAAATATTGTTGATAGAATCTTTGACTTTCCTGTTTCGGATATTTGTTGTGACGGTGGTTCAATGTATGACCCGATTGGTGGTCAGTTAAGGTTTGAATATATCATTGACAAATTATCCAATTTGTATCAGACAAGCCTGAACGAAGAATTTAAACGTATGCAGGCTAAAGTAAAAACTCATACTGCTAAATATACAAAGTCCAGCACAAAGAAGCGTAAAAGTTAGTTATGTACGATTTACCGACTTCAATCACAATAGGAGATAAGGACTACGCCATAACTAATAAGGGCGATTTCAGAATGGTGTTAGATTGCTTTTCAGCGTTGGGTGATATAGAGTTGGGCGAGGACTATCGTGTTCTCGCCTCTCTTATTATATTCTATGAGGATTTTGATGAGATAGAAGATATACCATATGACGAAGAATTATTATCGGCATTGACAAAAGAGATGTTTATGTTCTTTAATTGTGGTAGTGAAGATGTTGCTGATAAAGTAAGTCCCAAACTCATAGATTGGGATAAAGATGCCCAGATGATAATGTCAGCAGTAAATAAAGTTGCTGGCAGAGAAGTAAGAGCAGATGATTTTGTACATTGGTGGACTTTTGTAGGATATTACATGGCAATAGGTGAAAGTGTACTATCGACTGTAGTATCAATAAGAAATAAGATTTTAAAGGGTGAAAAGTTAGAGAAGTGGGAACAGAAGTACAGACAAGAAAATCCTAATTACTTTAACTGGAACTCAAAATCTATCGAAGACCAAGAACTTGATGCTTTAATGTATGAGTTATGGGATAATGGAGATAAGTAAATGACAGATGCAGTTGCGATACAACTTGACCTTGATATAAATTTACAGACTGTAAGACAAAGAGGACAGGAGATAGGGAATATCTTGGAGCGTTCTCTTAATAGGAATACACGTTTACAGGCTCTTAATCGTTTAGAAAGACAGATAGAGCAGGTTAGAGAAAGAGTACGTGGTATTCAGACTGACTTACATGAAGCCATGACAACTGAAGTTGAAACACCAGAATTTGCTAATATTACAAGAGAATTAGAGCAACAGAGGAATGTATTAGAGCAAATTATAAGAGAGTACGCAGAAATAGCCCATATAACAGAAGAAGAATCACGTAATAGAGTAAATAGTGGTATGTTTAATATATTTACTCAACGTGGTATGATACCGATAAGTCAGATACAACAAATGGTTTCTGCTTATGAAAGATTACGGAATCAGCAAGAGGCATTAGTTGAATCTGGCAGAAGTACATTTATAGATACGGAAGCAATAGAGAGATTTCGTAACGAGTTAGATTTAACCACTGACCAGATGCATGAGTTGTTATTGAGATACCAAGAGTTATCGATGCAGAGTGGCAATGAAATAACAAATAGCCTTCAACCAATAATAAACTTTAATCAAGAGATAGGTCAGACTGTAGGAGCATTGCAACAAGCATTTGGTCCTTATATTCAGATGGCAGTTACTGCTATACGAACACTTATTGAGGTCACAGAAAAAGAGATAGAACTTTTACAAAGATTTGGTCAAGTTGCAATAGCGGCATTTAAACCTCTTGTGTCTATGGCACAACTTGCTGGCAAGGCAATAGGTAAGATGTTTGATAGCATCAAAAAGCATAACGAAACTACCATGAAAAACTTATGGCGTAATATACTTCGTTATGGTATTGGAGTACGTTCAATGTATTTCCTTGTCAGAAAGATACGTTCCGCTATTGGTGATGTTATAAATGAATTATCAAGACAAATACCAGAAGTCAATGCTAAAATGTCAGAATTTAAGACCGCAGTAAACGGTCTTAAAGGAGCTTTGGCAACTGCATTTCAGCCTATACTTACTGCGGTTCTTCCCATACTCACAAAACTTATAAATATGGTTTCAAGAGCAATAGCAGTTATAGGACAATTCTTCGCACTTCTTACAGGACAGAAATTTGTTTATGCCGCTACTGCTACACAGGTTGATTATGCGGCAAGTCTGGATAAAACAGGTAAGAGTGCAAAGAAAGCCAAAAAAGAACTTGAAGGCTATCTTTCACCTATAGACGAGATAAATAAATTCCAAGATAAAAATAAAGATAATGATTCAGGCGGTGGTGCTGACGGTGGTGATTACACACTTAAAAAAGTGCCTATTGATGACTGGATGAAAGACTTGTTTGATAAGATTAAACAGGCTTGGGAACATGCTGATTTTACTGATATAGGTAAAATGATAGGTGATAAACTTGCAAAGATGTTAGCAATGATACCTTGGGCAGACATAAGGGCAAAAGCAAGACAGTTAGGACGTTCACTTGCTACATTGCTTAACGGTATAATGCATGGTGAATTTAATGGTAAATCACTTGCGACATATGTGGGGCAGACAATCGCAGGTGCGTTAAATACTGCGTTTGATTTTGTAGATTCATGGGTAAGTGCATTTGAATGGGATACTCTTGGCAAGTCAATAATGGAAGTTATTGCGGGTGCTCTTGATAATATAGATTGGAATTTAATAACTGGTACATTATCAAGAATTGGTACTGGTCTTGGTCAACTGTTTGAAGAAATGTTCAATGACCTTGCTACATGGCAAAAGATGGGCGATGCAGTAGGTAGATTTGTCAATTCAATAATCTATATGATATCCAATTTCTTTAACGAGATTGAAGGCGTAGAAGTTGGTGCGGCTATATCAAGATTCTTAAAAGGTGCAATAGAGAGAATAGATACTAAAGGTTTTGCAACGATGTGTAATATGATAATGAATGACCTTCTTGATGCCCTCATCGTTGCAGTAAAAACTACACCTTGGGACACTCTTGGTGAAAAACTTGCAGGTTTAATAAATGGTATAGACTTTAAAACAATATTTGGTAAATACGCAAAGTTGGCAAGCAGTATTATAGATGCAATACTGGATTTACTTGAAAACTTTTTGGTAAATCTTGACCCTAAAAAAGTAGCAGATATTGGTGACGATATAGCAGATGCAATAAACAATATAGATTTTCAGGCTGAAAGACTTGGTAAGGTTGCAAATGCATTATTGAGTATATTGTTTAAGGTCATCAGAGAAGCAGTTAGTAAAGTTGATTGGAATAAAGTTGGTCAAGACATAGAAGATTTCTTAAATGAGATAGACTGGGCTTCAATACTTGGTGATGCAAGTGCAATTAAAACACAAATAGAGGGTGCAGTAATAAGTATGGTCGGCTCTATCTTTGAAGGTATTGCAAGTACAGTATTAGGCGATGCTCAAAGTATAGGTGGTATGATTGTACGAGGTTTAATATCAGGTATAATGTCAATGACACCTGTAGGAAGTGTAATTAAGATATTTATGGATATTGTGATGGCAGTAAAGAGTTTTCTTGGTATACATAGTCCGTCAACTGTATTCAGAGATATTGGTATAAATATTGTCGAAGGATTTTTCCAAGGCATTAGAGGAATAGTAGATAAAGCCAAAGAAGTTTGGGAAAAACTTAAAGCAAAGACTATTGAGATATATGAGGCAATAAGAGCAAAAGTAATTGAAAAGGCAACTCAACTTAAAACTAATGTAGTTGAAATTTATGAAAACATCAAGACAAAACTTACAGATACCGTCACAAATATCAAAACAAAGGTTGTTGAAACATGGGAAAGTATGAAATCATCTGTTGTAAAGATATTTGAGGATATGTGGGGCAGTATAAAAGGTGTTATCAATTCAATACTTGGTGGTGTTGAGAGAATGGTAAACGGAATAATAGATGGTTTCAATAAAGCCATAAACGCTATGAATAACTTACAATTTGATGTACCTGGCTGGGTACCTATTGTTGGTGGTAATCATCTTGGTTTCAATATACCTACAATGAGCAATATATCAATACCTCGACTTGCTCAAGGTGCAGTAATACCACCGAATAAAGAGTTTATGGCTATGCTTGGTGACCAGAAGAGTGGTACAAATATTGAAACACCTCTATCAACAATGGTAGAAGCATTTAATCAAGCACTTGCACAGAACGGTGGTAATGGAAAGACAGAGATAAACTTCTTACTGCCTGACAGACGTAAAGTAGCACAGTACGTTGTTGAAGGTGGTAGAATATGGCAGACAAGTACTGGCAAGAATCCATTTGATTTAGCATAAGGAGAAAGTAATGGCTAATTTTACAATACGTGATGATACAGGTAAATATGGAAATGTAGGTGATTATATAGAGATAAAAGCACCTATATCATATAAACCTATTCTCGCCACAACTTCTACAGAAGATTCTGACAGAACACAAGATTTGATAATGCATAATACTCCAATGGGAACTATACTTGGCTATGATATGGTTTGGGGAGATATGGGTACAGAAGATGTACGCATGATACTTGATTTAATGGTAAATAAAGCATCTTTTAATATGCATCATTTTGATATATTTGATGGATGGTGCTATAAAGATTTTTATGCTTCAAATTTTAACGTAGAGGGTGTAAGATTAAGACAGTACAGACATGAAGGAATACTGCACAATGAAGAAAGTTGGAAAGGTCTTACAATAAATATCAGACCAATAAATCCCCACAATGGAGTAAGAGCATGAGACCAATTGATGAAGAAACCAGATTAACTATGAACTCAAGGCGTAATTTTGTTAATTACGCCACTATGACTCTATCAGATGGCACAGTATTAAATCTTACGCCGTCTGATTTTCGTATATCGGGAAATAACTTCACAGATGATTTAATCGATGGAGAAGCATTTCAGATAGGTACTGCTATAGGTAAAACCGCTACAATGCTTCTCGATAATACAGATGGCAGAATAGAAACTATTGGCTCATCAGAAGTTGTTTATCCTCATGGTAAATTTTCAGAGTATGATTTTTATATGGCATACTTTATATTATATGAATGTTTACCTGATGCGTATCATTATGGTGGTGAATTAAGAGACCAGATGATACCCATAGGAACATTTACAGTTACTACACCTACATCTCATGGCACTACTATTGAGATAGTCGGTGTGGATAATATGTATTTATTCGATAGAGATTTTGATAGATGTGATTTAGACTTCTCTACTAACCCATCACTTAAAACCGTACTTAATAAATGTTGTACAGATTGTGGCGTAGCAATAGGATATGGAGATTTTGATAATCAGAATCTTACTGTAAGCAAAAAGCCTGAAGGCATGACATATAGACAGATAGTATCATTCATAGCACAGATAGCGGGATGTAACGCAAAGATAAATGTTACTGGTGCTCTTACTCTTATGTCTTATGATATGTCCGCACTTCTTGGACTTGACGGTGGTTCGTTTAATACTGATACAACACCTTATTCAGATGGTGATACCGCTGACGGCGGTACGTTTAATCCTTGGAATACAGGTGATAATTTTGATGGTGGAAACTTTACTACACCGCTTGGTTATCATAACTTAACATCAATAAGTGGTACATCAATAGGAACAGATGATATAAGAATAACAGGTGTATCTGTTTCAACAGAGGATGTATCAGTACATTATCCTAATATTGCAGATTGGGATTATTATGCATTAGAAGTAAAAGATAATCCATTTGTTGAAGACCATGAATCTACAATAGCAGAATCTTTATTTAATAAATTAGCAGGTCTTTTATTCAGACCATTTACAACTTCTTCGATTCAGGATCCTACTATCGAAGCAGGTGACCCTTGTATTGTTTATGATGTTAAGGGCAATCAGTATTATTCATTTATAACCAACGTTGTATTCAAAACAGGTGGTATGACAGATTTAAGTTGTAAAGCAGAGCCACCGGCAAGACAAGGTGCAAGATATTCAACACCTGCATCTGTTACCAGAGTAGCAAATGAGATGACCTCATATCAGACACAACAGGCTCACTTCAATGAGATAGCAGAAGCGGCATTAGGATATTTTAAAACACAGATAGCAGATACAGATACAGGTGCTACAATAACATATCTTCATGACCAGGCAACATTAGAGTCAAGTCAGAATGTAGTAAAGATAGCAAATGGTATCGTTGCAATATCTGATAACTATAATACGACAAGAACATGGAACAGTGGGTTAGATATTAGCACTGGTACGCTTCTTCTTAATCTTGTTTATGTACACGGTCTTACATCAGATTGGATAAATACTGGTATATTAAATGTTGGTGGTCTGAATAATATAGATGGTGTAATTCATGTAACAAACAGAGCAAATTGGGATGGTAATTCAGCAACAATGGGCTCATCTGATACAAGAGTAGGTTTTCCTGTTGGGCCAAGTCAGATTACAAGAAGTGGTACCTATAAGATATTTTATGCTCTTTCAAGTTTTGAATCTGGTAAACCTCATGTTATGCAATGTCAGATACAGAAAAGAGACCAGTGGTCAGGTTCAGCATATACATGGAAAGTAATTCAGGATTATTATCCTTTACCTGCAACTTCTGGAGAATTGCCTATAACATTTGATGTTGATACAACAAATGGGGATATGTACTATTGGGTATATTTTAATAGAGTTGCCACTACAAATGCTGCCTTTACTGCTAAATTACAATATAACAAAATCAATACGATAATAGATAAAAGCGGAATAGAAACGAGTGCTTTACATGTTACTGGTGGTAGCATATCTATAGGAACTAATTCAGACAATCAGACCGTATTTAACGTAAGCAGTTCAGGTGCATGTACCGCAAGAAGTTTGGCAATAAGAGGCGGTAGTATATCAATAGGTACAAATTCAGACAATCAAACTGTATTTTCTGTAACAAGTGCAGGTAAATGTACTACAAGAGATTTAGAAGTAACTGCAGGCACTATAAAACTTAACGGTAAAACATCGTTAAATCATAATCACGCGGGTGTGTATATAGGTTCAGATGGTATTGGTCTTGGTACTACATCAAATAGTAAAAGTAAATTCTATGTGGACAGTTCAGGTTCATTTCATGCTATTGATGGTGATATAGCAGGTTATACCATTGATATGAATGATGGCTTTAAATATAGTTCAGATAGTAATTTCTGTCAGTATTCAAGGTATATGTTACATATTGGAGGATTGTGGGGAAGTACATCTTCTGGTTATTGGACATTTTTCGGTGTTGCTAACAAAGGTGAATTTGCACATCTTGATTATGGTAGAAGTAATGTTGGTGGTCTATGGATAACAAAAAATGGTCAGAATGATATATGGGACTTTTCCGGTAACACTATGAAAGTAACTGCTGATAATATAGATAGTAGCGTTAATGGTCAGCCTCTATGGACAGGTTCAGATAGAAAACTTAAACAAAATATAGAGGATTTAACTATCGAAGAGGCAGAAGATTTAATATATAATGCACAGCCAAGAAAATTTGAGTTTAAACATAATCCGGATAAAAAGAGATATGGTTTTGTAGCACAAGAATTAAAAGAGATATTACCTGAAAATTCGGGCATAGAATATGTAGATGAAGATATGGATATATGTTGTGTGCAATATATAGATTTTATAGCACCACTTTGTGCAATAGTAAAAGCACAGCAGAAAGAAATAGATGACCTAAAATCAAGACTTAAGGCATTAGAAAACATTGTAAATAACCAGTAATAATGTTACAATGAAATGAGAGGTAGAATAGTATGGCAATACAAATGAGAAGAGGTAGTGCAGTAGATTTTAACCCGAGTAAAATGGTACCGGGTGAATGGGCAATATCTCAAGATAATGAAAAAATATATCTATGTTTTACACCAGGTAGAGTTATAGAAGTAGGTTCTGTCGCATCTATTCTGCCCTATATTTCAGAAGCAGAAGCATGGGCAAGAGGAACAAAAGATGGTATACCAGTACAAGTATCAGACCCTACTTATCATAATAATTCAAAGTATTATGCAGAACTTGCCGCTGATTCTGCAACTAATGCGGCTACAAGTGAAACTAATGCGGCTACAAGTGAAACAAATTCAGAAGCATGGGCAGTAGGAACTACAGACCCATCAAGTCCGGCATATAATAATAGTGCAAAAGATTGGGCAGCAGTAGCACAAGCAATAGCAGGTATAGGAATAGCAACCACAACAACTGCAGGTATTGTAAAACCAGACGGAGATACAATAACAGTAGATTCAGATGGTACAATTCACGCTGACAATATAAGCATTGTAGGTAAGAAAGTAGTTGTAAGTTAATGCAATTTTTGTTATATTTAATAAGTAAGGAGGGTATGTGAAGTGATAAGGGTAACTGAATGGATAAACTCTGATGCTAAACCTACTACATATAAAATTTCAGCATTTGCAGATACCAAATCAGAAGTACAGACTGCAAATCTTTCAGACTATATAGGACTTCCTGAAGATGCTACAGAGATAGAAATGGAAAGTGATGTAATGACTGCAAGTGGTGATTTTGCATTTATGAAATCTAATGGTCAATGGAACTGGTTATAAGGAGGGCATAAACAAATGGCATTAACACCTAAAAAAGTATATGCAATCCTAAAGAAATATACAGATGATAGTATAGCAGGTGGTGGCATATCTGCTGGTAAGAACTGCATCATCAATAGTATAACACCTATTACAGGTGGCAATAGAGTAGAATTTCAATGGACACTCGATAATGGTACAGTAAAGACAGACACGATGGATGTCATGGATGGTGCAGACGGGGCTGATGGTGCACCCGGTCGAGATGGTGCAGATGGATTAACTCCCACAATATCAATAGATGCGATAACAGGTGGTCATAGAGTAACAGTCACTATAGGTACAAGTAGTGACTATTTTGACGTTATGGATGGTGTTGATGGGCAAGATGGTAAAGACGGAAAAGATGGTACAGATGGAGCACCTGGTGTTGGTGTACCTGAAGGTGGCACAACAGGACAAGTACTGAAAAAGAAGTCAGCGACCAACTTCGACACAGAATGGGCAGATGAATCTGGTGGTGGTTCAGAACATGGTATACCTGATGGTGGAACATCTGGTCAGATACTTGCAAAGAACTCTAATACTGATTATGATGTACATTGGATAGACCCAGCGGCATCATCACAGATACAGTCAGATTGGGGCCAGAATGATAATAGTAAAGTAGACTATATCAAAAATAAACCCGATAATCTCGTTCAAGATGCCAACTATGTCCATACAGATAATAACTATACAGATACAGATGCGGCTATCGTTGCAAACGTAACAACTGATTTAGCGGGTAAAGTTGATAAAAATGGTACTGACAGTCTTATGACTGCCGCTGAACATACAAAACTTTCTGGCATAGAAACAAATGCACAAGTAAACGTACTTGAAGGCGTACAAGTAAATGGCGTAGATTTAACGATAGATGCCAATAAGAAAGTCAATGTAGTTATATCAGGCAAAGCAGATAAAGTAGCAGGTGCTACTAACGGTAATTTTGCAGTACTTGATTCAAATGGTAATCTTGCGGATAGTACTGTAAGTCCGAGTAGTTATTATCTTAAATCTAATACATATAATAAGACAGAGGTCAATGATTTAATCGCCGCTGTTACTACACTTGATATACAAGTTGTGCCGGCTTTACCTACTACAAATATTTCTTTAACTACTATCTATCTTGTACCGAAGACTGTCGGTACAAGTACGACAAACATATACGATGAGTATATCTGCCTTGATAAGACAACAACTCCTGCTACATGGGAATTGATTGGCGATACAGAGATAGACCTAACGGACTATGTAAAGAAACAAGCACAGGCTGGTCTGTTAAAGAATGACGGTAGTGTAGATACAACAACATATCTTACTGCGGCAGATATTTCAGGTAAACAGAATACGATAACAATATCAGGCAAGAAAGTATTAGTATAGGAGGTATATAATGTCAAACGTAAACTGTATTAACAAAAATAGTACAGATTATATGTATGAAGATACCGCTGGCAGAACTCTAATCGGTGTAGAACAGGCAAATTTAACTGCGGTGCAGGCATATAATGAAAATGACTTGTTCTGGTACGATGATAAACTCTATAGAGTAACAAGTGCTATAGCAAGTGGTGGTACGATAGTGATAACAGGTGGTAGTGAAAATGCAGTACTTACCACTGTTTCAGATGAACTTAAAAGACGCCAGCAATCTTTTACTGTAGGTGTTGGTCTGCAATTAACATCGGGTACATTATCAAACAAACTCGGTGATATTCAGTTAGATGGTACTCCTTCTCCCGGTCAGTTTGTAAGGTTGAGTAGTGATAGCAAGTGGGAAAACTCTGATGCGGAAATAGATGATTTATCAAATGTACAGTTTAATACCTCACTTTCTGATGGCCAGATGTTAGCGTATGATTTATCAGACCCGTCAAATCCTAAATGGACAAATGCAGATGTTCCTATGAACGGGCATGAGATGATACCCATTTTAGATGAACATAATAATGAGATAGATATACCTACAATGAAACTTCTCGATGACGGTGATGATAATTATGTCATCAATGCCTATACTGCAAAGAGATGGTCTAACTGCGATGTAATAACACTTCTTACAACTGCTACAAGAGGTACTGATACGATAGGTACTTGGGTTAGTAACTGGCAGGCTGAAGGTGCTTCAAGAGAAGGTTGGTTATGGAGTAGTGAACTTCATAACGTGCTTAAAAAGTCTGTAACTGTTGGTACAAGTACAACGGAAGTTATAGTAACAGATGTGGAGATAACACCGGTATTTGATGTTTCTACAAGTGAGGTTGTTTCTCTTTACGCCTACAGAATTGACGATGACGTAACATTGAATGGTACACCTGGTGGTGCAGTAGCATTTAAATTCAATCATGCGATATATAGTGCAGATGGCGTAAAAGTAGGACTTAATCTCAAACGTCAGAGAATCAATGTATTAGAACTTACACCAATACCTTCATAAGAAAGGAGAAACCATGATTATAGAAATAGATGGGCAGAAATATCAATGTGATGCCGTAACAAGCAAAACACAGGCTGGTAATCCATTGATGAGAATCACATCATTGTATGCACCAGTGGCAGAAAATGGATTTATTCTCTATAGTGAAGATGAGTCTATGTCATTTGATAGAAGTAAATATAAATATCTCTATAGAGAAGATGGTATTGTCAAAGAATATTCTACAGTAGAGGAAACTCCTGTGCCTGTTATTGATTATGCTACTGGTGATATTCCAGAGAGTCCTTTTACTTCTCTTTCTCGCCGCATTACCGCAGTTGATAACAGAGTAACGGATATTACACCGTTTGAAGCAACGAAGACCGCATATTTCGGTGAGATAGAAAAAGTATTTTACGGGGTGCCAGAAGGCAATATAACAGTATTCTTTGATAATTATACAGGCGAATATGAAGTAGACCGTATATCAGATAGAGTCACAGTAACATTTCCTACAAGACTTACAGATATGACAACAGTAACTTTAATGGTTCAGAAATAAGGAGGATAAAATTATGTATGCAGTAATTCAGTTTATGAACGGCGGTTATTCAGTAATTGCAGAAGGTAGTGATCCAATGAGTATGGAATATAATTTCTATAACCATGTGGCAATAATCATCAATGACAGTGGTGCGGCTAAAGGTTGTGTAAAACTTGTAGACGAAAACCTTGATGTTTATGATGGTTGTATTAAACTGATTGATAAACCGGCAAAGGAGTCATAATATGGCAAAGACAGAGATAACGTTAGGTGAAGCAAGTGGATTACCTCCCATTGATTTTACTGATTTTGCATCGAGTAACGCAGACACAACTTTCGTAAATGTTCCCGCACACGAATCGAGGTCGATAACCGTAACTAAAAAACCAAGATATGTGTTTTGGGCTATGTGTGCTGAAGGTTCAGCAAACTATCTTTATGCTCGTTATATTGATGTGGTAAACGAGAAAACTCTTTACATAAACAAAACATCGTCAGCCACAAGTTTTACAATTGACGTATCGTCGGGAATAGACGGTCATACTACAATAACTGATAATGAAATTTCAGTTTATAATTGGGTATCATCATCACGTTCAATCGCAGTAATAGCGGTTTATTAAAAAATATTAATGTATTAAAAGGGAGAAATAAAATGGCAGTAAGTGAAATGGATTATATGAATATGTTTAAAGATATTCCTATGTATTTTCATCAATACGGGCAAGTCACGGGCGCAACTAATGTGAATTTAACAAATGTTATCGGGAAAGTGCAGTTTGTATATATATGCACAGAAGGTACAGGTACATCACTTCGTTGTATAGCGGCCGCTCCGAGTGGTAGCGGTTATGTTAGAAAAACAACAGGATTTGCCCCTGCCATTGCATCGGGTGGTGGTTTTACTCAATCGGGAACAACAGTAACAGTATCAACAGGAACATCATCATCAATAACTTTCGATGCGTATTATTGGTCTGATACTGAATCATAAATAACTAAAAAGGAGTTGATAAAATGGCAGTAGGTAGAATGATAGGTGGTGCAGGAGGAGTGAGTGGTTATGAGATATTGGCAGAAGTAATTGCTGATGGAGTTAAAGAATTAGCAACTATTCTTGCAGAAATGTATGCTCAAACAGACTTGAATAAAGTTAACGGCAATACAAAATTTATTATTGACGATGGAAGCGGTAATAAATATATTTGTTCATTAGTGTACTTTAGTATTCCATCATCAATAATGAGATTTTCTTATGTTCAAACTGTTACTACTGCAAGTAAAATAGTAGATGTCCAAACTATTGATGTGAGAAACACAAGTAGTTCATCAAAATTCTTAAAAACCGATTTTGATAACAGCGGTAGTAGTTTGGTAGTTACTCAAGATAATAGGTCAAGTATTGTGCCAACATCGGGAGCGACATATCGTATAGTAAACTACTATTAAAAATTATGCCAAGTTTTAAAGAAACACCACAAACTATATATGTGATGACAAAGTGTATTGATTGCTTTATCGTATTTTTGGTGATATGGATAATAGCGGCTATTGTTTTGTGGATTATTGAAAAGAGGAAGAATAATGGTGACGATAAATGAATTAGTAAAATTTGCCATTATCATAATGAGTGTATGGGGGTTTATAAAAATTGTAATGGAGATTGTTAAAGCCATCACTTCTCGCCATGATAGAGAGCAGGAGTGGGATAATGGAACAAAAGAAAGAAAACAGATAACAGAACAATTTAACAATAGACTTGACGTTTTGGAGAAAAAAGTAAATGATAATTACGAAGATACCAAAGCAGAACTTTATATACTCACCAAATGCATGAGAGCAGTATTAGATGGTCTTCATCAACAAGGATGTAATGGTGAAGTAACAGTAGCAAGTCAGAAACTGGATGATTATCTTGTACAGAAAGCACACGAAAGAGGTGATGACCGTTGGTAAATCAAAGGCATGTAAGATTCAGAGGCTTTACAGATAAACTTTATTTTGCCAATTTAACACTTGCTTGGATATATACAATCTTATGCCTGATATTTTCATTACTTGGTAATGTTATAGGCATTCAAGATTATTCTTTCGTACATGTTGTATGCCCGCTTGTTTGGGCAGAAGTAACAGTACATACAGGCTTTGTAGTGTGGAAGGCAAAAGTAGAAAATTTAAGTAAATATACGGGCGATAGTGCTATTGAAAATGCAAACATGAATATCAATATGGAAATATGAAGTATGAGAGATTGAAGATAAAAGATTTTACGGTGCCCGAACTTGAAAAGTTGCGGGCATTATGTAATTTCACACAAGACGAAAGAACATATTTTAATTTACGCTCAAAAAACTATTCTAATGTGCAAATAGCACTTGCAATGCATGTAAGCGAATCAACTGTATCTAATATCGCAAAACGTGTTAAAACGAAGATATACAAAGTTTTATAAAGTTTACATAATATAAGCACTTTTCTGACAGAAATCGTACAAGTTACGGTTTCTTTTTTATTTCATAATTGCATCGAGAGGTGTAGTTATGAGTTTCATTCTTGCTAATCCAAATCCTAAAAATAATTTAACCGGTGATTGTGTTATCAGAGCGATAAGTTTAGTAGATGAACAAACTTGGGATGACACATTCATAGAACTGATGGTGAAAAGTTTTGAAATGAAAGATATACCATCAGCAAATAATGTTTGGGGTTCGTATCTTCACGATATAGGTTATCGCAGAAATATTATTCCTAATACTTGTCCCGATTGTTACAGAGTAAAAGATTTTATAGAAGATTATCCAACAGGTACATATATACTTGCTACTGGCACTCACGTTATCGCAGTAAAAGATGGCAATTATTATGATACTTGGGATAGTGGTGATGAAGTACCAATTTATTATTGGAAAAAGGAGGAATAAGAAATGCCAAACTATTATAACCCTTATCAGCAACAGTATTATCCTATGCAAAATCAACCGCAGATGAATGTTGCACCAACACAACCTCAAATTCAGAACAATGGATTTATTTCAGTACCAAGTGAAGAAGTTGCAAGAAATTATCCAGTTGCACCTGGTAATTCAGTAACATTTAAAAATGAAAATGCACCTTATGTCTATACAAAAACTATGGGATTTTCGCAGTTAGACCGCCCTTCTTTTGAGAAGTATAAATTGGTGAAAGAGGACGTAGAGGAAGTATCAGAACACTCTAATTCAATAGATGAGTTAAGAAAAAAGATAGGCGAATTAAATGTCGAGTTAGATGAGTTAAGAGGTGAGTTAGATGCCATTAAGAAAGATATGGAACAACCCACAACTACGACAAGACGAAAGAAGGACGGCAACGATTGATATGGTAGATAATATGCAAAATATAATGGATTTATATAATCAAATGCAACAGAACCCAATTCAGTTACTATCACGTAAATTCAATATTCCACAAAACATAAATAATCCTAATGACATCATTCAGCATCTACTAAATTCTGGTCAGGTGACACAGACACAGGTTAATAATGCTATGCAAATGGCTAATAATCCTATGTTTAAGAAGATGTTCGGTAAATAATATTAGAGTCAGCGTACGGGACTTTGATATAAACAATATTTCACAAGGAGGAAAGAAAAATGTTATCAGAAGGTAACACAGGCATGTATATGCCAGTAGCGCCTGCTTATGCAGGTGGAAATGGTTTTGGTAATGGCTTCGGTGGAGATTGGGCATGGATAATTCTGCTTCTGCTTCTCGGTTGGGGCAATAATGGATGGGGAAATGGCGGCTTCGGTGGCTACGGCAACGACATTTATCCTTGGATGAACCAGGCTAATCTTACATCTAACGGATTCCAGAACCAGATGCTCAACGATAATGTAACGAGCATAAGAGATGGTATCCATTCACTTTCAACGCAGTTGTGCAATACCGGAAGTGATATTCAGATGGCTCTTGCTAATGGATTTTCGGGTGTTGAGCAGGGTGCAAACACAAGACAGATGGCAGATATGCAACAGATGTTTAGCCTGCAGAGTGCTTTACAGAATTGTTGTTGCGAAAATAGGCTTGCTACTGCAAAC